>Ga0310695_10000031_pt1 | contig 337246 bp, 292 predicted proteins | sample RumenRJG_04DNA_FD_203882 | JGI IMG/M metagenome (GOLD analysis project Ga0310695, IMG submission 203882) | Bovine rumen microbial communities from Lethbridge, Alberta, Canada - RJG_04 (v2) (version 2) | ecosystem: Host-associated > Mammals > Digestive system > Stomach > Rumen | place: Canada...
TTTGTGGTCGCTTCGCTCGTCCGAGTCTCGCCTGACAATATCCTATGAACGGCGCAATTAGCAATGCTCGGCAAGCTAATTTTTATCGGGCGGGCGAGACTCGAACTCGCGACCCCATGCTCCCAAAGCACGTGCGCTACCAACTGCGCTACCACCCGTAAAAAACGCAAATAATTTCCATGCCGCGGACGTTGTCAAGTTTTTACGGCTTCTTCTCCCCGCGCCCGCCGATGAGCTTGGAATAACTCCAGCCCGTGAGAATTAGCGCCGCGCCAAGCATCGCAAACGACAAAACGCGCAATAACCCGTCGAGGCTCGCCGCGTCGAGAACAAACACCTTGAATATCGCCCCCAGAACCACCGCAAGAGAAAAATATCCATACTCCGTCCGACGCCGCCCCAAGTAGGCGAACAACGCCCCAAAGGCAATCCACAAAACCGAGTATGAATACCATTCGGCGGAAGAAGCCGCGGCGTTCACAACGTTCCCCTGAAAACAAAACCGCAACTCGAAATTCGCAAACGCAAAAAATAGCATCGCCGCCGCAATCCGCGCCGCAACCTTGAACGCGCCCCTTTCAAACAACGCGAAACACGCCGCGCAAAACGCTGGGACAAGAAGCGAAAGCATAAACGAATTTAGCAGCGGATAGCCCTCGACATGGACGACACGCAGTTTGCTCGTAATGCAAATCGCGCTGTTGCCAAGCGCGTAAAGTACCATAAATATCAGCGCGGCGCGCGCTCCGCCCGCAATTCCGCAACGCCGTTCGCCCGCGCAAAAGCGCGCAAGCACCGCCGCCACTCCGAGCGCGGCAGCAGCCGCCGACCTTGAAAGAAAATACATTTTCGGATAAAAATTGCCAGAAACAAGAAACGCAAAATACATCGAAAAATACGCGAAGACCAGCACGCCAGCCACCCCGAATATCTTTTTTTCGGCGGAACATTCTCCGCGCGTAAAAAGCAGCGCCGCGAAAATCGAAGCCGACGCCGCGAGATAATAGGCGGTCTTTGGAAGATATGCCTGATAGTCCCGAATCCAAAACAAAGAGTAATTGCCGCCCGCCAAAGAAAACGCAAGCGCGGCGAGCATTGCGCGCGCGCACCAGTCAAAGCTTTCGTCCTTAAAAACTCTCCCGAGCCCCGACCCGAGCAGCGCCGCGCCTCCATAACATAGCAGTGCGGTCGGCGAGTTGGCTTCAAATTGAACGAAAATCCATATCGCGGCGAGAACCGATGCGGCGACAATTATCTGTCCCGCTCCCGCGCTTGGGCGCCTCGCGGCGTAAAAAATCGCGAACATCAACAATGCAAAAATGCCCGAAAACACCATGCACCGCGGGGGCTCGCAACAAAACACCGACGCGAACAAGATTGAAATGAGGGCTATCGGATATATGCCTTCGTCCGAAATGAAAAGCTTTGCGGCGGGCAATGCCGCAAGCGCGACCGCCGCGCAAGCCCAAGCCCCGCCCGACAGCGAGCGCGCAAGAAGCACAACCGCGGCAACCGCCACAATGCGCATTGCCGGAGATTTCTTCGAAGCGAGAATCGCCAATCCCGCAAGCGCGCCGAACGCCGCCTGCAAATGCGGATATTCGCGCGCAAATTCGCCATGCGAAAGCGCGTAAGAGGCGCAGCACACCGAAAATATAAGCTGACCGTAGCGCGCGAAAAATTTAAGATAGGAGTATTTCTCCAAGCCGATAAAATTGCCGCCGAACACGCGCCCGCGCAGCACGAACGCAAACGAGACAAAAAGCATATACGCAAAGACCCAATTCGCGCTTTCGGTGTATCCCCCGCTCCAAAATATATGCCAAAGCCAAAATATATTTCCAAGCGCGAGGCAAAACATCGCGCGCGGCGAGTTTTTCGCAAAGCCGATTAGAATTGCGTTGAAAATCAGCAAATACGCCGCAAGCAGCGCAGCGGAGTGCGTCTCGGCGTTGAACACTGCGGGCGCGAGCAATGCGCCGACCGCCGCCAGATAAAACATTCCCGAGCCGTGGCGCCGCACAGAAAATCCCGCCGCGAGCGAGACCGCCGCAGCCCCCGCCAACGCGCATTTGCCAGAAATCATCGAATAAAATTCGCCCGCCGCGTAGAAGTCGCCGTATGCTATCGCGATGCCCGAGGCGAAGAAAATTCCGGAGAGCGTTCCCGCTCCGTTTTTGGCGCGCAAAAATTCCGCGAAAGCGCAAAGCGCGGCGGCTAAAATTCCCGTCGATATTACGCGCATTTCGGGCGGGAACAGCCCGCGCTCGACCGAATATTTGGCGAGGAAAAATCCCGACAGAATTACCGCGAGCCCGCCAAGCCACGGGAAAATTCTCGACACCGCAAACTCATACAGCCGACGCGAAAAAGGTTTTTCACACATGCCCTCCTGCTCGCCGGCTGCTGATTTGGCTGCGGGCTCGGCTGCGGTTTTTTCCGTTTCGGGCATTGCGGCGACCGCGCGGATTTCGGGGCGCAGCATAGCCTCGCGAGCTTTTGCGGTTTCGGCGCGAACGTCTGTTTTTGACGTTTCAGGGGGCGCAGCAGCGCGAATTTTTTTCTCCAAGATCGAAATCGAAAGCTTCAAGCTCTCGATTTTTTCGTTCAAATCGTCTATCCGCCTTTCGCTTTTGACGACAAAATACAAAAGGAGAACGACAAACACCAATGCGACGAATATTTCAAGCAACATAGTTATGCGCGAGTTCGCATAAGTTCGTAAATTGCCAGGCCGCGCAAGTCAAACAATAAAAAAAGCGCCACTGCAAAGCGGCGCTCTTGGGGAAATGTTATTGCGCTATTTCGCGGGCTTGGCCTCGGGCGCGGGAGCCGCCTGCGGGGCGGGAATCTCCTGCGGCGCGGGCGCGGCGACGTCGATAACCTCGACATCGAAAATCAGCGTCGAGTTCACCGGAATTCCGGGAACGGGCTGCTTGCCATAGCCGAGCTTCGCGGGAATGTACAGGCGCGCCTTGCCGCCCTTGGCGACTTTCTGCAAGCCCTCGCGGAATCCGGGAATCACGTTCGCGAGCGGGAATGTCGCGGGCTTGCCGCCGGCCTTGTCGGTGGAGTCGAACACTGTGCCGTCGATGAGCTTGCCGGTGTATTTAATCGTGACGGTGGAGTCTTCCTTCGGGGTTTCGCCCTTGCCCTGCTCTATGATTTCGTAGGCGAGTCCGCTCGGGGTCTTGTTGATGCCCTCTTTTTTCTCGAGACTTTTCCAATATTCCGCCGCCTGCGCTTCGGCTTTCTCGGCGTCTTTGGCGATTTTCGCCTCGGCGCGCGCGCTCAGATACTGGAGCATCTTCGGCCCGAATTCCTGAATGTTGTCGGGCATTTTCTTGCCTTGGAACGAGTCTTTCATTCCCTCGACCAGCACGTCGAATTCCTCGGAGGTGAGCTCCAAGTCGGCGAGGCCGTTCCTCTCGAACATCATCATTCCGAAAGTTTTTATATAGTCTTTGTTCGTGTCCGCCGAGACGGAGCCCGCAAATGCCGCCGCCGCCGCGATTGTTGCCAATATTGTTTTCTTCATTTTGTTTTTTCCATTGTTTGGGTTGACTTTGAAATGTCGGATATATCGGACAAATAAAACCGCCGGTTGTTCCGAATTTCAAGAATAATGTTTTATATCGAAAAAAATTCGATCTTCAAAAGGGCAAAAAAAGTTGCAACAATTCCGCCGATAACAAATACTGCAAGGCATGCAAAACGAAAATTACAGACTCCGCGTCAGGTTCGACGGGCGCGTTCAGGGCGTCGGCTTCAGGTACAAGACAAAAAGCGTCGCCGAGGGATACGACGTCAACGGATATGTCGAAAACCTCGACGACGGCGGCGTGATGCTCGTGGCCGTCGGCGAAAAGGGCGAGGTTCGCGCGTTCGTCGACAAGGTCTCGGAAGTCATGGCGGACTTTATCCGCGAGCGCTCCGAGCGCGAGGATTTCGCCGACAAGCCCTACCGGGGCTTTGAAATCAGGCTTTGATATGGGCTGCGCCATAGAGATAAAAAACATCAAAAAATATTACCGATACGGAATCCGCGGCGTGGCGATCCGCGCGCTCGACGGCGTCTCGTTTTCGGTCGGCGAGGGCGAAGTTTTCGGGCTTATCGGGCCCAACGGCGCGGGCAAAAGCACCGCGATAAAAATTCTGCTCGGGCTTACAAAGCCAAATTCGGGCGAGTGCCGCGTCTTTGGCGAGCCGCTCTCGACCGCCACGAAGCGGCTTGTCGGATACCTGCCCGAAAACCCCTACTTCTACAAATTTTTGACCGGGCTTGAGCTCGTGGTTTTCTGCGCGAGGCTCTGCGGAATGGGGAGAAAGCCCGCGCGGGCGGCGGCGGAGCGCGCGCTCGAAACGGTCGGGCTCGCCGACGCCGCAAACCGCCAGCTCCGGCTTTACTCGAAGGGAATGGTGCAGCGCGCTGCCCTCGCGCAGGCGATTGTCCACGACCCGAAAATCGTAATCCTCGACGAGCCCGCCTCGGGGCTCGACCCCGTCGGCGCCGACGCTATGGCGCGCACGGTCATGCGCCTGCAAAGCGAGGGCAAGACAATCCTGATGTGCTCGCACGCGATGAACGAGGTCGAGCGGCTCTGCTCGCGCGCGGCGCTGCTTTGCGGCGGGAAAATCGCCGCGCTCGGGGCGCTCGGCGAGCTTCTTGAAATCGGCGGCAGGACGCGCCTTGACATCGACGGCTTGGCGCAAACCGAGATTTCAAAAGTCGCCGAATACGCGAAGTCGCTCGGAGCCTCGCGCGTTTGCGAGTCGGCGGCGAAGATGCCGCTCGAGGAATTTTTTAGAAAGACGGTGGAGAAATGAAAACCGCGATGTTTGTTTCAATAGGGATATTCCGAAACGCGGTGCGGCGCGGGCTCGGCGGCGGATCGGGGCTTGGCGCGGTTTTCCTTATCGGCGCGAACACCCTGCGCGAGACGCTTCGCCAAAAGCTTGTGCTGATTGTCGCGCTTGTGGCGCTCGGGCTTGTGGCGGCGTCGAAATATCTTCTTTCTCTCGATTTGGGGCATGAGAAAATTAAATTCGTGTTCGATTTCGCTTCGGGCGCGCTCGGATTTTTCGGCTCGATTATGGCGGTCGCGGCGACATGCCGCACGTTCCACGACGAGTTTGAAAACCGGACGATAATCACCGTATTCTCGAAGCCCGTCGGGGCGTTTCGGTTCGCGGCGGGGAAAATCGCGGGGATATGCTTTGCTCTCGGAATTTTCGCGTTCGCGACGGCGGCGGCGGCGTGCGCTATGCTCGCGCTGACGGCGGCGGGCGCGGGCGAGGGCGCGCCGCGGGTCAACTACGCGGGCGTGTTCGCCTTCGCCCTCGCCGCGTGGGCGAAGCTTTGCGCGGTCGCGGCGGTGTCGGGGTTTATATGCTCGGCATCGACATCGTTCTTGTTCTCGGCGGTCGCGTCGTTTTTGGCTCTCGCGGTTTCGGCGGCGGGCGAGATAACATTCAGGCTCGGCGGCAGCCCCGATTCGTTCGCGGTCGCGGCGTCGTGGATTTTCCCGGATTTCCGGGTGTTCGCGCCCGCCGAGGCGTTCGCGTTCGCGCCGGTCGAGGCGCTGAAGCTTCTGGCGATGTGCGCCTACGGGGCGGTTTACACGCTCGCGGCGTCGGCGGCGGGGGCGGTATTTTTGTCGAAGCGGGAGTTCTGATGTTTTTCCTGCGCCAGACATCGGCATACTGGATCGCGGCGGCGATTTTTCTCGCGGCGTCGGCGGCGACGTTCCCGATTCGCGAGAGCCTCGTAAAAGACGCGCGGGGGCTGTCGGCGCGGGCGCTTGGCGCGGCGTCGGGAAAAGGTTTGCTGTTCGGGGTGCTCGGCGGATACCGCACGCTCGCGGCGGATTTCGTATGGCTGAAAGGATACGTCGACTGGGAGAAAAAAGACATGGCGGGGTGCGTCTCGGCGATAGAGCTCGCCACCGCGATAGACCCCGACATGATTCTTTTCTGGACGCAGGGCGCGTCGATCATCGCCTTCGACACCCCGCACTGGCTTGCGGAGAAGTCGAATATGCGCGGCGAAAACGCGCTTGCGGTGTTCAAACACAGGCAGGGGAAAATCGCCATAAAGCTCCTCGACGAGGCGTTGGCGATGTTCCCGAACAACCGCGAGCTTCTCACGCAAAAGGGGCAAATCGCCATAGGAATCGGCGATTTTAAGACCGCCGAAAACTGCTTTGCGCGCCTTGCCCAAGAGCCCGACGCGACGGTTTACGTTTTGCGGATATACGCGTCCCTGCTCGCCAAGAACGGCAAATTTTCGGAATCTATAAAGACGCTTGAGCGCGTCCTAAACGGCGAGCCCGCCGACTCCCCCATAAGGCAAATCATCCTCGACCAAATCCGCCACACCAAAGCCGCCCTCGAAAAAACCAAAGGCTGACCTCCCCGCCCGCGCCGCCATTATTGCGGGTTAAAGTTTTTTGCAAGAAATGCCGATTCTTGTGTATTACGAAAAATGGAAAGTTTTAAAATAGCAGCGCTGCTGTTTTTCGCTTCCCTCAGCACTCCCGCGAAAGGGGCAACCCGAAAACGCGGAAAAAAGGAAAAGCGCCTGCGAAAGCCGCAGGATTAAAGGGCAAAAGCCCCTCATCGGGCAAGCCGCTTGTCCGATTAAAAAAACGCCCCGCTCGGGGGCGTTTTTTTGGCGGACATTTTTTGGAGTGCATTTTTGCGGAGTGTTTTTCTGCAATGTAAAAACGCGCGAACTTAATCGCCTATTTTTATGATGCCTGCGCCAAATTTTTCTTCCAAATTGTCGATGAGCCGCGAAATTTTGTCGTCCTCGGGATCGAGCTCGCCGAAAAGCGAAATCTGCCGCGTTTTGCCTATCGTCAAGTCCGACAGCGTTATGCCTGTGGCGCGGTATATTGTGCCTTTCTCATAAAGCTCGTTTAAAAGTTTGCGCGCGGCGCTGCGCAGCGTCCTTTCCGAGTTTGTCGGCTTGGAAAGTTTTGTTTTCGCCTGCATGGCGCGAAAGTTTTTTGTCCGCAACATGACCCATACTGTCGAGCAGTAGCCGTCCCAGAACCTGAGCCTTTTTGAGGCGTTGTGAATGTGGACAGCCAGCTGCGACTGCATAAATTCCAGATCGGTTGAAAATTCCTCGAATGCGCCCGTGTCTTGAATCGACTGCGGCGGCTCGATCGCCGAATTTACGGGCGAAACGGTCTCGCCCAAAAGTTCATGCTTCAGCGCGACGGCGTTTATGCTGAAAAATTTTTTCAGCCATGCGTCGTCTTGCGAAACAAATTCGCCAATCGTGTTTATATGGTTTGCGGCGAGCCTCCTCGACGTTTCGCTTCCGATGCCGCTGACCGAAGCAATTTTTTCGCCGCCGATTTTTTTGATTATGTTTTCGGGCGCGGGGCGGATTGCGCAAATGCCGCCGAGATTTTTCGCTTTGTCGCTCGCGAGCTTTGCGAGGGTTTTCGACGAACACACGCCGATAGAAACGGGAATGCCGGTCTTTGCCAAAATTTCGGAGCGCATATTTTTCGCGAATTGGGTGTAAGTCGTTCCGCGCAATTTGTCGCAGCCGGTTATGTCGGCAAAGGCTTCGTCAACCGACACAACCTCGACTTCGGGCGCGAGGCTTCTGACAACGTCCATCACTTTTTGGGAGATTTTGCGGTAAAACGAATGGTTCGCCGATATGCAAATCGCGTCGGGGTGCTCGACTTTCGCCTGAAAATACGGCTCGCCCATTCTCACGCCGATCGCCTTTGCCTCTTTCGATCTCGACACGATAACACCGCGCTCGCCATGCGCCGTCATTACGCACACGGGCTTGCCAATCAGCTGCGGGTTGCGAACGCGCTCGCAAGAGACAAAAAAGCAGTCGCAGTCCACCAAAGCTATTATTCGCTGTTTCATATCGGTTCGGTAAAATCTAAAACCGGCCCGCCAAAATTCAAGAGGAATATCGCCTCACCCGCCCCGTCCAAACGCAGTTTTTTCATTGCCCCGCGCAGTTTTTTGGAGCAAGGCAAGCGGCTTATTTTATCGATTTGGCTGTCAAGAAATATTCGCAAAATTTTCCAAAAAATTAAACGCTTTCTTAAGTGGCTTTTATTTAAACGTTTATATTTTATATTTTAACCAATATTTGAATTTTGAACTTGACAATGCAAACATTGTCAATATGTTTCCAAGTAGATAGAACATTAAACCAATAAAAACAATAATCGCTTTATCGTTCGCATTCATGCGAATATAGACTTTATATGTCAGAATCGAAATAATCGGAATCAACGCGCTTTAATTTTATTGTACGATATGTAGAAACTCCAACATTGTGATCTATCATAAGTTTTGCGAGCATGTCTCCATCTATGAGTATAATTTTTTGAGACACACTCTGCGCATATTGAATAGCTGTATCACGAAACTTAGACGTTGTAATAAATATACCTTTGGTTGCATGTTTCCCTGCCAATGCGCCTACAAAACTTTGTATTTCTTTCCTGCCTATATCACCCTGCCAACGTTTTGCTTGCAAGTATATGACATCAAGCCCAAGTTTATCCTGATTTAGAATGCCATCTATTCCTTCATCATTTGATTTTTTTGTGACATTTCCGCTATTGTCAAGCCCACCATACCCCATGGAATTTAGCAAATCCACAACCAATTGTTCAAACGCATATGGAGACATTTTGCGAATATTATCCATGATCCCCAAAGAAACTTGTTTATTTATTTCTTCGCATGCATTGCTAATTGATTCTTCGGCAGTAATATCGTTTTTTTCACCGTTTTTTTTCGCCAAATTGATTTTTGCATAGATAGTTTTATAATTAGCGCTTAAATATGCTCTGTCTAATGGAGCAGATTTCTTAGATTCCAATACCCCGGCTTCTGTAATTTTATAATTACCTCTGCCTTCGCGAGAAACAAGCCCGCACCAAAGCAGGTCAATTATTGCCCAAGATACTCTGTTCGTAAATATAGGTTGCGTGCCACTGGGCAGTAATTCTCTTTGGCTTTCTTTGGAGATATGAAATACGTTAGCCATAACAGAACGTATTTCATTCATAGAATGAACTTGTGGATTGTTTGCCAAAAAAGTTAATATAGGTCGGCTAAATTCAGAGTATTTTGGAATTCCCATATTAAGAAAAACAAATGGGTTATATTAGAACAAACAAAAACATACCCGCGCCCCCACGTGGAATCGAACCACGATTTAGCGTTTAGGAAACGCCCGTTCTATCCGTTGAACTACAGGGGCGGGATAAAGGAAATATGAGACCAGATGTCGGTTTGAAAGTCAAACAAAAATCAAGCTTTAATGCGCATTACAATCTATTTGTCTATTTTACCTATTTTCCTATTTTCTCCCGACTGGCAGGTCTCATAGATCCCGTCTATTTATCTATTTGTCCTATTTACCTATTTGCTAAAAGGGCATATCGTCGTCGTCGGGTTCGATGCCGAGGGCTTGTTTTGCCTCTGGCAGTTTTTCTTTCAGAACGACGTATCTGCCTTTGCCTTTTTTCAAGATTTCGTAAAGCTCTGGGAATGTATGCACGATAAATTCCACGCGCTCTGAACGAAGGCTTGAATACTGGTCGAAAAAGCTGATTTTTTTGTAGAAGCCGTCGTTTTGGCGGATCATGGATTCCATTTTTGCCCTGTCTTTTTCGATTTCAGGGAGCATTCCGCTTGAGAATAGCACCACCGAAACGCAGATTGAGTACGACACCACTCGGCATGCCCGCTTTGCGATGTCGGCTGTTATTTGCGTCGCGCCTTCCGCTTGGGCGAAGATAACCGCAAGCCTGATAGCGTTTTCACGCGCCTTGCCAAGCAAAGACGCTTGGGTGCGGAGTTTGCCGTTCATAAGGCGCGTGTTGAAAGCGTCGAAATCCCAGAAGTATTCAAAGGCCTCTTGGTCGGCGTCGATCCAGACGGTTTCGCCACGCTTTCTGATGTCGTAGGTGTCGTTTAGCAATTTCTCCCATTTCGCAATCGCCGACTCGTCGAGCGGTATAATCTCCTTGGAGTTTGGGACTGTTTTGGGCGCGCCTTTGCAGTAGAGAAATCTTCCAAGAAAGCCGCTGCCGATAAAGCTGCCTTTGTTCTTTGCGACGATGTTGTCGATTATGTCGTTTTGCACCATCCAAAGCAGGGAGATGCATGGATTGGGCACGTTAAATACGCCGTTTACGATGCGGCTATGCTTTATCGGCTCGCCGCACCAGCCGCTGTTTAGAGTTTCGGTGTCGTCGCCCTGCTTGCGGTAGTTGCCCGCCACAATGTAGATGCTGTCCCGCGCCTCCTCGCATACGGAGAAAATTTCTCCGCCGCTTTCCTCCATTGCCTTTATCATGGCTTCCGATGTCGCGTTTTTTACGATGAAATCCGGATTTTTTGAAAACTTTGGGGCGTCCGCCGTTTCGTCGTCAAAGCCGAAGCCTTCTTTGCCGTTAAGCTTGTCCTGCGCGAGCTTTGTTTTCGACTTCTTGAAAATCTCCAGCTCTTTTTCGTACTGGGAGATTTCCCGCAAGACGCGCCTTTCCAGATTAGAGAAAAGAGCCCGAATGCTTGCGCTTTTGCCGGTGGAGCTTTCGCCGACGCCGAGGATGTAAACGTTGGCGGTTTGCGTGTAGCCGCCGCTTACGGCGTTTCTTGCCTTAAAGACTCTGCCCATTGCGCCGCTTAAAATCCCGCAGGCGCAAAAGCAGAGAAGCTCCATAGGCAGATTTCTGGCGGTCGAATAGGTTTTTGCCACGTCGCGGATAACTTTCGGAAAGGCGCCGATGGGGCATTCGCTTTCGTAGAATTCCTTGTAGGCCTCCGAAAGAGTTTCCATCGTGGCGTAAAATTGCGTTGTTTCGGGCATCCTAAACATTTTTGGCCTCCCATGCGTTGTTGCCGTTCTGGCATTGGGCTATGCGAACTGTCGGGATTTCCGCGTCATCATGCGGCTTGCAGTGCATGAACGCATATTCGTTTTCGCCTTTCGTTTTCAAAACTGCCGACATAATGTCCGCGTAATTTGAGATTGCCTTTCCGCCCATGCACCATTGGGCTGGGTGCAGTTTCCCGCTTCGGAATTGCGGCTTGCAGAAATGGTGAATCAAAACCATCGCGAAATGGTGCTTCGATTTCAGCTCGTTTATCTTGCAAAAGAGGTTTGAAACTTCCGAATAGCTCGAAAAGTCGCAGCCCACAAAAGAGGTCAGAGAATCCACTATAACGACATCGTATTTGTTGGCCCTCAAAGCGGCGTCAAGCTTCGATATGAAATCGTCAACCGAATAATGGCGGCCTGTTTTGCAGCGGAAGCGGAAATTATTTTCCATAATTTCGCAAAAGTCCGCCTTTTTATCGAGCTCAAATTGCGAAACGATATCGTCGAAGTAAATCTTCTCGTCGGCAATCGGGTTTTCGGAATGGAGCAAGAGGGTCTTGGTGGGGCGGACGATATCAAGCCCCAATGTTTTTTCGCCAAGGGCGAGGCTTGCCGCAAGCTGCATTGCAAGAACGTTTTTGCCGATTCCTGCCGCGCCCGAAATTACCCACGTCTGCCCTTTGCTTAAAAAGTCCTTCTCGATTATAACGCCGTCAAAACCGAAAATGGATTCGTTTTCTTCGCCTAAAATTTGGCTTATAGTGCGGATTTTCATTAGATTTCCTCTTTCTTTTCGCTTTTGGCGGGACGGACTACAAAGCAGTGGTTAAGCAGGGCGTCGCAGTCGCTTTTCTTGTAGCGGACGCATTTGCCCGAAAGCCGATAGCTTGGAAGTTTTCCCTGCCTGCGGAGCTGCTCAATGAAGGTTGTGCCGATGTTGAGATATTGCGCGACCTCCGAGCGGGTTAAAAGCCTGTCGCTTGCGTCAGGCTGCGTTGATGTTTGCGTATTGTCGTATTTTCTTTTAGCCATACGCAAAATATCTCCGTGTCAAATTTTCAAAAAATGAACTGCCGCAAAATCGCGCAAAAAAGAATTGGAAGACGGAAAATCGACACAAAAATAAAAGTGTGTCGATTTTAGATTATATTGCGCAAAAGTCCCCCATAAAAATACCGTCTGGTGAATATTCCGCACATATTGAAGTGTGCGGAATTTGAAAAAAGGCCGCATTTTTAGTTTTCTGGCATGATATCGAAATATCTTATGGCGTCTTTCTCGCGGGCAAGGCCGTTGTAGTGCTGTTTTAGGACATCCACTGCGTGGCCCATCTGCTCGGCGGTTAACCGCAAGCCTGATAGCGTTTCCCCGTTCTTTCCCCTTCTGCCCTAAAATCTGCAGCTAGGCTAATATATGTTCATTTAACATCTTTTCGGTTGCGTAATTCATTGAGGGCTTCTCCATATTATAAGAAAATGGGTCTCTTCTTATGGCGGAAAATTAAAATAATATCCCCCGCTTATTTCAGCCGACGCTTCTTTTAAACGAAGCTACGGCGTATATGTTTAGAACGGCGGAAAACGCGCATACGGCAAAAAATTGCTCACGCAAATCCGAAAATCCCGCGCCTTTCAAATAAATCGCGCGCACAGCCTCCACGATATATCGGACAGGGTTGAGCAATGTAATTTTTTGCGCCCAATTCGGCATGCTGCTCAACGGCGTGAAAATGCCGCTCATAAGAAGAAATATCATAATGAAAAACAGGAACGCCAAAATAGCCTGCTGCGCGCTCGATGAAATATTGGAAATTATCAGCCCAAACGCCATAAACGCCGTCAGATAGACGGCCGCGAACAAGTAGATGAGCAGAAAGCTTCCCTTTGGGAACAATCCGTAAACCGCGTATGAAACAGCCATCCCTATCGACAAAACCGCCATTCCGATAATCCATACGGGAAACATCTTGGATGCAATGAACATTGTTTTTGATACCGGAGCGACGTTCATTTGCTCCATTGTCCCGAGCTCTTTTTCGCTTACTATATTTAGCGCGGACAAAATGCCGCCCATAAGCGATATTAGAAAAACCAATATCGCGGGGACGATAAACACTTTTGAGCTCAGGTGCGGGTTGAATCTATAGCAGGGAAGGATTTCTATCTTTGGGGAAATTCGAACAACCGCGTAGCCCGCAAAAATCTCGGACGAAAAATCGTTTATAATGCTACCTGCGTATGATGCGCCCAGCCCGCCCTTTATGCCGTTTACCGCGTCGACGCTAACCAGCACCTGCGAATTGTTTGAGGCGACGAGGCCTTTTTCAAAGCCTTTCGGAATTTCCAGAATAATGTCGGTTGAGCCGTTTTCAATGCCGGCAAACTCTTTTTCATATGAATCTTCGCCGTATGACGCGGCAAAATATTCCGATGCGGACAGTTTGCCGGCAAGCCGCGCGGAAAGCGCAGAATTGTCGCGGTCGACGATTTTAAGATTTATGTTTTTAACGTCGAAGTTCGCGGCAAAAGGCAGGATTAGCAGCTGTATTATCGGCACGGCGAATATGAGTTTCGGCATAAATTTATCGCGAAAGATATGCTTGAACTCCTTTTCTACCAGATAAAAAAAGCGTCTCATTTTTATTCCAGTCTAGTTTTGAATTTTGCGAGGCTAAGAAGCGCGAAAAAGAGAATCATAGCCGACATCACTGCGATGTTTTTGGCCACAAACTCTATTCCGCAGCCTTTTATCATGACGGAGCGCAGGGCGGAAATATACCATTTTGCGGGGACGATTTCCGAAACATATTGAAGCAGGCGCGGCATATTTTCTATCGGGAAAATCATTCCGGACAGAAGAACCGTCGGCAGCATGAAAACCGAAGTCGATATAAACATGGCCGTCTGCTGGGTGTTGACAAGAGTGGAAACGGTTATGCCGATAGTAAGCGCAAGAAGCGTGTACAGCATGGAAAGCCCGAAAATAAGTGCGACGCTCCCGCGTATTGCAATGCCGAACACCGCGGCCGCGAGAACCAGACAGCCGGCCACAATTAAAACCGAAAGCGCGAAATACGGAACGACCTTCGCTATGATTATGTAAATCGGGCGCATCGGCGAGACAAGCAGAATTTCCATATTGCCCATTTCCTTTTCCCGCACAATCCCAACCGATGTCATAAGCGTGCAAATTAGAAAAAGAATCAAGCCCATGACCCCCGGAACAAAATCGTACGCGCTTTTGAGCTGCGGGTTGAAAAGCATATTTGTCCGCACGTCGACTACCTTAAGCGGAGCATTCCCGCCGAATCTTTCGGCAAATTCGGCAGAGGCGATTGCACTTGCGTAATTGTAGATGTTTTTCGCCTCGTTGGGGTCTAGGGCATCGATAACAATATTTATCTGCGGCGCCTCCCCGCGCGCGGCTTTTTTTTCAAAATCCGCCTCGAAAACGACGACAGTCTTTACCGTTCCGCGCGCCAAAAGCCCCTCCATTTCCGCCTTCGTTTGAAGCGGCTTGAAAAGCGAAAAATATTCGCTTGCGCCTATTCTCTCCGCGATTGCAGAGGTAAGCGCGCTTTTGTCGAAGTCTAACACGGCGAATTTGGACTCCCTTATCTCGTTTGTGATTGCGAAGCCGAAAAGCAAAAGTAGCAAAACCGGCAATATGAACAAAATCGCGACGCTGCGTTTGTCGCGCGAAATTTGCCTGAACTCCTTCAAAACGAATGCGAAAAACTTCTCCATAATCAGGCGTCTTTCCTTTGAGCGCCGCGCGCCAGAGCCTTGAAGACTCCGTCCATGTCGGCGCATCCGAATTTTTTCTTCAATTCGGCGGGGGTTCCCAAGGCGCGTATTTGCCCGTCGACCATAATAGACGCCCTGTCGCAATATTCGGCCTCGTCCATATAATGCGTCGTCACAAAAATCGTTATCGAGCGGCGGCTTGCCTCGTAGATTTCCTCCCAGAATTTTCGGCGCACAATCGGGTCCACGCCGCCGGTAGGCTCGTCGAGAAACACGATTTTGGGCGAATGCATTATCGAAATCGAAAACGCCAGCTTTTGCTTCCACCCCAGCGGCAGAGACGCGACAAGCGAGTTTTCCCAGCCGCGCATTTCAAGATTTTCGACGATTTTCTCCTTTTTGGCGCGTATTTCCGCCTTCATCAACCCGTAAAGCCCGCCCCAAAATTTGATGTTTTCCGCGACGGTCAAATCCCCGTAAAGCGAAAATTTTTGGCTCATGTAGCCTATGCTCTTTTTTATTTGCTCGCGCTGCTTGTATATGTCGAAGCCGGCCACCTTGGCCTCGCCGGACGTCGGCTCCAGCAGCCCGCAAAGCATGCGCATCGCCGTCGACTTTCCCGCGCCGTTGGCTCCCAAAAATCCGAAAATCTCGCCCGCGCCGACCTCGAAGCTTATGGAGTCCACCGCGACAAAATCCCCGAATTTCTTAGTTATGCCTTTAACTTCTATTGCGTTCACCTGAGTTTAGCTCCATAAAGCAGTCTTCAAGCGTGGCGGACGCTTCCGCCACTGAAAAATTCCCAGCCGAAGATTGAAAGCATTTTTTCAAGTCTTCAACGCCCGCACCGCCTTTCGGCACTATGTGGCAGCTGTCCCCGAAAGAATACGCGCTCTCCGCCAATCCGCTTCCCCTCAAAGCCTTCAAAAGCTCGAACATTTTGCCTCCGCTTGCGCGGAATATTTTTTTCGGGAAGGCGGCGACGATGTTTTGCGGCGAATCCGTTTTCAGGATTTTGCCGCTTGATATGAACGCGATTTTGTCGCACCGCGCAGCCTCGTCCATATATGGGGTCGAAACCAGAACGCTTATGCCGATTTTTTTCATGTTTTGCAAAATATCCCAGAATTCCTGCCGGGAAACTGGATCGACGCCCGTTGTCGGCTCGTCCAGCACGAGCAGCTTCGGGCGGTGGATTAGCGCGCAGCAGAGGGCGAGCTTTTGTTTCATTCCGCCCGAAAGCCTTCCCGCTAGGCGTTTTTTGAAGGGCTCAAGCCGGCGGTATATTTCCTCTATATACCCTATGCCGTCTTCCTTTCTTACTCCGAAAACTTTTGCGAAAAACGCTATGTTTTCCTCTATCGTCAAGTCTTGGTACAGCGAAAATTTGCCCGGCATATAGCCTATTATTTGGCGAATCCGCCTGCAATCGCGCGCGGCGTCAAAGCCGCAGATTTCGGCGGTTCCGGAATCTGGCAGAAGCAGCGTCGCGACGATGCGCATCAAGGTGGTCTTGCCCGCGCCGTCGGGCCCGATAAGCCCGAATATTTCGCCTTCCTCCGCGTCGAACGAGACACCGTCAAGCGCGGCGGTTCCGCCGCTATTCCCCGCGTAGACCTTGCGCAGATTGCAAACTTTTACCGCGCTATTTTTCATTTGGATATTCGACTTCCGCGTATTGTCCGATTTTCAAATAGCCGTCGTTTTTAACGGCGATTTTTGCGGCGTAAACGAGGTCGGCGCGCTCGTCGCGCGTGCGGATTCCTTTCGGCGTAAATTCCGATTGCGATGCGACCCAAATTAAAACGCCTTCGTAGCGGCGAGTTTGATCTTCGCCGAAGTCGGCGACAACCGCGAGCTTCTGCCCTATTTTAAGCCTGCTAATGTCCGCCGCCGAAAAATACGCCCGCAGCCGCATTTCCTTTAGGCTGCCAATCTTGTATATCGGGCTTGAAAACGCCGCCACTTCGTTTTGCTCGGCATATTTCACAAGCACCGTGCCCGAAACGGGGTTCACTATTTCCGATTTTTTAATGTTGTCCTCGCAGATTTCGATTTGCGCGGAAAGGGCCCTTATTTTGCCGGCTATTTCAAGAACGGACTTGTCGAGCGTAGATTTTTTCGCGGCTATAGTGCGTTCGAGGTAGCCGATTTCGGAGACGATGTCGTCCAAAGTTTTTTTGTTCGCCGATTTCGCCGCAAGCAAACGCTCCGTTCTGGCTTTCTCGGCGCGCTGTTTTGCCAGCCTTTCCTCGAGGGCGGAGAGCTGGAGCGCGACCTCGGGGGAGGAGCTTTTCAGCGCGGAAATTTGCGCCTGCAGATTTTTCATTTGAAGGCGGAACTGCGTGTCGTCTATTTTTCCGACAACTTTCCCCGCCTCGATTTCGTCGCCCTCCTCCAGCTTCAATTCCGTTATTTTGCCGGAGATTTCGCTTGAAACAAGCGTCTCCGCCGTTTCCATTGTTCCGGACGCGAACGGGGCTGGGGATTTTTCGCAGCCGCACATAAGCGCCGCGGCAGAGAGTATGAGCATTCGGGAATATATTTTCATCGCTTTAATTGTTTGTTAAATATTTGTAGCTGTACTCGCGCGAAAGTTTTTCTATCGAGTGCGAAATGCGCGTTTGCTCGGAAAGCTCTTTTGCATTGAGCTCCTTTATGAAATCGGTAGTCGTTATTGTCCCGTTTTTCATTCTTTCGCGCGCCATATCGGCTATCGAATTGCGCAGGCGCACGATTTCATCGTCGCGCTTTATGAGTTCTTGCATTTTTTTGATTTCCCCGTCCTCTTGAATCATCTTAAGGCGCGTTTTGAAGAGGAACTCCTCCGCCTGCGCCCGAACCATTTTTTTGCCTGCATCGATTTTAAGCCTTTCGTTACGCTCGGTGTAAAAATTGCCGAACGACCAGCTGAAGTTTACGCCCCCCAAGCCGTAAAACTTCTTCTCGCGCAGCGACTCAAGGCTCGACCTGCCGTATCCGGCATATCCGAACAGCGAAATCTTCGGCATCAGACCCGCGTCTACGGAGTCCTTTTCGGCATCGAACAAGTCCTCGCTCGCGGCGTAGTATTCCATTTCGGGGCGCAAAATTTCGCTCTTTAATTCAGTTATGCTCTTTGGCCGCTCAAAAACGGTGCTTTCGTCAATCTGCCTGTTTATGAGGAAAGACAGCATTCTTATATACGCCGAGCGCAGAGATTTTATTTCGCTCTCTTTTTGTTTCGCGTTCATAAGCTCGACTTTCATCAGGCTTAAATCGTATTCGTTTGCCGTTCCGTTTGCAATCATAGCCTCGACGCTCGAAATGGCATCTTCAATGTCCTTTTGGTGTATGGCGTTCAGGCGCAGGCTCTCCCCCTGCAGGAGTATGCCGAAGAACACGCGGTTTACCCTGTCGTTGAGCCCGTAAAGAATAGCCTCGTTTTTTTCGAGCTCGGCTCTGGCGCGCGCGCTTGCAAGCCGCTTCTTGGCGGAAATGTTCCCGCCGTCCCAAATAACCTGCGTAGCACCTATTTGGGCCCGGTACTGGCTCCTCGGTAAAATCGACATTCCCATTATATCGGGAGTGTCCGACAAATACATGGCGTTTGCGCTAATCGAAAACTGCGGCAAATAGCCTCTTGTCGCGTTTTCAAGATCGTACTTCTCCGATTCCCTGATAAGCTCAAACTGCTTTATCATCGGATAATTTTCGCGGGCGAGCTTGTAGCATTCGTAAATTGTAAGGGTTTCCGCGCCCGCGAGCGCCGCGCAGAAAGCCGCGCAAAAAAACATCAGTGCCTTCTTCATTTTCTTTTCGGATTGAATATGGATTTCATAGAGTCTACCACAAATTTTCCGCGCTCCAATATAAAATTTTCGAAGCGCGCGCCGTCCCCGTCGAAAAAGATTCCGCAAATCATGTTTCTGCCGAAAAACGGGAAGAACAAGAGCCCGAAAAACGCGGTCGCAAAATATTCAAGGGGCATTTTGCGCAGTTTTCCATTTCCCATATTGCGCTTTATTTCAGCCCCTATTCGCTCTGCCGCCGCCAAAAACTCGGGGGTTGAGCGCAAAATTTCAAAATATCTTCCCGGATTTTTATTTGATTCGTTCGCCATGAATATAAGGATTCCCGGGTTTTGCAAAAGCATATCGGTATAAATTTTCACGACGTTTTCCATGCGCTTGAATATCGGGGCTTTCGCAAGAGCCGCGCCTTCCACCTTCGGGAGAAACCCGCCGATAACGTCCCTAAAAACGGCGGAAAACAATTTTTCCTTTGATCTGAAATAATAGTTTAGCGAAGTTCTGGTCACCCCCGCGGCGGCGGCGATATTCTCCATGCTCGCGCCGTCAAAACCTTTGCTGATAAATACGGATTTTGCGGCTTCAAAAATGCGCCGTTCCGCACAAATTTCTGATTTTTTTATTTTCACGGGAGCCATTAAAGCGGGATTTGACAATATTGTCAAACATTTATGTCAAAAATTTGCCGAAAAAAAATAACGCCCGCGCGCGAATGCGGTTTGCCCCTTGTCCGCCGTCCAAAGCGAATATTCGATGTGGTTTAGGAATTTGAAAGGCGCCGCATTTTTAGTTTTCGGGCATGATATCGAAACATCTTATGGCGTCTTTCTCGCGGGCAAGGCCGTTGTAGTGCTGTTTTAGGACATCCACTGCGTGGCCCATCTGCTCGGCGGTTATGTAGGCGTTTTTTGTCAGGGCGAGGTAGTAAGTCGCGGCGGAATGGCGGAAGCCGTTTTTTACCCAGTTTTCTTTGCCGAAGATATTGTGGAGCTTCTTTATTTGCCAGTCTTGGCGCGAGCTTAGAATCTTCTTTTTTGTGCCAAGCTCCCAGACGTACGGCTCGAGCCATTTCGCCAAGTTTTCGGGAATCTTTACGACCCTGCGCGAGGCGGTCTTGGTGATTTCGCTGTCGAGAATTATTTCACGGTCGTCGAGCTTGATTTTGTCCCAAGTCAGGCGCTTCATTTCCGCGATGCGGATTCCCGTAAAGGCGGAGATTGCGGCGAATGCGCGTATTTCGCTTTTTGGCGGCGTGGCGTTCAAAATATTGCGCACCTTTTCGGGCGTGAATATTTCGGGCGTTTTGCCGCGGATTCGCCAGCTTTCGATTTTCTCGACTGGGTTGAAATCGAGCCAGTCCTGCATTTTGCAGTATTTGAAGAAGGAGTATAGTATGCGCCTGTACTCGTTCCTGCCGTAAATGCCTATGTCGCGCTCTCCGTCCTTAAAGACTTTCATCGGGCGTCCTCCAACGGTTAGAATATCGCTTTCGGCGTATTCGCGCTTTTTGAGGTTTATCAGCCATTGGAAAATCTCTTTGGCAGAGATTAGCGCGACAATTTTATCTTTGCCAAAACTCTCCATAAATCTCTGGAGGGCACGCTCGACAGTATAGACGTACTCCTCAGACAGGTCTTTTTTCAGCAGGGAATAGTAATACCTGTCCGCCGCAAAGTCGAGCCTTACAGAACGCTCCTTGAGCTTTACAAGCGATTTGTATTCCTCTATCGCCTGCGTAAGGCTTACGCCGTGCGCCTCCAAGTCTTTTGTAAGCTTTGCGTATGCGAGGACGGCGTTTGAAACCGAGACATTAAGCGGTTTTAGCAGGATTTTTGCCTCCACAAGGTCGCGCTTGTCAACGGGCGAAATTCTGTTGGCTTCGACCCCGAGCTTTTGGTCGTAGACGTTTTTTTCGTTGAAAAAATCCTGAGCCTCTTTTTCGGAGGTGAATCTGCGCGACCAGCGTTTTTGCTTTTCGGTGTCGAAATAGTACACGACCCAGCGTTCGCGGTTGCTCTCGACAACTTTTTTGGGAAAGGAAGGAGATCTGTTTTTCATACCCAATCCTTTCCTGTCAAAATTGCGAAATGGTAAGGAATTGCCTTGCCACTGCGAAAAAATTACGTAAGTTGCTCGTAATTACACATGTTCTATTTGTTACTAAACGCTAAATCGTGGTTCGATTCCACGTGGGGGCGCGGGTTATTTTTCCGTTCCATTCCCCGCATTTTTATCATTCCATTATCTTTGTCGTAGAGCGAATATCTTCAGATTAAATGAAGCTATATTTGAGACGGGAATTTCATTTCCTTTGAAACCATTTTTATATCAGATATTAACATTTTTATTTCTTCAGATATTTTTGACTTAATCTTTTTATGTTTTATAATAAAATCAAGTTGCATAAATGAATATCCAATATCAAACAAGAGTGAACATTTTTCAGATTTCATTAAAGATCTCGTATCTTTTATTAAATTATTAATTTCCGTTTCATTATCTTTAAGATTCATACACTCTTGCCCTTCGAGTATATTAAATAAAATAATGGAATCTAATTTGAGGCGAATTTTATAATATTTATTTTTAGCCTCATACGCTTCTATGGTTCCTTTTAATATATTTTTAATTTTTTTTGAAGAAATTGAGTACAATGGAAAGAATAAATATATTATAAGCCTAGATTTACTATCGAATTCGTTGTCATCTATCGAGTTGAATTTTTCAATTACCGCTTTTATAAGTTTATCATCTTCAATTTTTTTTAAATTGTCGTTCTGTAATAAGTTAAAAATAACATAAAAGTCATTATTCTCGAGCGCAAGAGATTCATGTTTATTGAAATTCCCGATCGAAAACTTTTTCAGAAAAATCGTCAAAATCTCTATCATCATCACATCTGGATAAATTTTATTATGCAAATTGTATTGATTGGCAATAAAAGAGACAATACTATTTATAATAGCAAGCGTTACATTATTGTTTTTTATTGTATTTATAATCGATCCATGAATGTCAGATATATCGTCGTCATTTAGTTCGATTAAGGATGTGAAAAATAAAGTATTTTGAAAATAGCGTTCAATTATTTGCTTCCCATCAGAAGAGGAAATATCTGTATAGGTTCTATATAAAGTTGATAAGATTCTTTTTAACCAGCTTTTGTCGACATCATCTTCTAATTGCAATTTTATATAATCCGATGAATCTTTTTTTATGAAACAATCTTCAAACAATGAACTAACTTTTTTGCTGTCAAAATATTTTATTGCAGAAAAAATTTCATATTTATTTAGGCTTATTGTTCTCGTCGTTTCTGAACGAATAATTGTTGTCTTTAAAAATAATTCTATTGATGAGATAAATTCCCGATAATTCTCTACCAGAAGAAAGTTTCCTATTACAAAATTCAACAAAGATTTATGCCAAAATCTATAAGATTCAGGGTTGTTTTCCCAATGAGCACCTCCCTTTTTTATGATCTTTACAGCGGCTTCCTTGTTTATGTAAACATGCAAGATACTTTCGATTATTTTATAATATAATGAAAAATTGGCGAGGTTGTATATAGGCTCAATCTTTTTACGCCATTCTTGGGAAAGATTTGAAATTTTATCCTTTATATTATGTTCTTCAAGTTGTACGTTTTCATCCCTTACCCCATATTTAATCAGGATATTTAGGTTATTGTTATTTACCATTGAAATAAAAGCCAAGAAAAAATCTTTTTCTTTCAAAAATGAATCAATAGCTTTTTTGATTATAGAATACGCTGTTCGATAGTCCTGCCTATTATAGGCTATTATCGCAGATTTTAGAGGTTCCAGTTTATCATTTATAGTTCTAGATTCCAAGAAATCGAAATCTAAATAGGTTTTTATCCAACGATTTTCAGATATGCATTCGCTGGGGATTCCAAAATAACTTATTTTATCTTCTTTTCTTCGATAATATATTCCGTCTATATTTGCTTTTGAAAATATTGTATATATCTTTTTAAATATATCATTGTTTGTACTTTTTTTATCAGCAATATCGAGTCTTTCTATTTCTTTGATAAAATTCTCGTACATAGATGTTTCGCGGAGATTTGAATCATGTTTTTCTGAAGGTCTAATAAATCTCAGCAAGCTTATATTGTTATAAATCTCGACAATAAATTTATTATCAAAAGCAGCTTCAATATCTTTATAATAAATACTATGAAACAATTCAAGATGGCTCAATTTTGACAAGACATATCTTTCAGGAGTTACATCCTCGTAATCTGTTCTATTACATATCTCATTTAAAAATTTGCATAAGTCATCGTTTGGCACCGTAATTGGAATAAGATTATGAGTTTCTATATACCGCCTTTCCCATTTATTATCTTTATCTTGTATTATGTATAAATTCGGGGTAGATGTGGTTCTTCTGTTAATCCAAGCAAGAATTTGCTTTAAGTTATAATCGTGAAACGAATATCCCAAAAATAAAACAGTACTGGATGACAATATGCTTTTTACATAATTTTCAATTAGCGGAAAATTCTCTCTATAACTAATGTAGTCTGATTCTTTAAATACAAAATTATGATGCGAAAAATCCCCATGCATCTTTATCAACTTCTTAGGTAAAAAAGAAACTCCTAAATCTTTATCACAGGCAATAACATCATAAAAATATCCATTTTCTTCTATGGCTTGTTCAAAAAGATTATCCCAATTGGTGGTTATTATAACTTGAGGATTTAGTTCAAGAATGAGTTTATGAATATCTGATGGTTGAATCTTGGGCGGAATTGAATTTTTAATTTTAGAAACATAATTTTTATTTCCATGCTTCAGATAATACAATTCAGCTATCTTCAAAAAGTCTTCCTCTACACAATCATCAAGTTCTTCTTTTAAGTCATTGATCAGGTCTGACCATAGCGGTATTTTTACGCCATCTCTTTCTGCTCTACGTGTAATTCCAGCTCCTACAAAAATTGCAAGAGTATTGTTTTCTTTTGCTTTTCGAATATCGTCTAAATATCCTCGAATTGATCTTAAATTTAACATAGAAGCTAGTTCATGTTCCCTAATTTTATCTATTTAAGTCAAGCATAAAATTGTGATTCGGATACACGCGAGCTTAGGAATTTTCTTTTTGGCGATTGAATTAAAATGATAATTAAGCGAATCCTATTTTTTATAAATAGAATCTGAAAATTTCTTAATTGTTCTTTATTGACTTTTATTTTTCAAATTAACAAAATAAGTTTATGATAAAAACATTAAAAGATTTTAAGAGAGAATTTTTAAAGATAAGATCAGAAGGTTGGAAAGAAACTCATAGAAAAGGACCAACTGGAGTAGGTAAGACACTTGAGGATTTGCTCGGTATACCTGAAAATAATAAACAGGAACCTGACTTTGGTGTTTACGAACTGAAAAGTTCGAGAAAAGATAGCCGTAGTATGATGACACTAATAACAAAAATACCCTCACCAAATGGAGCAAATAAACGTTTATTATGTAGTTTCGGCTATATAAGTTCGGCGTACGAAAATAATAAAAAAGTATTGCATGCCACGTTATACGCAAATAAATTTACTAAAATTGCAGACACTCAATATTCATTAAAAATCAATTATGATAATTCTCGTGAAAGAATTTCAATTCATTATAAAAACGAAATAACGAAGGAAGTAAAAGATACAGGAATATTTTGGGACCTAAAAATTCTCAAAAAGGAAATCGAATCTAAAATAAAGAATAAAATAGTTCATGTAATTGCAGAAAGAAGAAAAGGGAGACAAGCGGAAGAGTTTAAATATGAAAACGCTTATTTATTAAAAGAAGTGTCTCCTGAAAAATTTTTCGAATTGCTAAAAAATGGAAAGATGAGTGTAGATATTCGCATTGGGCAATATCCGAATGGGGCCCCCCATGACCATGGAACGGCCTTTAGAATAAAGGAGTCAGATTATCATCTAGTGTTCGATACGGAAAAAATTGTTTAGTTATTTTTTTTGCAAAACGACGATATATTCTTGCGTCATTGTTTTTGATAGATTCCCGCTCTTGTTCGTAGGAGAATTTTTTAACGGCATTGATTTATTGCTTATATTACGTTCGTAAGTAATTATGTGCCTAAAAGAGTTTTTGCAGAATTGTTCAGCAACGAACTGATCTGTGTTTAATATGGTGTTTTTTACAGATCTGTTCCCGACTATATATATTGCGTACCCATTTTTTTGCGTGGCATTGGAAACTTCTTTTATTGATGTACCCAAGTCGTTATAAAAGGATGCTACGTCTAACGCTCTTTTTTTGTCTAAATTCCAGATTTTTTCAATACTATCTTTTAGACAATGATCTATGCTTGAAATTTCTTTTATTTTATGTCCGCCCATTAATATAGAATCTATTTTTCGCGCAGATTCAATCCCTAACCATTCATTTGACAATGTGGAAAATTGTCCATACGCGACCGTTGTTCTACTATCACCATAAGGAGGGCTTGTTAGAATTGTATTATACTTTTTCTTTGAATTTCGAAAAGCTTCATTCTTTAGCGAAACCGAATATTTATTTTGCAAAATTTGAATATAATGCTTCTTATATATTTCTATATTTCTCTTTAGTTTGGAAAGAAATATTTGATTGGTATCAGGATTAAATGTAGATATTTTTTCTTTAGGAATTCTGTAAAGTTTAAATTCGGAATTCCTTGTGTAGGAAACTTCTCTTACCGTTTCTGAAAACACAAGAAGTAGAAAGTCTTTTATGTTTATATTATTTTCGGAATCAATATATTGTTTTATATTCGCGAGGTCTTTAATAACCTTAATGGAAAACCAATAGTCTATATTTGTTATATTTGGGATACGTAAATTTTTTTTAGGTTGGGCATGTAAATAGTTTTCATACTTATTGCTTAAGGGATCTAATTCTTCTACAGATATATTTGTACTTCTTACTTTTGATATTAGTATGGCCAATGGATTTAAGTCGAATCCATCTACGTTATTTATACCTACAGACAATGCCGCTATAACTGAAGAACCAGAACCTACATATGGATCTAATAGTTTTCCTTTTTTGATATTTAATTCCTGAAGTATTCCAACCCCGATTTGCGGAAGCATCGTGGCGGGATAAGGGTGCATGTTGGGATACAATGAGGAATAGGATTCGGCATTAAAATCATAATAAAAATTCCGTTGTATTTTATAGCTTTCTTTTATCTCATTCAAAGCATTCTGCATAAACCAAGGCGTTATTTCTTTTAATCATATATTCATTTTTTTTCATATCATAAAGACTATAGCATATTGTTGATAAGCTTCAAGATTTTTTTGAGTATCAAATATAAAAATCACATTGGCAGCGCAGCTTGTTTCATAGATACATTCTTACAAACTTATTGTCAAAATCCAAACCCGACAAACGACTATTTTTTGAAGTTTTTTATTTCTGTTTTCAGCTTTATAGCTCTGATGCAATAAATTTTAATCGTCCCGTAAATTGTATGTTTAAGGCGATAAAAAATGGCCATATATCTCGAATTTATACAAACTTTAAGACGAGAAAAGAACCTTGATTGTCGCAGAATGAGGCAAATTTGAGTGAAATTTCTTTACTCTTGCGTTCTTAATTTTGCCTAAGATGTCGCGATAGTTTTGTTCGCGGATTGCAGGGTGGAATATTTTTATCATACAAGTTGCTTGTTGTTAGGTTAATAGGGGATTGAGTTGTATAAAAACTGGACATTTCCCATAGATTTTCCGCTGTAAAAAACACCTGCGAATGCGCTATTTTACTGAGATTGTGGGCTGCCTAAACGAAAAAAAGTGGAACATTTCAAAAAAGCCATTCGCAAGGAGAAAGGGGTCTGCCGAACGTCCCTGCCGTGTGTCGGCGTTTAATAGATTCCTTTTACCCCCCCCGTAGTACATACTTTAGACGTTTTAGACTTTAGACTCGCAAGTAAAAAGCTGCTAAAAACTCTTTCCCTAAAAGCACTGCGCAACCAAGCGCAAAAATAAAAAAGAGCGCAGACTTTTAATCTGGCTCTCTTTGCTATGCGGTCTAAAGTCTAAAGCTTCTAAAACGGCATATCGTCGTCCTCGGCTTCCGCATCGGGGGCTTTCTCCGCCTCAGGGTCTGGATAGACTTCTTTCAGCAAAACGTAAGTGCCGTTGCTTTCCTTGCGCAGTGCGTAGAGATTGGGGAATGTCGCAACAATGTTGTGGATTTCGTCGGGGAAGATTTTCGCGAACTGCTGAAAATAGCTTATCCGAACACGCCCGTCCTTTTTCCGCAATATGCTTTCCATTTTCTCGCGCCTTTGCTCAAGCCTTACAAGAAGCCCGCTCGTGTAAAATTCCACAGCGTTGTAGAGCGAATACTTTATGACCTTGCAGGCGTTTTCGGCTATCCGCCCGTCGATGATTTCCGTCTCGTCGGCTATGGCAAAGATTATCGCAAGCCTTGCGGCGTTTTCTCTCGCCTTTCCGAGCAGTTCCTGAACGCTTTTCAGCTCGTTGTTCATAAGCTCGACCTGCTCGTTGTGGAACTTCCTGAAGATTTCCGCGGCCTCTGGCGTGGCTTGAATCCGCTGAAAGCCCTTGTTCCTGCGAAATTCATAAAGCGCGGTTATCATTTTGTCCCAGTCTTCCATTACGTTTTTATCGAGCGGGATTTTCAGCCCCTTGTCGATGGGAATGTCTTTCGGACCCCTAAAAAACAGAAATCTTCCCGCAAAGCCGCTTGCCACGAAGTTCTCGTTTTTCACCATGATGTTGCGGAAGGCGTCATACTGGACAAGCCAAAGTATGCTCAGGCAGGGCTTGCGGATTTCCGCGACGCCCCTTGAGATTCTGTCCTGCCGTATGCTTTCGCCGCTCCAACCGCTGTTGTAAATTTCGGTGTCGTCTCCCTCTTTTCGGTATAGGCCGCCGACTATGGCAAGCAGGCTTCTCGCTTCGGCGCAAAGCGAAAACACAGTCCCGCCGTTTTCCGCCATCTTCTGCGCGATGGCTTCAGACGTGGCGTTCATGACGATGAAGCTTGGGTCTTCAAGCTTTTCGTCCTCTTGGGGTTCTTCAGCTTTCTTTTCTTCCGAAGAACTTTCCCCCAATTTTTCAAACGCCTCAATGGACTTTGTCATTGCGCTTTTCTTTTTCAGGAGCTTTTCGCGGTATTCGAGCCTTGCTTCCATTTCCAAGCTCAAAAGCCGCTTCCCCAGAATTTTTGCGCTCGCGCTTTTGCCCGAAGAGCTTGCCCCAAGCCCGAGCATATACAAATTCGCGTCTTGGGTGTAGGCGTTTACTGCATTGTAGGCTCGGAAGCTTTTCCCGACAGTCCCGCTTAGAATCCCGCAGGCGATGAAGCATAAAAATTCCATAGGCAGATTCTGCGCTTCGTGGACGGTTTGAGCCACTCTTTGGATAATATGGGGGAACGCCCCAATGGGGCATTCCTGCTCATAATATTTTGTGTAGATTTCCGAAAGGACTTCGTCGGGCGGCAAGGTCGTTTTTGTAATAAATCTTTCCATCTTTGCCTCCTTACATGCGAAACGGGTTAAGCTCTTTGCCCTGCTCGTGGGCGTAGCGGAGATAGTCGTTTAAGTCCTTTATCTTTTTCCCGCTTTTTAGGGCATAGTCTGGCAACATGCATATCATTGCCACAGCCGCGATGTCCTTTAGTTGGTTTGCCCAAGTCATGCCGGCCTTATGCCCTACCTCGTCTGCGTCCGCAAAAATCATTGCGACTTTCCCCGCGAACTCGTGCAAATAGGGAATGCCTATTTTGTGGTTCGCGCCAAGCATCGCGACGGGCGCGTGGGTGCCGAGCATATTGAGCGTTTTCAGGATATGGAAGCACGACAGGAAATCGGTGGACCCCTCGCAAATGCATATCGCTTGCTTGTCCTTTGCGTTTTCCAAGCCGATCGGGTAGCTGCAATCGCTGTTTTTAAGAGTCCACGCTTTTGCTTCCTTGCCCGAGAACTTCCAGTTGTTGCCGTCCATTCTTCGGATTTGATAGCTCAATTTCCGATTGTCGCCCACAATCCAGACATTGCCCGTTTTATTTGAATTCCCGAATCCGAAACAGCCGACGTCAAACGCATGCTTTAGGCTCCCGACGGACACAGAGTACCGCTTGGCGACGATTTCCGCGAGGGCGTCGTCCCATAGCAGTTTTTTGGGCGCGTTAATATCCCCTTTGCGGGGCTTTTTCTCATTAAGACTATCCAGACTATGTCTGCCCGAAGAAACAGCATTAAAAGAGCCGTTATCGAACTCTGAGAGCAAAAGCTTGTAGGCTTCCTTATTCGAAATCCCTTTCAGCTTTGCCGTAAAGCTAATGACATTGCCGGTTTCGCCTGTTGCCAAGTCTTTGAAGAACTTTCCGTCCCCGAAGATTGAAAAGCTCGGGTGTTCGTCCCTGCGGAAAGGGGAACTGTAAAGTTTCCCCTTGCCCTTGAGGGCGACCCCAAACCTGTTTGCCGCATCGAATATTGAAATGGCGTCGCAAATGTTTTCCATTATGCCGACTCCTTTCCGACGTGGCGGTATACCGTGGAGTTTTCGAGAAGCCTGTCGCAGTCCGACTTCCTGTACCGAATGCATTTCCCCGAAAGGCGAATGCTCGGCAGGCGTCCTTGGCGGCGTAGCTTTTCGACGAGAGTCTTGCCTATCGACAAATACTCCGCGACCTGCTCGCGTGTAAAAAGCCTGTCGCAAGCGACCGGCTTGGTTAGCGTTGTATTGGGTATTTGTGTTTTGTTTTTCATACTTCTGATGGTTCGTCTTTGAACGCACCCAATATCGCGCACATTAAACTGGGTAAAAAGAGAACGTTTTATGAAAAATAAATAGGGAGATTTCCCAATTATTTTTGGAGGAAAATCTCCCTATTTTCTAAGTTTGAGAAACTCTTATAACAGTCTTGGCTACAGTTTCTTAGGTCTGCCTGCGTCTTTTGTTGTCTCAAGCCCAAGCTCCTTGCAGACGTCCCGAATGTGCCTTGCCGAATACAAAATTTTTTGCTTTTTCTTCAGCAAATCCACCACATCGCTTACTTTCACCTTTTCGGGCTTCGAGTAAAAGTCGTTCCACGTATTGAACAGGCAGAAAAAGTTACCGTAGTAAATCAAATCAAACGGAATATCCAAGTTGTATGCGAAGGCATAAACGAATAGGCGGATATTGTCATAGCGAATTTCATCAAAGCCGCCGCAGATAGTTTTTATCGAAGAAATGTCCTTGTCGGCGACTTTGTCCAAAAGCTCTTTTAGATGCGGCACAAACTCATCTTTTACTACAAAATCGCCGTCTTCTTCCTGAATAAAAACGTCTAAATCGTCGCGCAATTGTTGCAAGGACAAGGCTGTTTCGCGCTCCGCTAATTTTGCGGAAAAGGCTTTGTATATTTTGAAAAGCGGGGCGAACTTTTTCTGGATAAAGGTTTCTTCGTCTTTCCAACCAAATGCATTTAAAACTTCTAAAGACGGCTTGTGCGCATAGGGACGAGTTCCGTCTAAGAGCTGAAAGCACCGAATAAAATCTGACAAATCGGAATCCATTGTTTTGCTATATGGTTTGTTTATGCAATGCATTCACCCATCTCATATTTTTCAAAAAGCTTCAAGATTTTCTTCCCGCAGAGTTTCTAAAAATAATATAAAAAACCATTGCAAATAATTGAAAGTGTGGTATTATCATAATATGATGCCACGCAAGTCAGATGTTAGAGTTTATGAGAGCCAAAAGATATTCATAAGCCGCAAATACGCCGGCGAATTGAAGCTTCCCCAGAAAGCCATAGGCGTCTGGGTTGTCGCCAAAGAAAAGCGGAGATGTTTCCGCCTGCGAAAAGTGCGCTTGGACGGCTACCTTGCAAGCGACAAGGGGAACAACTTCCAGAACATATCGAAAGACAAATTCAGGGTTCTGAAAATTCTAAACGAGAACGAAAAGTTCTACTGGGTATTTTACGGCCTCTCTAAAAGAAAAACCGATTGGGTTAAAAAGCTTCTGGAAATATTCGCAGAGAACAAAAATCTCTCTGCACTTATGCAATACTTCGGAAAGTACCAAATAGCCAAACAAATTCTATTCGATACCAATCCCCAAAAAGGCCGCCTATACAGCTCAATAAAGGGAGCGGTGGAATATTGGGAGAAGAACAGGCTTTAAAATTATGAACCGAATTGGGAATAAATTTCACGCCAAAAACGCCCTTGATTTGCGTTGCTGTTTTGTTGCACTTTTAGGCGCAACGATACAATCAAATGATGCGCCATGCGGCTATTCAAAAATAATTCCAATGCGTAAAAATACACAAAAAGAAAGATTTTTACTTATAAATAAATTGCTAAATATCAGCCACTTTCAACTCCAACTCAAAATGCGCAAAACATTGATAATAAAACGCTTAGGAAACGCCCGTTCTATCCGTTGAACTACAGGGGCGGGATAAAGAAAACATGAGACCAGATGTCGGTTTGAAAGTCAAACAAAAATCAAGCTTTAATGCGCATTACAGTCTTTTTGCCTATTTGCGCTTTTGGCGAGGCGGACTATATAGCAGTGATCAAGCAGGGCGACGCAGCCGCTTTTTTTGCAGCTGACGCATTTGCCCGAAAGCCGATAGCTTGGAAGTTTTTCCTGCCTGCGGAGCCGCTCAATGAAAGTTGTGCCTATGTTGAGATATTGCGCGACCTCCGAGCGGGTTAAAAGCCTGTCGCTTGCAGGCTTGTTTTGTCTGCGTTAATAAGTTGCAGCGCATTGGCAATAAACGTCGGGCGCGCAAATGCCTGAAACCGCAGAAATTTTGTGTTTAGCGGTTATTGCAAAAAGGACGCGGCCGAGCGGGCGCAGAAAATTTTTATAAAGATATTGCTATTCTGAGGGGATGAGCGGGGCGAGGTTTTTTGTTTTTACTTCCGCGCCGTCGGGGAGAGTTGCGGCGCGTTTGCACTCGAGGCTTTGGCCGAAGATGAGGACTTTGCCGCGAATTGTAAGGGTGTCGTTTTTTGGGTCGATCCAAACGTCGCAGTCGTAGGTGGAGCCGCTGTCGGGGTCGGTAATTTTGCCGGAATATTTTTTGTCGTCAGCGTCGAACTTCAAATTCCAGACGAGGTCGAACTCGCACAATTTGGGATTGCCTTTTATCTTTTTTGCGCGCTGTTGGCAGTTCGCGAGCGTATCGGTAATTTTGCCCGCGTCGTTATAGATTGCGACCATTCGGCAGAAGCGCAGGCCGCCGTTTTGGTAGGCGTAAACAATGCTGTCGGGCTTGCCCGAGGAGGGGTCGGGGAGAGTCCAGTAGCCCTCGATTTTAGCCTCGGGGCAGTCGGCGTTTTGGACGTTTGCGGCGGGGCGGCTTTTGGATTTGGAGCATGCGAAGGTCAAAAGGCAGAGCGAAAATATAATAGGGAGGATTTTTTTCATTTTTTTTGTCGGGTTGTTTTTTTTGGGGTTGAGTTGTTGGTGGAAAAATTTTTTCGGGGTTTGTTTTTTATGTCGGCTTGTTTTAAAGGGAACAACACGCGATAAGAGGCTTCCGCGCAAATGCCCAGAATCTGTGGAAACTTGCATTTAGCAGTTTTTGCAAAAACGAAGTAAACAGCAGGGTTGCCATGGCGCGACAGACGCGGGCGGCGCAGGACAGTTTAAAAAAGTTCAGCCGTTGATTTTCTTGGCGTTCATGCATACTTCTACAATCGCCCAAATCTGCACAAAGAACAACAATATGCCGAACGACAAAAGCGTTAGCAATAGCTGCACAACCGCCCTTGAGTTTTTGCCGATGTAAAAATTGTGCGCGCCAAACGCGCCGAGGAATACGCCGAGCAAAATATATACAATTTCGTCGGATTTCTTGGGTTCGTCGTTTTTAAGCTTGCAGCCGCAATTTACGCAAACTACGGCGTTGTCGTTGACTTCGGTTCCGCATGTAGGGCAAAACATAGTCTCTCCTTTTTACGCTTTAGGAACGCCCGTTCTATCCGTTGAACTACAGGGGCGGGAAAGTGAGGTATCAGAGCAGATACTGAATTTAAAGTCAATCAAATTTCAAGTTTTGATGCGCATTGCAATCTATCGCAAAAGTATGCGCGACGAAAAATATATAATTCTGCTCGCGAGGAACAAAAAGAAAACGCTTTGGGAACGATTTAAGCGGATTCATCCTAAACCTTGCAATTTGATTGCCATTAACAAATCCGTCGGTGTTTTAACGCTTTGGGACATTTTGATAGGCGAATATGGTGTTGCGATTTCGACACTATATATTCCAGCCTTTTTTTAAAAACGCCCTTAAAAACAAAAAAGGGTTGAGTTGGGCGGGGATTTTTCTATAGTGTTTCGGTGATATTCGGACGCGCAACGCTCGCGGTTTTTTTACAACTTAAATTCCAAAAAATATTATGAAAAAAATTATGACATCTATTGCCGCGGCGCTTTGCGCGCAGCTTCTCGGGGCGGCTACAATAATGGATCGGCCGAGCGCGCTGCTTGAATGCGAGGGCGAAAACGGCACTGTAAAAACAAGCCAAAAGCTCGAAAACCGCGGCGACTTTTTGCAGCTTAAAATACCGGCAAGCGAAGCGCGAAAATTCAAAAAAATAAAAATAACGCCCGACTTCGCCGTCGCGCAAGCGGGGCAAGACGGCTACATCGTTCTGCCCAACGGAATATTGACCGAATTTAAGAAGCGCGCCGACACCTCATACACGCTGAACTTTCTCATAATGCCGATTTGCGGCATGAAAAGCCCAAACGGCGCGTTTTTGGCGCTTGTGGAGGGAATGAAATTCGAGTTTAAGCCGAGCGTTTCGGTGCGCAAAAACGCGTATTCGCTCTCGCACATATTCGCGCTGGACGACGAGCCCTACGAGGACATCGTGATAAACTACTACCCGCTTGAGGGCAAGGACGCCAATTACAGCGGCATGGGCAGGCTATACCGCAAAATAAAGCTGCAGACGCTAAAGCCTCTGCGCGACCGCGTGGGCGAAAATAAATATCTCGACTACGCGGCAAACTCGCTCGAATTTAGGATAAGGCAGGCGTGGAAGCCAGCCCCGAGCCCGGTGTGGGACCAAACTCTCGACAACGAGCCCCAGATGTACGTGAAGGCCACTTTCGACCGCGTGGGCGAGCTGCTCGACGCCCTGAAAGCGCGCGGCGTCGACAAAGCGCAGGTGTGCCTTGTCGGCTGGAACCGCAAGGGGCACGACGGCCGCTATCCGCAGATATTCCCGGTCGAGCCGCAGCTTGGCGGCGAGGCGAAGCTGCGCGCTTTAATCAAAAAGGCAAAGGCGCAAGGCTTCCAGATTGTAGCGCACACGAACCCCACGAGCTGCTATCCCGTTTCGGAGCTGTGGGACGAAAGCTATGTCGCGAAAACCAAGGACGGCAAAATTTGGGAGCGTCCATTCAAGCAGCCGTGGAGCGGCGGGCGCAGCTTTTTTATGTGCAGAAAAATGTCGCTCGAGCGTTTCGCGAAAAACGACATGCCAAAAATCCGCGAGCTCGGATTCGAGGGCCTGCATTATATGGACGTGGTCAGCATTGTGCCGCCCCAGCCCTGCTACGACCCCAACCATTACTGCAACAAAAAGCAAAGCGCCTATTACAGCAACGAGATTATGAAGCTCGCCAAGCAGATCTTTGGCGGCGCGCAATCGGAGGGGGGCTTTGAGCATGTCGACGCCAACACCGACTACGCCTTGTACATATCTTTCAAAATGCTCGGTAAACAGCCGTCAATCGCCGACAAGATCGTGCCGATTTGGCAGATCGTTTACCACGGCATAATTTTGAGCAACCCGAGTTCGGAAACCGTAAACTACAGGGCGAAGGACCAAAAGACAATAATGAAAGCCCTCGAATTCGGCGCGCGCCCGACATTCTACCTGTACTCGGCGTTCTTCGAGGCGGGCAAAAAGAAAAATTGGATGGGCGACATCGACATACGCTGCGGCACGCAGCAGGAGTTTGACGCCGCCGTCGACGCCATCGCGAAGGGCTACGAGGACGTGAAAAAATACTCCTACCTGCAGCTCGAATATTTGGACGACCACCGCGAGATCGCAAAAGACGTTTTCCGCTGCACATATTCGGACGGCAGCGAAATGGTTTTCAACTATTCAAGCTCCCCGTTTGTCTATGGCGAAATCGAGATCGCGCCGATGTCATACGCGCTCAAAAAGCCGTCGTTCTGGCAAAAATTGACAAAATGGTTCTGAGGTGAAAAAAGCGAAAATCTTCGCGGCGTTCACGCTGCTTTGCGCCTCGCTATTCGCGCAAAAGCAAGACGCGTATAAAAAGGGCGACTTCTACCGGCCCGCTCCGCGAAACATGGTCGGGCGCTTCGGCGAAAACTACGACTCCGCCAAGGCGGACCGCTACAAGAAGCTCGACACGCTCGACCGCCTCGACGGAAAGGGCAAAATAAAAACCGCCCTCGAATGGCAAAACGAAGTCCGCCCGCAAGTGATGGACTTCGTATGCAACACGCTCTACACGCCGCTGCCGCCGCGCCCCGAAAGCCTCGAATTCAAGCTGCTCGAGCGCGACGGCAACGCCCTCGAGGGCAAGGCGGTGAGAATGCAATACAAAATAATCTCGCGAGACGCCCTCGGCGAGCACGCGTTTACGCTGCTTGTTTACGCGCCCAAGAACGCGAAGAAAGCGCCCGTTTTTATCAACGCGAACTACTGCGGCAACCACACCGTCTGCGACGAAAAGCGGATAATTATGCCGACATGCTATCTGCGCAACAGCTCTTATGCCAAAATCGACGACCACCGCGCGCACGAGCGCCAGCGCGGAATAGAATACCCGAGCTATCCCGTGCGCGAAATCGTCGCGCGAGGCTACGGCTTCGCCACGTTCTGCTACCACGAGCTCTATCCGGACAAGCACGCGGAAAAGCAGAGCGGATTCGACGAAAGCGTTTACAAAATTTTCGACAAGTCAAAATTGAAAGGCGCCCCGCACGCGATAGCCGCGTGGGCATACGGCAAGATAAGGGCGTTGGACTGCGTCGAGACGATACCGGAGCTCGACGCCTCGCGCGCGTATGTTGTGGGGCTCTCGCGCCTGGGCAAGGCCGCGCTTTACGCGGGCGCGCTCGACGCTCGCTTCGCGGGGGTGTTTTCAACGTCTTCCTGCATTCTCGGGACGAGCATGAACCGCCGCGATTTTGGCGGAACGCTGAAAATCGCGACGGCGGCGTCGCCGTTTTGGTACGGCGCGGAGCTTTCAAAATACGCCGACCGCATCGAGGACATGCCCATAGACCAGCAGCATTTGCTCGCGTGCATAGCCCCGCGCCCGCTGTATGTCGCCAGCTCCACAAACGACTATTGGTGCGACCCCGTCGGCGAATTTCTGTCGCTGCTCGAATCGTCGAAAATCTACGCGCTTTACGGCGCGAAGAAACTGCCGCAAAAAAGCGACATGAAAATTGAAACGCCGTTCTTTGGCGATGTCGGCTACCACCTGCGAATAGGAAGCCACGACATCACCCCATACGACTGGGCGCAATATATGAATTATCTCGACACCCTGCGCGCGCGCGATTCGGCGGGCGCGCGAGAATAGAAAACGCCGGTTCCTCCCCGCCCTGCTCCGCCGCATGAAATAGGCGCGCATAGCAGGGAGAGATTAGAATGGCGAAAGCTTGGATTTAACGGAACATTTGGGCGGCGAGAGAGGCGATGAAAGCTTCCGCCGCGGCGAGGGCTGCGGATTCGCCGTTGTTTTCAAGCTCGGTGTGGGCGATGTCCACAAGCTTGCTGCCCACTACAACCGCGTCGGCGCAAAGCGCGGCGGCGTGCGCCATTTCGGGAGTCGAAATTCCAAAGCCAGCCGCGACGGGCAGTTTCGACGCCGCGCGCACTGCCGCCAATCGCTCGGCGATGCCGTCGGGCAATGCCCCGCGCGCGCCCGTCACGCCCGCGACCGTTACATAATATAAAAATCCCGATCCGCTCTCGGAAATCTTCGTTATGCGCCCGAGCGACGAGGTCGGCGCGGCGAGCGGAATAAATTCAAGCCCAAGCGGGGAAGTCTCGGAGACGATCTCCTCCGACTCCTCGAGCGGCGCGTCCACGACGAGAAGCGCGTCGATGCCCGCGTCGGCGCAAAGCTCCGCGGTGCGCCTCGTGCCGAGCTTGAAAATCGGGTTGAAATACGAGAAGAGCACGAACGGATTTTTCACCCCTTTGCCGCGCAGGCGCTTCGCCATGGCGATGGTTTTTTCGAGAGTCGCGCCGCCGTCGAGGGCGCGGCGGCTCGCCGCCTGAATAGTTTTGCCGTCCGCCATGGGGTCGGAAAACGGAGCTCCGAGCTCGACGATATCCGCGCCCGAGGCGCAAATGCGCCCTACGAGCTTTTCGGTAAATTCCATGGACGGGTCGCCGCAGCTTACGAACGCGACGAGAGAGGCGCGGTTTTCGACCTGAAGTTTCTTGAAAAGTGTTGATGTCATTTCTTATTTCCTATTTGCGGTTGAGATATTCTACTACGGAATCCATGTCCTTGTCGCCGCGCCCGGAGAGCGAGACGAGGATCGACGCGTCTTTGGGAAGCTCCCGCGCGTTGCGCATCGCAAGCGCCACCGCGTGCGACGACTCGAGCGCCGGTATTATGCCCTCGAGCCTGCAAAGCGCCTGAAAAGCTTCCACCGCCTCGGCGTCGCCGATGGGCGTGTAGGTCGCCCTGCCCGTGTCTTTCAAGTACGAGTGCTCGGGCCCGACGCCCGGGTAGTCAAGCCCCGCCGACACCGAGTGCGTATTTTGAATCTGCCCGAATTCGTCCTGCAAAAGATAAGTCTTGTTGCCGTGCAGAACTCCGACCGTTCCCGCCGCGAGGCTCGCGGCGTGCCTGCCGGTCTCGATTCCCTCGCCGGCAGCCTCCGCGCCGCAGAGCGCGACGGACTTCTCCTCGATAAACGGCGCGAACATTCCTATCGCGTTGCTTCCGCCGCCGACGCACGCGACGACCTGCGTCGGAAGAGAGCCGATTTTTTCCAGAATTTGCGCCTTCGCCTCGCGCCCGATCACCGCCTGAAATTCCTTGACCATTGTCGGGTACGGGTGCGGGCCCGCCGCGGTGCCGATGACGTAAAACGTGTTCTCGACGGTCGCGACCCAGTTGCGCAGAGCCTCGTTCATCGCCTCCTTGAGCGTCGCGACGCCTCGCTCGCTCTCGACCGCGACAAGCCTCGCGCCAAGCATCTTCATTCGGGCGACGTTCTGCGCCTGCCTGCGGGCGTCCTCGGCGCCCATGAAAACGTCGCACTCCATGCCAAAGAGAGCGGCAACCGTCGCGGTCGCAACGCCGTGCATTCCCGCGCCGGTCTCGGCGATAAGGCGCTTTTTGCCCATTCTGCGGGCGAGGAGCGCCTGCCCTATCGTGTTGTTTACTTTGTGCGCGCCGGTATGGTTGAGGTCTTCGCGCTTTAGAAAAATCCGCGCCCCGCCGCAGTGCTTTGTGAGCCGCTCGGCGAAGTAAAGCGGCGACGGGCGCCCGACGTACTCGCGCAAAAGGCGCGCGTATTCCTCGGCAAACGACGCGTCCGCCATCGCGCGGTTAAACTCGGCCTCGAGCTCGTTGAGCGCGCCCATTAGAGTCTCGGCGACATACTGCCCGCCGTAAATTCCGAACTTTCCCTTTTTATTTTTTTCAGATGTTTCCATTTTTTATTTTCTCCAAAAATTTTGAAATTTTTTCCGCGTCCTTTTTCCTCGGCGAAATCTCGACCGAGCTGTTCAGGTCGAGCGCGAACGGCTCCACCCGCGAAGCCGCGCGCCGCGCGTTGCCCGGCGAAATCCCCCCCGCGAGAACGACGCTCCGCCTTTCCGACACCCGCCGCGCGAGAGCCCAGTTCGCGGTCTTTCCCGTCCCGCCGAGCTTGCCGCCCGAGCGCGCATCGGCGAGGATTCTGTCGGCGCGGCTCGCGAGAGCCGCCTCGACATCAGCCAAAGACTCGAGCCAAAACGCTTTCCATATCTCGAAGCCGCGCCCCGAAATTTCGCGGACAAAATCTTCGCTCTCGCCGCCGTGAAGCTGGACGGCGGAAAGGGAAAATTCTTTCGCGCAGCGCAAAATTTCCCCCGCGGGCGCGTTCTGAAAAACGCCCACAAGAGAGGCGGAAATTTCGCCCGAGCCGCGCGCCCTGGCGATTGCCAACGCGTCTTGCGGCGAGACCGCGCGCGGGGATTTCGGCGCGAAGATCATGCCGACATAATCCGCCCCCGCCCGCGAGACCGCGAGGGCGTCGTCCAAATTTGAAATGCCGCAGATCTTGATTTTCACAACGTCCCCAAAAGTTTTTTTAGCTCGTCCGAGGGCGAGGGTTTCGACATCAGCGCGGTGCCGACCAGCGCGGCGTCGGCGCCCGCTTGGCGCGCGCGGACCATTTCCGCGCGTGAATGCACGCCGCTTTCGGCGACCTTTACGACGCCCTCGGGCAGCCGCTTTACGAGGCTTTCCGACACCGAAAAATCCATCTCGAACGTCCGCAGATTGCGGCAGTTCGCGCCGATTATCTCGGCGCCGTTTTCGCAAAGCATAGAAGCCTCGGAAAAGTCGTGCGCCTCGCAAAGCGCGTCGAGGCCAAGCGATTTTGCGAAGTTTAGAAGCTCGGCAAATTCGGGCGCGGAGAGCATTTTCGCGATGAGCAAAACCGCCGACGCCCCGAGCGCGCGCGCCTCGGCTATCTGGTATTTGTCGAAGATGAAATCCTTGCGCAAAACCGGTATTGAAACCGTTTGGCAGACATCGCGCAGAAATTCGGGCGAGCCCAGAAAAAAGTCCTCTTCGGTCAGCACCGAAAGCGCGGAAGCCCCCGCGCCCTCGAGCGCCGCCGCGAGCTTGGCGGGCTCGAAATCGGCGCGGATAAGCCCGAGCGAGGGCGAGGCTTTTTTAAGCTCCGCGATGACGGCGGGATTGCCGCCTTCCGCGCGGAGCGCGTTTTTAAACGAAGCCCGGCGCGGCGCGGCGCGCGCAGCCTCAAGCATTTTTTCAAACGGAATTTTTTTCTTCCGCTCCCCGAGCCGAAGCGCGCTTTTGGCTCTTATTTTTTCGAGAATGTCGCCGCTCATTGTTTTGAAAATTCCAAAAGGGTTTCGAGTTTCGCCAAAGCCGCGCCGCTTTCGACGGACTTTCGCGCCATTTCGACGGCGTCGCCAAAGTCCTCCGCGCCGCCGCCCGCGACGATTCCCGCGGCGGAGTTTAACAGGCATACTTCGAGCGCCCCGCCCGCGATTTTCCCCTCGAGCACGCCGCGCAGAATCCGCGCGTTGACGGACGCGTCGCCGCCGCGAAGCTCGGAAATATTGCGCATGGCGGGAATGTATTTCAGCGGGTTGAACTCGTAGGTTTTTATCGAGCCGTTTTTAAGCTCGCTTATTTTCGTCGGCGCGCAGACGGAGATCTCGTCGAGCCCGTCGCCGCCGTGGAATACGAACGCCCTGCGCAATCCGAGCCGCAGCAGGCACTCGGCGACGAACTCGGTCATCGAGGCGTCGAACACGCCGACGATCTGCCCGGTCGCGCCCGCGGGGTTTACGAGGGGCCCGAGAATGTTGAATACCGTCCTGAAGCCGAGCGCCTTTCTGACGGGCGCGGCGTAGCGCATCGCCGGGTGCATTTTCGGGGCGAACAAAAACGCGATGCCATGCATTTGCAGGCAGTGCTCCATGACTTCGGGGCGGACGTCGAGGTTGAAGCCGAGCTCGGCGAGGACGTCGCCCGAGCCGCATTTGCTCGTCGCGGCGCGGTTGCCGTGTTTTGCGACGCTCACGCCCGCGCCCGCGATGATGAACGCGGAGGTCGTCGAGATGTTGAACGTGTCCATTCCGTCGCCGCCGGTGCCGCAGGTGTCGATTGGAAGCCGCGCGCCCGCGTTTATGAACGCCGCCTTTTTGCGCATGGCGTTCGCCGCCCCCACGACTTCGGTGACGGTCTCGCCTTTCATTTTCATCGCGGTTAAAAACGCCGCGAGAATTTCGGGCGGCACCTCGCCGGACATTATCTCGCCGAAAACCCCCGTGCTCTCGTCGCGGGTGAGATTCGCCCCGCCGTTCGCGATTTTGACGAGCGCGCGCCTTGTAAGCTCGGCGTTCATATCGCCCGCGCCTCCTCGAGAAAGTTCGCCAAAATCCTCTTGCCGCCGTAGGTCATAACGGACTCCGGGTGGAACTGGACGCCCTCGACAAGAAAGCTTTTGTGGCGTATCGCCATAATCTCGCCGTCGGACGCCTCGGCGGTGATTTCGAGGCAGTCGGGAAGCGTTGCGCGGTCGACCGCGAGCGAGTGGTAGCGCACAGCCGACATCGGCGACTCCATTCCCCTGAAGCAGCCTTTTCCGAAGTGCGAGACCGCGTCGGTCTTGCCGTGCATGACGCGCTTTGCCCGCACGATATCCGCGCCGAACGCCGCGCCTATCGACTGCATTCCGAGGCACACGCCGAAGATCGGGATTTTCCCCGAAAACTTTTTAACGAACTCGACGCACACGCCCGCGTTTTTCGGCGAGCTCGGCCCGGGCGAAAGCACCGCCGCCGACGCGCCGCGCGCGAACATCGCCTCCGCCGATTCGGCGTCGTTGCGAAGCACCAGAACTTCGGTCCCGAGCGTGCGCAGGTAGTGCGCGAGATTGTAGGTGAAAGAATCGTAGTTGTCTATTAGAAGCACCATTTTTATTTCCTCCCGAACTCCGAAACGTCGAGCGCGCCGAGATTGTGCGCCGCCTCTATCGCCCTCGCGACCGCGCGGGACTTTATCAAAGTTTCCTCGTATTCGCGCTCCGCGTCGGAGTCGAACACGACGCCCGCGCCCGCCTGCACCGACGTTGTGCCGCCGCAAATCTGGAGCGTGCGTATGGTAATCGCCATATCCATATTGCCGCCGTACCCGACGTACCCGACCGCGCCGCCGTAGCAGCCGCGCCGCTCTGGCTCGAGCTCGTTGATGATTTCCATGGCGCGGATTTTCGGCGCGCCCGAAAGCGTGCCCGCGGGGAACGCCGCCGCGAGCGCGTCGAACGCGTCGACGCCCGCGCTGACTTCGCCCGAAACGTCGGAGACGAGGTGCATCACGTGCGAATAGCGCTCTATCGTCATAAAGTCGCCAACCTGCACGCTGCCCGCCTCGCAGAAGCGGGAAAGGTCGTTGCGCCCGAGATCGACGAGCATAAGGTGCTCGGCGCGCTCCTTTTCGTCGGCGAGAAGCTCGGAGGCGAGGCGAATGTCCTCGTTTTCGTCGGAGCCGCGCCTGCGCGTTCCGGCGATCGGGCGTATGTGCGCCCTGCCGTCGCAGAAGCGCAGGAACGTCTCGGGCGACGACCCGACGATGTGCTTTTCGCCGATTTTAAGGCAGAACATATACGGCGACGGGTTTATAAGCCGCAGCGCGCGGTACGCCGCGAGCGGGTCGATCGGCGCGGTTGTCGAGAACTTTTGCGACGGCACGATTTGTATCGCCTCGCCGCACTTTATATATTCTTTGCACTTCTCGACGATCTCGCAAAATTCGTCGTGCGAAAGGTTCGGCTTGAACGAAATTCTGCCGATGTCGCGCGGGGGCGTCTCGGCGGGGCGCGCCGACCTGAAAAGCTCCGCGCCCTTTTCGACCCTCGCGCAGGCGTCGCGGTAAGCCGCCTCGGGCGAATCGAACTCGTCGATGTTCGCGCAGGCGACGATTTTCGCGGTGTGGCGGAGATTGTCGAAGATGATGAGGTCGTCGTAAATTCCGAAGAAGGCGTCGTCGAATTTTCTCTCGCCCTTGGGCTCGGGCATTTTTTCAAAAAGCCCGACGCACTCGTAGCCGAAGTACCCGACCGCCCCGCCCGCGAAGCGCGGCAAGCCCTCAATTTCCGCGAAGCGCCTCGAGGCGAGATATTCGCGCAGCGGCGCGAGCAGCGAAAGCCCGTCCTCGGACCGCGACTCGACCGTTCTGCCGTCCGCGAACGTCAGTTTCGACTTTTTTCCGCAAAGCGAGAAAACCGCCTTGGGAGACTGCCCGATGAACGAGTATCTGCCCCAGTTGTCGACGGTCTCCGCGCTCTCGAAGAGGAAGCATGTTTGGGCCTGGCGGACTTTGGAGAACACCGAGACGGGCGTTTCCATGTCGGCAAGCAATTCCGAATATACGGGGACTACGTTCGATTGCGAAGCGTAGTTTTTGAACTGTTCCAGCGTTGGTTTCATTTTGTGGTCGCAAAAAAAGGCGGCCAGACAAAAGGCCGCCCAAAGTTTAAAAAGTTTTTAAACCCTACGCGACCCTCATCTGCGCCACCAGCTATTCATTGATTTTTTGAAATGTTGCGCCCGATATTTTGCGCCAAAAAAACTTTGTCAAGATTTTTTTCGATATTTTTTACCGCGCGGCGATTTCGAAGAAAACCGAGGGCCCGTTCTCGAGCGAGGCGGTGTCGAGGTCGATTTTCATCGCGCCGTTTTCGAAGGGGAACGAAAGCTTTTGCAGGCGCTTGCCGTCCATGCCGAGGGCGTAAACGTCGAACTGCCTTTCGGGGTCGAGGGCGATTTCCGCCGAGAGTTTCACCGTCCGAACGAGAACCGGAAGCCTTCCCCTGTCCTTCAAAATGCTTCTGTCGGCGCTCGTCCTGAAGCCCGTCGAGATGTTGTCGGTGTTCACCACGAACACGAGGCGCGAGCTCTTGGATATGCTCTTCCCGTCCATCGAAGTTATCGCGACCGCGGCGGGAACGTCCACCGATTTTACAAGCAGCCCGCCCGCGCGCTCGTTCTTCGTTTCCGGCTTGAGCGAGACCGCCTCGGTGCGCGGCGTCGCCACCTTGACGAGCCCCTCTTTAAAGCGCATGACGATTTCGCCGGTGTCGGTCTGGAACACGCCGTTCGCGGGGTCGGAAACGTTGTCCGGCGGAAGAATGGATTTCTCGCGGAGCATTTTCGCGGCGTCCGAAATTTTGAGATTGCCGGGATAGTCGTCCCGCGCCCTGTTGGCGAACATCACAACGCCCGAGAAGCCGTCGGGCTGGAGGACGATGTCGGCGGGCTTAGCCTTGGGCATCGGCTTGGAAAGGCCGGTAAACGCCACGCTAAAGCCCGTCAAAAAGGCGATTTTCGCCTGCTCGAAGCTCATGCAATGACCCGCCTTTTTCCAGCCGCGCATAAAGTCCTCGTTGTATTCGACCTCCACCCTGTGCTTCGCGGGGGAGACGTCGCCGCGCACGAACATGCAGAAATTGAGAAATTCGTTCGCGCGGTAAACGGGCGAATTGTAAACGCTGAAGTTGTCGAGCGAAGCCTTCATGTTCGGGTTCAGCGCAACGTCGTGGACTGTGAGCATGTCGTAGTCGTGGAACGCGGCGTAGGCGGAGTAGAACACGCCCGCCTCGTGCTTGTAGGGGTTCCAGTGCCTGTGCTGAAATTCGGTGATCGCCATGGGCATTCCCGCGACGCGCTTCATCACGCCGTATAAAAACCAATGCCCGAAATGCTCCTCGGAAATCCAGTCGGACTGGTCGCTGGTGCCGCCCGGCTGCATCAGGCCCCACTGCGGCGCGGCGTAGGTGTTCTGCGCCATGTAGTCGCCCATCTCAAAGCTCGAGCGGAACACGTCCATGCGCATCGCGCAGTTGTGCTGGTGAAGCGGCGCCTTGAATCCGATCTCCTCCCTCACGACTTTCTCGAAGAATTTTTGCAGATCGCGCGAGCGCTCGGTGAGAATGTCGGAAATGTCCTTGTCGGCGAGAATGAAATTTTCGCGGTTGCGGTAGATTTTTATCTCGTCGAACGACCCGAATTTCGAGCCCCACGCGGCGTTGAGCTTTTCGATGCTCCCGTATTTTTCCTTAAACCTGCCGCGCAGATAGTCGTCGATATACTTCGCGCCGTCGGGCAAGATCCCGCCCGGGAACGGATAGATTGTGTCGAGCTCGTTGAAGTATTCCGCGGTCGCGATCGACGGGTCGTCCTTCCACGCGAGCCCCGTGTAGGGGTTGACGTGGTTTAGAGTGTCGATAGCCATTCTGCGCCACTGCGCGCGGACGGCGGGGTCGCCGAAAAGCAGGCGGATTTTCAGGTCGAAGCGCTTCGCCCAAGTGTTCGAGGGGTCGCCGAAAAGGTGGCTTGAAATCATCAGGTGCGTGTAGACGCCCTCGCGCCCGCACGCGTAAAGGAAATAGTCGTACTTGTCCATGACGTCGTCGGCGAACTTGTACGGGGCGACGATATGCTCGAGGCGCTCGTGCGAGAGCCTCCAGCGGATCATATTGTAGCCCTGCGAGCGCGCGTTGGAAATAACTTTGTCGATTTGCGCCTTGTCGGCGAACGACGTCGCGAAGAGGTTCGCGGGGCGCCAGTTTGTGGACTTGAATTTTACGCGCACGCCCGGGCGGTTCTCGAACTCGAAATGCCCGCCGCGCACGACGGTTCTGCCGTATTTGCCCGCGGGCTTTTCGCCCATGGCGCCGGCGAGGTCGAGAACGGTGCCGGGCTCGACAAACGGGTCGTCCATTTTTATCGGCTTCCACGACTCTTTGGAAAAGTCGTAGTCGGGGGTGGTGTCGATGTGCTTTTTGCTGATCGTGACCGCGTAGATGTTGAACACGGTTTTTCCGAGCGACTTTACGCGCACGAACGCGGGCATTCCCTTCTGGTTCGAGTTGGGAATGCGCTTCGAGTAAAGATACACGTTGCCCGACTTGCCGCGCTTGTCGTTCGAAAACACGAGGGCGGAAAGGGAATTGTCGTTCGTCGCTTTTGAGATGTCGCCGGCAGCGGTTCCGGGCGAAAGATACGCGACTCCGAGCGCCTGCCCCTCTTTGCCGAAAACCCCCGCCATGAGCTTGTCGGTCGGCGAGCCTTTCGCCCCGCCGAGGTCGGCGTTGCAGAGGATATACATCGTGAACACGCCGTTTATCGGATTTTTCGGAACGGGAATGTCGAACGACTCGCCGCCCGAAATCCTGAGGACGCTCTTGCCGCCGTTCTTCTCGGCGTCGATAGAGCGGAATTTCATTCCCCCGAAGCTTATAATTTTTCCGTCGCTCGGGAATTTGGAAAGGTCGGCGGCGCCGTCCGAGAGCGAGGCGTTGGCAAAGCGCGAGACATCGGCGTAAAAATTCTCGCGCGGCTTTTTGGGCTTTTCGGCGGCATAGGCCGCGCAATAAGCCGAGGCGGCAAGAGCAAACGACGCGTACAAAATTCTTCTCATATACATTCCTTTTTTGCGTTAATTGGCGGCTCGCGTCGGGGAAACGCCCAAGCCGCCGTATCGCGGTGAATAAAAAAGCGCGCGCCGCTTAGGTCAAGAAAAATCCCGACCGGCGGCGCCAGGCGCGCAAAAAATTTTTGCCGCCCGCGAATGATTTGCCTTGATTATTCGCCGAAATATAAAAAGAATGTCCGCGCAAAAATCGGACGTCCCGACAATTTAAAATCAACCCTTAAAAAATAAAAAAATGGAAAACGCAGAATACCGCATAACAAAAGCCCCCCAAAACCACCTTGTGCTCGCGATCCTCACGACGCTGTTTTGCTGCCTGCCGACAGGCATCATAGCGCTCGTGTACGCGATTCAGACGAACTCGGCGATCACTGCGGGCAACCTTGAAGCGGCGGCCGTCAACTCGCAAAAGGCGAAGTTCTGGGGCATGCTCGGATTTTGGATCGGTCTTGGAGCGGCGCTGCTTTACGCTGTCCTTACCCTCATTGCGGGGCTTTTGGGCGTAGCGGCATCATAGAAAAATTTTTATGGCGGAAAAAGAAAAGAAAGTTTCAAAGACGCTAATCTTCGGGATTCTGGCGACGGTATTTTGCTGCCCGCCGCTCGGAGTGGTGTCGATAATCTACTCGGGCAAGCACGAGACCTACACTGCTCTCGACAACCCCGCAAAGGCGATGATGGCTAAAGAAAAGGCGAAGTTCTGGGCGGGCGCGGCGATAATCGTCGGGATTTTGTTCCACTCGGCGCTTATTTTCGCGAGGCTCGTCAGATGACCGAACGCGGAAGCGCAGGTTTCGACGACGGCGGCAAACTGTGTTTGCTGTCGTTTTTTGTCTTGGGAAATTACTTTGCGCTGTTTGGGCTGCGCCGAAGCTCTCAAGCCGTGGCGGAGTTCGCGCGCGGAGACGTTTCTCGGGCGCGCTCCCACGCGAAGGCGGCGCGCGCGTGGGCTCTCTGGGGGCTGATACCCTCGACCGCGATAAACGTCGCGCTGATTTGGGCTGTGGCGCATTTTTTCATTGCGGCGGTTTTGCCGCTTATAAAAAATTCAATCGCAAGATAGCGTGAACGACAAGCTGTTTAGAGCCGCGCTGATCGCGGCACTCGCGGGATTGATTGTCCTGCTGTATTTTTTTGAGCCGACAGAGGGCGGAATTTTTCCCGACTGCCCGACGCAAAGCTTGCTTGGCATATACTGCCCCGGCTGCGGAACACTGCGCGCGCTGCACGCGCTTTCGCACGGGCACATAGCCGAAGCGTTTTCGCAAAACGCGCTCGCGATGATATTCCTCCCGCTTCTGCCCATTATGGCGTTTTATCCCAAGCCATTCGCCCGCCCATGGGTTCCTTGGGCAATCCTCGCAGTATTCGCAATTTTTACACTCTTGCGCAACCTCTCCGCTTTCTCGTTTCTTGCCCCCCACTAAAGCGCACGAGCGAAGCAATGTGCGCTGTAAAATTCCCACAGCTAACAAAACGCGCCATTTTAACATCTTCATGCGCGGCGTGGCGAAGGAAACGCGCCTCGACAGGAGCTGCCCCTGTTGGGCGCGTCAAAGTGCGGCTCAGGCGAGTATTTGCGGGGGCTGACGGGCGCGTGGCGTACTAAGGTACGCGAGCGGTCGGCAGACCACGCAAAGCGGAGCATCAGCCGTACTTTCACGCGCCCCGAGCCCAGCTGCCTAACCCTTTCACCAAAAAAAAGCTTGCAAGACATTTAAGTTCTCGTAATCTCCCGTCTCTTTAACATTAGATTGCGGGCGCGACGCGCGCTGCGCGACTAAAACAATAACCTAAACCATGAATAACATGAACAACGTAATGGAAGAACTGCTCGCGAAAAGCAGTTTCGCCGAACTCAAACAAGGCTCTATAATAAAGGGCAAAATAATCGAAATCCGCCAGAACGAAGTTGTGGTGGACATCGGCGGCAAGAGCGAGGGCGTGGTGCCCGTCAGCGAATTCGCCGACATCAACGACGTGCAAGTCGGGCAGGAAATTGAAGTTCTGCTTGAAAAGCTCGAGGACCGCGAGGGCAATCCCGTAATCTCCTACGACAAGGCGCAGCAGAAAAAGAACTGGGAAGAAATTCTCGCAAACTGCAAGGAAGGCTCGATTCTCCCCGGCCGCGTAAAGGCGAAAGTAAAGGGCGGGCTCATCGTAAGCATCGGCGTGGATTCGTTCCTGCCCGCCTCGCAGATAGACGTCCAGCCCCCCAAGAATTTGGACCAGTATGTGGGGCAAACCTACGATTTCAAAGTCGTAAAAATCAACGTGGAGCGCAAGAACATCGTTGTCTCGCGCCGCGAACTCATCGAAGAACAGCGCACGGAAAAACGCCGCAAGCTGCTCTCGGAAGTCAAGCCCGGCGACATTCGCAGAGGCGTTGTCAAGAACATCACCGACTACGGCGCGTTTATCGATCTCGACGGCCTCGACGGCCTGCTGCACATCACCGACATGAGCTGGGGCAGAATTTCGCACCCGAGCGAAATGGTGAAAGTCGGCGAGGAAGTCTCGGTAATGATCATCGAAGTCGACACCGAGCGCGAGCGCGTTTCGCTCGGCCTGAAGCAGACCACTTCCAACCCGTGGGAAAACATCGAGCGCAAATACCCGGTCGGGGCGCACGTCCGCGGCAAGGTTGTCAACCTCGTCAACTACGGCGCGTTTATCGAGCTTGAAGAGGGCGTCGAGGGTCTGGTGCACATCACCGAATTCTCTTGGACAAAGCGCATCACCAAGCCGTCCGAAGTTCTCAAGGTCGGCGACGAGGTCGAGGCTGTGGTTCTCAACATCGCGAAGGACGAGCAGAAGATTTCCCTCGGCCTGCGCCAGCTCGAGGACAATCCTTGGGAAATGGCGGTCCACAACTACCCCGTTGGCGCGCACGTTCGCGGCAAGGTTCGCAATCTGACGACCTACGGCGCGTTTGTCGAGCTCGAAGAGGGCATCGACGGCATGGTTCACGTCTCCGACATGAGCTGGACGCGCAAGATAAACCACCCGAGCGAAATGCTCAAGAAGGGCGACGAAGTCGACGCTATCGTCCTCGTGGTCGACCCCGACAACCAGCGCATCTCGCTCGGCATAAAACAGCTCTCCGTCGACCCCTGGGAAGAAATCGACTCGCTCTTCAAGATCGGCGATTTGGTCAAGGGCAAGGTCAGCAAGATCACCAACTACGGCGCGTTTGTCGAGCTGCAAAACGGCATCGACGGTCTCGTCCACATCAGCCAGATCAGCGAGGAGCACGTCGAAAAGATCAAGGACCACCTCAAGGTTGGCGACGAAGTCACCGCGCGCGTCGTCAAGATCGACCGCGACGAGCGCCGCATCGGGCTGTCTATCAAGGCCGCCCAGTACGACGCCGAAAAGCTCGCGGAGGAAGTCGCCGCGTTCGAGAAAATCCGCAAGGATCAAGACCTCACGTCTCTCGGCGACCTCTTGGACGAAGCCACCAAGGAATAGCCCTTTCGGAAATTCCGAATTTCAAAAGCCGCCCAATTCGGGCGGCTTTTTTGCGCCTATAAAACAGAAAAAAATTTGACTTGATTGCGCGGGAGCGGGATAATCCGGAGAGATATGAAATTTATGAAATACACAATAAACGCAATAATCGCCGCGGCGGCATGCGCGCTCTTCGCCTGCTGCCCCTGCGGCAAAACGCAAAAAGCCCCGCGCAAGATCGCGGTTCAAATGTGGACGACGCACGACTACACCCTCGAGGAATCCATCGAGGGGCTCTCGAAGCTCGGGATAAAATATATCGAGACGACGCCCATTCAGAAAATCTCGGCGAAGTTCGGCAAGGCGCTGTTCAACCACAACGCGACGCCCGAGCAGCGCGAGTTCGTCAAGGACCTGCTCAAAAAGCACAATATGGAAATTTGCTCGATCTACTGCCGCCCGCCCGTCGACGAGGCGGATTTGCGAAAGCTTATGGAGTTCGGCAAATTCTTCGGGGTAAATTTATACGTCTCGGAATCGCGCGAGGACATGCTCGGCGTCTGGGAAAAGCTCTGCAAGGAATACGGCGCGAAAATGGCGATACACTGCCACCAGCGCGGATCGAACACGCCCTACTGGGATCCGAAAGTCGTAAGGGGGATTGTCGATAAATACGAAAACATCGGCTTCTGCGCCGAGACGGGCGCGTGGTCGCGCTCGGGGGTCGACCCGGTCTACGCGCTGAAAGTCGCCGAGGGCAAAATCTTCGCCCTGCACCTTAAGGACCAAAAGACTTTTGGCGACATCAAAAGCCCGGGCGTAAACTACGGAACGGGCGCTCTCGACATGAAGGGGATCCTCGCCGAGCTTGACCGCCAGAAGTTTGACGGCTGCTTTATCATCGAACAGGGCGACGACCAGAAAAACGCCTTCGAAGTCGTCCGCGCCGACGCGGAGTATCTCAAGAACAATTAGCCCGCGCAAGCTCCGGCGAGCCGCGCAAAAAAAACGCCTCCCTAAAAAAATTGGGAGGCGTTTTTTTTGGAAAAAACTAAAAATTATTCCTCGTCGAACTTGCGGTTAAAAAGGTCGTCGATTTCGTCGAGCATCGCGTCGGCGTCGCCGCCTTTTGCGACAAACTTTACTTCCGAGCCCTTGCCCGCCGCGAGCATCATCAGGCTCATAATGCTTTTGCCGTTGACATTCTCGCCGTCTTTCTCGACCCACACTTCGCACTGCGGATACCTGTTTGAAATGCGCACAATCATCGCGGCAGGACGCGCATGGATACCCATCTTGTTTTGGACGGTGAGCAATCTTGTTGCGGAAGCTTCTTCTGTCATTGCAAATAATGTATGCGTTTTTTAGTAAAGCGCCCAATAGTGCCTCACACACTGAGGCAGTCAAGAAAAAAATAAAAATAAAATTCCGAAATCTTGATTGCATCGCATATTACAAAACCGAAAACGCGTGCGAAAAAACCCCTCGAATTTTCGATAAAAGCCGCGGCGGCACGCGCCTTTTTCGCAAAAAACGCTTTCATTTAGCGAATTTTTTGGAAGAATAATTAGCTTGCTATTTCGGCGATAAATCGGATTATTCGCGCTTTTATCGAAATGAAAGATATCGAAGAGAAAACCCCGCGCACCAAAGACGCGCCGATCGACGCGCCAATCCCCGTGTACGAGGAAAACTTTAAACCGGACAGCGAATACAAAAGCACCCTGCCCGACGTCCAAAACGCGCCCAAAGACACCATAAGAGGCGCGAACGTCCCGATCATGCAGGTGGGAATCCACAATTTCAAACTCCCGCTAAAATTCCTCACAAAGACTTGCGAAGTGCGCGAGTTAAAGGCGTCGGTCACCGCGACGGTGTCGCTCGCCGCCGACAGCAAGGGCATAAATATGTCGCGCATAATGAGGGTATTTTATCTTTTCGCCGACAGAATTTTCACACCCGACACCCTCGAGGAAATCCTCGCCAAGATGAAAGAGGAGCTCTCGACCTCGCGCGCGCGGCTGAAAATTTCGTTTGAATATCCGATACTCCAAAAGAGCCTGCGCAGCGGCCACACCGCGTGGCAGTATTACAACTGCGCCTACGAGGGCTTCCTCGACGACCTCGACATTTTTAGGAAAATCGTGCATTTCGATTTTGTGTATTCGTCGGCGTGCCCGTGCTCGGCGGAATTGAGCGAGCACGCGCGGCGCACGCGCAACGTCTATTGCGTGCCGCACTCGCAAAGAAGCAAGGCTCGCGTGAGCGCCGAGATCGAAAAGAAAGCCCACGTGCCCATCGAGGACATGCACGCGCTTTGCCTCGAAGCCCTGCGCACCGAGACCCAGACAATGGTAAGGCGCGAGGACGAACAGGCGTTCGCCGAGCTCAACGGCGCATACGCGAAATTTATCGAGGACGCCACCCGCCTGCTCTATCAGGAGTTCGACGCCGAAAAGCGCGTCAAGGATTTCGAGATAGCCTGCATACACCTCGAGAGCCTGCACTCGCACGACGCGGTCGGCGTCATCTGCAAGGGGAAGCCCGGCGGCTTCACCGGCGCGTTCTCCGATTTCGACGACCTCGTCTGCTAAGGCGGGCAGGAGAAAAATTTTCGCATGGCGCGGCAGGGGCTTTCCCCGCCGCGCTTTTTTTTCGCGCCCGAAAAAAACGCTCATTTCGCTATTGACAATTTTTTTCTCGCATATGACAACGGACGGCGATAAACCGAAAAAAGAAGGGAAAAATATATGGACAAAAAAATACTTGTAATCGGAAGCGCGAATATGGACATGGTCGTCAAGTCGGCGAAGATCCCGAGGGTCGGAGAGACGGTGCTCGGGGGCGTGTTCTCGCAGCACGAGGGCGGCAAAGGCGCTAATCAGGCGATGGCAGCCAAGAACCTCTACAAAGACACCCTCTTTTGCGCGGGAATGGGCGACGACGGCATCGGACGCGAGTATATCGCGTATCTGAAATCGCGCGGAATGGATACGTCGCTTGTGAAAATTTTCAAGGGCTCGCACACGGGCGTCGCGCTCATAACGGTCGGGAAAGAGGGGCAGAACATCATAACCGTCGCCCCGGGCGCGAACCTCAAACTCTCGCCGAAAGACATGCGGGGCATAAAATTCTCCGAATTTTCGCACGTTGCGTTCCAGCTCGAGACCGACCTCGACACCGTCGCGGAGGGGCTTAAGCGCGCGAAGAAAGCCGGCTGCGAGACGATTCTCACCCCCGCCCCCGCGAAGCTTCTGCCCGCGGAAATCCTCGCGAATGTCGATTGGCTCATTCCGAACGAAATCGAGATTCTGCAAGTCCAGCGCGGCTTTGCGTCGATGAAAACCGCGGCGAAGTCGCTGCTCGAAAAGGGCGTCGGCAGCGTGATTGTCACGCTCGGCGAGCGCGGCTGCGCGCTCTTCGACAAGCGCGGCGAAAGGCGATTTTCGACGTTCTCCGTCCGCCCGATCGACACCGTCGGCGCGGGAGACTGCTTCACGGGCGCGTTCGCGGCGGGTCTTAAGATTTTCGGCGGCGACGTCGAAAAGGCGATCGTCTTCGCGAGCGCCGCGGCATCGCTGAAAGTCACAAAGGCGGGCGCGCAGTCCTACGCGCCGCTCAAGGACGTTTTAAAGCTTATGAAGTCAAAATAAAGAAAGGATAAATCATGAGGAAAATATTATCGGCAATTCTCGCGCTCGCCGCGGCGGCGGCGTGCGCCGCGCCCGCAAACGGCGTTGTCGAACTCGACCGCGCCGCGATTTTCGACAAAATAAAAGGCGGCTGGATTGGAAAATTTATCGGCTGCACATACGGCGGGCCGACCGAATTTAAATACAACAACAAGCTTATCCCCGACTCCGTAAAGCTCGAGTTCGACGCCCGCGCGATACGCAGGGGAATAGCAAACGGTTTTTTCCACGGGCTATACGACGACATTTACCTCGACATAACCTTTATGGACGTGTTCGAGCGGCTCGGTTTTGAAGCGCCTCGGCGCGAGTTTATAATGAGCCTCGCCGAAAGCGACTACAAACTGTGGTGCGCCAATCTGCGCGCCAGAATGAAATTCTACGACGGCGCCGACGCCGACGAGCCCGTCTCGTGGCGGACAAACCAAAATTCCGACGACCTCGACTTCCAGATAGAGGCGGACTACGCCGGGCTTATGTCGCCCGCGATGCCCTCCGAGGCGCTCAAGCGCGCCGAGACTGTCGGCAGGGGGCTGAACTCGTCGGACGGCTTCTACTGCGGCGCGCTCGTGGCGGCGATGTACTCGTTCGCGTTCGTTTACGACACCCCGCGCGAGGTCGTCGAAAACTCCGCGCTAATCCTGCCGAAAGAAAGCATAACTTTCGCGATGGTCTCCGACATCCTCGACTACCACAAAAAAAATCCGGGCGACTGGAAAGCCGCGTGGAGCCACATGCACTCGAAATACAAGCCCTCCAGCAAGGGAAATATTTTCGCGCCAAGCAATATGGTTTACGTCATAATCGGGCTGCTCTACGGCGGCGGCGACTTTGAAAAAACCGCCGACATCGCCACGCGCTGCGGGCTCGACTCCGACTGCAACCCCTCGACCGCCTGCGGGATCCTCGGAACGATTCAGGGCTACTCGAAAATCCCCAAGAAATGGGCGGAGCCGCTCGCCCCCTACGAGGACACCGTCCCGTTCCAAGGCACGTCATACACGCTCGCGAAAACATGCGCCGTCGGATACTCGCACGCGCTGCGCACGCTCGAAAAATGCGGGGCTAAGTTCGACGGCAAAAAATATTCCGTCGAGCTCAAAGCGCCCGAGCGCCTCAAATACGAGACAAACGCCATGTGGGTCGGCGACGCGAAAAACCCCAAGATTCCCGAGGGATACGAAAACTTCATAGCAAGCGGCGCGGTCGCCGCCTACGCGACGCTGGATAAATTCGACCTGCCCGCGCTAACGCCCGAAAACCCCGCCGTCGAAAAAGAATTTTTCGGCACGGGCGCAAGGTGCGAATTCGCCGACCTAAAAAAACACGAAAAAAGCATGCAGCCGCTCAAGTCCGAAAAGGGCGGCGAGTGCGCGCGCATAGACGTGTATCTCGACGGCAAAAAAGTCCACACGGCGGTTTTCAGGCGCGAGCCGCGCTTCCGCCGCTACAATATCTACGAGAATTACGACCTGCCCGCGCGCAAGCTTGAAATTCCGGCGGGCAAAAAAATCCGTCCCGCGGCTTTCAAATACGAGATGCAATTTAACCGCGGCGCCCGCGGAAATTGCGCCCTTTCGACGGACAAGCACAAAATCCGCCTCGAGCTGAAAAACGCCGCCGACGGATTCCCGCCGATTGAGCTGCGGCTGCTCGCGTTCGAGTGGCTGAAAAAATAGCCCCTCCCCCGCGAAACACGCCCGATTTTTTTCGGGCGTTTTTTTATTTTCTACTTGTAAGAAAAATCGAACGCTACGATTATTTCAAATTAGATGGCGACGGAATTTCGACAATCGCAAAAGCTGGAACAGGAACTGAGGCTAACGCCCCAGCTCAAGCGCAGCCTCGACATTCTTCAGGCGGCGCGCATGGAGCTGCGCGAAGTTCTCGACGCCGAGCTGAACTCGAACCCGCTTCTCGAGGAAACCCCGTTCGAGCCCGAAGCCCCGCGCCCCGAAACCGTCGGATCTTCCGACGGCGCCGAACGCGATTTCGACGACGACGACTACACTGACGAAATCCGGACGCCCTCCCCCGCCGACGGCGAAAAGCGCGATTTTTTTCTAAACTCGATTCCCGACAGGCAATCCCTGCGCGAGCGCCTCATAAACGACGCGGCGATCGACGCGCAAGACGAGAGCGTCGCGGGGGCGTTCGAGTATCTCGTCGGCGCGCTCGACGAGCGCGGCTTTCTGCCGCCCGACGCCCTCGAGGGCGCGGCGCAGGCGGGCTTCGGCGAGGCCGCCGCAAACGCCGCGCTAAAGCTTCTGCGCGAAAGCGAGCCCGCGGGAATCGGCGCGTTCGACATGCGCGGCTCGCTCATGCTTCAGCTCGAGCGCAAGGCAATGGGCGGGAGCCTCGCGCACTCTATTCTCGAAAACCGCTACGAGCTTCTTATGAAGCGCAAAGTCGAGGAAATCGCCAAGCTCGAAAATTGCGATGTATCCGACGTCGAAAACGCGATCGCGCAAATCGCGAAGCTCAGCACCTCGCCCGCCGCGAGCTTCGAGGCGCAGGCGGAAAAATACATCTCGCCCGACCTCGTCTTTTACAAAACCCCGGGCGGCAAATGGGCCGCCGACACCCCGAAAGACGCCGTTCCGCGCCTTCGCATCAACCCCGAATACCGCGCGATGTCGGCGAACCCAAAACTGCGCGACGACGAGCGCTCCTACATCAAAGAAAAAATCCGCGACGGCAAGCTCCTTATGGAGGCGCTCGAAATGCGCCAAAAAACCCTCGCGAAAATCGGCGAAGCGATCATCGCCAAGCAGCCCGAATTTTTCAAATCGGGAATCGGCGCTTTGAAGCCCATGACGATGGCGGACGTTGCGGAAATCGTGGGCGTTCACCCGACCACCGTCGGGCGCGCGGTCGCTGACAAATACGCGGAGACCCCGTTCGGGCTTCTGCCGCTCAAGACTTTTTTCGGCGTCGGATACGACGGCGCCGAAACCGACCTTTCCGGGCGCGCGGTGAAAGACAGGATCGCGAAAATGGTCGAGGACGAATCGCCGCGCTCGCCTTTGAGCGACTCGCGGATTGCCGAAATGCTCGAGGCCGAGGGCGTAAAAATCGCGCGCAGAACCGTCGCCAAATACCGCGAGCAGCTCGGCATCGCGCCGAAAAATTTGAGAAAGAGATTTTGAAATGTTCGCCGAAAAAACAATGATCATCGACGCGAGCGGCTGCCGCGTAAAAGCCGCGCTCGCCGAAAACGGCAAGCTTTTGGGCGCGGCGCAGTCGCGACAAGCGGCGCTCGAAAGCCTGTCGGACGCCGCGTGCTCGCTTTGCGAGGACTTTTCAACGGTCCGCGCCTACGCCGTCTGCACGGGCCCCGGCTCAATGCTCGGCGAGCGCTGCGCGAGCGCGTTCGCCTCGACCCTCGCGCGGCTTTTCGGCGCGGAAATTTTCGAGTGGGACTGCATGAAAGCCGCGGCGCTTTTCATATCCGACAAAGACGGAGCGCCCGAAAGCTTCGCGCTCGCCGCGCCGTCGAGAAAAGGCTTCGCGAACGTCCTTGAAATGCGCGAAGGAAAAATTCTGCGCGAGGAGGAAGTGGAAATTTCCGCGCTCGAAAACATACCGGAAAAAACAAAAAAATACCTGCTCGCGCAGCGCGACAACATTCCGGCGGGATTTGAAAATTTTGAAAAAATCGAAATGTCCGCGGAGGACATTTTCGGCACGCTAAACCGCCACGCGCGGCTGCTCTCCAAATGCGGCGAGCCGCCCGACGCGAAGGCTCTGTCAAAACGGGAATTTGTAAAATGGAAGGCTCAAGCACACACCTGAGATGCTCGGTGCGCATAGACCTGTGCGCGCTCGAACGCAACCTCGGCAAACTCAGATTTTTTATGCCAAAGACAAGCGGCTACATCGCGCTCGTCTCCGCCGACGCGTTCGGATACGGCGTCGCGGCGGCCGTCGTGCGGCTTATGCTAAGCGGCGCCGACGCGTTCGCGGTGACAAACGTCGCGGAGGGGATTCAAGTGCGCGAGGTCGGCGAGGGCTGGCGCGTAATCGTGATGTCGTCGTCGCTCGCGGGCGAGGAGGACGCGTATTTTCAAAACTCCCTGACGCCCGTTCTCGCGAGCATGGAGGAGCTGCGCAGGTTCGAGAAAAAAGCAAAAGAGCGCGGAGAAAAACTGGGGGTGCACATGCGCGCGCCCACGCTCGACACAACTTTGCCGTCGCCCGAAGAGGCGGGCGAAATGCTGGACGCGCTTCTTGAAAGCGAATATCTCGAGCTCGAGGCGCTCTGCCTTTTGGGAACTGGCACCGGCGCGCCGAACGAGGGCTCCGTCCCCGACGCGGAATTTCTCTCGCGCGCGAAAGAAAAAATCGGCAAGAGCGGGCGGACGATATTTCTGCACCACGCCGACGTCTGCGACGTCTCGAAAATTCCGTTCCAATGCGCGCTGCGCGCGGGGCTTGTGCTGTTCGGAATGAAGCCGTCGGAAAAGTCGATGCTGCGCGGATTCGAGCCTGAGCAGGTGCTCACGTTCCGAACGTCGGTCAGCCAGATAAAAAATCTGCCAAAGGGCGCGACGGTCGGATACGGGCGCACGCACACGCTCGCAAAGGATTCTAAAATCGCGCTGCTTTCGGTTGGCTACGGCGACGGCGTCCCGCGCGAGGCGGGCGGCAAAATGTCGGTTATCATACGCGGCAAAAAAGCCGAAGTGATAGGCAGAGTCTCGATGGATCAGGCGACCGTCGACGTCAGCGATTTCGACGAGATCGAAACCGGCGACGAGGCGATTATCGTCGGCGAAAGCGGCGGCGTGTCGATAGGCATAGAAGAGTACTGCTCGCGCCTCGACATCACGCCCGCGCAGGCGCTGACCTCCATAACAAAGCGCGTCGCGCGGTTCTACAAAATGCTTTATTGAACGCGCCGCAACCAACAATAGATATAATTATTGCCATTGTTTTCCCTATATTACTAAAATCTCTTTCCAATCTTTTGAATCAAGTTTTTGGAACGCGGAAAACTTTTCGGCGACATTTTTGAAGAAAGAAAAATCGAAATTAAGAATAAGAGCCCAGTCTTCGCCGCTGAATTTTTCAAAACCGTTGTGTCGATTTACGATTGGCAGAAAGAACTTTTTATCGACGACAATCACGCTTGCCCATGCAAAACCCGAAAAAGAATCCCAAAGCGTATTTTTCTTTGGCGGACGATTTTCAGCTTTTGCCGATTCCTCCTCTTTTTTTATTTGTTTTAGCGCCATTTCTTCGGCGAACCGAGCAAATTGCGGTTGAGAACAAATTAAAACTTTCCAATCGGCGGAATCGAATTTTTCAAAGGCCTTACAACGTTTAGCCCTGTCGATAAAATCGCAATTCGCGGATAAAAGACGGCACCAATCCCAATTTTTTAGCTTTGCCCATGCGTTATATTTATCCGCGTACTTTATATATTCGTCATCGCTCCGAAGAAGCGTTAGCCAATCGTTATTATCAAACTTTTCCCAAATGTTTTGATTATCGGCGAGGACATTATACCGACTCTCTTTCGCGAGAATTTTCGCCCACGTAGTATTGTCGAAATATTTCCAGGCGTTTATTGCGTCGGCTTGCGTTTCGTAATCCGGCAAAAGCTCCACCCAATCTTGCGGGGATAATTTCGCGAACGCGTTATATTCTAACGCCTTTTCAACTTTTTCCCTATTCGCCGAAAGAACTTCTCCGCAGGCGGGGTCATTCTTCTTTTTTGAAAGTTTCCCGTTTTCCTCCAGCCAGCCGATTACAAGAGACGCTTTCCCATAGCCTATTCGCAGCTTGCGTTGGAGAATTGACGGCGAAGCCGCGCCCGTCTCTTTAAAGATAATGATCGCCTTCTTTGCGAGTTCGGGGATTTCTGTCGTGTTCATGACCTTATTTTCGCATATGGGGGATAAAAATCGCCAAAATTTTGCGATATTTTAATCTTTTTGCGAAAGTATGGATAAGAAATGGTTTGCAAAAAATCCGCAGGTAAAACAAAACAAGGGTGCGAATTATGAATGGTTTTAATTTTCCAGACACTCCGAATACAATCATCGACAAATTGAGCGATAAAAACCAGACATACGCTCAACAGCTTCTATGGACGCAGTTCTTCGGAATTTATCATATTCCTATAAAAGTTATGATATTGGCGTCCTTCAAATACTATAACTGGCTTTCCGTCCCAAGGGATTTCGTCGATGAGTTGACAACCGATGTGGTAATGGCCGTAAGAAAATCTTTTAATAAAACTGCGGAAGATGGCAGTGGATTTGTTATCGGAAAATCAAAGTTTAGATATTTTCTAAAACGCATTGTAAACAATAAAGTCGTAGATTTTATCAGAAAAAACAAGCATATGTCGGACAATGTAAGTCTTGAATCGCTTTCAAATTTCGATTTGCGAGCGGCAGACAATTTATCCGATCACGAAGAAGAAGCTTACAAACATTCTCAAATAATGGACGTCTATGAAAAAGTGGTACGTTCGTCTTTTGAACCAAATTATATTCTCGCATTTGAGAAGCGGTATTTTGACGGGCAAAAACCCGCCGTAATAGCAAACGAACTCGGGCTTTCACCGAGGCAAGTCAGCGATTACATTTATAAAGTGATGCAAAAACTCGTAAAATCTGTCAGGAAGGAGAAAATATAAGGCTATGCAAGATAGAATCTCAGCGGAGGAAAAGGAAGTCATTGAAGAACTCAAAAACGCCAATGAACTGATTGAATCAAATAGAGACACCGATGAGCACAAGCGCATTTCCTTGAAGATCCGTGCGGCAATCGCGAAAGAAAATACGCCCGAAAATTCGGAAGGCAAAAAATAATGCCCGATATAAGAAAGTTTTTGGGCGGATACGAGCTTATCCGGGAAATAGGCCGCGGCGGTTTTGGCGCCGTGTATTTGTCGAAAGACAAAGGCGGGAAATATATCGCCCTAAAACTATTAAAAAAAACCGACGCGAAATCGGAGATCGAGTTTCTAAAAGAGCCAAACAAGAATCTAAGCAACTGCGATCTTCATAATATAATCCCGATTTTAGATGCGTATCAAAGCGAAAGCGCTGTCTTTTACACTATGCCTCTGGCGGATCCGCTTTACCCCGTTTACGCTCCCGACAACCCGCTGTGGAAAGGTAAATCGCTCTCAAATTTGATGGAAGAAAAAGAGCGGAATCCAAGCTCAAGGTGGTTTGAGGAACGGGAAATTTTTGACATCGCCAAAGCGCTGTTCAATGCCGTTATGTTTTTAAACAGCGCCGGAGTTTTGCACCGGGATATAAAACCGTCAAACATTCTTTTTTGGAACGGGGAAGCGTGCCTTGCGGATTTTTCAATAGCAAAGAAAGATGATGATTTTGAAAACATCAAAGAGCTTGGAACGGACGTTTACCGCGCCCCGCAGGGATATATCGCGAAAGACGGGAATCCGGACATGTGGGGGCTTGCCGCAACGCTATTTAAATTGATAACTGGTTATTCGCTATCTCGTATAGATAGATCCGCGGCTGTTTATCCAAAACGGGGAGCGGACAATTTAAGCGATTCGCAAAAGGAGCGCTACCGGCATTGGCGCAGATGTATCTTGCGCGCAATTTCGGAAAATCCACAACAGCGTTTTGTGCGCATGAAAGACTTCCGCGATGCGTTTTTTTCAGACGATTTTTCTGTGTCGAAATTAGCGGACGCGCCGTCGCCTTCAACAAACGACGATTTTTACAGGATAAAATTCAATCCCCAACGCGATATTCTCGAGAACGCAATTTCAATGACGCTAAAAAATTTGGAAAAGCTGCAATCGCAGGCAAGTTTTCATACGAGCGCCGCTGAAAGTCTCGGCGCAGCGAAAGATTTCATAGAGGCAAACGATTTCGCGAATGCGATTAAATGCCTCGGATTGGCAATCTCAGCGGCGCCGAGCGCCGATTTATATGTGTGGCGCGCCGCCTGCCGATATGCGCTAAAGGATTTTTATCAGGCATTGTCAGATTATGATAAAGCAATTTCGTTAAACGCAAATTTCGCGCTGGCGTACAGAGGGAAGGCGCATTGCTACGCTATGTTGGCAGCCGCCGAAATGCTTAAGTTGCCCGAAAAAGAGCTTGACAAAAATCCCGAACTCGCCGAAAACTACCTTGCGAACCTAAAGTTGGCGCAAATAAATATGGCGCGCGCCGCCGACTTGGGCGACTCCAAAGCCAAAGACTTAATAAAGGATAAATAAATATGAGTGAAGATAGTAATCTTTCGGAGTTAAACCAAAATCCAATGTTCCGGCTTTCTTTAGGCGCTAAAGAATTATTTCACAGTAATTTTTTAGCATTCCTTTTTGAGCAATCGGAATGTTCTGACTTGCAAAAAGCTTTATTAAAAGAATTTGGAGTCGGAAATTTGAGATATGATTTTGAAATTGAAACATTCAGGGAACGAAATAATTTTGATTTAATTGTTTGGGTAAAACCGAAGGAATATGAGAATGAAGATGATTTTTTAAATAAATGCCATCTTATATTTATTGAGAATAAATTTAAAAGCGTTCCGAATAAAGAACAGTTAGACTCATATAGCGAAAAAATATGCAAGGCTATAAAAAACCTAACCCCCTATGAAGGGGAAGAGATATACAATCAAGAGAGCGATGATGACAATATTGATGAATGTATAAGAAAGGATTATGATATAATTAAACGTTTTTCACGTAAAACCAGATACACGTATAAATGCGGTAATACAGTGGAGCCGTACGATATAGATGAAAAATCTGGTCAGATTCATAATTATCTTTTAGGGATTCATTATCCAGCATGCTTTAAAGAAGACGGAAACGGCAATTATATCTATGCTCCAAATTCGGATTCTTGTAAGAAATATGCAAAATGTCCTTGGAGATTTACATCTTATAATGTTATTTTAGGTATACTAGGTATACTAGCTAAGAAAAAAATAGAAGATTGTTTAATTAAAAATATGGTTAAACAATATTGTAAATTTACCCGCAGTATAATAGAAGAATTGAATTTATGTTTTTCAAAAAAGAATGCTGAACAAAAATATTTTTATAGAGAAAATATGGGTGAACTCCATTCCTTACGAATAAAAGATTTGTTTGAAAAATACAATATATCATTGTTGAAAAATTACTTAGAAAAAGAACTTAACCAAAGAGAACAAATATATGAGTTTGAAGAAAACTTTTACCGAGGCGAGGGAATATTGTCTATATGGAAATCAAACCAAAAATTGATGTCAAACGTAGAATGTAAAAATAAACAAGATTTAAAGTCACATTGGAAAAATGAACGTAATACGAAAAAGCCAGAAGATAAGTCGGTAAGAAAGATGAAGTGCAAGGGATATAAAGGGATTCAAATTCAAGGTGGAAAAATTAAAACGTTTATTCAGTTAAATACATTCTATAATGGCGATGATAATACAATTAAAAACTATTGTAAAGGAAAAGCCATGCGACTTTATGAGAAATATTGGAAAAAAGAAACAACAACCCTAAACTCTTTTAGAAACCAGTTTTATTATACTGAAGAAAACTTAACAAATTGTATACACAACAGTAATATAACCTACGAAAACATAAAAGATCATATAATAAAATTATTGCCAGCATAAAATAAATAAGTTCTTTATTCTTTGTTGATTAGCATTTCATCATAACCCCGCAAATAGCTTGCCGCAAAGCGGAGGAAGCCGATGGGCAGGCATCTCCTGCCGACGATGCGCGATTTTTGCGGGGTTGTTTTTATTCCACCGTAATCTCTCCGATTTCGATGTCGCCGGGTTTGAATTCCTGCCAAAGGCGTTCGGGTTCCTCCATTTCATCGCACTCGTCTTCCACTATTTTTGCGGTGGCAATTTTCTGTGCTTCTTCTTCAGAGCCGGCTTCAACATACACAAAGCCCTTTTCCTTGTATAGGGTAATCCGTTCAAAAGTTACGCAATATCTTTTCATATATAACACTTATTTTAAATAAAAAACACGCAGAAATTTTACCTTAGAAATCTGCGTGATTTTTGTCGAATTATGAATTTTACATTTCCGCCTTTACCGATATCAAATGTATCAGATATCGGCAAACAATCTTACGGTTTCTTCTTTTTCGTTGGTTTTGACTTTTTATCTTTGGGCGGCTTAATCGTTACGACGCTAAAACTCGCGAACGAATCTTCCAATTCGAGATCTTCAAAAAGATCGACACCGTCGTATGATACCAGAACGTTCCAATTGTCCTTGGATTTTGTGTACTTGTCATCAATATATTCTTTTACATCAAGTTTTGAAATATCAAAAGATGGACTTTCGATACATCTGCTTACTAAAGCTTTTTCTTCTTCCGCTATATAGGTTCCCGCCTCTATGCTATAAGGGAGGGGAACCACCTCTTTCGGATGAACTATTATAGCGTCCTTGCTTTGCAATTCGGACTTTTCAAATCCAATAGCATACGTCTTTTCCACCTTACCTTTAGCGTTTGCAACTTCAACCGAAAGATTATAATATCTGGGAAAGTTCGAACATTCGCACTCAAGATTATGCCGAGCGAGATCATTAAGATCGCTAATCCTTTCTTGCATTTCAGAAAGACGTTTCTTCTCCGAATCTGTTATTTTGTCTTTTTCAAACAATTTGTCTATTGCTTTATCAAGCTTACGATACTCGTCTATATCTTTTTTAGATAAAACGTAAAGATACGTTGTCCACATGCAAAATCTAAATGTTATCTTTTTCATAATATTATACTTTCTGTTTAAGATATCTAATCTATTTTCATCTTTTGTTACCTAATAAAATCAAGAAAAATTAAGAGTGTCAATTATATTCCATCATACGCTCATCCTCCCATCTAACTAGACGTTTTAATTGTTTAACAATAAATAAGCGCAATCATTTCGGCAAACAATGCGATTCATACAATGTAATCCTTTTATCTTTTCATAATAAACCTCTCTATACCTAATCTTTCGTAATGACATTATAAAAATCGCTAAAAATTTTTGCCTACGAAGCTTGGCATTTTGCGCCAAAACTCCCGCGAAATGCTTTATTGAAAAAAAAGCTTGCAAACGCGGCATGGCAAGATAGCTTCAATTCTTTATTAAAAAACGGGCCGTAGCGCAGTCTGGTAGCGTGCTTGCATGGGGTGCAAGAGGTCCCGAGTTCGATCCTCGGCGGCCCGATAAAAACTTTAAAACGCGAATCGCATTTGTGGCGGTTCGCGTTTTTATTTTGTCCTTGTTTTATTAACCCGAAGCAATACGATATTTTCAGAAAGAACCCAAAAAAACATCTATGTGTGAAAGGACAAAAATTATGTTTTTGAAAAAAATAATTCCGTGGCTCGCCGTTTTGTCGCAGCTGCTGTGCGGCGCGGGCATATTGTCTGCCGGCGAAATTCAAAAGCCCGAATCAAGGAGAGGATTGCCCAAGCAATTTTTCGGCTACCGCTCGTTTATGCCCGAATTTGAAGTTATGAAAAAGTTCCGGGCAATGGGCATCGACACCTTTACGCTGATGTTCTCAAACGGGCTCAATTCCGTGGGTTCGCCCTACACCAAATACCAGCCCATTTGGGTCTGGGAAAAAGAATACGACATGGCGATGGTCGACAAGCAGTTTCAAGATCTTTTCGCCGCCGTCCCCGATGCGAAAGTGATTTGCTATATCGATTTAAACCCCCCGACGTGGTGGGCAAAGCGCGGCTATTCGCGCAGAGACAGGCACGAATCATATACGGATTCGGGAATGGCATACGGCTCAAACGTCTGGCGCGAGGACGTCGCGCACTATTTTCAGGCGCTCTTAAAGCATTTAAACGAAAAATACGGCGACAGAATAGAAGCGTATCTTTACGCGGCGGGCCCCACAACCGAATGGTTCGACCGGTCTCTCGGGACGGAAAGCAACTCGAGAATCGCGGGCTGGCGCAAATGGAATTTTTTGCGCGGCAAACCCATTCCCGACGATATCCCGCCCTTCGTAAAGCGCTATGCGGGCGACGCCGACGTGATACCCTCGAAAACGCCGAACAAGTTGATTTTCGACGCCGACAAGGGCGTGTTCGCGTACAAAGTGGGCGACGGTCTGATTCGCACTCCGGAAAAAAGCGCGGAATCGCTTGATTACTGGCATTTCACCAACGAGGAAGTCGCGGACACCGTTTTGTATATGGCTAAAAAAGCGCGCGAAGTCCTACCGGAATCGGCGCGGCTCGGCACGATGTTCGGCTATACAGTTTTCTGCGGCTACCTTTTCCACGCCTCGCAGGGGCATCTCGATTACGAACGCGTTTTCGACTCGCCCGACCTCGACATGATTGTCGCCCCAAGCTGCTATCTTGACAGAAAAATGGGAGGCGGCGGAGGGTCGATGATACCCGTCATGAGCCTTCACAGGCGCGGCTTGCGAATGCTCGACACCTGCGACCATCGGACATTTACAAGCCGCCTTCCATGGCGCGTGGGAGGCTCCGACCAGCCGTGGAAAAACGGGGCTGAAGTGGCTGCGGGAATCAAGCGCGAGACCGCATATAAATTAATCACCGGCACATCGACGTGGTGGTTCGACATGTGGGGCGGCTGGTGGGATTCCCCCGAAGCGATGGAAACTATCGCCAAGTCGAAAAAAATCTTCGACGTTGAAGGCAACAAGCCTTTCGACGACACGTTCGAAGTCCTGCGCGTGGTCGACGCCGAGAATATGTATTACGTAAACGATTTGTCGATGCGCTCGGGATTTTTTACAGGCGCGCTAAAAATGAATATGAACCGCGCGGGCGTCCCCTACGGAGTCTGTTCCATAAACGATCTCGACAAGATGGATTTGTCAAAGGTCAAGGTTCTTTTATTTACGCACCCGTTCAATTTGGACGGCGAAAAGATGAAAATGCTGCGCGAACGCGTCTTAAAAGACGGGCGCACCGCCATATGGCTCTACGGGCCGGGGATCATAAAAGACGGCAAATGGAATCCGGAAAACGTGGAAAAAGTCTGCGGCACAAAATTCAAAACAAAAGGCGTTTCCACCGTCAAAATGGACGGCTGGAATTCCGTGTACGCGCACACAAAAGACGCTCTTACGCCCGACGCGCTCAGAAAAATCTACGCCGAGGCTGGTGTTCATATCTGGTCCGACAAGCCGCGCCCCGTCTATGCAAATTCCACGCTTGCCGCGGTGCATACCGCCGAAGCGGAGGAAATAGAATTTAAATTTCCGCGCAAATGCGAGCTTATCGAGGAGCTTTACACCGGCGAAACTTTCAGGAACACCGACACCGTCAAAATTAAAACCTCGGGTCCCGACACGAAATTTTACAGGTACAAATAATCCTTTTCATAAGTAAAAACGGCTCCTTTCGGAGCCGTTTTTTTACATTCTACCTCTCGCCTATTCACGTCAGTTTATTAGGAAAACCGCAAAACAAAACCAACAGCGGCTCGCTTCTTTAGGCGGATTGATTTTCGATGCGGAACGAGTATTGAAAGCAATTCAAGGGCGCGCGGTGTATTAAACATACATAAGCGGTCTTGAAGGGCTTTCAAACGGAGTTCCGCGCGAAAAGCAATCGCCTAAAGGGATTGCGCCTTTGGCGCTTTCCCTTGTTTCACCTTGTGGAACAAACCGCGCATCGCGCTGTGCGCGCTTTTTATGGCGCTTATAACTTGACGATAGCATTTTTTTTATGATACAACGAGCCATTATAAAAAGGAAAATATTATGAAGATAATCGATTGCGAATTTCACTATTATTTGCCGGAATTAATGGAATATCTTTCCAAAAGAGATAATGCGATGAGATATTATCCGGAATCTAAAATTTTGGAAGTTAGGGATAAAGTTTTTGCCCATTTTGACGGCGTAACCAATACATACCCGGTTATTGACGAGTTAATGAATTTTGGCGCGGAAAGAGTCGCCGAAATGGACAAACACGGCATTGACACGGGGGTTATGGCTTCTTCGCCCGCGTTGGAAGAGTTGCCGAAAAAAGAGTCCGTGTATTTTGCAAAGAAGTCTAATGATGCGGTTGCCGAAATTATAAAAAAATATCCCGGCCGTTTTTTGGGAGCCGCAGTTTTGCCGACCCCCTATGTTGACGAGGCAATCAAAGAGCTTGAGCGCTGCGTAAAGGAATTGGGGTTTAAATATTGGCACACACATTCTAATTATAAGAATGAACATTTATATGAAGAAAAATATCTTCCCTTGCTCGCAAAAGCCGAAGAGCTGGGTTGCGCTTTTTATGTTCATCCGCAGGCGTCCGACGATAAAGACATGAAAGATATGGGCTATGTATATTCTTCGCCGGGGCTTGGATTTGGGCTGGACGCCATGAAGACATCATTAAGGCTTATATTAAACGGGACGTTTGATAAATATCCCAAATTAAGAATGATTCTTGGCCATTTGGGCGAATACTTCCCGTTCATATTAGACAGGGTTGATAATCGCTTTGAGTGGATTAGAGACGACGAAGTCAAAATGCGCCATACCGTTTCATACTACTTCAAAAATAAAAATGTTGTAGTAACAACAAGCGGCAATATGTCTAAACTCGCCTTTGAATGCACGCAGAAGGCGCTTGGCATAGACAGCATTATTTTTGCCTCAGATTATCCCTATGAAAGTTTGTCCGGCATGATGAAATTCATAAATTCATTAGAATTAACCGAAGAGGAAAAGGAAAAACTGCTCCACTTAAACGCCGAAAAATATATTTTAGGCAAATAAGCCGCCGCAAGAAGCCGAAAGTCTGAAAAATGAGCTTTCGACTTTTATATAAAAATTAAGAATATTCTATGAAATGCATGCGTTTGCTGCGCATGCATATTCTGTTTCAGGCGGCAGGGCAAATACACGTAAAAACGCGAATTCGCCTTTTATAAATTAAAAGCGACGAAGAACTCGCGCGGGATTGTGCTGGCGCTTTCTCCTGTTTCTCCTTGTGGAAAAATCTTTTTAAACCGCGCATCGCGCTGTGAGCGCTGCTTGTTTTTTTATTATATGAAATATAAATTAGTAAACGAGCTCAGCCATAATTGGCAAGTGGTCAGATGCGAAGTGCCCGTCAAGATTATTTGTAATAACAACGCATTTTTTTACTTCAACATTTGGCGAAACAAAAACGTAGTCGATTTTTTCTTTGCCTGTTACTGGCGAGTTATTGCAAATTGTTTTGTTGTGGTTTGCCGGGAGAAACGTTCCTTTGGGTCCATATTTTGGCGCTTTTGACATCCACGAATCATTTACCAAGCCCGAATTTAGGATAGTCGCAATAGAGTCGCGGGTATTAATTGCGTTGAAGTCGCCAGTCATAATGATTGTCGAGTTTCTGCCGGCAATTTCTTCAAGCTTTCGCGCGATAAGTTTTGCGGCGTTCTGGCGTGTTGTTGGAGTCAAGCCTTGGTGGAGATTGAAGAAATAGAAATCTTTATTTGCAAGTTTGTCGTGGAATTTCGCCCAGTTGCAAATGCGATATTGCTGTTCGCCCCAACCTTTGGAAAGCTTTTCAGGCGTTTCTGAAAGCCAGAAATAGCCGCTTTTGAGAACTTCGAAACGTGCCTTTTTGTAGATAATATAATTGCCCCACCTTTCCCAAGCTTCAGAATCTTCTTCCTTTTTTGCGCATGGTCGGCCAACAATGCCATAGATGTTGTCTTTGCCGACGTAGATTGGAATCGCCCAAGGAAACATCTCTTGTGTGCCATAGATATCCCAGTCGTAAATGCGCACAATGTCAGAGCCGATTTTCCCGCGTTCAACAGACCTATTCCCCAATACGTTGAAACTGCCAACTTTCAAAGTGTTGTTGCATACGCACTTTACTTGTTCCTTTTGAGACGATTGGCATGCGGTAAAAGCCAATGCCGATAGTAATAAAATTAAGATTTTTTTCATAATTTTGCAATTTTACGTACACACTATATCTTGTAAAGTGCGAAAATATTGTCTTTTGTTTAAGGACAGATGGTTGAGGGGTTAAAATTCTTTAATGTAAAGGGAAGGATTGCGCCTGCGACGCTTTCCCTTGTTTCTTCTTGCGGAAAAAGTTTTTTAAACCGCGCATCGCGCTTCGCGCGCCGCGGGAGGGGGGGGATTGCGCCTTTGGCGCTTTCCCTCTTTCTCCTTGTGGAAAAAGCTTTTTAAACAGCGAGTTCCTCCGGAACTCGCTGTTTAAAAAGCTTTTACGCGGAGAGGGAGGGATTCGAACCCCCGGAGCCTTGCGGCTCAACGGTTTTCAAGACCGCCGCGATCGACCACTCTGCCACCTCTCCTTGTTGTTTCGCGGCTGTTCTGCCGCTCTTAAATTCTTTTGAAATTTTGACCGCAATCCACGCAGAAATATCGCTCCGATATCGCAGGTCAATCTCTCATTCACAAGATAGAAAAACTGCGGCGATTTTCCCTCCGCAGCGTTTTCGGATCCCCTTTTTTATGGGCCCGGTGGGGATCGAACCCACGACCAAGCGATTATGAGTCGCCTGCTCTGACCGCTGAGCTACAGGCCCTTTTTATTAAAGCGCGGTTTATCCCACTTTCGCGCGGCACTTGCAAGTATTTTTTTATTTTTTTGTCGCTTTATTTTTTCGCGCAAGTATCGTCCGAATTTTTATTGTTATGCAGAAAAGCAAACCAAACATTTTAAAGCGCCTCTACGACTGGACCATTTCGTGGGCGGAAACACCCCATGCGCTGGCGGCTCTCGCGGCGCTCTCTTTCGCGGAATCCTCGTTCTTCCCGATCCCTCCGGACGTCCTGCTTATTCCGATCGTTCTCGGCGCGCCGAAGAAGTGGCTGCGAATCGCGCTGATTTGCACGGTCGCGTCGGTCGCGGGGGGAATGTTTGGCTGGGCTATCGGCAACCTCGCGTGGGACGCGATCGGCGACTTTTTCTTCAACTACATTCCCGGATTCACGCGGGATCGCTTCGATTACGTCAGCGGACTTTACCGCGACAACGCGTTTCTGGCGATATTCGGCGCGGCGTTCACGCCAATACCATACAAAATTTTCACAATCGCCGCGGGCGTATGCTCGGTGCCGCTGCATATTCTGGTGCTCGCGTCGCTTTTTGGGCGCGGCGGAAGATTCCTTGCGGTCGCGCTCGTGGTGCGGATTGTCGGCCCGAAAGCGGCTCCGCTCATCGACAAATATTTCAACATTCTCGCGTGCGCGTTTTTTGTTTTGCTCGTGCTCGGGTTTGTCGCGGTAAAGTATATGCTTTAACTCGCGCCCGCTCGGCGGATCTTCAGCGGCGCGCTAAAAGAGGATTTGCATTTGAGCGGTGAATTGCCACGAAGTAGATGAAATTTTCGCGCCCGAATACGGGGCGTCTTCGGTTTGATAAAATTCGCAGCCAAAGGTGTACTTCAAATCGCGACCGCGCAGATACCAGTTCACCCCTAAATAGTATGTGCGCATTTTGTCGTACATGGCGGTGTCGCCCATATTGTTTGCGACGTCGCAGCAGCGCACGCCGCGCCCGTCGCTGTCGATGTGAGTATATTTGAAAACAGGCTCGACCTGCCCCCAATCCTCAAACGAAAAAATCTTATACGCCGCCATCGCGCTGAATGCGAACGGCGCCGCCGAGGCTGACTTTTCGGTGTAAAGCGGGCGGGCATCGGAGCGCGTCCTGCCGTACTGCGCGCACGCGAGCATATACTCGCCTTGGAAGGTGAAGTCTCCGTAGCCGACGCGCAGATACGGATTGAGCCCGTAGGCGTCGCCGTTTTTTCTGATGTCGGCGGGCAAAGTTCCGGTGTCGGCGACAGCCGCGACAAGCTTGTCGGCGTATCCGAACGTCGCCCCCGCGCGGACGTAATACGGGCGGTCTTTCGAGGTCTCGTATTCGAGCGTGAGCCAGCACCCGACGCTGTTGTCGCGCCCGGAAGTCCAAAGCCCGGGCTGCGAGTTCACGACCGCGAATGAATACTTCAGCTCCTTGTTGCGCGGATGATTGCCGTACCAATAGATGCCGGTATGGTAGCCCGAAAACGCAAGGTTTGTGGTGTAGCCTGTTTTCTTTACGCCGTCAAAAGCATTGTCGCCGTAGCTTCCAAAGTAGAGGCACGCGGTGCTGCGGTCGGGCGTATAAAGGCGCGTGCAGCTGTCGTATTCCTCGGTGGCGAAGTTCACCATCCAATAGCCCATCAAAAGTTTTCCCTCAAAAACTTCGCCCGAAAAATCTATCTCGTAGTCGAACGTGTTGAGCGGGTTTGACGCCGGCAGGAACAGCGTCGCCATCACGCGCGAGCGCTCGTTGATTTCGCCTATGAAAACGGGAATAAAGCGGCGGACAAAAAATCTTTCGGTGTCGCGCAAATGCGCCCCGAGTGTCTCGTTGTGCGCGTAGACGTAGCGCGACTGCAAAATGAAAATCATTCTCATTTTCTCGACGCCCTCGGCGCAGCACACCGACTGCTCGGCGTTGCGCCTTTTGATTTCGCCCGCCTCGTCGGGCGTGAGCACGCCGCGCTCTACAAGCGCATTGAGCAGGCTCGAATCGTCGTAAAGCTGCGCGAAGGAAAACGCGCTCGAAAGCGCGAAAAGCAGGAGCGCGAAAAATTTTAGTCTAATCGGCATTTTTCGGATTTTTATGCCCGCGCCGAGCAGCAGTGTCAACATCTAAAAGGCGGCGGCGGGCGGCGGGGGAAAGCCCAAAAAAATTCCGTAAAAAAAATTCAAAAAAATTTTTTCAAAAGTTTAAAAAACTCTTGACTCGTGGTGAGAAATGGTGGAAAGTGGCGAAAAGTGGGAACGAAAGAATAAACAATGTCGGAAGTGGAAAAATCGGCAAAGGCGCAGTTTATCGGCGAGTACACAAAAACGCTCGACGACAAGCGGCGCGTCGCCCTGCCCTCAAAATGGCGGTTCTTGGGCGACGACTCCGAGGAAACATATCTGGCAATTCAGGCGACCAGCTACAAAGCGATCATCGTTATGCCCCCCGAAAAGACGGCTTTGCTGCGCGAAAAAATTTCGCGCATTTCGATAGCGAATCCGAACAAGCGCAGGGCTTTGGCGAAATTCCTCCAAAACGCGCAGACATTCGGCTGCGACAAGCAGGGAAGAATTATGCTCAGCGAGGCTTTGCTCAAATATGCAGACATCTCGAAAGACGTCTGCATCGCGGGCAACGAGCTCGACTTTGAAATCTGGAATCCGAAACTCCGCGCCAAATGGCTGGCGCAATCCACAGCCGAGGACGACACCGCCCTCATCGAGGAGTTCGGAATATAACCACGGAATATATGAAAACTATTTACAGGCAAACCCCCGCGCACCAAGCGCGGAAAATTGAAACTTTAAAAGACAGGCACAAAAGCTTAGATGCAAGCTCCAGATGACGGCATAAACCCAATCGCGGCAGAACAACGCGGACACCTACCCGTGCTGCTCTCCGAAGCCGTCAAAATTTTGTCGCCGCGCGAAAGCGGCGTGTATCTGGACTGCACATTTGGAGGCGGCGGGCATACCCGCGCGATCCTCCAATCGGCGCGGTGCAAAGTGTATGCGCTCGACCGCGACCCCGCCGCGGCAGCCCGCGCAAAGGCTCTCGAGGCGGAATATCCCGATTCGTTCAAATTTTTCCCGATGCCGTTCTCGCGGCTGGACACCCTGCCCTGCCGCGAATTCGACGGAATTCTTTTCGACTTCGGGGTGTCCTCGTTCCAGCTCGACGACGCCTCGCGCGGATTTTCGTTCATGCGCCCGGGCGCGCTCGACATGCGCATGGACACAAATTCCGGCGAAACCGCGCTCGAGTATCTCGGGCGCGTCGGCGAGGCCGAGCTCGCGCAAGTCCTTCGCGAATACGGCGAGGAGCCGCGCGCGAAAAAAATCGCGCGCGCGATTGTCGCGGCGGCGGGTGAGGAAAAGATTTCGACAACCGCCGACCTCGCGCGTGTCGTCGCCGAGGCTGCGCCGTCGCATGAAAAAATCCACCCCGCCACGAGGACGTTTCAGGCGCTTCGCATAAAGGTAAACGACGAGCTTGGCGAAATCGAGCGCGCGCTGCCGAAGGCGTTTGGCGTTCTCAAGAGCGGGGGCGTTCTCGCCGCGATAAGCTTCCACTCGCTCGAGGACAGGATCGTAAAAAAATTTTTCAAGAAAATGGCGGGGCGCCCCGAAGACCGCTTCGACGCGTCCTCCGTTCAGGACAGGATAAAACTCGCAACGCTCATTACGCGCAAACCCGCCGCGCCGTCCGACGCGGAAAGGCTCGCAAACCCGCGCAGCCGCTCCGCAAAACTGCGCGCCATACGAAAGGACTGACGTGAACACAAACAGAAAAAAGCTTATAATCGCGGCTCTGCTCTGCTTCGCCGCGCTGATTCTTTTCACGGGCATAACAGGCATCTACGGAGAGCTCGACAAGAAGCGCGAGATCGGCAGGCGCATAATCGCCCGCGAGCGCGCGATTGAAAAGCTCGTGCGCGACAACGCCGAGCTTTCGGTTAAAATCGCCGAGCAGATAAACCCCGCATATCTGACGCGCCGCGCCAGCGCGAGGCTCGCGCGCCCGCAAATGACGGCGGTCGTCTGGGGATACGAAAATTACGACGGCGGAAGGATAGATTTTTCGGGGCGGTCAAAAGGTCTGGTCTCGTTCAGGGCTCCCGAGAAAAAGAAGCTGGCGGAGAGATAAAAAAATATGCCGCGCGCAAAGCAGAAAACGTCGATATTTATAAATAGGGGAAGATTGCTGTTTCTGACACTCTGCCTCGGCGCAGTTTTCTGCGCGATCTTTGCGCGGCTCTATTACCTGCACGTCGAGCGGAGCGAAGAAAGCATCGAGGCTACCGACAGGGCGCGCAAGCTCTTCGAGCGCGTGCAGGCGCGCCGCGGAAACATCGTCGACGCGAAAAACAACCTTCTCGCGACAAGCCGGCCGGTGATAACCCTCGGAGTCGATCCCGAGCGCGTCAAGCTCGACGAGGACGGCAAGAAGAAAATCGCGCGCCTTGCGGAAATCATCAAGGCTGACTACAAGGAAGTCCTCAAAATTTGCACGCCATACAGCGACGGGGAGCGCGTCGAAAAAATCAAGTCGGCTCTGACGGAGCAGCAGGCGCGCAGGCTTAAAATAATAGGCGTAAACCTCAACATGACTTTTGACGAGCTCGTGCGAAAGTGCGCAACAAAGCCCAACACCGACATCGTCGTAAAAAGCCGCGTCGACCAGGTTATGCGCAAGCGCAAGGCGTTCGCGGAGATCTCGAAGATAACGGGAATCCCGCAGGCGGAGGCGGAGCGCAACTTTGTCTCGTTCTCGCCGCGCTGGAAAAAGATCGCCGAAAACCTCGACGACGCCACTTACGACGAGATAAAAGCCCTCGAGATAAAGGGGCTTCGCGGCGACAGAAAATATGTGCGCGTCTATCCGTCGGGAAGCCTCGCCGCGCATGTGGTAGGTTTTGTCAACAAGGAGTTCAGCGCGGAGCTCGGCGTCGAAAAAAAATTCGACTACTACCTGCGCGGGCAAGACGGCTGGATTGAAACCGAGCGCGACGGCCGCCGCGAAGAGCTCGGGCACTTCCGCTCGCGCGACGTGCAGCCCGTTGACGGCATGAATGTCGAACTCTCGATAGACTCCATCATTCAGGAAATCGCCCAGAGGGAAGTCGCGGCGATCGTCGAAAAATACAACCCCGCGAGCGCGACGGTAATCGTCGGAGAGCCCTCCACCGGCTACGTTCTCGCGATGGCGAGCTACCCCGATTTCAACCCGAACAACTACAACAAATACCCGCAGGACAATCTCCGAAACCGCGCGATCTGCGACCAATACGAACCGGGCTCGACATTTAAAATCGTCGCGATTTCCGGCGCGCTAAACGAGTCGCTTGTGGGCCCCGACGACGTTTTCGACTGCAACGCCCCGACGATAACCTACAAGGGGCGCGTCCTGCGCCTGCCCAAAGAAGCGCACAAAATGGACAAGCTCTCCGTGCGCGATATAACAAAGAAAAGCTCGAACAAGGGCTCGGCGCACCTCGGGGTTCTGCTCGGAGAAAGAAAGCTTTACCACTACGCGCACCTCTACGGATTCGGCGAAAAAACCGACATCGGGCTTTCGGGCGAGATCGCCGGCACGCTCCACAAAGTCAAGGACTGGGACGGCCTGACGATCACGCGCCTTCCGATGGGGCATGCCGTCGCGGCGACTCCGCTCCAAGTGCACTGCGCCATGAGCGTAATCGCGAACCAAGGAATTTACATGCAGCCGCAGCTCGTCAAGCGCGTGTTCGACAAAAACGGCGAGACCGCAATCAGCTATCCGCCAAAAGCGGTGCGCAGAGTTATCTCGCCGAAAATCGCGACTCTCATGAGCGAAATGCTTATCGAGGTCGTCAGCGAAACGGGAACGGCGCGCCGCGCCGCGCTCAAGGGCTTCAAAGTTGCGGGAAAAACGGGGACATCGCAGAAGATTATAAACGGCGCATACAGCAGCCGCGACCACGTCGCCTCGTTCTCGGGGTTCTTCCCAGCGCAGCGCCCGCGCCTCGTGATAACGGTCGTCGTTGACTCGCCAAAGATGAAGGGCGTGGGCTACGGCGGGCTTGTCGCGGCGCCGTCGTTCAGCAGCGTCGCGGAGCAGGCTGCGAACTACCTCGGCATACAGACCGACGAGGAATACGAAAAGAAAGTCGCATGGAGATAATTTTATGATAGGTTTTTCAAATTTGAACAGTTTGGTTTCGCTGTGCGGGGCGCGGACGCGCTTCGGCTCGCTCTCGTTCGCCCAGCAGGACGGCGGCTCCCCCGCCTACACCGCCGCCGACCTCGCAAAGGCGGTCGGCGCGGCGAAAATAACGGGAGACAAAAACGCGGAGATAAAAATGCTCATCGCCGACAGCAGGAGAGTCGCGCCCAACACCGCGTTCTTCGCCGTCAAGGGTCTGCACTGCGACGGCAACATGTTCGTCGACGAGGCGGCGCACAGGGGCGCGGTGGTCGTCGTGTCCGAGCGTCTAGCGCCGAAAATTTTTCCCGCCGCGTGGATTCAGGTGGACGACATCGCCGAGGCCGCCGCTGCCGCAGCAAAGAGCTTTTACGGAAACGAGGACGGCCTGCTTGAAATCTTCGGCGTTACGGGCACGAACGGCAAGACGAGCGTCACTTGGATGGTGCAGGAAATGCTCGGCGGGCTCGGCGTCAAATGCGGGCTTGTCGGCACGATACACTACGACCTCGGCGGGCGCTGCCTGCCCGCCAGCCGCACCACGCCCGAGGCTCTCGAACTCCACGCGATGTTCAACCAAATGCGCTACGCGGGCTGCACAGCCGCCGCAATCGAGATGAGCTCCCACGCGATCTCGCAAAAGCGCGTCAAGGGCATCGCCGTTGACTGCGCGTGCTTTTTAAACCTCACGCAGGACCACCTCGACTACCACAAGACGATGGACTCCTACTTCGAGGTGAAGTCGTCGATGTTTACCGGCGCGCTCGGCAAGCCGCCGAAATCCGCCGCGATAAATTTTGACGACCCGCGCGGGCGCGAAATCGCCGCGCGCCTATCGCCCGAGACGCGGCTTGTCTCGTTCGGCGCAAACAGCCCCGACGCCGACATTCGCGCGGAAGATATCGAGATGCTTCCGCAGAAATCGTCGTTCACGCTCGCCTACCCGGGCGGAGAAAAAAGAATTTCGATAAATATGCCCGGGCACTACAACATTTCAAACGCGCTCGCCGCGCTTGCGATGATTTACGCCTCGGGGCGAGACATCGCAAAGGCTGCGGAAATCCTCGAGAAATTCAGGGGCGTCCCCGGCAGAATGGAAAAAGTTCAGGGATCGGCAAAATTCGACATTTTCATCGACTACGCGCATACCGACGACGCCCTCAAAAACGGGCTTTCGATGCTGCGGAAAGTCGTAAAAGGAAAGCTGCTCGTGGTGTTCGGCTGCGGCGGCAGGCGCGACAGAACAAAGCGCCCGCTGATGACGAAAGTCGTCCAGCAATACGCCGACATCGCGTGGGCGACCTCCGACAACCCGCGCGGCGAGGACATCAACGCGATATTCTCCGACATGAAAGCGGGCGTCTCCGACCCGGACAGAATCGCGTTTGTCGAGGACAGGCGCAGGGCGATAAACCTCGCCATAGACGCCGCCGCCGAGGGCGACTGCATTCTCATCGCGGGCAAGGGGCACGAGACTTTTCAGGAGCTCGGCGACACCATCATTCCGTTCGACGACAAGCGCGTCGCCGAGGAGCTTCTCGCGCTGAAGGGAATTTTGTAAACATCAAAAAGAGAGATCACGACCATGCCGTTTTTTAGAATCGACGACTTGAAAAACTGGACGGGCGGGGAATGGAAAAACCTAAACCCCGCCAAAAAACCCGAGATTAGGGGCTTCACAATCGACAGCAGAAACGTCGGCAAGGACTTCGCGTTCGTCGCCGTAAAGGGCGCGCGCGACGGCCACGACTTCGCCGCCGACGCCGCCGCAAACGGCGCGACAGCCGTCATCGCCGAGCGCGAGCTCGACGTCCCCGTCCCCGTGCTCGTGGTAAAAAATTCCGTCGCGGCGTTCCAGAGAATCGCGAAGCTGCACAGGCTCCGCTTCGAGTCGCCCGTCGTGGGAATAACGGGATCGTGCGGCAAGACCTCGACAAAGGAAATGCTCGCGCGGCTCGTCTCGTGGAAAAACCCGCTCGTGACGGAAAAGAATTTCAACAACGAGCTCGGCGTGCCGCTGACCCTCACGCGGATCGACCTTCGCCAAAACCAGCTCGCGATAGTCGAGGCGGGCGTGGGCGCGCCAAACCAAATGCGCGAGCTCGCCGAAATGATAGAGCCCGACATCGCCATTATAACGAGCGTCGGGCTCGCGCACATGGAGCGGTTCGAGCAGATCGGGAACGTCGCGAAAGAAAAGGCGGTTCTGCCCGCTTGCGCGGCGGAGGGCGGCTGGTGCCTCATGCACCACAGCCTTCTCAGCTGGAAAGCGTTCGACGAGCTCAAGTGCCGCAAGGCGATTGTCGCCTCCGCCGACGCCCCGGAATACAAAGCCGACTTGGTCTTCAGATACGCGCTCGCCGACGCGGGAGAAAATATGGTCTCGATAGACATGTGCGTCGAGGGCGGCGACGAATACTATTTTGAAATTCCAAAGATGAGCCAGGGCATGCTCGAAAACGCGCTGCTCGCCATCGCCGCGGCTCTCATGCTCGGCGCGAAAGAGGAGCGCATAGCGTCTGTTCTCGAAAATTTCTCGCCGCTTCCGATGCGCGGCTCGGTCGCGGAAACGGAAAAGTCGAAGTTCTACCTCGACTGCTACAACGCCTCGCCAACTTCCATGCGCGACGCCCTCGCGCACTTTGCAAAGCTCTCCGCAGACTCCCCCAAGCGCGCGTATGTCCTCGGCACGATGGCGGAGCTCGGGCTCTCGTCGCACCCGTACCACAAGGACATCGGCTCGCACATCGCGCCCGCGCCGGGCGACATCGCGATACTCGTCGGGCAGTTCGCCGACGTTTATAAAGCGGGGCTTCTCGAGAACGGCTGGAGCGAAAACAACATCTTCGTATTCCCCGACGCCGAGAGCGCGAAGCAAAAGGTTGAAGAGCTTGAAGGCTTCTTTGTGTTCGTCAAGGGAAGCCGCGTGTGCGCGCTCGAAAACGCCCTGCCGCGCGAGGCTCTCGACGCCTCCGAAAACAAGCCCGAATCCGAGCCGGAGCCCGAGCCCGAAGAGCCCGAAACTCCGCCCGCCGCCCCCGAAGACGAAATCGAAGAGGGCGACGATGAAGAGGAATTTTCCGAGGAAGAATTCGATGACGGCGACGACGATGACGCCGACGACATCGAAGAAGAGGACGACGAGGACGAAAGGGACACGTTCTAATGCTGTATTATCTGGCAGACCTTGAAAACTGGTTCGGGCCGCTCCGCCTGTTCCGCTACCTCTCGTTTAGATGCGCGTTCGCGACGGCGTTCGCGTTCCTCTTGGGGATAACTTGCGCGCCGTGGATAATCGCGGTTTTGCACAGGATAAAATTCGGGCAAAGCTTCAGGACAAAAGAAGAGGTCGGCGCGCTCGCCGACCTGCACAGCGCGAAAAAAGGGACTCCCGCGATGGGCGGGCTGATAATCTTCGCGAGCATGATCCTCGCCTCGCTTCTCTTCGCGCGCCCGAACGTTCTTGTGGGCGTTGCGCTGTTTGTTTACACGTCGCTGACCGCGCTCGGGTTCGCCGACGACTACGCGAAAATCAAGCAGAAAAACAGCAAGGGCGTCTCCGGAAAAAAGAAGCTCGCGGTGCAGATTGTAGTTTCGCTCGCTGCGCTTTCGGCGCTCTACCTTTCAAAGGAATACGGCTCGATAATGCGCGAGCTCTGGATTCCGTTTATGAAATATCCGCTCATCGCGTCGATGCCGTTCTGGTTCGCGGCGGCGTTCATATTTTTGGTGATCGGCGGATCGAGCAACGCGCTCAACCTGACCGACGGCGTTGACGGGCTGGCGATCGGCTGCACAGTGTCGGTCGCGCTGGCTTACGCGGTGTTCAGCTACGTCGCGGGAAACAGCATCGCGGCGGAATATCTTTTTATAAGATACATTCCCGGCTGCGGCGAACTGACCGTCGTCTGCTGCGCGCTGCTGGGCGCGTCGATGGCGTTCCTCTGGTACAACGCGCACCCCGCCGACGTCTTTATGGGAGACACCGGATCGCTCGCGCTCGGCGGGCTTATAGGGGTCGTGGCGTTTATGGTTCAGCAGCCGCTCACGCTTGTGATTGTCGGCGGAGTTTTCGTGATGGAGGCGATGTCGGTGATAATGCAGGTCGGCTCGTACAAGCTAACGAAAAAAAGAATTTTCAAAATGTCGCCCATACACCACCACTTCGAGCTCAAGGGCTGGGCGGAGACGCGCGTTGTGATACGCTTTTGGATAATCTCGCTTATCTTCGCCCTCGCAGGGCTTGCCACGCTTAAAATCAGATAATGACAAAAAATATCAAAGAGCTTTGCGCCTCGAAGCCCGTCGCGATTTTCGGAACGGGCGCGAGCGGCGCCGCCGCCAAGCGGCTCTTTGACAGCCTCGGGATAGAGGCGGTTTTCTACGCCGAAAGCGGAGCGGAGCTGTTTGATTCGAACGCGGCGCGCAGGCACGCGCTCGTCGTGTATTCGCCCGCGTTCAGGCCCGGCCACCCGTGGATCGCCGAGGCTCAAAAGAACGGCAGCCTCGCGATCTGCGAGCCCGACCTTTCCGCGCTGGCGTGGCGCGGGAAAATCTACGCGATCACTGGAACGAACGGCAAAACCACAATAACAAAATTTCTCGCGCACGCGTTTTCGCTCGCGGGCTTTGGCGCCGTCGCTGCGGGGAATGTCGGAAAGCCCCTCAGCGCGTTCTGCGCCGAGCTTGACGGCGGCGGCGGCGGAAAAATCGCCATCTGCGAGCTGAGCAGTTTCCAGACTTCAAACCTGCGCTTCCTAAAGCCCGACGCCCTGCTCTGGACGAATTTCGCGCCCGACCATCTCGACTGGCACAAAGATATGCGCGAATATTTTTTCGCAAAATTTAACATAGTGGAGGCTGCCCTCGGAAAGCCGATTGTCGCGGGCTCGAGCGTCGCTCAAGCCGCGAAAGAATACGGCGCGGAGCTTCCCGCGGGAGTTGAAATTTTTGACGAGTCTTTAAAGTGCTCCGCGCCCGAGCCGTTCTCAAGCTCGATACAGGCGCGGAATTTCGCGATGGCGGAAATGCTCGCAAAGAAAATCGGCCTTTCGCGCGAAAGCCTGCTAAAGGCGGCGGAAAGCTTTTCGCTTCCCGAATACAGATTTTCCGCGCCCGAGGAAATAGGCGGAATCCGCTTCTACAACGACTCGAAGGCGACAAACGCGCACGCGGCGATCGCCGCGCTCGAAGAGCTCGCGGGGGAAAACGACTTGATTTGGATCGGCGGGGGCAAGGACAAAAACTGCGACATCGAAGAGCTCGCGGGAGCCGTCGCAAAGCGCGCAAAGGCGGCGGTTCTCATCGGGCAGACCGCGGAGAAACTAAAAAGCGCGCTCTCGGGCAGGCTCGCGCGGGGCGCGCACGTCTGCGGCTCGATGGGCGAAGCCGTGCGCAAGGCGGCGGAGCTCGCAAAAAAGGGCTCGTGCGTGCTTTTCAGCCCGGGGTTCTCGAGCTTCGGCATGTTCAAGGGATACGCCGACAGGGGAAAATCTTTCAAAAACGAAGTTTTGTGTTTGAAGAATTTAAAATAACGTTAAAAATAAAAACAAAAATAGGAATAATTCATCATGAAAAAATCTCTCGCAATAACGACAATTATCGTATTCCACATCGGCGTGGTCGGCATGCTGATATTTCAGGCGGGCTGCAGCTCGGAGCCCGATGCGCAGCCTGTAAAGGCAAAGTCCAGCGTCGAGGAAATCAACGCCGCCAAGGAAAAGGAACAGATTGAGGAAGTCAAGAAAGAGGAGGCGAAGAAAGAAGTTCTGCCCCCCGAGGGAAGCTCCGCGCTCCGCGCCGCCCCCACCCGCCCGTCGTGGAGCATGTCGGGCGGAAAACAGCCCGAGATCGTCCCCGAAACCGAAAAGCCCTTGGCCGACGACAAAAAGCTCGAGACCGTAAAGCCCGCCGACGCCGCCGTCGTCAAGCCCGCGCAGGCGCAGGAAAACGCGACCACTTACAAAGTCCAAAAGGGCGACTCCCTCGCGAAGATCGCAAAGAAGCACAAGGTTTCGCTCAACAAGCTTCTCGAAATAAATTCGATGGACCGCTCCTCGATTATCCGCATCGGACAGGAGATCGCGATTCCCGCCGCCGACCCGAACGCGGAAGTCTCGCCCGCGCCCGCGGTCGCCCCCAAGACGGAATCGGCGAATGTCGAAACCGAAGAGCTCGGCGTGTATGTAGTGCAGAAGGGAGACTATCTCGGAAAAATCGCCGCCAAGCACAAGACTTCGGTCAAGCAGCTCATGGCGATAAACGGCCTTAAGAACCACAACATTCAGGTCGGGCAAAAGCTCAAAGTTTCAAAGTCCGCCGCGGCCGCCGCGGAAAAAACCGAAAAGAAAGCGGAGGAAAAACCCGCCGCGCAAGCCGCCGCCGATGGCGAAGTCTCGCACACTGTAAAAAGCGGCGAAACGCTCGGGGCGATCGCCCTCAAATACGGGACTTCCGTCAAGGCGATTATGGAGCGCAACTCCATCAAGGACGCCAGAAAGCTCAAAGCCGGCCAGACGCTCATAATCGCGCCGCGCAAGTCGGGCGCCGAAAAGCAAAAGGCTGCCGAAAAGCCCGCTGAAAAGGCCGAAGCGCCCGCGCCCAAGCAGGCGGAGCAAAAACCCGCCGAAGCCAAGCCCGCGGAGCCCGCGATAACGGTTTCCCCCGAAGCCGCCGCCGCTCCCGAGGCTCCCGCAAAGCCCGCCGCCCCCGCCGACTCGAATCTTCCGGTAGTTGAACTCTAAACGGGTGCGATGGGCGCGAAAGCGGAAAAAGCCCATGTTTACGGCGCGTGCCTGGCGATTGTTCTGCCCGTTATCGCGCTGACTGCGCTCGGGCTTGTGATCTTAACGAGCGCGGGCGCCGGTGGCGACGACCCTTATGGCATCGTGCGAAAACAGGCGATGTGGCTTGTCATCGCGATTGCCGCGGGCGCGTTCGCGGCGGTCGTGGATTTGAGGTTTCTAAAAAAAATCTCGGTGCCGTTCGCGGCGGTGTCGCTCGCGATGCTCTGCCTTGTTTTTTTATTTCCCGAAGTCAACGGATCGCACAGGTGGATTAACCTGAAATTCCTCGCGATACAGCCGAGCGACATCGCGAAATTTTCGTTCGTGATTTTGCTGTCCTCGTATCTTTACGACAACCAGCGCAGGATAAAATCTTTTATCCACGGGCTGATAAAGCCGCTCGGCATCGTCGGGCTTTTCTGCGTGCCGATTATCCTCGAGCCCGACTACGGGACGACCGCGGTCGTGGGCGTGATCGGCTTCGCGCTGATTTTTTTGGCGGGAGCGAAAATCCGCTATATGCTCGCGCTCGGCTCGCCCGTCTTGGCTGCGTTCTGCGCTATGGTCTATTTCAACCCCGTACGCCTCAAGCGCGTCTTGAGCTTTCTCGACATCGAGGGCACGAAAACCGAGGGATCGTACCAGCTTTATCAGGGGATTCTCGCGTTCGGCTCGGGCAACGTCTGGGGCGCGGGAATGGGACAGGGGCGCCAGCAGCTCGCGTTCCTGCCCGAAGCCCACACAGACTTCGTTTTCGCGATTATCGGCGAGGAGCTCGGGCTAGTCTGCACGCTCACGGTCGCGGCGGCGTTTCTCTTTATTCTTATCGCGGGCGTTCGCAGCCTGCGCAAGGCGTCGAACCTCTACGAATTTTCCGTCGCCACGGGCTGCCTTCTGATGATCGTCGTGCAGGCGGCGTCGAACATGTGCGTCGTCACGGGGCTTATGCCCACGAAGGGGATTTCCCTGCCGTTCATAAGCTACGGAGGGTCGAACCTCGTAATGATGTTCGTCTTTACGGGAATCCTCGTAAACTGCATACGCTCGTGGAACGCGCCCAAAAACATAAAAGTTGGTGAAATATGAGCAAATTTATCATTTTGTGCGGAGGCACCGGCGGGCATCTCGCCCCCGGTCTCGCGGTCGGGCAGTCGCTTATCGAGGCGGGGCACAAGGCGAGCTTTGTCGTCAGCAAGAAAGAGGTCGATTCGCGCCTCGTGCAAAAATACGCCGACCTCGACGTTATCCGCGCGCCCGGCGTCGCGTTCCCGAAAAACCCGCTGAAGATTCCCGCGTTTTTGCTCGAGCTGCGGCGGGCGGTTAAGATGGGAATAGGCGTTCTCCGCGAGGGCGGATACGACGCAGTGATAAGCTTCGGCGGGTTCAACTCGCTCGGGTTTTCGTTCGCGGCGGCGTGGCTCGGCATACCGATAGTCCTGCACGAGGCGAACCGCAAGCCCGGCAAGGCGACGCGCCTTTTGGGAAGATTCGCCAAGAGAATTTACGTCCCGTTCGGGGTGAAAATTCCGAGGAGAAAATCGGGGCAGGTGAAGTATTCCGGCTACCCGATACGCGGCGAGATAAAAAAGCTCCCCGCGCGCGAGTCGAAGGAATTTTTCGGCTTTCCGGCGAACTCCGTTCTGCTGCTCGTCCTCGGCGGAAGCCAAGGCGCGACCGTCCTCAACAAATGGGCGGACGAAAATTTTGAAAAATTCGCCGACGCGAAAATCGGCGTTCTATGCGTCTGCGGGCAGGGAAAGGACACCTACCAAAGCAGGGAAAAAATTTTGCCCGACGGCACTGTCTGCAAAATAAAATTTATCCCGTTCTGCGACAACATGGCGTCGGCGATGTCCGCCGCCGACGCCGTCGTGGCGCGCGCGGGCGCGGGAACTATCGCGGAGCTCGCGCGGTGCCGCGTGCCGTCGGCGATCGTCCCCTACCCGTTCGCCGCCGACAACCACCAGCTGGAAAACGCCAGATGCTTCGAGCGGCAGGGCGCGTGCGTCGTGGTCGAGCAGGATAAAATGCAAACGCTTTTCGACGAGGTTCTCGAGATCGTCTCGAACCAGACGCTGCGCGAGAGAATGCTGCAAAACCTCGAGCGCGTCGACGACCTGAACGACACTTCAAAAATCGTCGCCGACCTCGCGGCGATAGCCTCCGGAGACGCCGAATAATGGCGGAAAAATTCTACATGCTCGGCGTCTGCGGAATGGGAATGGCGCCGCTTGCGGCGTTCCTTAAAGACGGCGGCGCCGACGTGTCGGGCTTCGACGACACCCCCAACGCGCAGATAAAATCCGAGCTTGAAAAAATCGGCGTGCGCTTCGAGCCCATGCGCCCCGTAAGCGCCGACACCGAAGTGGTGATAAGCTCCGCGCTAAAGCGCAGAATCGGCGAGATAAAATCCGCGACAAACTGCCGCAAGCTATCTCTGCGCGGCGAATGCTGGGCGCGCGTTTGCGCCAGCCGCCGCCTCACGGCGGTCGTCGGAAGCCACGGCAAAAGCACTGTCAGCGCGCTTTTGGCGCACGCGGCGCTAAAAAACGGAAAAACCTGCGGGCATCTTGTGGGCGCCATTCCAAACGGCTTTGCGATGCGCCGCCACTGCCCCGACGGCGAAAGGCTCGTCTCTGAAATCGACGAGAGCGACGGCACGATAGAGCTGTTCTCGCCCGATGTTTGCGCCGCGCTCAACGCGGATCTCGACCACATCGACACATACCCCGACGGACGCAGCCTCGAGGGAATGTTCGAGCGGCTCTTCTCAAGGACAAAAAAAGCCGTTCTGTATCCCGCGGGCGACGGCGTCTTAAAGCGCATCGCCGCGAAGTGCAAAACGCCCTCGCGCGCGGTCGATGCGGGCGGCGGCTTTCTGCGGGCGAACCGCGCGATGGCCCTCGCCGCGTACGAAGAGACGTTCGGCGAAAGCGCGGACGAGTCCGTATTCGACGATTTCGCGGGGCTTGCGCGCAGGCAGGAAATTCTCTGCGACACCCCGAAAGTCCGCGCAGTGGCTGACTACGCCCACCACCCGAGCGAGGTGAAATCTTTTCTCGACTGGTTTTTCGCGCGGTCCGAGGGCGAGAAAATCGTCGTGTTTCAGCCGCACCGCTACACGCGCACGCGGCGCTTCGCGCGGGAGTTCGCCGAAATTCTCGGCGAAAGCGCGCGGCAGGCAACGGTCATTCTTCTCCCCGTCTATCCCGCGAGCGAGCCATTCGACCCGCTCGGCGAAAGCGGCGTCATCGCCCAAAAATCCGAGCGCATTATGCTTGCGAACCCCGGCGAATGCCTCAAAATAATTTCCGACAAATTAAACGCCCCGGGAGCGGGGAAAATCGACGTCGCGGCGGTCGGGGCGGGAGACTTCTACTTCGCGGCGAAAAAATTTTTTGGAACGATAAAATGAAACCCAAAATTGCTGTTCTATGCGGGGGAATTTCCCCCGAGCGCGACGTGTCAATCGTCAGCGGGCAAAACGTGTTCGAGGCGCTCTCCGAAAGCTTCGACGCAAAGCTTGTCAGGCTCGACGAAAACAAGCTGCCCAACGGCCTCGACCCGCGCGAGACAATCATCTATCCCGCGATGCACGGCGACTACGGCGAGGACGGCACCCTCCAGTCGGAGCTCGACGATGCCGGCTTTTCCTACGCGGGCTGCGGGGCTTTGGCGAGCCGCGTTTGCATGGTAAAGCCCGCCGCGAAAGCGCTGCTTAAATTCGCCGGCTTGCCCGTCGCGAAGTCGCTCGAATTTTCCGCGCAAAACAAGCCCTCGGCGGAGACGCTGTTTTCGCTCTTTCCAAACGGCTCGATTATAAAGCCCGCCGACAAGGGAAGCAGCGTGGGGCTCGTCGTGGCGCGCGACATGCAAAGCGCGGCGGACGGGCTAAAGCGGATTTCTTCCGGAGAATGGATGGCGGAAGAATTCCTCAAGGGGCGCGAATTTTCGATAGGCGTAATTTACGGCAAGGCGGCGGGAGTCGTCGAAATAAAGCCCGACGGCGGCGTTTACGACTTCAAGAGAAAGTACACCGCGGGCTCGACGGTTTACGAATTTCCCGCGAAAATTTCAAAAGCCGCCGAGGGCGCGATGCGCGCCGCGGCGGAAAAGGCGTACGCCGCGTGCGGCTGCCGCGACTTCTCGCGCGTGGACTTTATAATGACGAGCGAAAGCGACCTTAAATTCGCGATTCTCGAAATCAACACGCTCCCGGGAATGACGCCCACAAGCCTGCTTCCCAAGAGCGCAAGCTGCGTCGGCTACGATTTCAAAAAACTTTGCGCGAAGCTTCTCGAGGGCGCGATTAAGCGGTTTGAAAAATAATGGCGGGAAAAAAGAGGGAGACGAACGACTGGCGCGAGCTCAACAGAAGCTCGGCGTCGTCGCGCGCGCGCCGCAAGCCGGTGTCGTGGCGGGCGCGCCTGCGCACCCTCTGGACGTGGACAAAAAGGCTCGCCGCCGCGTGCGCGCTGGTCGGGCTCGGATACGCCGCATACTACGCGTTCGAGCGCTTCAGCTTCGGCGACCTTATCGAGGGAAGCGGCGAGCCCATCAAAAGAATCGAGATGAAAACCGACGGCGCGATTTCCGGCGCGTGGCTAAACTCGTATCTTAAAATACCGCGCGGCTCGAAGCTCTCGGAGGTAAACATTTTCGAGGTAAAGCGCGCGCTCGACATGCTCACGCAAATCCGCTCGTCGAAGGTGGAGCGCGTCTATCCCGACGTTCTGCGCATAACGATTTCCGAACACAAGCCCGCCGCGAAGATTGTTTTAAAAATCGACTACGAAAACCGCCTCTACGCGGTCTCGCCCGAGGGCGTTTTCTTCCGCCCGACAAACATTCCCGCCGAAACGCTCGATTCGCTGAAATTCATAACCGGTCTCAACCCGCGCTTCGAGGGCGGCAAGCCCGCCAATTACGAAAATATGCCCGCGCTTGTCGAGTTCCTCGACGCCGCGCAAAAGCGCATGCCCGCCGAATACGCCAAGTGGAAATCGGTCGATGTCTCGCAGGCGGAAAGCATAACATTGCCGCTCTTTACGGTGGAATATGAGAGCTCGGTGAAGTGCGTGTTCAAAAAAGGCGACTACCGCAGGCAGTTCGACAGGCTCGAATACATTTTGCGCTACATGAAGGAAAATCCGATTGAAGCGGTCGAAAAAATCGACCTTACCCTCGAGGAATGGGCGGTCGTCAAATTCGACAAACCCAAGTCAAAATGAGCAAGAGCAAAACCATAGCGGCACTCGAAATCGGCACGGGAAAAATGCAGGTTTTTCTCGGCGAAATCGTGGACGGAAAAATTCTCAACATCGTCGGAAGCGGGCAAGCCACGACCGCCGGCGTTAAAAAAGCCGACATCTGCGACGTCGTCAAGGCCGCGGCGCAGGCTCAGGCGGCGATCGTCATGGCGGAGCGCTCCACCGCGACTCAAATCAAATCGGTCTGCCTCGGAATCAGCGGAACGCACATTCGCGGGTTCAGAAACACGGGATCTGCGAACGTCTCGGGCGCCGACGCGATCGTCAGGAAAGAAGACCTCGAGCGCGCCGCCGAGGACGCCCGCGGAAAATCCCTCCCCGAAGGCAGGGCGTTTATCCAGAAGATTTGCGGCGGCTACTATCTCGACGGAAAATTTTGCGCCGACCCCATCGGCAAGCGCGCCGAGCACATCGACGTCGACTACTGGATGATCCACGGCGACCGCGAAAAAATCGCCGACGCTATACACGTTGTAAACAGCTTCGGGATAGACGTCGAGCACCTCGTGTTCTCGGGCATCGCGTCGGGCTACACGGTGCTCGACAATTCTCAGAAAGAAAACGGCGCGCTCGTCGTTGACATAGGCTGCGGCACGAGCGACTACGCGTTCTTCGCGCACGGCAAGCCGGTGTTCGCGGGTGTCGTGCCGATAGGCGGCGACCACATCACCAACGACCTTTCCTTCGGGCTTCAGCTCAACCGCAAAGACTCCGAGCGCATAAAAATCCACTGCGGAAAGGCGACGATCACCGCCGACGAAAAATCGCAAAAATTCTGGAATCAGGGCGACAGGCAAATCGGCGACAAAAAAATTCCGCTCGAGGCGATAAACCAAGTCATACGCGCGCGCCTCGAGGAGCTGTTCTCGATTCTGCGCGACGAATGCCGCGAATACATGCCCGAAGAATGCGAAATGCGCGAGGCCGTTCTGACGGGCGGGACGTCGAGGCTCGCGGGAATTTGCGGGCTCGCGGAGGGAATTCTCGAAGTGCCGTGCTCGATGGGAAAATTCCCGAGCGCGCTCCAGCCGGGGCTGCGCTATCAGGAATACGCGACCGCCCTCGGGCTCCTCGAATACGCCAGAATGGAGGAGGAAAAAAGCGGCCCGAAAAAATCAAGCTGGCTCTCCAACATTTTTAATTTCTGACATGCTCGCAATCTCAAACATAAAAATTCTCTGCGCAGGCGGCGCCGGGCTCGGCGTGGCGAACGACATTCTCGCCGAGATGCCGAACGCAAACGTCGCGGCGATCGACACCGACGGCTCCGCTCTCGAGCGGTGCCGCGCCGAGCGGAAACTTTTGCTCGCCGAAAACGGCGAGGGCGCGGGCGGCGACATTCAGTTCGCAAAACAGGCGGCGGCAAAACACGCCGACGAGCTTTCCGCGCTCGCGAGCGGGACGCGGCTGCTCGTGATAATCGCGGGGCTCGGCGGAGGGACGGGCTCGATAATCGCGCCGATGATTTCCAAAATCGCGGCGTCAAACCCCGAATGCAAAACGGTCTCGTTCTCTATTCTGCCGCTCTCGGCCGAGGGCGCGGAAAAGGCGGCTCTGGCGAAAAAGGCGAAGGAGTATCTCGATGGCAAATGCCTCGCGGCGTTCGCGCTTCCAAACGACATAATTTTGGCGCGCGAAAATATGCCCATATCGCAGGCATACGGGCGCGCGAACTCGCATATTTCAAACGCGGTGCGCGCGCTTGTAAAAATGCTCTCGTCCGAGGGAATGGTGAATATCGACTACCCGTCTTTCGTGAAAATATTTTCGCGCCCCGACACGCAAGAGCGGCTCCAATCTTTCGCCGCGTTCGGCCGCGGATACGGCGAGAACGCGGTATCGGACGCGGTCGACGACCTGCTTAAATCGCCGCTTTTGCCGGACGGCTTCGCGGCGCGCTCGATGCTGCTGGGCGTCCGCTGCCCGCCGAATTTCGAGATGAACAAAATGCAAATGCTTCTCGAAACGGCGTCGCAAAAATTCGGCACTCCCGCGAGGCTCGCATTCGGGGTTGTCGCGGAGGAAAATTTCGATTCCGCCATAGAGCTTTGCGCGCTCGGCATGTGCGAGGTTAAAAAAGAAGCCGAAGCAAAGCCCGCCTCCGCCGAGCCAATCGAAGAGCCGCTTTCGGAGCCGACCTCCGAGCCCGCCGCCAAAGCGCCCGCCGAGCAAAAAAGCGTCGTTGCGAAAAACGAGCAGCCTTTGGCGGAAAAAGCCGCCGCGCCCGAAGCGGCTCCGCTGCCTGAAAATCCCCCCGCGCCCGCGATAGACGTCTCCAAGCCGCCGGTGCCGGTCGAGCCCGAGAAGCGCGGAAAGTCGCTCTTCGGCTTCGGCAGAAAGAAAAAAGCGCCCGCGCCGAAAATCGACGACAAGCAGCAGACGGAATTTAAATTTATGGAGCTGTCCCAGCAGCGCGGATTTTTCCTCGACACCCCGCCGAATATCCGCAACGGCGAGGATCTCGACGTGCCCGCGTTCATGCGCCGCGGCATAAAAATCAACCTGCAATAGCGCCTAAGAATGCAAAAAACCCGCCATAAGGCGGGTTTAAAGTGGTGGCCAGACCAGGAATCGAACCAGGGACACAAGGATTTTCAGTCCTCCGCTCTACCATCTGAGCTATCTGGCCTAAAAATTAAGCGTTCAATACATCTTCTTTGATCGCGCCCGTCAAGCCATTTTTTTGTTTTTTTGCGGAAAGACCGGCGGGAAATGCGCCAAGCGGCGCGCCCATTCCCGCGCGGGCGGAAGAAACGCGGCGCAATCAGCGAGGCTTCGTCTCAACAGACCTTTCCACGAGCGCGGCGATGTCGGGATCGCGCCCCATGAAATTTCGGAACGCCTCGTCGGGCTCGATCGTGTTGCCGACACGCAGAATTTTTTCGGCGAAAGCCTTTCCCGTCTCGCGGCTCAAAATGCCCTCGCGCTCGAAGCGCGTGAAGGCGTCGGCGTCGAGAACTTCAGCCCACTTGTATGAGTAGTAGCCCGCGGCGTATCCGACGGGATCGCCGAAAAGATGCGTAAAGCGCGGCAAAATCGACGGCGCGGGCTCGAGGGTGTCGCGCAGATATGGGGCGAGCGTTTTGCGCTCCTCGGCGGCGATGTCGGGCGAAGCCAAGTAGCGGCTCGGATTTCTGTGCATGCATAGATCCATCTTCGCGAACGAAAGCTGGCGCATCGAAGCGGAAGCGCCCATAAATTTTTTCGACGCCGCGTATTTTTCAAACAACGCGGCGGGAATTTTCTCCCCCGTTTTCCAGTGCCTCGCGAAGATGTCGAGGCAGTTTTTGAAGCGGCACCAATTCTCCATAATCTGCGACGGCAATTCCACGAAGTCCCACGCGACGTCGCGCAGTCCGATTTCCTCGGAGTCCATCATGAAGAAGTGGACCAGATGCCCGAACTCGTGGAAAAGCGTCTCGACCTCGTCGATTGAAAGCAGCGACGGCGCGCCGTCGGACGGCTCGGCGACGTTCGCGGCGATCAGCCCGAGCGCGGGCTTTCCGCCGCCGCGCTGCGATAGCAAGTTCATCCACGCGCCCGCGTGTTTTTCGGGGCGCGGAAAGAGGTCGGCGTAAAAGAGCCCCATCACATCGCCGCCCTCGGAGCGCATTTCGTAGAGTTTGACGCTTTCGTGCCACGCGCCGCTTTCGAGCGCGCTCGGGCGGATTTCGATTCCGTAGAGCTTGCGGCAAATCTCGAACATTCCCGACATGACGTTTTCGAGCGGAAAATACGGGCGCAAATCCTCCGGGTTAAAATCGTATTCCGCGGCTCGCAGCTTTTCCGAAACGTAGGCGATTCTCCAGTTCGGCATTTTTTCGCCCGCCGCCAGATAGCCGTTCTTGCGGGCGAAGTCCAAAAGCGCGCCCCACTCCTCGGCGAAATACGGCGCGAATTTTTCCGTCAAAGAATCGACAAACTTTTCAGCTCCCTCCCCGCATTTCGCCATTCTGCGCTCGAGGACGGCGTCCGCGAAGCTGTCCTTGCCGAGGATTTCCGCGCTCTCGGCGCGCAGCGAGAGAATTTCGCGCATGAGTTCCCAGTTGGAAAATTCTCCGCCCGCCGCCACCGACGAGAACGCGCGCCATATTTTTTCGCGAAGCGCGTCGCTGTCGGCGTAGGTGACGAACGGGACGTACGACGGCTGCTCGAGCGTGAACGCCCAGCCCTCGAGCCCCTTTTCGCGCGCTTTTTTTTGCGCGAGCGCAACAGCCGTCGGCGGAAGCCCCGCGAGGTCGCGCTCGTCGGTTGTCGAGAGCGTGAACTGCTTGGTGGCGTCGAGCACGTTTTCGGAAAATTTTTGCGTCTTTAGCGCGAGCGCGGAATTTATCGAGCGCAGCCGCGCCTTCTGCCCCGCGGGCAGGTTTGCGCCGTTTTTCTCGAAGTCGAGCAGCGTCTCTTCGAGCAGCCGTTTGCGGTCGCCCTCGAGCGATTTTCCCTCTTCGGTGGCTGCGAAATTTTTTACCGCGGCAAAAAGTTTTTCGTCCAAATCTATCGACGAATAAAAGTCGGAAACCTCCTCGGCGAGCGAGTTTATCGCGTCGCGGAGCGCGGGGGTGTCGGACACGCTCTGGAGGTGGTTAAGGTACGTCCACGCGCGGTCGAGCTTTTCCGTCGCGCGGTCGAGGGCACGGACGGTGTTTTCGTAAGTCGGAGGCTCGGCGAGGGCGCGGATTTTATCAAGCCTCGCGCTCGCCTCGGCGATCGCCGCGCGGATTTCTTCGGGCGCGTTTTCGGGGTTGATGCCGCGCCATCTCGGCGGAATGTTCTCCTGCAAAAGTCCGTTTTCCATAAATTTAATCCATTATAATATGGTTGACTGGGTTGTCGGAAAGAAATAATTTCATAGCTATGAAACATATATTCGCGATTTTTTCAACGCTATTAATATGCGGCGCGGCGCTTGAAGCTGCGGATTTTAACTCGATAAACAAGTCGATGAACGCATATTTCTTTGGCGCCGCCCCGCTCTGGCAGGATTCTCCCGAAGCCCTGCAAAAGCGTCTCGGGGCGAAGTTTGCCGCGACAAAGGCGGGCTCCGGGCAGATACACTCGGCTTATGTGAAGGCGAAAATTCTCGGCGCCGACGCGAGCGAAATCCAGATAAAATCCGAGGGCGACAAAATCTCGGGGCTGAAAATCGTCTTTTTCAACAAGGGCGACTCCATGCGCGGCAAGAAGTGGACAAGCGCCATGGCGTCAAAAATGAAAGCCGACGCCAAGACGATTTACGACAGCCTCTCCGCGCTTTTCGACAAGCCGAGAATCACCAAAGCGGGCAATGCCTCGGCGCAGACAAAGGCTTACGAGTGGTCTTTCGAGGGGCATAAATTTCTCCTGCTTTACGAGAACAAGGAGTTCATCATTCTCGAAATCCAGCCCGAAGCCTCGGCGGATTCGGGCGGCGCGAAAACCTCGGACAGAGTCCGCAAAAAGAATCTGGCAAAAAATGTCGAGACCGCCGACAACGGCGACGTATTCGTAAAAGTGCCGATGGTCAACCAAGGCGGAAAGGGCTATTGCTTCCCGGCGACAATCGAGCGGCTCTTCCTCTACATGGGGGTCGAGGGCATCGACATGCACAAGCTCGCCGACATGTTCAACACCAAGGACGGCGGCGGAACGTATCTGAAAGACACGCTGCCGCCGCTGCAAAAGCTCGGGCAGTCGAAGGGTTTGAGGCTCGACACCGAGGGCTTGGACTTCGCAAAAATCGCCAAGCACGTTAACGAGGGCGTCCCCATGGGCTGGCTGCTTTTCTCGACAAGCGAGTACAACAAATTCAAAAACGAGCGCACCGCCGCCCGCAAAGACAAGGACATAAAGGAGTGGAAAAAAATCTGCGCGCGAGAGAAAAAATTTAAGACAAAAATCGACAGGAACACCGCGCACATCTGCATAATTTTAGGCTACAACAAAGAGACGAAGGAAGTCGCCGTCAGCGACTCGTGGGGCGGCTCGGAGGAAGCGATTTTCTGGATTGCCTTCGAGGCGGCGAAAGCTGTCTCGCAGGCGCCCGCGCTTCTCGTTTTCCAACCTAAAAATTGACGCGCGCGGATTTTTCCGCTTTAATTGCGCGCCGATATAAAAAATATGAAAAGCCTTGCAGCAATCCACCGCACCTACGGAGTCCCCTCCGAAGTTGTGAACGCCGAAACGATCGACGTTCCCGAACCCAAGAAAGGCGAGGCTCTCGTTAAGCTTTTGAGAGCCTCCATAAACCCGTCCGACCTCGGAATGATCGGCGGCTCCTACGGGCGTTTGCGCCCGCTGCCGGCTGTCGCGGGGCGCGAGGGCGTAGGCGAAGTCGTCGCGCTCGGCGAGGGCGCAGCCGCCCCGAAAGTCGGGTCAATCGTAAGGCTTCCGCCCGAGCCCGGGGCGTGGTCGCAATACCAAGTTTGCGAGGCGTCGTCGCTTCTCGAGATTCCGCCGAACCTGCCTCTCGACATGTGCGCGATGGCGTTTGTAAACCCGCCGACCGCCCTTTGCATTCTCGACACTTTTGAAAAGCTCGAGGCGGGCGACTGGTTCATACAAAACGGCGCGGGAAGCGCGCTCGGATATTTCGCAATCCAGATGTGCCGCGCGCGAGGAATAAAGACGGTGAACATGCTCCGCAACGCCGCCGCAAAGCGCGAAGATCTCGAAGCCATCGGCGCGGACATCGTCGTTGACGAGGCCGAATTCGACGCGAAAAAAATCAAGGAGGCGACGGGCGGCAAGCTCAAGCTCGGGCTCAACCAGATCGGCGGGGCGAGCGTCTCGAACATGATAAAGGCGATGGGAGACTCCGCGACAATCGCGACAATCGGCGGCATGGTGGGCGATCCCGTCCGCTTCCCGACGCGTTTTTTGATTTTTAACGACCTTCGCCTGCGCGGCTTCTGGTGGGACAAGTGGCAGCGCACGCATTCGAGGCAGGAGGTAAACGCCGTGTATGAAAAAATATTTTCGCTCATCGCAAACGGCACGCTGAAAGCGCCCGTCGATTCCGTGTTCCCGCTCGCCGACATCAAAAGCGCGCTCGCGCGCGCGCAGGCAAATTCGCGCTCCGGGAAAGTGATGATTTCTTTCTAACAAAAAAAAGAAAAAAATTCTCCTATGCCAAAGACTACAAAAAAAGACATTTCCTCGCTGACAATTCTCGGCGCAAGCTCGGGCAAGTTCGGAAAGAGCAAGCCGCAAAAAAAACTCGAGACGTTTCCGAACAAGAATGTCGGGCGCCCCTACACGATCGAGCTTGAGACGTCGGAATTCACCTGCCTTTGCCCCGTCACGGGGCAGCCAGACTTCGCGAAGATAAAAATCTCGTACGTGCCGGACAAGAAAATCGTCGAGAGCAAATCGCTCAAGCTTTACCTGTGGTCGTTCCGCAACGAAGGGTGCTTTCACGAGCACATCACGAACATGATTCTCGACGACCTCGTCGCCGCGCTCGACCCCGTCTGGTGCGCCGTCGAGGGCGATTTCAACGCGCGCGGGGGCATCGCGATAAAGGTTCGCGCCGAGCACGGGAAAAATCCCAATCTTTAAAAAAATGAAGATCGGAAAATTGTTTTTGCGCGCGCTTGGCGCGGCATTGCTCTGCGCGGCGTGCGCGGCATGCTCGGGCTTGGACAGGTCTCCGGCGGACGACGCCGGTTTTAAAAATCTTCTCGAGAGCGTCGTAAAAATCGACGTCTGGGAGGTCTCGCAAAAGGACGGCGGCAGCCGCACAAACAGGGCGATCGGCTCGGGCGCGATAATCTCCGAAGACGGCGTTATCATCACGAACGCGCACGTGGTAAACTGCTACGCAACGCGCATAGTCGTGACTCTCTCAAACCTCGAAAAAGTCGATGCGAAATTCGTCGGCTGGGACCACTGGACGGACATCGCCGCGATAAAGCTCGACGCCGAAGACCTCAAAAAGCGCGGCATAAAATTCTCATGCGCGAAATTCGGCGACTCCGACAAGCTCCGCGAGGGCGACCCCGTTTACGCCGTCGGCACGCCGCACGGCTACGCCCGCACCGTAACGAGCGGCATCGTCTCCAACACGAGCAGATTTTTCAAGGGAACGATCCTCAACAGCGGCTACGAGACCGGCGTGTTCAACACGTGGATCCAAACCGACGCGGCGATAAACCCGGGCAACAGCGGCGGCCCGCTCGCCCTGCCCGACGGCTCGATCGTCGGGATAAACACCCGCGCGCACACGAACTCGAACAACCTCGGCTTCGCGGTGCCGATTAACGTGGCGAAAGCGGTCGTCGCGGACATCGTCAAAAACGGAAAGGTCGAGCGCGGCTACGCGGGGATCGCGCTCGCGCCGCTTCAGGACATGGAGTCCTTCTTCGACATCGGCGCGAACAAGGGCGCGCTTGTGGCGAACGTCGATGCGCTCTCGCCCGCGGCTGTCGCGGGAATTCTGCCCGGCGACGTGCTGATGAAAATCGGCGGCGGGCAAATCGACGGCAGGTTTCCCGAGCAAATCCCGCATATCATGCACAAAATCTCCGAGGCGAAAGCCGGCTCGGAATTGGATTTTGAAATTTTGCGCGACGGAAAAATCTCGTCGTTCAAAATCAAGACCGAAACGCTCGAGAGCCGCGTCGGGCGCGAGTACGCGCTCGAAAAATGGGGCGCGGGCATGCGGAACATCACAAAGGCTTACGCGAGGGAATCGAAGCTTGAGACCGACTCGAAGCTCATGGTCGTCGGCGTAAGGGAGGGCTTCCCGTTCGACAACGCGAACATCGCGCGCGGCGACATCATCATTTCGGTAAACAGAAAAAAGATTTCGTCGGAAAGCCAGCTGCGAAAAGAATACGAGGCATACTGCAAAAATCCGAAAAAGACGCTCGTGGAAATAATGCGCGACGGCGCGCTCTCTTTCCACATAATAAAGCCGCCCGAAAAATAATGTTGAAAGCGCGCGCGCGCGGTGTTTTCATTCAGGCATGAAACACCGACGTCTTGCAAAATTAACGCTGCTTTCGCTGTCCGCCGCGCTCGCGCTGTCGGCGCAGGCGAGAATTGGCGAAACCAAGAACGACATTCAGGCGCGAATGCTGACAAAAACCGGCGGCGCGTACGCGTACCCGTCGAAGGAAGAACGCTTCCGCGAGGCGATGGAGCTGCCGTATAAATACGCGTTCCTGATCATGCCGGGCGATGTCAAGCAGTGCTTCTTCTTCAAGCGCCCCGACGCCCAGACTACCACCGCCGCCGACACCGTCCAGCAGCACGAACTCTACGGCTGGGAAGTCAACATGAGCCTGCAATCCGACAAGTCCGTCCTCGAATTCTACCGCAGACACGGCGACCCCATGACCATCGAGGAAGCTGTCGAGCTTTTCAACCTGCAAAAGAAGCCCGACGCACGCTGGAAAAGATCGGAGTTTGTCGATTCGGTGAAATCGTGGGAAGTGTCGATCAAGGACGGCAAGCCCTCCGTGAAAGCCAAGAGCTCCGCCGAACTCGGGGCGGTTCTGCCGACAGCGCAAAGCAGGTTTATCTATATCGACGTGCCCGATGACGTGCGCGCCTCGACGGATTTCCCGCAGTCGCTGCAAGCGCAAATTATCGCATACGAACAAAGGAACGCCTACGCGAAATACCGCCAATATCTCGAAAAGCAAAACGCGATAAAAGCCCAAAAGACGACGCGCCAGCAGAAGAAAACAAACGCGCCCGTCGCGAACGCCGGCACGCGCAAAATAATCCCCGCCGACGGCTACACGCACAGGTATGTCGAGACGGAATTTTTCTCGCCCGACAACGCCCTGCTCTCGCGCGTCGGGTATTATGTGGACGACATTTTTCTCTGCGACCGCCCGATAACCTCGCCCACAAAAGAGGTTCGCCTTACGATGAAAATCCCCAACCAGCCCGGCACGGCTTTCGGATACTCGTTTGAAACCTCCGACGGCGAGGTGCGCGCAAAGCTCTACAAAAATGCGGTTCTTTTCTTCGACGCAAAGTTCGACTCGCGCCTGCGCGAGTACATGGAAAGCCTCTATAAAAAACAATGCGAGCGCCGCGCCGAGGAAGCAAAGGAAAGCGTAACGAAGTTTTAAAAAGCAAGAGCGTCTCGAAAGCTTATCGGCATAAAACAACAAAAAAAGCGGCGCAAAAATTTTTGCGCCGCTTGATTTTTTAACGATGTGCGCTGCGCGCTATTCGTCGCCGCCGTGGTAGCGGTCGGAGATCGCCTGCGCGTCGGCGATGCCAAGCCGGACGACGTCGGAGGCGCCGAGGCGCACGACGCTCCCCTGATAGAGCAGCTTTCCGTTGTCGTCGTAAACGTCGCCGTCAACGACTATCGAGTTGATTTGCAAGTTGGCGTTTTCGCCAATCTTTATTCGCATTTTTTCTTTTTCCTTTGCCATATTATTATTATAATTCCTCATAATTTATTATTGCCTTCAAGTTCGCGGTTCCCGTTCCCGAGCTCCCGCGCGAAATCACGATCGGGGTGTCGCCGCTCGGCGCGAACTGGAGAGTCTGCCAAGTGTTCGCCGCCGAGAACGTAAGGGTGCCGTACTTCGCCGCGCTGTTTAGCGTGCCGATTTTGAACGAATGGGCTTTGTCGGAGAAAAGCCGCAAGGTGCAAAGCCTGCCCAAAAGCGCGGTTTTCACCGCGCTTGATCCGCCCAAAGCCGCGCCCGCCGCGGCAGCCAAGTTGACGCTGACCGCGTAGCTCGCCGACGCGGGGTTGCGCCGCTTTTCAGCCGTGAAGTACGAGCCTTCCATGCTGTCGGACGCGTAAACTTCGATATGGTTTCCGTTGCCCGAGATGTCGCGGATTTGGCTGCCCGAAAGGGCGTCGTCGTACTCGGCGGCAACCGCGAGAACCTTTACCGACAAGCCCGCTATCGAATACGGATAGTCGGTGTAGTCGCCGCCGACGTTGCCCACATAAACGCCGAGCGCGGAGTTTGCCTCGTTCTGCTCAATGTATCCCGTGAAGTTTACAAGGCGCACCTCATCGACAGTATGCCACGCATTGTCGCGTATGGCATACGCGCTCCTGCTCCAAATCTCGACGCTGTCGCCGGCGAAGATAACCAGACTGGTGTAGTCCGAGGAGGGGTTTGAAACGTTGCAGCGGTATTTGAATTTGATGTGCACGTATGCCGTCTTGCCGCGGAGCTTGTAGAAATTCGCCGACGGGCAATGCAGGAATTTCGTCGAGCCGTCGCTGTAATTCGACTCCTCGGACGTCGCGATGTCGATGGCGCAAGTCTCGCCCTCGGGCAGGTCGGACGCCCTGTTTTTCAGCCACGCCACATACGTCCCCGCGCTCCAGCAGCCGTGCGTCTGCGTCGAGGACGGCTCGGACGATATGTTCCACGCGCCCGCCGATGCGCCGAGATCCGGATCGGGCGTATATACCGCCGAGGTGCGGAGAATTGCGGGTATCGTCTTGCCTTCGCGGTACTCGGCGAATGTGTAGAGGGCGTTCGCCTCGAGCACGTCGAAGTTGAAAATCGCCGCGCGCGAGCAGTTGCCCGTAGCGTCCATGTCGGGGTAGATCGAAAAGCCGTTTTCCGCGGACAAAAAGTTCTCCGTGTAAGACGAGCTGTTGTTGACGGCGATCTTCATGCCGCCCTGCGCGTCGAACACGAACGCCGCAAAATAGATGTCGGCTTTCGGCACGCTGACGCTGGCGGAGTCGATCCATGCGGCGTCCTGCACGGCGAAATAGGGCGAGGCGATGTTTGTAATGCCGCCGATTTGGCAGTTGAGCATTTGGAAGAACATCCCGTGCATGTCGGTCGTCGTAAAGACGAGCGAGCACGGGGGCTTGATCGACATGCCGCCGTTGTTGTTGACCTGCGCAATCGACCAGTTGCCGGCGTAGAATTTGCCAAAGCCCTCCTTCGCCGACAGCGCAAAATCGCGCGCGGAGAAAAGAGCGTCGGTCTCGCTCTTTGAATACACGCCCAAGTTTGTCCGCGCCGACGAAGCGCTGGCGACATCTCCGAGGTTTTCCGACTTTTTCATATACGACGCTTCCGCGTAGTCGCGGCGCACAATCGAGCTCTCGGGCACGGCGGGGTCGGGCGAATCGGAAGAGTACTGCTCGAACACCTCTATCCAGCCCTGCGCGAAGGTCGTCTTTTCGCCTTCCGAAGAATACGCGGCGAGCGACAGCCATCTGAAGCCGTCGCCGAAAAGCGTCTCGCTCGACGAGAGGGCGAACGATACGCTGCACTGCCCGTTCGCAAAATCGCTTGCGCTCGACAGCGAATTGAGCCCGGAGGAAGTTTTGCTTTTCGAGGCGAGAACTTTCACCGCGCGCGGGCTCGGGGAGTTCGGCTCGCCGATGTCCAATATCTCGAGCGAAACCGACGCGATGCCCGAGATGTCCGCGAGAGCCCCGCCGTTGAGCAGGAGAAACTCGAACACGGCGCAGTCGCCCGATTTTAGTTTTACGCCATCGCGCGTGCCGTAGAGGCGCGGCGGTTCGTTGCCGCGAAGATCGGCGGCAATCCTTATTTTGTTTGCGTTTATTTGGTTGTCCATAGGGGCGCGATAATAACAGCGCGACGCCCGCGCGTAAAAAGAACTTTGGATATCTTTGAAAAAACGGCAGCCGCCCGCGCGAAATTGTTTGCAATACCGCCCGAAAAAAGCCATAACTGCCGGCATGAATACGACGACAAACGCGCCCGACAACGCCGCGCCTCTCTACAAGGGGCTTCTGAGCGTCGTCGTTCCGTGCCGCGACGAGGCTGAGGCCATCGCCCCGTTCTACGCGGAATTTTCAAAGGCGATAAGCGCGATGGGCTGCCCCGCATACGAGCTGATTTTCGTCGACGACGGCTCGACCGACTCCACCCTCGCCGAGATCGAAAAGCTCGCCGACGCAAACGTCCGCGCGATATCCTTTAGCAGAAATTTCGGCAAAGAGGCTGCGATGCTCGCGGGGCTGAAAGCCGCCAAGGGCGACTTCGCCGCGGTTATGGACGCCGACCTGCAAGACCCGCCGTCGCTTCTTCCCGAAATGTTCCGCGCGATTCTCGACGAAGGCTTCGACTCCGCCGCCGCCCGCAGGACAACCCGCGAGGGCGAGCCGCGCGCGCGCTCGGCTCTGGCGCGAATTTTTTACAAGACGATAAACGCCCTCGCCCCGATAAAGCTTAAAGAGGGCGCGCGCGACTTCCGCCTGATGACGCGCGAAATGCTCGGCGCCGTCCTCGAGCTTTCGGAATACAACCGCTTCACCAAGGGCATCTACGAGTGGGTCGGCTTCAAGACGAAGTGGATTGAGTATGAAAACGTCGGGCGCTGCGCGGGGCGCACAAAGTGGTCGATGGCATCTCTCGCGCTCTACTCGGCGGACGCGATAACGTCGTTCTCGTCGGCGCCGCTCGCGCTTGTTTCGATTCTCGGATTTTTAATGTGCGCGTTCTCGGCGTTCGCGGCGGTGTTCCTTTCGATACGCCAGCTGATATACCACAACTCGGCGTACGGCTGGACTTCCATGATCTGCGTGATTTTCTTCCTGAGCGGAATCCAGCTTTTCTGCATCGGGATTCTCGGGCATTACGTCTCGAAAATTTACCTCGAGACAAAGCGCAGGCCGCACTACATAATAAGGGAAAAAAAGTAAAGCCCTACTTCGCCGCCTTGAGCCGCCGCGCCCTTTCGGCTGCCGCGGGGTGCGCTTTTTCGGCGGCGCGCTCGTAGTATGAAACGGCGCGGGCGATGTCTTTTTCAACGCCGTCGCCAAGCTCGAAAGCGACGCCCATGTTGAAGAGGCAATCGGGGTCCCCCGCCTCCGCCGCCATCGAGCAGTAGCGCAAAAATTTCTTTTTGTCCGACGGTATGCCGTCGCCGCGAAGATACATCGCGGCGGCATTTTTTTGCGCGAAAACGTCGCCAGCCTCGGCGGCTTCCGACCAAAGGCGCGCGGCTTCGGGCTTCGACGCCGCGACGCCCTTGCCGTGGTAGTAGAAGCCCGCGAGCGCGGACTTCGCGTCGGAGTTGCCGCTCTGCGCGGCGAGCTTTAGCCACTTGATTCCCTCGGGCTGCGATTTTTCAAGATAGCTTCCGTTGAGGTAAAGCGCCGCGACGTTCATCTGCGCCGCCGCGTGCCCGTGCCGCGCCGCCTCGAGCCACCAATCGACAGCCTTGCGGTAGTCGCGCGGAACGCCCGCGCCGCCCGCGTAGCACGCCGCGAGGTTGTACATCGCCTCGGGATAGCCGAGCCGCGCGGCTTTCTCCCACCACTCGAACGCGAGCTTCGGATTTTTTTCCACGCCCTCGCCCTTTGAATACGCCGAGGCGAGAAAATTCTGCGCATACGCGTTGCCGTCCTCCGCGGCGGAGGCGAACCATTTGGCGGCGGATTCCATGTCGAGAGGAAAGCCCCTGCGCCCCTGCGCGTAGCTAAGCCCCACCGACAGCTTCGACTCGGCGTCGCCGTTTTCGGCGCGCGATAAAAGAAGCTTCGCCGCCATGTCGGAAACGCGCGCGTCAGCGGCGCGAACGCAAACAGGCGAAAGCGCCGCGAGCGCGAAAAGGAAAAAAATCCGCAAAGCGCGCATATTAAATTATCCTAAAATCTGACAACCGCCGCGATCGGGAAGTGGTCGGAGATGGCGGTCTCGTCGACGTGCTCCTGAATTGTGGCAAAGCGCAAAACCTCTACGGACGGCGAGACGTAGATAAAGTCTATCGGCGAGCCGCCTTTCGGCAGAAGCGTGTAGCCGTTGAATGTGGACTTTCTCGAGCCGCAGACCGACGCGGCGGCCTCGCGGGCGTCCTTTGCGATGCCGCTCGCGGCGATCGCCTTATACGCGGGGCAGCCCTTTCCCTCGTTGAAGTCGCCCGTAATGAAAAATGTCGATTCCCCCGCGATCTCGCGCACTTTTTTTATCAGAAGCTCCGCGGCGGGCGCGTGCTGCTCGATAAACTTTTCGACGCAAAGGTGCAGGTTGAAAAAGAAAAATTCCCTGCCGCTTTTTTTCTCGCGGAACTTCGCCCAGACGCACGAGCGTATCGCATCGAAGCCGCCGCCGAAGCCGCGCTCGGCGCGGTCGGGCGTGTCGGAAAAATAGAACTTCCCCGAATCGAGAAGCTCGAAGCGCGCGCGCTTGTAGAAAATCGGGTTGTTCATGTTGCGGCACATTCTGTCGACGTTTTCCCTGCCCCTCGGCGAGAACGACGGAATGTCGGCGTAGGAAAGGTCGCGCGCGATTTCCCCCGCGGCGGCGTATTCGTCCGACGCCTTCAGCAGGTAGTCGATTTGAAACGAAAACGGCTCCTGCATGCCGACTATGTCGAAGCCGTGCCACTCGACGAGCGGCATAATGTGGCCGCGCCTGCCCTCCCAGACCGGAATGTCCGACGCCATTCGGCAGAACCCGATGTTGAAGCTCGCGATTTTCATCTCCACCTTTTCGCCGCCGAAAAGCGGCAGCGCCGCGGCGACTAAGGCAAATACTGCAAACGTCTTTTTCATGGGGCGGATTTTTCCGAAACGGCGCGGGATAGTCAAACAATCTTTGGCGCGGCGAAAAATTCGCCTATTCCCCTCTTTTACGCTTGCAAAAAAACGCGCGCGCAAAATTATTTTAAGGCAGTTGCCAAACACTGATTTTACAACGCAAAAAATATGGATTCTCTCTTGATAAAAGGCGGCGCGAGGCTCGAAGGCGAAGTCTCGGTCGCGGGGGCAAAAAATGCGTGCCTGCCGATTTTCGCGGCGACGCTTCTAACCGACGAGAAGTGCGTCCTCAAAAACGTGCCCGACCTCTCCGACGTAAGATATATGGCGGAAATCGTCGCGGCGATGGGCGCGGAAGTCTCAAACCCGTCGAGCGGCGTCTGGGAAATTAGGGCGAAAAACATTTCGCACATCGCCCCGTACGAGCTTGTGCGAAAAATGAGGGCGAGCATCTGCCTGCTGGGCCCGCTCACCGCGCGGCTTCGCAAGGCTGAAGTGTCGCTGCCGGGCGGCTGCGTCATCGGGGCGAGGCCGGTGGATTTGCACATAAAGGGGCTGAAAGCGCTCGGCTGCAAAGTCGAGATCGAGCGCGGCTACATCATCGTCGACGCGCGGAAAATCCGCGGCTCGCAGATATACCTCGGCGGGCGCTTCGGAAGCACCGTTACGGGAACGGCGAACATCGTCATGGCGGCGGTTCTCGCCCCGGGAACGACGGTGATAGAAAACGCCGCGTGCGAGCCCGAAATCGCCGACATGTGCAAAATGCTTTCGAACATGGGCGCGATCATCGACGGCGCGGGCTCGCCCACGATCACGATAACCGGGGTGCCGCGCCTCGGCGGAACCGAGCACTCCGTCCTGCCCGACAGAATCGAGGCTGGAACGTGGATCGCCCTCGCGGCGGCGGCGCGCGGAAAAGTTTTGATAAAGGGCGCGCAGAAAAAATATCTCGGCTCGTTCCTCGACGTTCTCGAGCGCGCGGAGTGCCCGTTCGAGATTCGCGGCTCGTCGGCGATTTACGTCGACGCCTCGAAGATGAAGCTAAAGCCCGTCGAGTGCACGACTCTCCCCTACCCGGGCTTCCCTACCGACCTTCAGGCGCAGCTTTGCGCCCTCATGACGCAGGCGGACGGAATTTCGGTCATCACCGAGCGCATCTATCCCGAAAGATTTATGCACGTTCCGGAGCTTTGCCGAATGGGCGCGAACATCGTGCGCGAGGGCCCGAGCGCGATAATAAGCGGCAAGACTAAGCTCTCCGGCGCGCCCGTAATGGCGTCCGACCTGCGCGCGAGCGCGGCTTTGGTCATAGCGGCGCTTGCCGCGAAGGGCGAGACCGTCATCAACAGAATCTACCACCTCGACCGCGGATACGATTCAATCGACAAGAAGCTCGCCGCTCTCGGCGCAAAGGTCGAGAGGCTCAAAAATTACGAATAACAAAAAGGTTGAACTGCGGAGCGCAATCTGATTTATTGGCGGAACAAAAGTAAAAATATCTAAAAAAATTAATGGCAACAAACATTCCCTTCAAAGGCGACAAACGCAACAACTATAAGGGCGGAAAAAATTTCGGCCCGAGAAGAAACGAAAGAATCAGAGCCCCGAAAATCAGGGTGATCGGCGCGGACGGCTCCATGCTCGGAATAATGCCGCCCTACGAGGCTCTCGCCATTGCGAGGAAACTCGGGCTCGACCTGCTCGAAGTCTCGCCCAACGCCGAACCGCCCGTATGCCGCATTCTCGACTACGGCAAGTACATGTACGAAGAGTCGAAAAAACAGAAGTCGCACAAATCGGTGACGGTAAAAGTCAAGGAGATCAAGCTCCGCCCGATGATAGAAATAAACGACTTCATGACGAAAATCCGCGCCGCCGAAAAATTCCTCTATCAGGGAAACAAGCTTAAAATCACTTTGATGATGCGCGGGCGCGAAATGGAATTTAAAGACAAGGCTTTCGACGCCGTCAACCGCGCCATCAACGAGCTTTCGCACATGGGGCACGCCGACTCGGAGCCGAAGCTTATGGGCAGAAACATCGGCGTGTCGATGTCGCCAGTCCCCGCGAACCAGCGCAAGCTGAAGTTCTCGGGAGAGAACGAGCCAGTCGAGGACGGCGAAAGCGGGCAATAACGGTATGCTCTCGCGGCGCAATTTTATTTTGTCGATGCTTGGCGCTTCGTGCGCCGCGCATTCGGCGTCCGCGCTGACGGTAAAAAATGTCGAGTACATCTCGATCGCGAAGCTCGCGCAGACCTGCGGAATGCGCTGGAAAACGACCGTCGAAAACAAGGCGCAGACGGTTTTCGGGAAAATCTCGAAAATGGACTTCGCGGTGAACTCGCGCGCGATGACGCTCAACGGCACGACTGTTTGGCTCGGGCACCCCGTCGTCGAAAGCGGCGGAATGCTGCACATCTCGACGCGCGACTATTTCAAAACAATCCGCCCGATTCTTTTCCCGCAGACAAACGGAACTCCGAAAAAACTCTTCCACATTTTTATAGACCCCGGGCACGGCGGCAAAGACAGGGGCGCGATGAACGCCAAATACCGCTTGACGGAAAAAGCTGTGGCTCTCGACATCGCGGGAAGGCTCGGCAAGGAACTTCGGAAAAACGGATACAAGGTTTCGTTCTCGCGCCTCGACGACTCTTTTGTGGAGCTGCCCGACCGCCCCGCGATGGCGAACTCGCGCGGGGCGGACTTATTTTTAAGCATACACTGCAACGCCGCGGCCCCGTCGATAAACGGCGTCGAAACGTTCGCGCTCGCCCCGCGCGCGATGCCTTCGACTTCAAGCGCGAAGATCTCGCGCGGAGATTACGAAAAATACCCCGGGCACGCCAACGACGAGTGGAACCAGATGCTCGCCTACTACATTCAGCGGGCGCTCCGCATAGCGACGGGCTCGCCCGACAGGGGCGTAAAGCGCGCGCGCTTCGCGGTGCTAAAGGGCGCGAAAATGCCCGCGGCGCTCGTCGAATGCGGGTTCATCTCGAACAACGGCGAGTGCGCAAAAATGATGTCGGCAAATTACAGGCAGCTTTTGGCGCAAACGATAGCCTCGGCGGTGATAGCCTACCACAATACGCTCCGCAGAATTTCAAAAAAGTAGGCTTTTAAAATTTCGCGCTATTTGCGCCTCTTGCAGAAAGCGCGCATAATCTTCGCGCAGGCGAACGCGAGAAAACACGCCGCCGATACGATTAGCGCGGAGAACGAGCAGAAAATACAACCCAACATGCCGCATATTATAGCAAACTTGTCAACACGCGCGGCGCGCTTTTTTCGCCGAAGCGCGAAAAATTTTTTCGCCGCGCTTTTCGCGGCGTCGCTCCTTTGCCACGCCGCGCACGCCGCGCGCGGATACGACTTTTCCGCCCTGCTAAAGCCCGACTTTTTCCGCGACGTCGGCACCCGCCACCACAACGCTTTGGGCGATCCCGTTTTCGACATCGCGTTTGAAAAAATTTCGGTCGGCACGACAACGACCGCGTTCAACGTCTCCATTCCGAGCAAGCTCGTGATAAAAAATCTCAGCCTCACAGTCTATGCGAAAAACCTCGACGACTCCGAGCTCGCGAAAACCGCCTACCCGCGCCCGTTTGAAATCGAGATAGAGCATCTTAGCCTAAAAATCATCGGCGGAAAAAATACGATGCTCATAACCGCGTCGGGCGCGCGCGTCGGGAAAGACAACATCGTATATCTTTCCCCCGACGCGAAGATGTCGGTGGGCTCCAACAGCGCGTCTCTCGGATACGGCTCGACGCTCTCGCTCGACGGCAGGCTCTTGATTGTAAAAAGCGCCTCGGCTGGAAACCTCGGGATAAAGTTTTAGCCGCTCTTTCCCGCGCTCCCCGCGCAAAAAAATAAAACAAAAAAGCCTCCGAAATCGGAGGCTTTTTGATTTTTGCAAAACCCGGTTTTAGCCGAAGATTCCGCCGACGGGAGCTGACTCCCAGCCTTTGCGCTCGGGCTCTTTGAGGAGAGCGTCGAGCTCGGGGCGGTTCTTGGCGCGCATATTTTTCGCGTCCCACTCGATCTTGCCGCCGACCCTCTGGGCGAGCGCGCCCAAGAGCGCGACTTCCGTAATCTGCGAGGCGTATTTGAAGCTCGAGCCGCATTCCTTGATGTCGCCGCGAATGGCGTCGCACCATTCGAGATAGAGGCTGTTTTTGCGCACTCTTGGTATCGTTTTCGGCGGGCGGTTTTTCCTGAATTCGGCGAAGAATTCGTTGCTGGAAACGCGCGGGTCGAAGTTCGGGCGCGAGCCGGTGTGAATGGTGCGCTTGTCGCCGATCATATACATTCCCGACGTGAGAAGCGGGCGGTCTTTCTCGAAGTCGTGCGGGCGCGTGAGCGGCTCGCGGTTGCCGTCGTACCAATACATGACGAGCTCCGGGTGCTTGTCGGTCTTGGGGAACGTCCACTTGACGATCGACGAGTCCGGTATAAACGTGAACTGGTCGTGCGTGCATTTGACGTCGAGAAGCTCGACCGACACGGGGTCTTTGAGGTCGAGAATCCAGACGGGGGCGTCGGCGGTGTGGCAGAACCAGTCGCCAAGCATGCCTGTTCCGTAGTCCCAGAAGCCGCGCCAGCTGAGGGGCGCGTAAATTTTGTTGTAGTCGGTGTACTTGCCCTGATTTATCCACAAGTCCCAGTCGAGCGTCGCGGGAACGGGCTGCTTGGGCATCGGCAGCGACGGCGGGCGCACGAAATACGGGGTGCGCTTGGGGTCGCCCGTCCACCATTTCGGGCCGCTGCACATGACGTGCACTTCGCGGACGTCGCCGGTTACGCCGCTGTCGTACCACTCTTTGAGCATTCTGATTTGGTCGGTGGCGTGCCCCTGGTTCATCATCTGCGTCTGGACGCCGTAGTATTGGCGCGCTTTCTCGAGCTGGCGGCACTGCCATACATTGTGGGTCAGCGGCTTTTGGACGCATACGTGCTTGCCGCACTGCATGGCGTCGAGGGTGATTTTAAAGTGCGCGTGGTCGGGCGTCGATACGCATACGGCGTCGATTTCCTTGCCCATTTTGTCGAGCATTTCGCGGTAGTCCTGAAAGACGCGGGCTTTCGGGTACATCTTTACTCCCTTGCCGACCATGGAGGTGTCGACATCGCAGAGCGCGACTCCGTTTTCCTCGCTCATTCCGTGGAGCGCCATCGACCCGATGTTCCCGACCCCCACGAACGCGACGTTGATTTTTTCGTTCGCGCCGATTTTCCTCGGCTTGGCTTTCGAGCAGCCGGGGAAGAACATCGCCGCCGTAGCGGCGGCGGCTGCCGATTTTATGAATTTTCTTCTGTTTACCATATATAGTCCTTTTTTTTGTCGTGTTGTTGAAATTTTACATATACAGCCCGCCGTTGACGGCGAACACCTGCCCCGTAATGTAGTTTGCTTCGTCGGAGGCGAGGAACGCGCACACCTTCGCGATGTCGGCGACTTTTCCCGTCCGCTTGAGGGGAATGTTTTGCTTCGCCGCCTCAACGATCGCGGGCGGGAGAACGGCGGTCATGTCGGTCTCGATGAAGCCGGGAGCGACCGCGTTGGCTGTGATATTGCGGGAAGCGAGCTCGCGCGCGATGGATTTGGTAAAGCCGATAATCCCCGCTTTCGCGGCGGCGTAGTTCGCCTGCCCGGCGTTGCCCGCCTGCCCCGAAACGGAGGCTATATTTATAATTCTGCCGCGCCTGTTGGCCATCATCGCGCGGACGAGATTGCGCGTCAGATAAAAGCACGACGAAAGGTTTGTCGAGATTACGCTCTCCCATTCATCGTCGGACATTCGCAGAAGAAGGTTGTCGCGCGTGATGCCCGCGTTGTTTACGAGTATGTCGACCGCCTCGTATTTTTTGAGGATTTGCGCGCAGACTTCCTTGACCTCGGCGGGCTTTGATACGTCGAGGGCGAACGCCTCCGCCTTGCCGCCCGACGCGTTGATTTCCTCGGCGACTTTTCCGCAGGACGACGGATTTTTGCTCGCGCACAAAACCGTAAGCCCCGCCCGCGCGAATTCGAGGGCGATCTCCCTGCCTATGCCGCGCCCCGCGCCGCTGACGAGCGCGATTTTTCCCGTATAATTGAGTTCCATATCGGGGCAATCTTTGCGAAAACCGCGCCGATTTCAAACCTTTTTCGCGCGGGGCGGGCATTTTTCGCGCAAGGCGGCGGGGGCGAGGGGGCGAGGGCTTTTTTTCAATAATTTTGTTGAAACAATCGGCATATTCTGCATTCTCTGGGATCTTACTTTTTTATAAACGCAACCTGTAAAAAAAATCATGGTAAACCTAAAGAAATCGATGATGTCGTCGCTGATGAAAAAGTTTGTGATGGCTGTGACGGGTTTTGTATTGGCGTCGTTTATGCTGGTACACATGCTCGGCAACCTCCAGACCCTCGAAGGCGGCCCCCACGCAATCAACGCATACGCAAACTTCCTCCAGACACTCCCGTGGGAGTTCCTCTGGGGCTTTAGAATCTGTCTCGGGGCGTGCCTTGTGCTGCACCTGCTGACGGCGTTCCTCCTGGAGGTGGAAAACGGGAAATCGCGCCCGATAAACTACGCCGCCAAAAAGAACATCGCCTCGACCGTCGCCGCGAGGACTATGATTTTCTCGGGCGCGCTCATCGCGCTGTTCGCGGTTCTGCACCTGCTGCACTACACCGTTCTCAACCTCGACCCGTCGTTCAAGCTCCTCGAATGGAGAGCCGACTCCGGCATGTACGAGGGCAAGGTTATCCACGACGTCTACGCGATGCTCATTCTCGGCTTCTCGAACACTTGGGTTTCGATCGCGTACATCGCGGCGATGATCCTCATCGGCTGCCACCTCTCGCACGGCGTAAGCAGCATGTTCCAGAGCATAGGCTTCAGGAACGAAGTGTGGCGCTACCGCCTCAACGCGATCGCCGTCGCCTACTGCTTCGTTATCGCGGCGGGCTTCTCGCTCAATCCGCTGGCGGTTCTCGTGTCGAAATACACCGACTGCCAAATTCTCCCCGTAAAACAGGTTCTCAAGCAGTATGACGCCCAAAAGGACGCCAAAGGCAAAATCTTTATCGATTACGCGTTCCTCGAAGAATGCGCGCCCTGCGGCAAAGCCTGCGCCGATAAATAACAAGGAAGGATTAAAAAATGAGTTTAGATTCCAAAATTCCAGAAGGTCCGATTTCGGAAAAATGGTCGAATTTTAAATTCCACGCGAAGCTCGTCAACCCGTCCAACCGCCGCAAATTCCACGTCATCGTGGTGGGCAGCGGGCTCGCGGGGGCGAGCGCCGCGGCTTCGCTCGCCGAGCAGGGCTACAATATCTCGTGCTTCTGCTATCAGGACAGCCCGAGGCGCGCGCACTCGATCGCCGCTCAGGGCGGCATCAACGCCGCCAAGAACTACCAGAACGACGGCGACAGCATCTACCGCCTCTTCTACGACACCGTCAAGGGCGGAGACTTCCGCTCGCGCGAGGCAAACGTTTACCGCCTCGCGGAGGTCAGCGTAAACATCATCGACCAGTGCGTCGCGCAGGGCGTGCCGTTCGCGCGCGAGTACGGCGGGCTTCTCGCCAACCGCTCGTTCGGCGGAGCGCAGGTCAGCCGCACGTTCTACGCAAGGGGCCAGACCGGCCAGCAGCTGCTTCTGGGCGCGTATTCCGCGCTCGAACGCCAGATCGGGCTCGGCAAGGTCAAGATGTACACCCGCCGCGAAATGCTCGACTTGGTCAAGATCGACGGCTCGGCGAAGGGCATCATCGTGCGCAACCTCATCACCGGCGAGATTGAAAGATACGCCGCCGACGCCGTCCTGCTTTGCACCGGCGGATACGGCAACGTGTTCTACCTTTCGACAAACGCGCAGGGCTGCAGCGTGACCGCGGCGTTCAAGTGCTACAAGCGCGGCGCGGGCTTCGCGAACCCCTGCTTCACGCAGATCCACCCGACCTGCATTCCCCAGCACGGCGACCAGCAGAGCAAGCTCACGCTCATGAGCGAGTCGCTGCGCAACGACGGCAGAGTCTGGGTTCCCAAGAACGCGGCGGACTGCGCCAAGAAGCCCTCGGATATCCCCGAGGACGCGCGCGACTATTACCTTGAAAGAAAATACCCCTCGTTCGGCAACCTCGCCCCGCGCGACATTTCCTCCCGCGCGGCGAAAGAAGCCTGCGACGACGGCAGGGGCGTCGGCCCCGCGGTCAACGGCGAACGCCGCGGCGTTTACCTCGACTTCGCCGACGCCATCAAGCGCGACGGCCTCAAGACCGTAAAGGAAAAATACGGCAACCTGTTCGAGATGTATGAGCGCATCACCGGCGAAAACGCCTACGAGACGCCCATGCGCATATATCCCGCATCGCACTACACGATGGGCGGCCTTTGGGTCGACTACAACCTCGAGAGCACGATACCCGGGCTGTTCGTCCTCGGCGAAGCGAACTTCTCCGACCACGGCGCGAACCGCCTCGGCGCGTCCGCGCTCATGCAGGGTCTCGCCGACGGCTATTATGTAATACCCTACACCCTCCCCGACTATCTGGCGAGGGTCGGCGCCCAGAACATCAAGACCGACCGCCCCGAATTCGACGAAGCCGAAAAAGGCGTCAAGGCTCAGATTGAAAAGCTGCTCGCCGTAAAGGGAACGCACAGCCCGCGCTACTTCCACATGAAACTCGGAAAGATTATGTGGGAATACTGCGGCATGGCGCGCTCCGAGGAAAGCCTGAAAAAGGCTCTCGAGCTCATTCCCCAGCTGCGCGAAGAGTTCTGGAAAGACGTCAAGGTTGTGGGCGACAAGAACACCCTCAACACCGAGCTTGAACGCGCCGGCAGAGTCGCGGACTTCCTCGAATTCGCCGAGGTCATGGTTCGCGACGCCCTCGAGCGCAGGGAAAGCTGCGGGGCGCACTTCCGCGTCGAGCACCAGACCGACGACGGCGAGGCAAAGCGCAACGACGCCGAGTACTCCTACGCGGCGGTGTGGCTCTACGACGGCGACAACAAGCCGCCGCGCCTCGAGAAGGAACCCATAACGCACGACGAAGTAAAGCCCGTTGTGCGCTCCTACAAATAACCGACAAATTTCAAGGACAATGAAAGTACATCTTAAAATCTGGACGCAAAAGGACGAAAACTCCAAGGGACGCTTCGAGACTTACACCGTTGACAACGTGAGCGAGTCGAGCTCGTTCCTCGAGATGTTCGACATTCTCAACGAGCAGCTCGTCGCGCAGGACAAAGAGCCGATCGCATTCGACCACGACTGCCGCGAGGGCATCTGCGGAATGTGCTCGATGGTCATCAACGGCATACCGCACGGCCCCGAAAAGGAAACGACGGTCTGCCAGCTTCACATGCGCAAGTTCAAAGACGGCGACACTATCATAGTCGAGCCGTGGCGCGCGGGCCCGTTCCCGGTGAAGAAAGACCTCGTCGTCTCGCGCGACGCCCTCGATTTAATCCAGCAGGCGGGCGGCTTCATCACCGCCCGCACCGGCTCCCCGCAGGACGCCAACGAAATTCCGATCGCCAAGGACGTCGTCGAAAAGGCTATGGACGCGGCGGCTTGCATCGGCTGCGGCGCGTGCGTGGCGGCATGCCCGAACGCCTCGGCGATGCTCTTTACGGCGGCGAAGGTCTCGCACCTGAACTACCTGCCGCAGGGCGCGCCCGAAAAGGACAGAAGGACGATCGCGATGGTCGAAAAAATGGACGAGCTCGGGTTCGGCAACTGCTCGAACTACGGCGAGTGCCAGGCTGTCTGCCCGAAGGGGATTTCGCTCGACTTCATCGCGAAGATGAACCGCGACTACGCCGTCGCGAAAGCTAAGCAGCTCGCCTCGGGAAAATAATCCCCGCGCAGCAAACCGCAAAAAAAAGAGGCCGCAAACGCGGTCTCTTTTTTTGTTCCCACACCTCCCCGCGCGCTTTGAAAAATTCGCCGCGCGCGGCGGGGTTTTTATTTCGTTATTTTGCGGACAAGCTTTACGCCTTCAAGATCGCCGAAGCCCACTTGGCAGTAGTCCTTGATCCACTTTTTCGACTTCCACGAGCCGTCGGCAAAGCCCTTCAAAGCGGCGAACTGAGCCTCGGGCGTCGAGGCGGGCAAATCCTCTATCGTGAACAGGCGCGGCCAAATCGAGTAGATTTCGCCGATGACGTTGTGCGGCGCGTCCATGGCGTTGCGCAGCGTCGCGTAGAGGACGATTTTTATCTCGGGGTTCGGCGTCTTGACCGCGTCGGTAATGTCGAGCTCGAACGGCTCGTTTTTGATTAAGCCCGCGCGCTTGCCGTCGACGAGAACCTCCGCGACGGGGCAGTCGAGATCGCCGAACTTAAGCAGCAGGCGCTCGCCCGCGCCAAGCTTGGGCGCGTCGATTTTCTTCGAGTAGCAGACGCGGCCGGTGTAGAATGGAAGCCCGTCGAGCGTCTGGTTGCCCGCCGAAATGGGCTTGGGGTTTGTTATCGCCAAGCCGTCCTTGCCTATCATGACGGTTTTCGTCGGCTTGGCTTGGTATTGCTCGAAGTGGGTGTTCGCCGCCTTCGCGCCGGTGTCCTTGGCGATCACAGAGAAGTCGCCGACGAGATACGCCGCCTCGATTTCGGTGCCGTATCTGCGCCACTGCGGCTTGTAGACGGTCGGGTCGCCGTATTTGTAATTCGGATACGAGACTTCAATCAAATTCTCGCCCTCCTTGGCGAGCCCGGCGATGTCGATGGGCAGCCAGCGGAAGTCGCGCCAGAACGGAAGCCCGGCGTATTTGACCTCTTTGCCGTTGACCTTTATCGACGCTTTCTCGGGATACTCCACGACAAGATTCAGCTTGCGCGAGGGGTCGAAATTCGACGCCTTGAATTTGTATTTAACGACAACGTCGCCTTCGTATTTTATCGCGTTTAAGTAGCGCGAAATTTCAATCGCGGGAACTTCGCCGTCTACGCCGCGCTTGCCGCCGTCGAACGAGAACGAGGCGTAGTCGAGAAGAAGCGAGTTGTCGTCGAGCCGCTCCGCTTTCCAGCCGTCGATTGCGACCTCGGCGAGGGTCTCGGTTTTCTTTGGCGCGAGCGCGACGGGCTTTTCTTTCGAGACGCGCAGGAAAAGCGCCCGCGCGCGGAGAAGGTCGAGCTTCATCTCGAGGGTGTCGCCCGCGCTCTTGGCGTAGACGTCGGAGATTTCGCCGGTGTCGGTGTCGAAAATTTGCGCGCGCGTGTAGCCGCCCGAAATTTTCAAGACGCCGTCAAAGTTCTCGAATCTGCTGAGGTTCGCGAGCATAATGAAGCGCGAGCCGTCGTTGAAGTCGCGCACGTGCGCCCACAGATTGGACGCGTCGCCCGACTTTCTCTCGACGTCGACGAACGGCTTTGTGAACTTGTCGATTTCCGCCTTGAGGTTTTCAAGCGAAACGAGCTTTACGCCCTTGAGGAACTCGTCGAGCTCGGCGGACTTTTCGCCGTCGAGAAATTCCGCGGCGTCGCCGGTGCGCAGCACGAGCCCGCCGTTCGCGGAAAATTCCTTCAGCATTTTGAGCGTCGAGGGGCGCATGTTCGCCATCGAGGGAAGCACGACGACTTTATACGACATATTTTTTATGCCGATTTCCCGGCCGCGCACAAAGCCGTCCTCCTCCAAGAGCTGCTCGTCGCCGAGATCGAACGTGAACTGCGAGCCGAAGAGCGCCTTGACGCTGTCGGCGAAGTTCGTGTGGAGCTTAATGACGGCGTCGTAGGTTTCTTTCGCGGTGTTCGCGCGCGGCTTCTTGCCGTCGGGATTTATGCGCCACACCGCGGGAACCCCGTCCTGCGGGCTGATAAGCAGAATGTCGGCGGCGTATTTGCCCTGCGAAATCGCGTAGCAGGCGCGCGCGAGCGGAACGTCGACGGCGGCGTTTAGCCCGTACCAGCTCTGCTGGTAGTTTATGTTCTGCGGATAGTCGCGCTTGCGGCAGCCCGTCTGGCTGAAAAGGCTAAGGTGCGGAACGATCATATTCACACCGCCGATGAGCTGCTGGTAGGCGATCCACTGCCTGTCCTCAAACGAGAGCGAGCCGCCCGAGCAGCCGTACATCTCCGAGAGCATTCTCTTTTTCCCGTATTGGTTGCAGACGCTCTGGCACTGTTTCGCGGTAAAGACGTTGCCCGACGTATGGCGCGCGAGGTGGTCGATGCCCGGGATTCCCATTTTTCTGTAATAGGGCATAATTCTGCCGCTCCACTGGAGCTGCCCGTAGAGGGAGTCCTCGGACATGCAGTGTCCGGTGAGGGCTATGCCGCGCGAGGCGCAGGCGTCGCCGAGCTGCCCCATAAAGTTGTTTTCAAAAAGGCGCACCGCTATGCGGTAGTGCTGCAGGCGGTATTTGCGCGCGCCCTCAACGTCGAGAAACAGCTTGTGGAAATGCGGGACGGGGTCGAAGCCGTAAACCTTTTTGAACTCGGATATGAAGTCGAGCGAATACGGCGCGCCCGAGCCGCCGAGCTCGTAGTGGGTCGAGGTCAGCGCGGGCTCGTCGGTGAACTCCGCGACGATAAGGTTGCCGAAATATTTCGCGTACCGCTTGTAGTAGGAGTCGTAAGCTTCGCGCTTGAAAACGCCCATAGCCTCGCGCGACATCGTGTCGACATACGAGGTTCCGTTGAACCACGCGTTGCCCTGCTTGGCGCGGAGCGCGTAAACCTGAATGCCGCCCGCGGGCTCGCCCATGGGGGTTATCGCGCCGTCCATCTTTTCCCCGACGGGGCGCGCCACGAGAGTCTTTACGGCGTAGTCGACATTTTCTTTCAAGACCGATCCGCCGCTAAAGCCGCTCGGCCACTTGTCCTCGTCGTAGAGCCAGACGAGCATTCCGAGCTTTTTGCTCTCGTCGATAGTCGCATCGACCGCCTTGAACCAGTCGTCGCTCAGGTATTCGGTGAGAAGCCCCGTGCGGCTGTGTATCATGGAGCCGCCCCAGCCCGCTTCTTTCATCAGGCGAAGCTGCCTGCGGATTTCCGCGGGCTCCATGGTCTCGTTCCAGCTCCAGAACGGGACAATTCTATACTGCGCCGGAGGATTTTTAAAATCCGCCGCCGAAAACTGCGATGTGGGGCTGTACTCGAGATCGACCGCGCACTTTTTCTTTCCGTCGCACGCCGCCGCAAAAACCGCGCAAGCAACCGCCCCGCCCGCCATCATATATCTTATTTTCGCATTCATAAAATTCTCCTTTTCCCAACAAGCTAAACAAACTCCAACATCTCTTCAATACTAAAGTGCAGGCTAGCAGCATGGCGGCATTGTGGGGGCTCACGCCCCCAAGAACCGATTTTGCTCCCGCAAAATTTTCGGTTCTTCCCCTGTCAGGAATATGCCGCTCGACTTTCTACGCGCGAAAAAAATATTCCGGAAAACTCATTGACTTTATGAAAGTTTTTGCGAGGCTATGGGCATAGTCGAAGAGGATAGGTCGGAAGGGGTAGCCCCCAGTGCTCGTTGAAGAGCCCGCACCTCTTCGGCTCTTTTTTTTATTTCCGCGCGCGGGCGAAGCGACGCGCGCTGTAAAATTCCTCTTAAGCTCCCAAAGCAAATTTAAAAATCTGCCGCGCACGAAGTGCGCTGTAATATGGGGCGCGTCAAAGTGCGGCTCAGGCGAGTATTTGCGGGGGCTGACGGACGCGTGGCGTACTAAAGGTACGCGAGCGGTCGGCAGCCCCCGCGAAACGGAGCATCAGCCGTACTTTCACGCGCCCCCCTACAGGATGTTTTTATTCCACTTTGGCTCGACGATTGTGGCGGTGATTACGTTGCGCATCGACGTCGAACTCGACGTGTTCAATATCTCAAACAGCTTTCGCACCGCGAAGCGACCGACAAACTCGTAATTCTGGTCGATAGGATTCCAGCCGTTTTCTTCGGACTTGAGCTCCATGTTCAGCTGAACGGCGTATTTTGAAATCAGCGCGGAAATTTCGGGCTTTGCCATCCACTCGCTCGTGGAATTCGACGTGCACATGACGGCGTCGGGCTTGTATTTGTCGAGCCACTCGGCGAGGATTTTCGGGTTTTCCTTCGCCTGCTTCACCTTTAAAAACGGCGGCACGCGGCAGTTGTCGGGGAGGTTCAGCTGCGCGCGCAAAAACCCGCCAATCGTGCGCCCCTCGACGATTTCGTCGATGAGCTCGTCGATAATCATGCTCGGGCGCTTGTAGCCGAGCTTTATTATTTTGTTCGTCAGGTGCTGGGCGATTAGAAATTTGTCGGACGAAATGAAGTCGAGCGTGGGGTTGAAAGTTTTTATGCCCGCCGCGACGAATTTAAAATTGTCCCAGATGCGCGCGAACTGGCGCGGAAGCTTTTTGTCGTTTATGTGCCCGATAATCACGCCGCCGCGGATTCCGCGCGAGAGCAGGATTTTCTCGAGCCGCTCGGGTTCGGCTTCGTAGAGCCAAGCGTAGTAGACGCCGTAGCCGAGCTCCGCGGCCTCGGCGTTTACACCCTTGATATATTTTGATAATATCGGATATTTTTCGGGGGCGTCCTTTGTGGGGTTCGCGTTGACAAGCACGATTGTCTCGAGAAATTCGCCGCGCTCGCGCGACTTTTTTATGCTCGACATCGCCGACGAAAGCAGGGGGTTTTTCTTGTAGCCGCGTTTTTTCGCGCATTCGAGAACCGCCTTGCGCGTGCCGTCGGAAACTTTTTTCGACGCGGAAAACGCGAGCGACACTGTAGATTTCGACACCCCCAGCTCTTTGGCGATGTCCGCCTGCGTCGCGCTTTTTTTGCGGTGTTTTGGCATGGGATAAAAGGCGGCTCCCCGCGCGCCAACATTGGCGCGCGGGGAAAGCGCCGGTTATTTTCTGAAGTCGACGAGAGACTTGTCGGTTATCAGAATCGGCGAGTCGTAGAGCGGCATCGCCTTGATGAGAAGATCCGCGCCCTTGCGCGAGACGTCGGCTTCGGGGATTTCATATACTCCGCCCGAGAGAATGTCGACCCACACGGGGTTTTCGATTTTCGCGCCGCCCTTGAGGGCGATGTCGACGGGGATATTCATGTTGTTGTTCGTGGGAACGCTGTCGCCTAACCAGAGCGTGAACGCGGGAATCCCGGTGTCGAGATCGACATATCCGAACGCCTCGATCTGCTCGGGGTATTCGGCGGAGGGCTGAAGCTTGCCGCTGTGAATGTCGAGAAGGTCGAACACCGCGGCGAGGTTCTGCACCGCGTAATAGGCGGTCTTGATTTTCACGACTTGATTGTTTTCGTCGGTGGCGAGAAGCCCCTTGACGTTTACGATTTTTATCGAGTCCTCGGGTGCGTAGTGCATGTCGGAGATGCTGAACACGCTTGTTTCTATGCCGCGCCCCCAGTCGCCGAGCATTCTGCGCAAGTCCCATTTCGCCTGGGTGCATTCCGTCCACGGGTGCCCCGTGAGCGCGCCGCCGAGCCCGCCCTTCGACGGGCAGCCGTTTTCGCCCTGGCGCAGGACGGGCTTGGCGCCCTTTCTGTATTTGGCGAGAATTTGTATCATTTTATCGACGCAGGTTTCGGGGTCTTTGTAGTAGGCGTCCTCCGGGCGCGGGGTGTAGCCGTGGTAGGATATCCACTCGAACTCGCCGAGCTTGCCCTTCGCGGCGAGGTCTTTTATATACAGCTCGAACCGCTTGGGCCGTATGTCGCAAAGCGCGAGCGCGGCGATTTTCCCGTTGGGGTCGTGCTTGCGGATTATGTCCGCGGTGCGAATGTTAAGCGTGATTGTCGCGTGGCGGGGAATCTCTTTGTTAAGGTCGGGCTCGTTCCAGATTTCCCATTCGACTTTGCCCGCGTAGCGCTTCGCCATTTCGGCGACCCACTTGTCCCACGCGGCTTTAGCCTCGGGGGAATAGGGCATTCCGCCCTTGAGGAACGGCGTGCCGCCGCCCTCGTAGATCGGGTTGCCGTAGGAGAGCTGGAGCCAAGGCTTAAGCCCGCGCGCGATCGCGTCGTTTACGATGTGGTCGAGCCAGCCGAAGTTGTAAACGCCCTTGACTTTTTCGGTTTTCGCCCAGCCGCCCTGAAGCCTGATTTTCTTGAGCCCGAGCGGGGCGAGATATTCCTTGTAGGCGTCGTAGTCGGCGTAGTCGCGGTCGAGGGTCTCGCCGCCGATTGTGATGTTGTTTTTCGTCTGCGAGACGTCTTTCGGAATCAGAACGCCGAGCTTCGCGTACTTGACGTTTTCGGGCTTGATTTTAACCCTGTCGTTCGACGCGTCGATTTTCGGCGAGCCGCCCACGCAGCACACCGACGCGCAGCCCGCGAGAACCGCGCACGCCGCGGAAATTGCCATAAGTTTTTTCATAACACTTTATCCTTTTTTTGAGTGTTTTCTATTTTTTGAAGTCGACGAGCGACTTGTCGGACACCATTACGGGCGAGTCGTAGACGGGCATATTTTTCACCTTCAAATCGCCGCCCTCGCGCGACACCACCGAGGCGGGAATTTGGAACACGCGGCCGGTGAGAACGTCAACCCACACAGGGTCCTTTATCGCCGCTCCGCCCTTGAGGGTGATGTCGACGGGTATCGCCATGTAGTTGTTGGAGGGTCTGCCGTCGACAAACCAGAGCGTGAAAACGGGCAAGCCCGTCTCCTTGTCGGAGTACGCGAACGCGTCGATCTGCTCGGCGAACGTTTCGCTCGCGGCGAACTTCCCGCGCTGAATGTCGAGAATGTCGATTATAGAGGCGAGGTTCTGCGCCGCGTAGTAGGCGATCTTGATTTTCACAACTTGGTTCTTTTCGTCGGTGCCGAGAAGCCCTTTGACGTTTATGATTTTTATCGCGTCGGTCGCGGCGTAGCGCATGTCGGAGATGCTGAACACGCTCGTTTCGATGCCGCGCCCCCAGTCGCCCATCATTCTGCGCAGGTCCCATTTCGCCTGCGTGTATTCCGTCCACGGATACTTCGAGAGCGCCCCGCCGAGGAAGCCCTTCGACGGGCAGCCGTTCTCGCCTTGGCGCAAAGTGGGCTTGGCGCCCTTTCTGTATTTGGCGAGAATCTCGAGCATTTTATCGACGCTTCTGTTGGGGTCGCCCGAATAGGCGTCCTCGGGGCGCGGGGTGTAGCCGTGGTAGGTGACCCACTCGAACTTCTCGAGCATGCCCGACTCCGACAGCTTCTTGATGAGGCTGTCAAACCTCTCAACCCTAATGCTCGCCAGCGACAGCGCGGCGATCTTGCCTTTCGGGTCGTATTTGAGGATTATCTTCGCGGTGCGGACGTTGTTCTCGACGATGATGTCGTCGGTGTGCTTTCTGTTGTTTTCGGGCTCGTTCCACATTTCCCATTCGACCTTGCCGGCGTAGCGTTTGGCGAGCTCCGTGACCCATCTGTCCCAAGCCGCCTTGCCCTCCTCCGACATCGGCATTCCGCCCGAGAGGAACGGCGTGCCGCCGCCATCGTAAATCGGATTGCCGTAAGAGGTCTGCACCCAAGGAATGATCCCGCGCGAATTCGCGTCGTCGACGATATGGTCGAGCCACGCGAAATCGTAGACGCCCTTTACTTTCTCGGTTTTCGCCCAGCCGCCCTGAAGCCTGATTTTCTTAAAGCCGAGCGGAATGAGGTATTCCTTGTAGGCGTCGTAGTCGGCGTAGTCGCGGTCGAGGGTCTCGCCGCCGATTGTAAGGGCGGTCTTTACTTGGCTCACATTTTTGGGAACGAGCACGCCGAGCATCTCGTATGGAACGTTCCCGAGCTTCGCCTTGACGCGGTCGTTCGACGTGTCGATCTTCGGCGAAGCGAGCGCCGACGCCGCGCAGGCGGCGGCGCAAAGTGCCGCAAACATTTTTCTTTTCATAACTCCTCCTTTTTTTAGGTAAAAATTACAGCCCCGCGCACGAGAGGAAGCCGCCGTCGACGGGAACGGTGATGCCCGTCACAAAGCCGGCTTTTTCGTCGTCGAGCAGCCAGTTCATGCAGCCGAGAAGCTCCTTGGCGTCGCCGAAGCGCTTCATCGGGGTGTGGCTCATTATGTTCGCCCCGCGCGCCGAAAGGCCGCCGTCGGGCGTGAGAAGAATCTTCGCGCTGCGCTCGTTTACGAAGAAGCCCGGCGCGATTGCGTTGACGCGAATCTTCGCGGGCGCAAGATACGCCGCGAGCCACTGCGTGAAGTTGGAAATGCCCGCCTTGCTGAGCGCGTAGGCGGGTATGCGCGAGAGCGGCCTATACGTGTTCATCGAGGCGAAGTTGATGATGTTGCCGCCGCCTTTTTTTGCCATGTCGCGCCCGAAGATTTTGCAGGGGATAACCGTTCCCATGATGTTTATGCTTACAACGTCGGCGAACTTTTCGAGCCCGAGGCTGAAGAAGCCCCTGCCCTCGAAGCCGTCCTCAAGCTCGGCGGGCGAATATTCGGTGAGCGTGGTTATCGCGTCGGGCTGGTTGCCGCCCGCGCCGTTTATGAGAATGTCGCAGACGCCGTATTTGTCCAAGACTTTCTGGCGAAGCTCGGACATCTGGTCGAAATTCCTGACGTCCGCCGCCATCGGCGCGCATTCGCCGCCCGCCGCCTTGATCTTCGCCTCGGTCGCCTGAAGCTTTTCGAGCGTGCGCCCGACAAGCACAACCTTGCAGCCCTGCGCCGCCAAGTCTATCGCCATCGCCGAGCAAAGCGTTCCGCCCGACCCCGTTACCACCGCCACTTTTCCTTTGTTGCTCATATTATTTTCTCCTTTTTTCTATTTTTATTTGTTTGTTTTAGATGTTTTAGAAAATCCAATTTTTCGCGTTGTTGTAAGAGATGTCCGCGGCGGCGCGCTCGAGGAACGCGGGGTCGGCGGGGAGCTCCCCGTTTTCGACCTTTTCGCCGATGTGCGCGCAGAGTATCCTGCGGAAATACTCGTGGCGCGAGAACGACAGTATGCTGCGCGAGTCGGTCGTCATTCCGACGAATTTAGACAGCAGCCCGAAGCTCTCGAGCGACCTGAAATGCGCCCTGATGCCGTCGAGATGGTCGTTGTACCACCACGCGGGGCCGAACTGTATCTTCGCCCAAACGCCGTCCTGCGAGAACGAGCCCGTAAGCACCGAGAGCGCCTGGTTGTCGGCGGGGTTGAGCGTGTAGAGAATGATTTTCCCCAAGCTTCCGGATTTTTCGACGTCGTCGATAAACCGCACGAGCGACGTGATGTCGCACGCCTTGCCGATTGTCGCGTAGCCGCCCGCGGGCCCCGCGAGGGCGCGCAGGCGCGAGCTTGTGAACCTCTCCGCGCCGATGTGAAGCTGCAAAACCCAGCCCCTGCGCCCGTATTCGAACGCGAGCTCTTTTAAGACATGCGATTTCAGCTTGACGATTTCCTCCGCGCTTGCGGCGTTGTCCAAAACTTTCGCGAAAATCTTTTCGGCCTCGCCGAAGTCGGTCGGGACATACGCCCAGCCGTTGTCGAGCGAGTGGTCGGCGAGCCTGCACGAGGCGTCGGAGAACGCGTCGAGGCGCGCGCGCAGCGCCTCCATGTAGCCGGCGAGATTTTCTACCGCGAATGTTTTCCGCATTTTTTCAAGCCACTTGGCGAAGCCCGCCGTCCCGAACGCGAAAATCGAATCCGCCCTGAGCGATGGCATAACCGTAAAGGTTTTTGCCTTGGCCGTCGCCGCCTTGTGGACGGAAACGTCGTCGAGAAGGTCGTCGGAAGTGCAGAGCTTTTCAACGTTCCAGCCGCGGAGAATCGAGTTTGTTGTCATCGATTTTTCCGCGATGAGATCGTCGCACTTTTGCATAATCTGCTGCGCGTTTTCGGGGGTCAAAACGTCGTCGATGCCAAACACGTTCCGAAGCTCCATCGCCGACCAGTGGAACAGCGGGTTGCCCCATGTCTGGGGGCAGGTACGCGCCCAAGCGGCGAACTTTTCCGCGTCGGAGGCGCCGCCCGAAATCTCGCGCTCGGGGATTCCCGCGATGCGCATTGCGCGGTGCTTGTAGGGGTCGGACGTCACCATCAGGCGCGCGATTGAGCCGACGGGCCTGTCCTCGGCGATCGCGCTCGGATCGAGGTGGTTGTGGTAGTCGACAATCGGCAGAGCCTTCACTTTTCTGAAAAGGTCGACCGCGACATCGTTCGATAGAAGGAATTTTTCTGTAAGGAATTTCATGGTTTTTATTCTAAAAATTTTTGCCTATTTGCGGCGCTTGGCGGAGCGCGCGTAGAAGAAGAAAATCGCCCCCGCCAGAGCTATGCAAAGCGCGCCGGAAATCACGCCGTAGAGAGCGCCCTTTTTCACGAGCGGAGCGGAATCGTCCATGAAGAGCGACGGAACGCTCATGCCGCCGAACAGCAGCCCCGCGACCACCATCGAGAACACGAACAGATACACGAGCGACCGTATGTACTCGGGCGAAATCGACGGCTTCTCCGATTCGGGAATCGGAGTCTCGATTTTTTTGAAAAGCTCGATCTCGCCGGCGGAATACTTCCTGTTCATGTTGAGCTCGGGGTAGTAGTAAACCGCGAGGCACGCGAGAATCTGAATGAGCGTGCCGCCCTCCCACGAGACGTCCGGCAGCCACGACAGGCACTCGATTTTCGCGAGGCTCGGCATTATATTTATAAGAAGCCCCACGACCACGCCGACGAGAATCGACAGTATCGAGGAATTTTTGTCGGGCTTGCGCGAGATTATGCCAAAGACGAGCGGAATCCCGACCGGTATGGCGAGAAGCCCGGTAAAGATTTTGTTCGCCTCGAACGCGCCGCCGAAATTGCCAACGACAAACGCGCCCATAATCATTATGACGCCTACAATCGCCGTCGCTATGCGCGCGACCGAAAGCAGGCGCTTTCCGTCGGCGTTGGGGTTTATCATTCTCTGATAAATATCGGTGGTGATTACACCCGCCATAATATTGTATTCCGCGTTGAGCGACGACATCGTCGCGGCGAACATCGACGAGAACATTATACCCATGACGCCCGAGGGCAGGAGAATCGAGGAAATCATCACGTAGGACTTTTCGGGGTCGGCGATGTCCGGGACGATCATCGGCGCGAGCACCGCTGGAACGAGGAAAACCGGCGCGAACACGAGGAACAAAACGCCGCTGTATATGCCGACTTTACGCGCGGCCTTCTCGTCGCGCACGCAGTAGAATTTTTGAATGAACGTCCAGTTCTCGTTGTATTTTATCGTCACCATTATGCAATAGACGACGAGGAAAAGCCACTCGCCCTTGGGTCCGTTGAAGAAGTCGAGGTGGTCGGGCAGCTTCTCGGCGAGCGCGGCGAATCCGCCAGAGGCGTCGAACGAGAGCGGGAAGAGAATGGTCGTGACCAAAATCAAAATTATAAACTGGACGGTGCTCATTATCGTCACCGTCCAAATGCCGCCGACGATGTTGAACAAAGTGACGATTATCCCCGAGATCACAATCGCCCAGCCGAACGAGATTGGCGTCACCGCGGCGATGAAAATGCCTATCGCGTAAAGGCGCACCATGTTGTCGAGAAAGCGCATCACGAGCCCGAGCCACATTATCAGCTTGCGGACGGAATAGCCGTATCTGCGCTCGAGATACTCGACGGGCGTGGTGTCGCCGGTGCGCCGCCACCGCGCGCCGAAGATCAGCCCCGCCAAGACGCAGCCGGGGACAGTCGAGAGAAACACCGCGATCGACACAAGCCCGTATCCGTAGGCGATGCCCGCGTACGCGACAAACACGAACGTGCTGAACAGGCCCATGTAGTTTGTGATTGTCGCCATAACCCATGGGATCGTGCCGCCGCCTTTGAAGTAGGAGCCGGCGTCTTTCACGAGCCAGCCAAAGGTGAAGCCGATAACGGCCATCAGGGCTATGTAGATTAGGATAGCGACATAGTCGAAGTTTCCGAGTGCGATATTTCCCGCCATAATCAATTTTGTTTTTTACGCGGCGCACACCATGCGCGCCGCCTTTTTATGAAAAAATACAATACCGCCCTCCCCGCCCAACGCAAGGCTATAACTCCTAAAAATAGGTCAACTGTTTACCTCGCAACTTGGCGCCAACAAACTTCTTAAAAATCCAATACCCTACAAAACCGCAACACAAGCCACAGCATTTAACCATGTGCTGGATAGTTTAACAACAATTAGTTTTTTGTATAAACGTATCTCTTACAAAAAAAAGAATAGATATTAATATAATGCGTGTAGTTAGCATCCTTCAGGCAAACTACGCCACACTTTTATTTTATTGGCGCCATCTTTGTTTTAATTGAAAGAAATGGAATATGCTTTAGGAAACCATTATATATAAGCCCACGATATTTAAATCTGGCTATAAGCAATCCTAACAAACGAACTTTCACTATAGACGGAAAATTGTAACAAACTTCGTGCCACAGATCAGGATGTTGTTCGCGAACAAACGCATGTATCAATTTAGTTGACATATTCATCCTTTCTTCTTGTTTTTGACTTGTTTGCGACGAATGCTTTCTGTAAAAAAAGAGGGTTTCTGGCAGGTTATAAAATTGTGTTTTGCCAATTAGTCTGCACCACATCGCATAATCTTCCGCTGGCGAGTATTCTTCCTCATACCTTATACTGTTGTTGTCTAATACAGATTTTCTAATCATTGCAGCTGGATGATGTATTACACAACTTACCATAAGCGCCCTTTCAATTTGTTGAGAGAATTGTGGATTGCGTGTTGATTTACTTTTGTGCATCCAAGAATATGCCGAACCGCAAACTCCAATTTGCGGATGGCTTTCTAAAAATGACACCTGAGCCTCAAGCCTGTTGGGCGACGATATATCATCATGATCAAATACTGCCAAAAATTCACCTTTTGCAAGGTCAATTAATTTATTTCTGGAAGCACTTATTCCTATGTTTTTTTCATTTTTAAAGTACTTGATTCTATTATCATGAAAAGATACTACAATATCATCTAATTTTGTGTTATCAGGACTATCATTAAGAATTAAAAATTCAAAATCCGTATAAGTCTGGGAAAGTATGCTGGAGATTGCTTCACGCAGGAATTTTTCTTCAGTGTTATAAATAGGCATAAGAACGGAAACTTTAGGCATTTTAACGCTCCAATTTTCTTAAACTATATTTTATAGTATTATTAAGAATGATAAAAAATATATTAAATCCAAAATAGATGTTTTATTAGAAAACACTTCAAGAAGAATTTGTTTTATTTGTGAGTTAAACCGCATTCTGACTGCTTTCCATAGCGAGTCAATCGATTTTTTCCGAATATGGTTGCAAACATTAAATGAGTAAAAACGTAGTTATCCTATATTTTTTATGAACAACCACCTTTATCACAAAAAAACATTTTATGATTTTTATATCGAGAATGATCCCCTTCCTGTTTTTTTAACTTTCGCTATTTTTTTAAGTACAAAAGAGAAACATTGTTCCGACCCCACAACATGCGCATAATCACAAAAAATCCCGCAACTCATTATGAATTGCGGGATTAAAATTGGTCGAGGTGAGTGGATTCGAACCACCGGCCTCTACGTCCCGAACGTAGCGCTCTACCAGGCTAAGCTACACCTCGCCAAAATTAAGCCTTCCTTTATGGGGCGCGTTTTTTTTTATTCAAGCATTTTTTTCGGAGCGGCGGCGGTTTTTTCCCGGTACTTGAAAAACGCGAGCGGGCAAACCGCGATCTGGCTCGCCACAAAGATGAAAAACCACTTCCAGCCGCCCTCGACAAACCCGTAAGAGTGCAGCCCGACGCCCATCAGGTTCACGCCAAACCACGCCCACGCCCCAACGACGTTCCCAAACGCCGCGAGAGCCAAAAACACCCTGTCGGAGCAAAGGCGCAGCGTCTTGGCGTGTATCGCCGCCGCCGTCCACAAGACGACCATAAGCGCGCCGTTCTCCTTGGGATCCCAGCCCCAAAATCTCCCCCAGCTCATGTCCGCCCAGATGCCGCCGAGCATCGTTCCCGCGAACGAAAACACGAGCGAAAAGCACAGCACCGCGTACACCCCGCGAGCCGCGCCCGCGGTCAGCATTCCGAAATTCTCGCGGCTAAAAACATTCGCCACGAGCCGAAGCTCCGCCATAAACCCCGCGAGGAAAAGCCCGCAGTAGCCTATCATAATCGTCACAACGTGTATCGTAAGCCAGAAATTCGAGTTTAGCACCGCGCGCATCATTCCCATTGTGTCGCCGCTGTGCGGCAGGTTCATCGCCACCAGAAGCGACAAAAGCCCCGACACCGCCGCGGCGAGGGCGTAGACGGTTTCGCGCCTGCCCAGATACGCCAGATACCCCACAAGCGCCGCCGCCGCCCCCGCGAACACGACCGACGAATACAGGTTTGTAACGGGCGGGCGCGCCTGAATATACATTCTCGCGCAAATTCCGAAAACGTGCTCGAGCACCGCGAAGCCGAGCAGAACCGCCGCCGCCGAGACAATGGCGTCGCCCCCGCGCCGCCGCGCGCTCGAGAGCGCGAGCAGCGCCGCCGCGAGCGCATATAAAATAAAGCCGCCAAAAAACGGATCGACCGCGTTTACGATATGCTCGAATTTCACCGACGCGAAATCGACTCCGCCGATGCGCGAAAGCTCGGCGCGCAGGTCTTCCGCCGCCGCGCGGGCCGAAGATTCGTCGCCGTGCGCGACAGCGTCGAGAGCGCCGGCGTAAAGGGCGAGGATTTCCTTTCCCTCGGGAGAAATCTTGCGGTCGAGCATCGCGCACGCCGCGCTCTCGAAGCCGCCGCCGGTGGGAATCGTCCTGACGGACGTGTCGGGGTTTTCAAACTGCGCGCGCGCCCGCAGCTCCTTTAAATAGGCGTTCGCCGCGACGAGTTTCGAGCGGTCGGGCTTCCGCTTTTCAGCGCCCGCGGAGCCGAATTCCGCCTCCGCCGCCCTAATGGACGCGTTCCATTTTTCGAGAGAATCCTTCGCGCCGCCCGCGCCCTCGAGCGAAACTCCGAGCGCGTTCGCCGCCGCCGCGTATTCCGCCGCGGCGTTTATCGAGTCGGCGCAGGCGCGGGAATATTTCGAGTCGCCGTAGGAATCGCGCGATATCGACTCGTAATTTTTCGCGAGGTCTTCGTATGAATAGTTGCGCCCGTCCGCTCCGAGGACGTTGCGAAGCTCGGGGTTGTCGCTTCTAAAAAATTTTTCCGCCGAAAGCGCGCCCGGGTTCGCGCCGAGCTTCCAGAGCCACTTCGCCGCCGAAACTTTTTCGCCCGCGATTTTCGCCGTCGACTTTCCGCCTATCGTTTTGAGAATGTCGGACGCCGCGCTTGAGAGCGGCATCTGCCTGCCCGCGCGGACGACCGGCAGCGATCCGAGCGACGGCGAGAACACCGAGTCGAAAACAGGGTCGCCCCAGATAAACTGGTTCGCCAAAAACGGCGAGAGCGCCGCAGCCACGGCGACAAACACCGCGGCGAACATCGCCGCCGCCGCCGCGCCGCCGCCCGATGCGGGGGAGCGCCTCATTGCCAGCGCCCCCTTCCGAAAACGCGCGGCAAAAAGATGATCATCATTCCCGCGAACGTCGAGCCGACCGCGAGCCACGGCAGCAGGCGGGCGGGGTTTTTGACTGCCGAAAGCACGCTCGAGCCGCCGTCGGTGTACGACATCTGGTAAAACGTCCAGCCCGAGTGCGACGCGGGGCTGTTCATGCTCGCGCGGGCGCGGGAGCTTTTGCCCGCGCGCGAAAACAACAGGTCGCTCGAATAGCCTTTGGCAATGTCGCTGTTCGCCCATTTTTCGGCGCCGAATTTTTCAAGAGTGACCGTAAACGGCAGCTTCAACGCCGCGCCAGCGCCGCGGTTTTTAAGCTCGATCGTGTCGGTCGGCACGGAGGGTTTTAGAACGATCTGCCCCTCGACGCGCAGAAAATATTGAAGCGCGCCGGAAATTATAAGAAGGACGATCGACATGTGCGCTATCGACACCCCGAGCCCGAGCGAACCCGACTTCCCGAATCTGAGCGCGCTAAAAATTATGTTGACCGCCGCCGCGGCGCCGACCGCCGCGCCGCCCAAGAAAGGGAACTTCACGCCCCAAAGCGAGCCGATCCCGAAGAAGCTTTCAAAATAAATCGCCTGCGCCTGCTCTATTCCGATTTCGCGCTGCGCGAGCGTTCCTACGAAAACAAGCAAGACCGCGTACACGAGCACCGCCAGCGCGAGGCGCGGCGACGACAAAAAAAAGTACGCTGCCTTTGCGATCTTGTTTTTCATAAATCAGACGTTGAATCTGAACAGCGCGACGTCGCCGTCTTGGAAAACGTAGTCGCGCCCCTCGAGCCTGTACTTGCCCGCCTCGCGCGCGTGAGCGACGCTTCCGGCGGAAATCAGGTCGCCGTACGAGACGACTTCCGCCTTGATGAAGCCCTTTTCAAAATCGGTGTGGATAACGCCCGCGCACTGCGGGGCGGTCATTCCCTTGACAAACGTCCACGCGCGCGCCTCTTTTTCGCCCGCGGTGAAAAAGCTCGCCAAGCCGAGCAAATCGTAGGTCTCGCGGATAAGCTCCGAGACACCGCTGCCCTCGACCCCGAGCTCTCGCAGATACTCCGACGCCTCCTCGGGCGAGAGCGAAGAGAGCTCCTCCTCGAGCCTCGCCGAGATCACGACCGTCCCCGCGTTGTGCTCGGCTTTCGCGAACTGCTCGACTTTTTTGACGTAGTCGTTCTTCGAGCCGATGTCGGACTCCGCCACGTTGCACGCGTAGATAACGGGCTTCGAGGTCAGCAAAAAGAACGACTTTACGCGCGCCGCGTCCTCGTCGGAGAGGTCGGGCAGCGTTATCGCGGGCTTGCCCGAATCGAGGTGCGCGATGAGCCGCTTCAAAAGCTCGACATTTTTTATCGCCTCTTTGTCCTGCCCTTTCGCCTTGCGGACGTTGGTCTCGAGCTGCTTTTCGCAGCTTTGCATGTCGCTAAGGACAAGCTCGGTCGAGATGACCTCGATGTCGCGTATCGGATCGACGCTTCCCATGCTGTGGAGAATGTCGTCGTCGTCGAAGCAGCGGACGACCTCCACAATCGCGTCGACCTCGCGTATGTTCGCGAGAAATTTGTTTCCCAAGCCCTCGCCCTTGCTCGCGCCCGCGACGAGACCCGCGATGTCCACAAACTCGACGGCCGCGGGGATAATCACGTTTGTCTTCGCGATTTTCGCGAGCGGGGCGAGGCGCGAATCGGGAACTTCCACGACGCCCACGTTTGGCTCGATCGTGCAGAACGGATAGTTCGCCGCCTCCGCCTTGCGCGAGCGCGTCAGCGCGTTGAAAAGCGTGCTTTTGCCCACGTTGGGCAAACCTACTATGCCTGCTTTAAGCATTTTTTATTTTCCTTTTTAACGCCGCGCGGGGCTATCCGCGCGAAAATTTTTGTCAGTCTCTCGGGCCGTACTCGAGCGTTTTCGAGCCGCGCTTTATGCTCACGTGGTTCTTGCCGTCGGGGCGCGCGGATTTTTCCGTATGCCCCACAACCTGCGCCTCAATGCCGAAACTCTTCGCGATTTTCACGACTTTTTCCGCGTCGGATTTTTTGCAATAGACCTCCATTCGATGCCCCATGTTGTAAACCTCGAACATCTCCTTGTCGGTCGTTTTGCTCGCCTTTTGTATGGCGGAGAAAATCGGCGGGACGGGCATAAGGTTGTCCTTTACAAAATGCACGCCCTTGCCGAAGCGCACGCATTTCGTCTGCCCGCCGCCGGAGCAATGAACAAGCCCCTTTATCAAATCGGGATACTTTTTCATTATTTTTATTATCACCGGCGCGTATGTGCGCGTCGGCGAAAGAAGCGCCTGCCCGACGGTCATTGACGAGCCCTCGAGCTTGTCGCCGAGCATGCAGGGCCCGCAATAGACGAGCTTTTTGTCGGTGTTGGAGTCGTAGGTCTCGGGGTATTTTTCGCGGTAGTAGGGGCAGAGCAAGTCGTGCCTTGCGCTCGTGAGCCCGTTCGAGCCGATTCCGCTGTTTTCAAAATCCTCGTACGAAGCCCTGCCCGCGGACGAGAGCCCGACGATGGCGAGCCCGGGCTTTATCTTTGCGCCCGTAATGACGCCGCTTCGCTTCATCACCGCGACGGCGCAGGTGTCGACGACGACCGCGCCGGTAAGGTCGCCGACGTCGGCGGTTTCGCCGCCGCCGGAATAAATTTTAACGCCGAGCCCGCGCAGTTTTTCGAGGAACTTTTCCGAGCCCGAAATGAGGCGCGCCAGCGCCGCGCCCGTAAAGTTTTTCGCGTTGCGGTTTACGGTGTTTGAAAGCAGAATGCGCTCAGCCGCGCCGATGCAGAGAAGGTCGTCGATGTTCATCACAATCGAGTCCTGCGCGATGCCCTCGAACACGGAGGCGTCGCCCGTTTCCCTGAAATGCAGATACGCGATTATCGATTTTGTGCCGCTGCCGTCGGAGTGTATCACGTTGCACCTCGACTTCGATCCCGTAAGGTAGTCCTCGGTGATTTTGCAGAACGCGCCCGCGAACAGCCCGGGGTCGAGCTTGTCGACCGCCGCGTGAACTTCCTCCTTGCCCGCCGACACTCCGCGCGCGGCGTAGCGCCCGATATTTTTTGATGATGCCATATTTTTTCCTGTCGTAAAAATTTTGCGCGCCCCCGAACCAGAGCCGCGCGGTTATTCGCTTAAAAAATTTGAGAACGCCCCCTTCAGCTCGGCGAAGTTTCGCGCGACGGGAAGGTCGGAATTTTCCGCCGCGAATTTTTCCGTCGGGCGGTAGAGCACGGCGCGGTCGGCGGCGCGGAGCATGGAGAGGTCGTTGTAGGAGTCGCCCGTCGAGACGACCTTGAAGTTTAGCGACCTGAACGCCTCGACCGCCTTGCGCTTCTGGTCGCTCTGGCGCAGCCTGTAGCCCGACACCGCGCCGTCGGGCGCGATTTCGAGCTCGTGGCAAAAGAGCGGCGGGTAGCCGAGCTTCGCCATCAGGGGGGCGGCGAACTGCTCGAACGTGTCGGAGAGAATCACCATGCGCGTTTGCGAGCGCAGCCAATCGACAAACTCGCGCGCGCCCTCGAGCGGCTCGAGCGCGGCAATCGTGCGCTTTATGTCGCCGATTTTAATCCCGTTTTTGGCGAGGATCCCGAGGCGGTATTTCATCAGCTTGTCGTAGTCGGGCTCGTCGCGCGTGGTTATGCGAAGCTCCGGAATGCCCGACGCCTCCGCGAACGCGATCCAGATTTCGGGTATCAGCACGCCTTCGAGGTCGAGTGTGGCAATGGTCATTTTTCTCGGAATTTATTTTGCGGTGTAAACGAAGTCGGGCTCTTTCGCCGAGCCGAACGACGCGGTGTGCAGCGGGCACTGGCGCTTCGTCTCGGAGTCCACGACATACAGCTGGCGGCTCGATCCCGACGCCTTCGTGCAGACGATGTGCCTGCCGTCGTTGAGCCACTTGGGGTTCGATGTGCTCGAGCCCGAGCTTACGACCTCGGACCGCCCAGTGTTAAAGTCGTAAACCGCGACTTGGAATCCCCGCCCCTGCGCGATTGTGAACGCGATTTTTTCGGGGTGCTTCGGGTTCCACGTCGGCTCGGAGCAGTAGCGGCTGACGTTCGTGCGCACGCGGACAGACTTGCCGCCCGAAACGGGCATGACGTAGATTTGCGGCGCGCCCATAAAATCGCTCGCGTAAAGAAGCTTTGAGCCGTCGGGCGAGAAGCTCGGGCTCGATTCCGTCGCGGAGGTTTTCGTCATGCGCTTAAAGTTTCCGCCCGAGGCGTTCGCCGTCCAGATTTCCGCGTTGCCCGTCGCCGTCAGAATTAGCGCGACTTTCGAGCCGTCGCGCGAGAACGTGCCGCCGGTGTTGCTTCCCTTGTACGCGGCGAAAACCCTGCGGCTGTTCGACCGAAGATCGATCTGGAACAAGTCCATAAAGCCTGTGCGGTAGTAGCCGGTGTACATCACTTTCGAGCCGTCGGGCGAGAAATGCGGCATGAGGGAGTCGGACTTGTCGTTCGTGAGAGCGCGGATATTTTTAAAGACCATGTCCGAAACGCAGATTTCCGATTTCTGCGCGCCCGAGCGCGAGTACGAGAACACCAGCTTTCCCGCGAAAAATCCGGGCGTGCCGAGCGTGCGCTCCACCGCGACGTCGCAGGCTTTCATCAGAGCCTCGGTGAGCGTCGCGCCCGAACAGGTTTGCTCGAACGACGTGCCGCCTTTTATCGACGCCTTTACCGCGTTCGCGCCCGCCTTGTTGAACGCGAACGTAAACTGCGCGCGCGCGGGGGCGGATATGATGTAGCTGCCGTGCAGTGCGAACGCGCGTTTGGCGGAGGCGAGAAGCTCCGGAGTGTCGGAGGCTATCGCGATTCTGTAAACGGGGACGTTAAGCCTGTTGCCCTCGCCCCTGACGGTCACGTTGATGTCCTGCTGCGCCTGCGCCGAAGCGCACGCGCAAAGCAAAATTCCCAAAAAAGTTCTTCTTATCATACTCGTTTATATATTTTGCATATTCGCCGTCTTTTCAACACTTTTTACCTCGCGGAGGCAATTTATTCTTTTTCGCAAAATCGAAAGCTCCCTGACGGCGATCGCCGCGGTGAAAACGCCCGAGAAAAAGTCCGACAGCGCGAAGCCCGCCCAAATGCCGTCGAGCCCTATCCACAGAGGCAGAAAATAGAGGAACGGAACCAAAAACACCGCCTGCCGCAAAAACGTTATCGCGACCGACACGACGGGCCGCTTTATCGACTGGAAATATCCCGACGTGACCACGTTCAGCCCGACGAGCGGAAAGCACAGCATAAGGATTCCGAGCGCGCGCTTTCCGATTGGCACGAGGGGCGAGCCCCCGCCGATGAACGCCGAAAAAATTTCGTCCGAAAACGCCTGCGAGGCGAGGCACCCGACTGTGCATATCGCAACCCCCGCCGCCGCGCCGCGCAGATACGCCGCCCGCACCCTCGCGAAATTTCCCGCGCCCCAGTTGTAGCCGACAATCGGCTGCATTCCGAGGGAAATCCCCACGCAGGGCATAAAGACGAGCGCCGTGACCGTCATCGAAATTCCGATAACCGCGATCGCCGACTCCGAGCCGTATATGCGAGCCTGCCGCACAAACAGCATCATCGAAAGGCTCGAGAGCCCCTGAATCACGAGGCTCGGCATTCCCGCGTAGAGCATCGAAGCGGCGAGCCTTCTTCGCGGGCGCAGATTTTTCAGCTTTATCTTAAGATAGCTCGCCCCGCCAAAGTAAAAATAAACGACCATTGAAGCGGCGATAGCCTGCGCGCACACCGTCGCCGCCGCCGCGCCCGAGACTCCCCAGCCGAACTCGAAGAGAAAGAGCCAGTCCAAAAAAATGTTTGAAAGCACCCCGACGAAAATCGTCGCCATCGCGAAAACTGGGCGCCCTTCGGCGCGCACGAGGTTGCCCACCCCGTACGCGATTTTTTCAAAAATAAGCCCCGAAATGATTATCGAATAATAGGACGATGCTGTCGGCAAAATTTTTTCCGTCGCGCCGAAAAATTCGAGAAGCGGGTTCATAAACGAAAGCACGAGCGACGCCGCCAAAACGTAAAACGCCAAAAACAAAAACACCGCCTGCCCGAGAACGCCCTCCGCCGCGTCCTTGTCGCGCCCGCCGAGCTTTATCGAAACGAGCGTCGCGCTGCCCTGCCCGACGGTCATCGCCAGCGCGAGCAAAAACAGCGTCGGCGGAAAGCATACGGTGATCGCGGCGATCGCGTCCTCGCCGCACGCTCGCCCGACAAACGCCCTGTCCGCGACGTTGTACGCCGCGCCCGCCACCGCCGATACGATGGACGGGGCGCAATACCGCGCCATAAGCGGCAAAATCGCGTCCTCGCCGAGAGCCTTTACGCTGCGTTCGTCCATGCTAAAAAAAATCGGCGCGCACGCGGCGCGCCGAAGCGGATTTTTTTATTCCGTTTACGGGAGCACCCTCATGAACACGCGCTTTCCCGCCTGAAGCACGACGGGCTTTTCGGGGCGCGCCATTCGGGCGAACGCGTCGGTTATCTTTTCGGAATCCATCTTCACCGCGCCCTGCTCGACGAGCCTGCGGACTTCCTTCTTGCTCGGGAAAAGGTTTGTCGCCGCCATGATGTTGACGAGGGAATCCTCGGCGTTCGGCGAAAGCGTTCCCCACGCGAACTCGGGCATATCGTCGGGAATCTCGTTTTTGGAAAACACCTTTTCAAAATTCGCGAGCTCCGCCCTGCCGACGTCCGCGCCGTAGAAGCGCGACACCATAAGGCACGCGAGGTCCTTCTTGCACTTCATCGGGTGCTCGCGCTTGGCGCGCAGAATTTGCTCGGGCGTGTAGAGCATCAGATACTGGTAGTATTTCCACATCGTGTCGTCGCCGATCGACATTATCTTGCCGAACATCTCGCGCGGGGCGTCGTTAAAGGCGATGTAGTTGCCGTAGCTTTTCGACATTTTCTTCTCTCCGTCGAGCCCCACGAGAAGCGGCATCGTGAGCACCGCCTGACCCGCCTGACCCGCGTCGCGCTGAAGGTCGCGCCCGACGAGGTTGTTGAAAAGCTGGTCGGTTCCGCCGAGCTCGACGTCGGACTCGACCATAATCGAGTCGTAGCCCTGCACGAGCGGATAAAGAAATTCCACGATTGAAATCGGCGTCTTTTCGGCATAACGCTTGGCGAAGTCGTCGCGCTCGAGCATTCGGGCGACCGTCATCTTGCGGGCGAGCCCGAGCATGTCGGCGAACGACATTTTCCCAAACCACTCGCTGTTGTAGTGCACTTCGGTCTGCTCTTTTTTCAGAACCTTGAACGCCTGGTCGAGATACGTCTTGGCGTTTTCGAGAACTTCGCCGCGCGTCAAGACGGGGCGCAGCGCGCTTCTGCCGCTCGGGTCGCCGATGCAGGCGGTGTAGTCTCCGATGATCAGAACCGCCTTGTGCCCGAGATCCTGAAACTGTCGCAGCTTGTTGAAGACGACCATGTGCCCGAACGTGAGGTCGGGGCGCGTGGGGTCAACGCCGAGCTTTACGCGCAGCTGCTTTCCGGCGGCCAATTTTTCTTTCAGCGTTTCCGCGCCGATGAAAACCTCGGCGTTCTGTGCGAATATTTCAATCTGGTCCATAATCTTATTTTGCCGAATTTTTCCGACATCTTCGCGGAAAGCAAACTTTTTTTGTTTGCCCGCCCCGATAGAAAAAACGTTTGAAATCCGCCCGCAATCCCCTTTTTATCGAAGAAAACAAAGCTTCGATTTTATGAAAAAATTGGCAAGAAGAACGTTTCTTAAAAACTCGGCTCTCGCGGCGGGGCTTTTCGCCCTGCCCTCGATGGCGGCGGCTCGCGCGGGCGAACGCGGCCTGTATGAAATCTCGGAGTCGCTCCTGCGGCGCTGGTGCAAGGGATTGCTCGACCTTTCCATAAAAAGCGGCGAGAACGAGGGCGGAATAATGTGCCCCGCCTGCGGGTTTATCCATGGGAGAATCGCCGACGCGGTCTATCCCTTTCTTTTAATGGCGAAAAAATACGGCGAGGGCGAATATCTCGACGCCGCCGTAAAGCTCCACAGGTGGCGCGAAAAATATATGTCGATGCCCGACGGTTCGTGGCGCAACGACTTCGCCAACGGCTGGCGCGGCATAACGGTTTTCGGGGCGATCTCGCTCGCGGAGGCGCTCAAATACTGCGGCGACATTCTCGACAAAAAAGACCGCGACGCCATGCGCGCGCGGCTGCTCTCGGCGACAAAATTTATCGACAAATTTCTCACCGTCCACAGGTCGAACGTCAACTACCCGATAACCGCGTCTCTCGCGATGCATCTTGCGGGCGAAGTTTTCGGCGACAAAAAAATGCTCGAGCGCGGGCGGGTTTTCGCGAGCAACGCGATACGCTATATCACCGACCGCGACAAGCTCGTTTTCGGCGAGGCGCAGCCAAACGACCTCAAAACAGCGAAGAAATGTTTCGCCGTCGATCTCGGCTACAATGCCGAAGAGTCGCTGCCCGCGCTCGTCCAATACGCCGTCGAAGCGGGCGACTCCGAAGTTCTCGAAGCCGCGTGCGAGTCTTATTTAAAGCACATCGAGTTTATGCTGCCCGACGGCGCGTGGGACAACAGCTGGGGCACGCGCAACGCCAAGTGGACATACTGGGGAAGCCGCACGAGCGACGGCTGCCAAGCGGCTCTCGCGCTCGTCGCCGACAAAAACCCCGTCTTTTACCGCGCCGCGCTAAAGAACGCCGAGCTTCTCGAGCGATGCACCGCCGACAACCTGCTTTACGGCGGCGTCCACTACCGCGAGTTCGGAATAAAGCCTTGCATACACCACGCTTTCGCTCACGCGAAGGTAATGGCGAATGTCGTGCAAAACGCCAGACCCGCCCCGAGCGGCGCGTCCGCCGCGCGGCTGCCGCGCGAGTCTGCCTATGGGCTGAAAGTTTTTCAGGATATCGATACCGCCCTAATCGCCTCCGGAAGCTGGCGCGCGACGGCGACGGGGTACGACGCGGTTTACCACTACGGCAAAAGCGGGCACCCGACGGGCGGGGCGCTCTCCGTTCTCTGGCACGAGAAAGCGGGCGCTGTTTTCGCCGCGGGAATGAACGAATACGAGCTTGTGGAAAAATCAAACATGCAGCCGAACGAGGGCTTCGACACAATGGCGACTGTCCCGCGAATCGAGATTTCGCAAGGCGGCGCGCTCTTTATGAACGCGGCAGATTTAAAGGCTGAAATGTCCGCCGGGCAGGACGGCGCGGGCTTCTTCGCGAGGGCGCGCTCGCGCCTTGTGGACGCGAAGCAAAAGCCCGCCGCGGGCGGCTCGAAATGCGAAACCGAATATTTGTTTGGCGGCGAAAGCGCCACGCTCTCGTTCTCGTGCGAAAATCCGAGCGCGAGAATCGTTCTGCCGCTCGTCGCGGCGCCGTCCGAAAAAGTTTCGTTTGAAAGCGGCAGCCGCGCGGTCGTCGAAAGGCCGAATTGCAAAATAATAATCTCGGCGGACAAAAAGCTCGAGCTTGCCCCGACGAAAAACGGGAGAATTTTTAACTGCACGCCGGGCTTCTGCGCCGTGCCGTTTGTGATAAATTCGCCAAGCGCGAAAATAAAAATCGAGGTCGTTTAAAAAGACAAAAAATCCGCTTCCCGAAAGAAGCGGATTTTTTTAGCTAAATTTATTTTTCGGCGAGAAGCTCTCGCCAGCATTTTATCTGCGCGTCGATCTGCCCGCGCCCCGGCATTCCGATTTTTTCGCGCATGGCGAACGCGCGCTTTAGGTCGAACACGCTTCTCCAGTCTTTGCCCGCCTTGTCGCACACCGCGAAAACGTCGGCGTCGGAAAGCTTGTCGATTGGAACTTTCTTGCGCTCCGAAAGCGCGACGATTTCCCCGACGCAGTGGTGCGCCTTTCTAAACGGCACCCCGCGCATTACAAAATAGTCCGCCAAATCGGTCGCGAGCAGGAGCGGGTCGGAGACCGCGGCGGCGCACTTTTCGGCGTTGAACTTTATTTTTTTCGCGCACTCGGCGAACACGTCGAGGCAAATCGAAAGCTGGTCGAACGAGTCGAAAATCGGCGGCTTGTCCTCCTGAAGATCGCGGTTGTAGGTCAGCGGAAGCCCCTTGACGAGCGCCAGCAGCGCCGAAAGGTTGCCGATAAGCCGCGCCGACTTTCCGCGCATAAGCTCGAACGCGTCGGGGTTCTTCTTCTGCGGCATAAGCGACGATCCCGTCGTGAACGCGTCGGGCAAAGATACGAACGCAAACTCCGAAGTGTTCCAGATGATGACGTCCTCGGCGGCGCGCGAAAGGTGCGTCCCCGCGACGGCGCACGCGAACGAAAATTCGAGGAAAACGTCGCGGTCGGCGACGGCGTCCATACTGTTGCCGGTCAAAACGGGCTCGCCCGTTTCGGCGTCGACAAACCCCATAAGGCGCGCGGTCTCGAGCCTGTCGATCGGGAGAGTCGTCCCGGCGATCGCGCCGCTGCCGAGCGGCGACACGTTCGCCGCCTCGCGCGCGAAGGCAAAGCGCTCGGCGTCGCGCGCGAACATCTCGACCCACGCGAGAATGTGGTGCGCCGCGCTGACGGGCTGTGCGCGCTGCATGTGCGTGTATCCCGGAACGAAAACGTCGCGGTTCGCTCCCGCGAGATCCACGAGATTTTCCATCAGGCGCTTTAGCTTCGAGGAAATTTCATCGCACGCCCACTTGAAGAAAAGGCGCATGTCGGTCGCGATTTGGTCGTTGCGGCTGCGGGCGGTGTGGAGCTTCGCGGCGGCGGGAACTTCGCGCGTGAGAGCCTGCTCTATGTTCATGTGGACGTCCTCGAGAGCCTCGTCCCAAACGAACTCGCCGCGCTCGATTTTCGCGAGAATTTTTTTCAGCCCGCCGACGATTTGCGAGCATTCCCTTTTCGAGATTATCCCGACTTTCGCGAGCATCTGCGCGTGCGCGACGGACCCCTTGACGTCGAACGGCGCGAGCCTTTTGTCGAAAGAGACGGACTCGCCGAAGCGGAGCATCAAATCGCTGGGGGCTTCGGAAAATCTGCCGCCCCAGCTCGCCTGTGATTTCTTTTGCGATTTCTTCATGGCCCGACGATTTTGCACAACGCCGCGCCCCTTGCAAGATTTAAGTGCTCGGCGCTTTTTCGCCGGCGGACAAAAGGGCAAAAACACGCTTGACTTAAAGAGGGCAAATGTGAAAATATGCGGGAAAGGTAGCATATTGTAGGAAGTTTATGATCTCGCATCGGCGCTCTCTAAACTTCCGCGCGAGCCTTTATTTCCGATTAAAAAACGGAACGAGGGAGAGCGTCCGCACCCCCCGAAATATGCCGCCGCCAAACCGCGCGTTTCCCCCCAAAGGACGGCGCGCGCTTTAGTTTGCGCGGCGAAACCCCATGCGGATTCAAACGACAGAAATAACGAAATAATCAATAATACTATGGCAAAAAAAGTTGCTAAACCGAAAAAGGGCGCCGCGAAACCTGCGGGCTCGAAAACGAACGAAAAGTACACATACCTGTTCGGCAAAAAGACCGACGGCAACGCCAAGATGAGAAATCTTCTCGGCGGAAAGGGCGCGAACCTCGCGGAAATGGCGCGAATAGGTTTGCCCGTCCCCCCCGGGTTCACGATAACCACTGAAGTTTGCACATATTTCTACGAAAACGGCAAAAAGTATCCCGCCGCGCTCGAAAAGCAGGTCAAGGCGGGAGTGGAATCGGTCGAGAAGCAGATGGGCAAAAAATTCGGCGACGAAAAAGACCCGCTTCTGTTTTCGGTCCGCTCGGGCGCGAGGGAGTCGATGCCCGGAATGATGGACACGATCCTCAACCTCGGACTCAACGACGAGACCGTCAAGGGGCTCGCCGCCAAGACGCAAAACCCGCGCTTCGCGTGGGACTGCTACCGCCGCTTTATCCAGATGTACGGCGACGTCGTCATGGGCGTTCAGGCCCGCAACGAGGCCGAAATTGAGCCGTTCCACGAAGTCATGGAAAAGCTCAAGGGCGAAATCGGCAAGAAGTTCGACACCGAGCTTTCCGTCGAAGATTTGCAGGAGCTGGTCAAGCGCTACAAGGCGCTGATTAAGTCGAGAATCGGCAAGACGTTCCCGCAGGACGTCTACGAGCAGCTCTGGGGCGCGATCGGCGCTGTGTTCGGCTCGTGGATGAACGAGCGCGCGATTATTTACCGCCAGAAATACGGCATTCCGTCCTCGTGGGGAACAGCAGTCAACGTCCAGACGATGGTGTTCGGCAACAAGGGCGACACGTCGGCGACGGGCGTGGCCTTCACGCGCGACCCCGCCAACGGCGAAAACGAATTCTACGGCGAATACCTCATCAACGCGCAGGGCGAAGACGTCGTCGCGGGCGTGCGCACCCCGCACAAGATCAGCCAGCTCAAGGAGGAAATGCCCAAGGCTTTCAAAGAGCTTCTCGACATCCGCAAGAAGCTTGAAAACCACTTCAAGGACATGCAGGACTTCGAGTTCACCATCGAGGAAAACAAGCTCTACATGCTCCAGACGCGCAACGGAAAGCGCACCGGCATGGCGGCGGTCCGCATCGCGGTCGAGATGAACAAGCAGGGCTTCATGGACGAAAAAACGGCGGTTCTGAAAATCCCCGCCGACTCCATCTCGAGCCTGCTCGTTCCGGTGTTCGACACAACGGCAGTCAAGAAGGCGAAAGTTCTCGCCAAGGGCTTGGCCGCGGGCCCCGGAGCGGCTTCGGGCGAAGTCGTATTCACCGCCGCGCAGGCGGAGCTTGTCGCCTCGCGCGGGCGCAAGTCGGTTCTCTGCCGCGAGGAAACCTCGCCGGAGGATCTGCGCGGAATGATCGCCGCCGAGGGCATTCTCACATCGCGCGGCGGTGTGAGCTCGCACGCGGCTCTCGTCGCGCGCCAGATGGGCAAAGTCTGCATCTGCGGCGCGTCGGAAATCTCGATGGACTACAACAAGCACCTGATGACCGTCGGCGACGTCGTCATCAAGGAGGGCGACTACATCTCCATCGACGGCACAACGGGCGAGATTTATCTCGGCGAGATTGAAACCGCCCCCAGCGAGGTGATCCGCGTGCTCTCGGGCAAGATGAAGCCCGCCAAAAGCTACACGTTCCAGCTGTTCCAGACTGTGATGAAATGGGCTGACAAATACCGCAAGCTCGGAATCCGCACGAACGCCGACACGCCCGAACAGGCGAAGCGCGCCGTCCAGTTCGGAGCCGAGGGCATCGGCCTTTGCCGCACCGAGCACATGTTCTTCGAGGGCGACAGAATCGACGCCGTCCGCGAAATGATTTTGGCGACCGACCTTCAGGAAAGGCAGAAGGCGCTCAAGAAGCTCCTGCCCTACCAGCGCAAAGACTTCGAGGGCATCTTCAAGGCGATGGACGGGCTCCCCGTCACGATCCGCCTGCTCGACCCGCCGCTGCACGAATTCCTGCCGCACGAAAGCGCGGCGCGCAACGCGCTCGCGGAAAAGATGAACCTGCCGCCCGAAATTCTCTCGGAGCGCTGCAAGGCTCTGGAAGAGCAGAACCCGATGCTCGGGCACAGGGGCTGCCGCCTCGGCAACAGCTTCCCCGAAATCACCGAAATGCAGTCGCGCGCGATCTTCGAGGCCGCCGCGGCGGTCATCAAGAGGGGCAAGAAAGTCAAGGTCGAGATCATGGTTCCGCTCGTCGGCTTCGTTCAGGAATTGAAGTTCCAGGCGGAGACAATCAGGCGCGTCGCGGACGCAGTGATGAAAGAGAAGAAAGTCAAGATAGACTACATGCTCGGAACGATGATCGAAGTTCCGCGCGGCGCGCTGACGGCCGACGAAATCGCGGAAGTTGCGCAGTTCTTCTCGTTCGGCACAAACGACCTGACCCAGACGGGCCTCGGCATGAGCCGCGACGACGCCGGCAGCTTCCTCGGCCGCTACAAGGAGCTCGACATTCTCCCGAAGAATCCGTTTGCGTCGATAGACAAGGACGGCGTCGGGCAGCTTGTGAGAATCGGCGCGCAGAAGGGCCGCTCGACGAGGAAAGACCTCAAGCTCGGCATCTGCGGCGAACACGGCGGAGATCCGGACTCTATCGATTTCTTCAACGACGTCGGCTTGAACTACGTTTCTTGCTCGCCGCCGCGCGTGCCTGTCGCGAGGCTTGCTGCAGCGCAGGCAGTCCTGAAGAAATAACAAATCTTCAAAAAGCAAAAGAGGCTTCCGAACGGGAGCCTCTTTTTTTTGCGCCGCGCACGGGGCGCGGACTTTGCGCGGCAAAAATTAAAAGTGAAAAAAACAAAAAAAAGGCTTGCCAAGCGAAAGCGAACGCCTACAAATATGGGGCTTTAAAAATCGCTCAGGTGGTGGAATTGGTAGACACGTACGTTTGAGGGGCGTATGGCGAAAGCCGTGTGGGTTCGAGTCCCGTTCTGAGCACGATTTTTAAAAAGAAATCGACGGGCTTAAAGCCCGAAGTCGGGGCCGTAGCTCAGTTGGAAGAGCGCTAGAATCGCACTCTAGAGGTCGTGAGTTCGAACCTCATCGGCTCCACCATTTAAAAACCGCAGTCCGCAGGATTGCGGTTTTTTAGTATCTTGCCGATGAGGTTCGAACGAACGAAGTGACCACGCCGCAGGCGGGGATAATAAATTGCGCAAGCAATTTACCCGCAGGGCGAGACATGCGCGGCAGCGCATGCGAGTTCAACACGCCGCAGGCGGGAAGAATAAATTGCGAAGCAATTTACCCGCAGGGCGAGACATGCGCGGCACGCGCATGCGAGTTCAATTCGAACCTCATCGGCTCCACCATTTAAAAACCGCAGTCCAAAGGATTGCGGTTTTTTAGTTTATTACCGATGAGGTTCGAACGAACGAAGTGACCACGCCGCAGGCGGGGAGAATAAATTGCGCAAGCAATTTACCCGCAGGGCGAGACATGCGCGGCAGCGCATGCGAGTTCAACACGCCGCAGGCGGGAAGAATAAATTGCGAAGCAATTTACCCGCAGGGCGAGACGTACGCGCAAGCGTACGCGAGTTCAACACGCCGCAGGCGGGAAGAATAAATTGCGAAGCAATTTACCCGTAGGGCGAGACATGCGCGGCAGCGCATGCGAGTTCAATTCGAACCTCATCGGCTCCACCATTTAAAAACCGCAGTCCGCAGGATTGCGGTTTTTTAGTTTTTTTAAGAACACTCAATAGCGGAAACGCCTTGACACAAAGGGGGGCGGATTTATGCTCGCGGCATGAATGTGTCTAAAATTTTGGCGGGGGCGGCGGCTCTATTTTCTTTGCAGGTTTCAACTCTCTTCGCCGACGCTCTCGACGGCGGAAGATTTCTTACGATAAACGCCTATGTGCGCGTGTGGCAAATCGAGGTCTCGCGCGACAAGCATTTGGGCGCCGACGAGCGCGCGAAAACCACGCCCGAAAAAGCGAAATATTTTAGGGAAACCATCGCGGAAAAATTCCCGAACGCGAAAATCACTTGGTGCTTCAGCTGGTTCGCCCTCTGGGACGACTCGCAAAACTACAAAGACCTGCGCGCCTACGCCGCCGGCTGCGTGAAAAAATACGGCGACGACTTCACGTTCCTGCCGAGCGGATATTTTCCAAACGCCTACAACACGCGCGAACAGGTGAACCGCGACCTGCGCGACGCAATCGCGCGAATCGGCGAAATCGTCGGCGGGGGCTTCCGTCCGAAGAGCGTCGTGGCGGGATTTTTGTCGTCCGAAAACATGCGCTATCTCGCCGAGGAGGAAAACATACACGTCTGCCAAGGCAACGTGTTCAGCCAATACGCGATAGACAACCAAGACGGCGACGGCTCGCCCGCGTACCCGTACTTTCCGTCGAGAGAACATTTCTGCAAGCCCGCGCAGGGAGCGTCGGACTTTATCGACTGCGTGAACCTCGACGGCTGGACCGTCGATTTCCTCGCCGCGCGGCGCGAGGGCTTCAAGGAGGGCTTCAACAGCAGGCTCGGCATTGGGCCGATAGAAACTCTCATGAAATACGGAACGATTGTCGGCGTTCAGGAAATGCTCCACACCCACGCGACGCATTTCGACGCCGGGCTCAAGCTCAACGGCTTCGCGTGGAACACCGTCTGCTGGGAAATCGACCTGCCGCTCGCGGGCTTGTCGGAATGGCTCGAGGGCGTGCGCAAAAGGTGGCCCGACACCCGCATAATCACGCAGGGCGAATTCGGCGAGCTCTGGCGCGCGAAATTTAAGGACAACAATTTCGACTACCGCTTCGTGCAGACGGGCTCGGGCATCGGCGGCTCCGACATCGACAAAACCCTCTACTGGTACATGAACCGCGACTTTAGGCTCGCTCTCCTGCGGGAAAACAAAATCGGCGCCAAACTTTACGTCATCGATTTTACCGACTACACCAAGCCCGCGAAAGAGCCCTCCGAGATGACGCGCAAGTGGAGTCTGCTCGGCTACATCAACCAAAAGCGGATCCGCCCGCAGGACGAGCCGAAGCTTCTCTCCGAGCTTCCGCCCGACATCGCCGCGAGGATCGCCGCGCGCTATCCCGAGCTTTCGGGCGAGATGAAAAAGTAGGCGAAAAACTTTGCGAAAAAAACGGCGGAAAAATTTACCGCCGTTTTTCTTTTTTCAAAAATTCCAAGATTTAATACTGCGAGATGAGCTTGTGGTTTTTGAAGTCGTAGCAGAACGCGCCCTTGTGCCGCAGGTAGTGGTCGAAGTTGTTTCCAAACCGCGCGACTTTTATGACGTTCGTCTTTTCCTCAATCGAGACAATTTCCCAGCACGTCTCAGAGGCGGTGTTGCGGATATGCTGCGCGTCGGTCCAGTCGCTGAAATTCGTGGCGCACTCCATGACGAGGACGAACTGCTTGCGCTTCGTTCCAGCCGCGTATAAAAGCATGTCGGTGTGCGTATGCCCGCAAATCCACGCGGCGAAATTTCCGCCCGCGCCGATGAAATCGTCGACGGCGCCGAGATACCTCTTGTACTGCCCGATTCCGCACGTGCCGCTCTTATACGGAACATGGTAGTCGAGCGAGGTGAAGTTCGAGGGAATGTCCCGCTCGGCGTCGGGCGGCACGTGCGTCGCGATCGCGACGGTTAAATTTTTCTCCGCGGCCTCGCCGAGGGCGGACTTGAACCACTCAAACTGCGCGTCGGAGTCGAGGCGCATGCAGTCGATGCCGATTATCCTGACGTGGTCGGAATAGTCTTTCAGCCAGTAGCACTTGCCCTCCGCCTCGGCGTTTTCGGGCTGGCGCACGCCCCACGAGCCGACGTATTTTTTGAAGTAGTTGTCGTATTTGTCCCTGTCGGGCATCGTCTTCATCGGCGCGCCCGGCTTCTTTTTGCTAAGATAAGTCTCGTGGTTGCCGATTATGTTTAGCGCGTTCGGGAACGAATCCCACAGCGTGAAGCTGCCTCTAAAGAACGAGCCGACGGCGTCGCCCAGATGCACGGCGTCGTCGAGGTGCATTTTGTACTTCTCGTAGAAGCGGCGGATTTTTGAAAGGTTCGCGCGGATAAGATGCACGTCGGCGAAAAACAAAATCGACGTGCATTTGCGGACTTCGCGCTTGGCTTGGTTTCTGTAATAGCGCTTAGACTGTATTACCTTTATCTGCTCCTGCGCCTCGTCGGAATCGCCGCTCCAGCTCGTTGGGTCGTCGAGGGGAAGCTTCATCTTGGGGTCGTATTCGGGGGCTTTGGGCGCGCCCTCTTCGGAGCATGCCGAAGCCGCCGATCCCGCGGCGGCGAGCCCGATTGCCGTCTTTGCGAATGATCTTCTGTCCATGGCGAAGTTTGTTAAAAAAATTTCCCGCGCCCGCAAGAAAAAAAACGCCCCGCGCGCCGAAGAGAGGCGCGTCAAAAATGTCTCGACATCGCCGCGCGCAAATTCAATATTAAGCCTGTGAGGGAGAGGAATCGCATATTGCGGATTTTTAAAGCCGCCGCGGTTTTGGCGGCGCTGGTTTCCGCCGACGCCCGCGCGACCGAGGTCGTCGCGGGAAAGGGCGACACTTTTATTTCGCAGGCGTTCCCCTCGGGCGAATTTTCAAAGTCGGAATTTCTCGCCTTAAGCCGCGACCCGAACGAGAAAACAATCTCCTACCTGCCCTTCGAGTTCGACGCGGCGGGCGTCGGGCTCAACCCCGAGCGCGACGCCGTCAACACGGCGACTCTCACGCTTTTTGTTAAGCACTTTCCGGAGCTTCCCAAAAGCAACGCCGTTGGCTCGGGCGGAACGGCAGATTTGACGCCCGCCGTTTCCGCCTCCGACCCCGCCGGCGCCGCGAAGAAGATCGCCGAAAACGCGGAGGCAAAAATCGAGAACGCCGACAAAGACATCGTGCGCATCGAGGTGTTCGGCGTCATCGACGAAGAGACGTTTGAGGCGAACGCGAAAAACTACCGCGTCTCGTGGGACGGCAAGCACGACGCCCCCGCGCCGAAGCACAACGGCATCGACGACAAGCTCGACGAAGCCGGGCTCGCGAAGCTCGGAACGATAGAAATCGACCTGTCTGAGGACGAATACGAGGACGGCGACAGAATAGAATTTCAAAGCGAAGAGCTCGCCGACTACATCTCGTTTTGCTACGGCATAAACTCGGCGCAGGACACGCCCCCGAAATTCAGAACAAGCGTCGAAAAAATCCGCAACGGCGCGATCATTTTAAGATACGAATCGGGCCCCGCCGCGATTCTCCTGTATTCTTCCGACTCGTTCGGAGACGACGCCGACAAGCGCGAAAGCGGCGAGGAAGCGGACGTCAAAACCGCGAAAGCCGCGGACTCCGAAAAAGAGGAAAAAGAGAAACACGAAGAAGCCGACGAGCTCGCCGGCCACCCCGCGTTTTACAATTCCGGCGCGGAAAAGAAGCCCGACCCAAAAGAGGAAAAAGCCGAGGCGCAAAAAAGGCGCGTCGAAAAGAAAGAGATAAAAGAGCTCGAAAAGCAAATCGTCAAAACCGTGTCGCGCGGCGCGGGCGAGATAAAGTTTTCCCTCGCGCCCGAAGATTCCGGAATTCCCAATGGAAGCGAGATTGACGGCGACGGCTTCGACGGCGAAGCCTCCGATGAAAGCGAAAAAAATTCGCCCCCAAAAAAAGACGCCGAAAAGCCCGACCGCCGCCCGAGGCTGATTTTCGAGTTCCGCGCGAACGCCCCCGACGACCAAAAGTAGTTCAAAAAAACTCTTATGCTCCCGCGTTATTTTCCGAGAAAAATTCGGAACAACGCGGGATTTTTTTTGTCGTATGGGGCATTGGCAAAAAAGCCCAACGGCGCGATTTTCCGATTTTTTTAAAAATATAAACACCTAAAAAAATGAGCACAAACTTAAGCGAAATAAACGACAGAGTAAAAGCCGCCTCCGACTGGACGTTCCTTTTGAGGAACGAAATCGCCAAGAACGTGGTGGGGCAAAAATATCTAATCGACAGGCTTCTCACGGGAATCCTCGCAAATGGGCACGTTCTGCTCGAGGGCGTGCCGGGGCTGGCGAAAACTCTCGCGGTAAAAACGATGGCGTCGGCGATGGACGCGAAGTTCAACCGCATTCAGTTTACGCCCGACCTTCTCCCCGCCGACATCGTCGGAACTCTTATTTATAACCAGCAAAAGGGCGAGTTCCTCACGCAGAAAGGCCCGGTGTTCGCGAACATCGTCCTCGCCGACGAAATCAACCGCGCGCCCGCAAAGGTGCAGAGCGCGCTGCTCGAAGCCATGCAGGAGCGGCAGGTTACAATCGGCGGCGAGACCTTCGCCCTGCCCGAGCCGTTCCTCGTGCTCGCCACGCAGAACCCGATCGACCAAGAGGGCACATACCAGCTGCCCGAAGCGCAGGTTGACCGCTTTATGCTCAAGCTGAAAATCGGCTATCCCGACAAAAAAGAAGAGCGCATAATTCTCGACCTTATGGCGAAAACGCGCGTCGTCGAGAGCATAAACACGGTCGTCACGCCCGAAAAGGTGATGGCATCGCGCGCCGTGGTTGACGAAATTTACATGGACGACAAAATAAAGGATTACGTCGTCGACATCGTGTTCGCCACGCGCGAGCCGTCGAAGAACGGCCTCGCCGAGCTCGAGAATATGATACAGTTCGGCGCGAGCCCGCGCGCGACGATAGCCCTCACCCTCGCGGCGAAAGCCCACGCGTTCCTCGAGGGGCGCGGATACGTCGTCCCGCAGGACATCAAAGACATCGCCCCCGATGTTCTCCGCCACAGGATAATCGTCAGCTACGAGGCGGAAGCCGAAGGCGTCTCGAGCGAGGACATCGTCGAAAAAGTTTTGAACAAAGTCGCCGTTCCGTAAGCCGAAAAACCCGCCCCGCGCGATATGCAAGACCAAATTACAGACATGCTCAAAAAAGTGCGGCAGATTGAAATCCGCACAAACAGGCAGGTGAGCGAAGCCCTCGCGGGCGCGTACCACAGCGTGTTCAAAGGCCGCGGCATGGACTTCGAGGAGGCTCGCGAATACCAGCCGGGCGACGAAATCCGCTCGATAGACTGGAACGTCACCGCGAGGACGGGGCGCGCGCACGTGAAAAAATACCGCGAGGAGCGCGAGCTTACGATGATGATCGCCGTCGATTTGTCGGCGAGCGGAAGCTTCGGCAGCGGCGACTCTTCAAAGCGCGAGATCGCCGCGGAGATCGCCGCGACGCTCGCGTTCTCGGCGGCGCGCAACAACGACAAAGTGGGGCTTGTTCTCTTCACCGACGGCGTCGAGCTTTTTCTGCCGCCGCGAAAGGGGCGCCAGCACATCTTGCGAATGATCCGCGACGTTCTCGTCTACGAGCCGCAAAGGCGCGGCACAAACATCTCCGCCGCGCTCGACGAAGTGAACCGCCTGCTCAAGAGAAGCGCGATCGTCGTGCTCGTCTCCGACTTTTTGCAGGGCCCCGACGGGCGCATACCCAACCCCGACGCCCGCCCGAAAGACGGGCTGTTCAAGGCTCTCGAAATCACAAACCGGCGCCACGACCTCGTCTGCTTCGAGATCCTCGACCCGCGCGAAACGTCGCTTCCCGCGCTCGGGGCGATAACTTTGGAAGACTCCGAAACGGGCGAGATTGTCGAAGTGAACACCTCGAGCGGCGCGGTGAGAAACGCGTACGAGCAGTCTAACAAAAAGCGCCTCGCCGAATTTAGGCGCGCGCTCTCGCGCTCTAAAATCGACCTGCTCGAAGTGCCGACCGACAAACCTTTCATAACGCCGCTGCGAAAATTTTTCGAGCGCCGCGCAAAACGCCAATGAAAAAAATAACCGCAATATTTTTCGCCTCCGCCCTCGCCGCGGCACTCGCGTGCGCGCAGCCCACGGGAAGCGCGGCTTTGCCGCAGGCGGCGGCTCCCATGCCGCAAGCTTTGGGCGCGCCGCAAGCCATAATGCCGCAGGCAATGCCCTCTCCCCAAGCGGAACAAAAGAAAAAGCCGGACCCCGAAAAATTCGCCGCGCTATTTCCGAAAATCGAGGCGGACGCGGGGAAGATTGGAATTCCGTTTTGGCGCGAGCATTGGATAGCGATAATGGTTTGCGCGCTCGCAGCTCTCGCGATCGCCGCGCTTGTTTTCCGCAAAAGAAAGGCTGCTCCGATTTCCCCAAAAGACAGGGCTCTTCTTCGCATAAGCCGCGCCGTGGCGAAATCCGACAGGCTTGGCGCCGGCGCGTACGCGCTCGAAATCAGCCACGCCGCGCGAGACTATATCGAGGACAAATACAGCCTGCCCGCGCCCGAGCGCACAACGCAGGAATTTCTCAAAATGGCGGCGCAGTCCGAAATTTTTGACGACTCCTCGCGCGAAATTCTCGCCCGGATTTTAAACCTCTCCGACATGGCGAAATTTGCCCGCCACTCTTTCCTCGAGGGCGAGCGCGCCGAGCTTTCCGAAGCCGCCATAAGATTTATCGAAACCGACGACGCCCGCTCGCGCGGAGAAAAGCCCGCCGGCGATAAACGCGCTGGCGAAGAAAAGGAGGCGGCGAAATGAATTTTGAATTCGCGAATCCCGAGATGCTCTGGGCGCTTTTGCTGCTGCCCGTCCTCGCGCTGCTAAAGGGCGCGGCGGGCAAAAGCGGATCGCTGATTTTCTCGAGCGTGGCGGTCGCAAAAGACGCCGCGCGCAAGAGCAAAAGCTCGGCGGGCTTTTGGAAATTTCTCCTTACGCTCGCCTCTCTCGCGCTGATAATCGCAGCCGCCGCGCGCCCGCGAATCGGCATGGGATACAGCGAGCGCGAAGAAAGCGGCATCGACATCGTGCTGGCGATCGACGTATCCGGCTCGATGGCTGGGCTCGACCTCGGCGGCGAGATCCGCCCGATAACGCGCCTCGACGCGGTGAAAAAAGTCGTCTCCTCTTTTATAGAAAAGCGCCCCAACGACAGAATCGGAATGGTCGCGTTCGCGACAAACTCGTTCCTCGTCTCGCCCATGACGCTCAACCACGACTGGCTGAAAAAAAATCTCGAGAGAATCGAGATAGGCGTTATCGACGCGAACAGAACGGCGATAGGATCGGCGATAGGCATGAGCGTCAACCGCCTGCGCGACCTGAAAAACGCGAAGTCGCGCGTGATAATTCTGCTGACCGACGGCGAAAACAACGCGGGCAAAATCTCGCCCGTCGCCGCCGCGGAAGCAGCCGCCGCCTACAACGCGAAGATCTACACAATCGCCGCGGGCAAGAGCGGGATCGTCCCCGCCGCCGCGCTCGATCGCAACCAGAGGCTCGTCCGCGACGCCGCGGGAAACCCCGTCTATGCCGGCAATATGCAAAGCCAAGTCGACGAAGAAACGCTCAAAAAAATCTCCGAAATCACCGGCGGCAAATTCTACCGCGCCACAAATCTCAAAGAGCTTCGGAACATCTATTCCGACATCGACAGGCTCGAAAAGACCGCGGTGAAGCTGCGCAATTTCACATCGTACCGCGAGCTTTTCCAGTACTTCGCGTGCGCGGCTCTCGCGCTGCTGGGCTTAAGGCTCGCGCTTGAAAACACAATTTTTAGGACGCTCCCATGAACTTTCATTCCATAAACTGGCTTTATGCGGGCTTCGCGGCTCTCGCGCTTCTGGCGGCGGTCGGCGTCTGGGCGGACAGGCGGCGCAAGCGCGAGCTCGCGCGGTTCGCATCGGCGAGGCTTTTGCCGAGCCTCGCGCAGACGGTAAGCCCGAATAAAATTCTCCTTAAAAAAATTCTGTTCGCTCTCGGGGTGTTCGCGGTGTTCGCCGCGCTCGCGCGCCCGCAGTGGGGCTACAGATGGGAGGAGACGAAATCGCGCGGCATCGACATAATCTTCGCGATCGACACCTCGAAGAGCATGCTCGCCGAGGACGTCAAGCCCAGCCGCCTCGAGCGCGCAAAGCTCTCGGTTCTCGACCTCGCCGAAATGCTCGACGGCAACAGAATCGGAATCGTCGCGTTCAGCGGGCAGGCGTTTTTGCAGTGCCCGCTCACGCTCGACTACGACGCGTTCAGAATGTCGCTCGAAGCGCTCGACACAAACGTAATCCAGCGCGGGGGCACGAACATCGCCGCCGCCATATCCGAGGCCGAAACGGCGTTCGCGGAGACGTCGAACAAGAAAGTCGTCGTGCTCATTAGCGACGGCGAGGAGCTCGAATCCTCCGCGCTCTCGAAGGCAAAGCAGGCGGCTAAAAACGGCGTGGTGATATACGCGCTCGGCGTCGGCGGCAAAAAAGGCGAGGCGATTTATGTGCGCGACGAAAACGGGCACTCCATAAAGCTGCGCGACGAAAGCGGAAACATCGTCACGAGCAAACTCAACGAGGAAGTTCTGACGCAAATCGCAAAGGAAACAGGCGGCTTCTACGAGCCCCTCTCCGCGAGCGGAATCGAGACCATCTACGAAGACGGCCTTAAGAAAATCCCGCAGCAGGAGCTCTCGGCGAGAATGAAACAGCTCGCGATAGAGCGCTTCCAGATACCCCTCGCAATCGCGGCAATTTTGCTCGCGCTCGAATACCTCGTAGGGACGAGAAAATTCTTCGCCCGCAGAAGAAGAACCGGCGCTCTCAACATCGCGCTTATCGGGATAATTTCGGCGGCGGCAGTGGCGCCCGAAAAATCCGAAGCCGCCGAACCTCCCGCGCAGGAGCCGCCCGCTCAGGCGCAAAAGCAGGAAGCTCCGAAGCCCGAAGAAAAACAGGAGGGAAAAATTTCCGAAAAGAAAGACCCGACGCCGACAGACATTTTTAACGCCGCCATAGACCTTTCCCAAAAGGGCGAAACCGCAAAGGCGCGCGAGATGTTTATAGAAGCGGTCAAAGCCGATCCGTCGGATTTCAAACTTCACTCGAAAGCGTATTACAACATCGCGAACGCCGAATACAAGTCGGCGAAAACTTCACTCGCCGAAGCCGAAAGCGCGAAGGACGCCGCACCGCGCCTCGCGCAGCAAGAGCAGGCGGAAAGCGCGGCGATGGCGTCCGGGCTGCAGCTTCTCGAGCGCGGAAAGCCGCTTCTTGAAGAGGAGCAAAAAGCACTCGCCTCCGCGAAAACCGAGGACGAAAAGAAAGCCGCCGCCCAAAACTCTCCGCTTAAAAAAGACAAAAAATTTCAGGAGAGCCTCAAGCAGGGTATCGCGATGTGCGAGGGCGCCGAGAAAAATTTTGAAGAGCTAAAAAAATCATGCGCCGAAAATTTGCTCAAGTGGAAAAACGCCCTCGGCATACTCGGCGATGCGAAGAAAAATTACAAAAACGCCGCCGCCCTCGACCCCGAGTTTGCCGAGCCGAAGAAAAATCTCGACTCCGCGTCGGCGGCGGAAAAAAACCTGCAAAAGGAAATCGGCGCCAACGAAAAAATTTCAAAAGCCCTCGATTCCGACGCCGCAAAACAAAAGCTCCAAAACATCGCCAAGATGAAAGAAGAGCTTAAAAAGCTTGTCCGCGACGACAACAACCAGAACAACCAAAACCAGCAGAATCAGCAAAACCAGCAGAATAATCAGAACAACCAAAACAACCAGCAAAACGACAAGCAGAACAATCAAGACAACAAGCAAAATCAGGACAAACAGGACAAGCAGAATCAGCAAAATCAAAATCAGCAAGACTCCAACAAGGATAAAAACTCCCAAGACAAGCAGGATCAGCAGAAGCAAGACCGGCAACAGCAGCAAAAACAAAACGAGCAAAAGCAAGATCAGCAGCAGAAGCAGGATCAGCAGCAGAAGCAGGATCGGCAAGACAAGGAGCAAAACGGGCAAAACGCCGACAAAAAGAACGCCGACAAAAAACCCGACGAACAGGCTGTGGAAAACAAGCCGGAGAAAAAAGACGCCTCGCAAAAACAAAGCGAACAACCCGAAGAAAAGCCTGTCGAAAAGAAAGAGGCAAGCTCCGCCGCCGCGAAAGAGGGCGAAGAAAAGCCCGAACAGCGCGCCGCCGCGGCAATCGAGGGCGCGATGACAAAGGGCGAGGCGAAGCAGCTTCTCGAGTCAATGAAGGACGCCGACAAAATTCTGCCCCTGCGCGGATTCGGCGAGCAAAAAGACAGATTTGAAAAGTCCTACAAGGATTGGTAATGAAAAAAACAACCTGCACAATTCTATCGGCAATCGCCTGCTGCGCGCTCTGGGCGCAGTCGGTCTCAACGTCGGGATTCTCGCCCGACACCGTGCGCCCCGGCGGAACGGCGACATACAAACTCGTCTTTAAAGACGTCTCGGGCCGCGCCGACATCTCGCAAATGCGCCTGCCCGACGGGCTGAAAATCGTGGGGCAAAACCGCTCGCAAAACTATTCGTTCACGAACGGAAAGATGTCGAACAGCACCTCTATTTCTCTGACGATGCTCGCCGAAAAAGAGGGCGTGCTGAAAATTCCGCAGTGGGAAATCAAGGTCGGCGGCAAGTCGTTCAAGATAGGCGAAGCCGCCCTGAAGGTCGATCCCAACGCGCCCGCCGCCGCCGATCCCGACGACTCCGCGTTCGCCGACCCCTTCGCCGACCCGTTCTCGATGCTGCGGCGAAACACCCAGCAAGCCGCCGCGCAAAGGCGCCAGCAGACGCAGTCTTTCGAGTCGAGCCTCAAGAACAACGTAAAGCTTGAAATCAAGATTCCGCGGAAGTCGCTCTATGTGGGCGAAGCGGTGCCGTGCCAGCTCGTGTTCTCCGCCGACCCGAAACTCGCCGAGCACGGATTTTCGCTCGCGCAAATCGTCCCCGAAACGAAAAAGGCTGACGCGTTCGATGTCGCGCCGATACCCGAAAAGCCGTCGATAGATTCGAGCGGCATTGTGAAATACACGACGTCGATAACGCCGCTGAAAGTCGGCTCGCACACTCTCGATTTCGCCGTGCACTGCCTGTTCAACCGCCAGATGAACAGCGACGACATCTTCTCGATGTTCGGCTCGATGAGTTCTTTCTTTGGAAACAGACCCGTGCAAATCGAGGTGTCGGCGTCGGAAAAAATCGAGGTGCTTCCTCTGCCCGACGAAGGCAAGCCCGCGAACTTCACCGGCGCGATAGGAAACTTCTCGCTCGAAAAGCCCGTCGTAGAGCCCGACGCGCTCAACGTTGGCGATCCATGCACAATCACGGTGAAAATAATCGGCACCGGAAATTTCCCGCGCATTCACGAGCCGAAACTCGACGCCGGAGCCGACTGGAAAATCTACAAGGCGAAAACCTCGTTCATCGACGAGAGCAACGGGCTCTCAAACATCGGCATAAAAACTTTTGAATACACCGCCGTGCCGAAAAAGCCCGACCTGCCGCACGCGCCCGCGGTTCTGTTCAACTACTTCAACCCGGACTCGAAAAAATATGTCGAGATAAAATCCGAGCCGGTCGAGGTCAGCGTGGCTCCCGTCGGGCGCGCCAAGCCCGCCAAGGAAAGCGCCGCCAAAGACGCGGGACCGGCGCTCGACAGCATCTCCGAAAAGCCGGACGCCGCGGAATCGGGCAACATTCTTTCTTCGCCTGCGTTCTGGGGCGCGCAGATTCTGATTCTCGCGTCGGTGTGCGGCTTCATCGCCATAAGGCGCGAGTCCCTAAAACGCGCGAACGACCCCGCCTACGCCAAGCGGCTCGCGTGCAGGCGCGGCGCGGCGCGGCATCTTAAAAACGCGCGCCACGCAAAGTCGGATCCGGCAAAATTTTTCGGCGAAGCCAAGAACGCCGTCCGCCACGCGCTCGCGGCGGGCTCCGAGAGCGAGCCGCTCTCCATAACAAAGGGCGAGGCGCGCGCGCAACTGGAAGAGGCGGGATTTTCAGAAGACGACATTTCCGCGGCGGAAGAATTTTTTGGCGGCGCCGACGCCATCGCATACGGCGCGGCTTCGGCTGAAGATTTCGACGCGGAAAAATCGGCGAAGAAACTCGCCGCGCTGGTAGAAAAAATTCTCTCCTGCAAACGATGAAAATCCCAAGAAACATTTTCGCATTTCTCGCGGCGGCGGCGATGGTATTTTCGGCGTGCGCGGCAAGCGCGCAGACCGCGCGCGAGTTTTTCATTCTCGGCAACAACGCCTACAAAAGCGGCGACTACCAAAAGGCGAAGTCCTGCTACGAGGACGCCATCGCCGGCGGCATGGACGGGGCGAACGTGCGCTACAATCTCGCGAACGCGCAGTCGAAGCTGGGCGAGAAAGGCGGCGCTCTTTTGAACTACAAGCGCGCCGTCATGGACGCGCCGAGAATGCGCGAGGCCGCCGCAAACCTGCAAATGTTCGCCAAGGACAACTCGCTCGACGACGGCTTCGGGAACTTCGCCAACCCGCTCGTCGCGGAGCTTTCGCTCACCGAATGGACGCTCGCGGCGTTCGCGCTTTTCTGGGCGTCGGCGCTGCTCTTTTTGATACCGCCGATGTTCGGCAAGCGAACCGCCGCGACGGTGTTCTCGGCTCTCATTTGCGCGGCGCTCTTCGCAGCGGCGGCTGTTTCGGCGTCGAACTGGGTGTCGTTTGCGGACTGCGCAGTCGCCCTGAAAAGCGACAGCCCGCTTCGCCTTTCGCCCGCGCCCGACGCCCCCGTTTCGGCGATGTCCGCCGAGGGGCAGACCGTAAAAATTCTAAAAAAACGCGGCGAATATTTTTACGCCGAGACCGCGAACGGCAAGCGCGGCTGGGCGTCGAAAAAAGATTTTGCGAAAGTCGGGCGGTAGAAAAAATCGATGTTTGCAAAATTTCCCCGGCGCCGATTTCGGCTCGGGGATTCTTTTCATTCGCCGCTTTCCCCGAAAATGCTTGCCCAGCTCTGCGCTTTCGGAAAAAATCCGCGCAAGAATTTTCCGCCTATGGACGCGATTTACAAGACAAGCTACAAAGTTCGCATCGCCGACGCCGACCCGCGCGCGAAACTAAAAATGCCCGCGCTTTTGCAGATGCTTCAGGAGGCGGCGACCGAACACGCCCACGAGCTCGGCGTCGACTACACTCGCCTAAAGCCGCAAAACCTCGGCTGGGTAATTTCGAAGCTGATTATCGAGATTGAAAAAATCCCGTCGTGGGGCGAGCGTGTTTATATCACGACGTGGCCGTCGGCTCGCGAAAGAATCGCGACCTACCGCGAATTTTCCGCGAAGAGCGCGGGCGGAGAGCCCCTCTTTACCGCGCGCTCGCAGTGGCTTTTAATCGACACTTCAACGCGCAGGCTCGCGCGGCTTGAGCGACTCGGCGAGTGGCCGATGTTCCCCGAGAACGCGAACGGCGGCGACTTCGAAGAGCCGTTCGGGAAAATCGACCAGTCTTCGCCCGAAAATATTTTGGAGTCGCGCTTCGCCGCGCGCAACGACGACATCGACCTTAACGGGCACGTCAACAACGCGGTGTTTCTCATCTGGGCGATGGAGTCCCTGCCCGACTCGTTCGCGGGGCGCGAGCCCAAGACCGTAAAAATTTCATTCCTCGGCGAAGTTTTGCCGCACAAGGAAGTCCGCGCGCTTTGCCAGCATTCGGCGGATTCCACGATTACCTCGATTCTCTCGCCCGAGACGGGGCGCGAGCACGCCCGCATTTGCATCGGGTGGCGCGCGCAAAATTCTTGATTTCCGCGCCGCGTTGATATTGACTAACCGCGAATGACATTAATTCAATCGACATATCTCTTCGCTGCGATTCTCGCGGCGTTTGGAATCGCGTTCGGATTTTTCGCGCGCGGATTTGAAAAATGCGCGTTCGCGTTTTTGCGCAGCACAAAGGCGGCGGTCGCCGTGTTCGGCGGAAGCGGGCTGTGGTTTTTATACATTCTCTCGCAGCTCGGCGAGTCCGACTTCGGGAACATCAAGGGCTTTCTCATCGCGATGTTCGGCGCGGCGGGAATTTGCGCGTTTTTTTATCTGAACGATTTTCTCTCGGTGCGCGGGCTCGCGGTTTTAACGCTTTTGCTCGCGCGCGAATTTCTCGACTCGGCGTTTATGCAGGAGCCGCAGTCGAGGCTTGTGCTCGTGTCGCTTTCATACGTCGCGGTGGTGTGCGCGCTCTATCTGGGCGCGGTTCCCTACCGCCTGCGCGACTTCCTAACCTACATCTACGAAAAGCCCCCGCGCGCGCGCGCTTTCGGATTTGTCCTCTGCGCGTGCTCGGCGTCGCTCATAGCCGCGTCTTTTATGTACTGATATGGACGGGCGCGGCGCGATAATCGTAATAAGCGGCCCCGCGGGAAGCGGAAAGAACACGGTCGCGGAGAGGCTCATGGCGGAGTTCCCGAACGTAAGGCGCGTGATAACGTCCACCTCGCGCCCGCCGCGCGGCAAGGAAGTTGACGGCATCGACTACTATTTTCTTTCGCCCGAACAATTCGCGCGCGGCATCGAGCGCGGCGAGTTTTACGAATACGCCGAAGTCCACGGGCGATACTACGGCACGTCGAAAAGCGCGGTGCTCGGCGGGCTTTCGCGGGGCGACGACATGCTTCTTATAATCGACGTTCAGGGCGCGGAGTCTTGGCGGAAAATCGCCGCGGAAAATCCGGAGATCTCGGGCAGGCTCACTACGGTGTTCGTCGCGCCCGACTCCGTCGACGAGCTTCGCAAGCGGCTCGCGGGGCGCGCGACGGAAACCCAAGAGGAAATCGAAACGCGAATGAAAACCGCCGAATCGGAAATGAAGCAGGCGGAAAAATTCGACAGGCGCATTGTCTCGAAATCGCGCGACGACGACTACGCCGCGCTTCGCGAAATTTACCTCGGCATAAAATCCGCCAAGTAGCCGAAAAAATCAGCTTCAAAAAAAAACAAAAAAAGCCCGCCGACCGGCGGGCTTTAAATTCAACCAAAAGGTTTTGTTATTCTACTTTGTCCTTATCAGCGGAAGCCTCGGTTTTGACAGGCGCGGACTTTTGCTCTTCGACCTTCTTGACCTCTTCCTCTTTCATGGCCTCGCGTATATTGTCCTCGACTTCGCTTGTGGCTTTTTTGAACTCGCGAATCGATTTCCCCAAACCCCTCGCGAGCTCGGGAAGGCGCTTTGCCCCGAACAGGAGGAGTATGGCCAGAAATATGACAATCCATTCGGTGCCTCCGGGCATACCAAAAAGCAGTATGTTATTCATAGGTTGTTAAGATTATTTTCGCGCCGCGGCGAGTCAAGCGTTTATCAATCTATTTTTTCGATGATGTATGAGCGCGATTTCGGCGCGGCGGCGTCGTAAACGCGCGCGAGAAGCTCGAGCGAATGGGCGAGCATTTCCGCCTGTTTGGGCTTCGTGTCCTTGTACGCCATCGCGCATTTTCTGATGTGCGCGTGCGTGATTTTTGTGGTTTTTAAAATTTTCTCCATGCGCTCAATCCGCTTTTCGGCGGTGTCGATATCGTCGAGCTTGTGGATCATTTCGGAGATGTTTATCTCGCGGAGCTTGTAGCAAAAGGCGATGTATTTTTGCGCCGCTTTCGCCGCCTCGAACGCCTGCGCGTATTGCGGGGTTGCCTCGTTAAGCCCGAGGTTCACGCCCTCCGCGAGCTCTTCCGACGTGTATTCGCCGACTTTCGCGCCGCCGATTTTTAGCGCGTATTTTCCCTCCTTCAAGCCGCCGATTTTCAGAATCTGCCTGTTGAACTCCTTCGCGAAGCCGGCGTATTTGTCGCCGAGCTTCGCGCTTTCGTCGAGAGGGAACGGCAGCGAGTATTCGAGCAAATCGAACGACGCCCCGTCCGCCGACGCCTTCAAATTCGACACGTCGCAGTTGAAGCACTCCATTAGCGCGCCCCTGCCCGCGTCAATGTCAACCGCCGAGACGATTTTCTCCTCGCCCATCGCATCGACAAAAATCGACATCATCATAAAGCCGCCCATCGCGTCGGGGTGAATGCGGTCGACGCCGCCGACCGAAAGCTTCGGGTGGTCTTTTTGAAGAAGAACTTTAAAGCGCATCATGTTCGACCACATGTCAACGAGCGCGAGCCCCCGCTTGTGCGCCATACGCTTGCACACCTGCGAAAAATACGAAAGCTCCAAATTCTTGCCGACGTTCGCCGGTCTGTTTATTTTCGCGGTCTCGTCGTAGGGCGAGGGCGTGAACAAAATCAGCGAGCAGTTCGCCGCGGCGAGCCTGTCCATCAGCTCCGCCAATTTTTCGGAATACATTTTGCGGTTCTCGGGAATCTTCGCGCGGAAGCCGTCGTTCATGTCCTTCCTGTGGTAATACTGGATGTTGTTCATGCCGATCATGAGCGTGGCGAAGTTCGGCTTGGCGGAGAGAACGTCCTCGTCGAGCCGCTTGCAAAGGTGCTGGATCGTGTCGCCGCCGATTCCCTTGTCGTAGAAATTGACCCTGTCGAGCGGGTATCGCGTCGCGTAGAAAAGCGCGATGTTTTTGACGTATTTGCCGCCCTGCGTTATGCTGTCGCCCAGAAAGCACACGTTGGAGCCCGCCTTGAACGCGGCCGGCGACGAGTCTTTCGCGGCGAACGCGAACGCGGCAAAAACCGCCGACGATAAAATTGCGAAATATTTTTTCATAGTTTCTATCTCTCCATCATTTTTTTGGTTTCACGCCCGAGCATTTGGGCGGATTTAAAATCGGATACGAACGCGTCTCTCGACTCGCCAAACGCGGACTCGCTGCCGTCGCGCGCCGCCTCGAACATTCTGCCGAGCGACACGAGCGCGTTGTGGTAAAGCGGGTTTACGTTCGCAAGCGCGACTTTTATCTCGATAATTCGAAGCGAAATTTCCTCCGAAAGCGCGGCGCGCTGCGCCCAGATTTTCGAGCCGCTCACGCCCTCGCGCGAGCCGTCGGGGGCGTCCTTTTGCAGAACCGCCAGCCGCGCGATTTCCGCCGCAGAGCGTTCCGGCGAAAGCACCCCGCCCATTCGCGCCCAAATTTCGCCCGTGATCAGGCAGCTCCACCAAAGATTAAATTCCATGCTTCGCGGCTTGATCTCGAGAAGCTTCTCCGCGAGCTTGTCCGCGGGCGCGCCGCGCGCGGCGAGAAGAAGAAACGAGGACAGCGCCCCTTTGTCCTTGAACGCTTTTTCGAGCGAGACGAGCGTCCAATAAGCCTGCGCCTTTCCGATTTCCGAAAGCGCGGGCGCGGCAAAAATTTCGGCGGGCGCCGGCGGCGGATTTTCAGACGCAAGATACGCCGCGTCGGAGACGACCCCGAACCGCGCCGACTGCTCGAACGCGGTCTCAAACGCCCCCGCGAGCCATGCGGGAACTTTTTTCGGATCAACGCCCGCCGCGCTTGCGATGCACGCGCGCGCCGCCGCCGCGCAAAATTCGCCAAAACCCAAGCCCTTCGACCACGCCGCATAGACCGAATACATGCCGCCCGCCCCGACGCTGACGCGCGTTTTTTCTTTCGAGGTTTCGTCGGCGGAAACGCGCAGCCAAACTTTTTTGTCGGCGCCGCCCGGCGCCGCGCCGAAGTACGCGCGGAAAACTTTTTCAAACTCGCCCGAGAGATAAATCATCGTCGAGTGCGCGGGGTAGTCGTCGGAAGTTATCGTGAACATTCCGGAGCTGTAGGAGAAAATCTTTTTTTCGGCTTTCGGCGGCTCGGGCTTTTTGGTTTCCGCGGGGCGGGGCATCTTTTTTTCCTCGCCGACGACGCCCGTGTAGTGCCCGTTTATAAAATCCGAAGAAGTGTCCACGACGTATTTCGGCTTCGCCACCGACCTCGGCTTTGGGGGAAGATTGGAGGGCGCATTATTTTCCGCAGCCGAAGGGGCGGCGGCGGTGATGTCGGAATATTCCTCGACGGCTGCGGCTTTCGGCGGCTCGAGCTTGAAGCGTTTGAGCTCGCGGGCGAAGTCGAAATCGCCTGTTATGACCCTGCCCGCCTGAGCCTCTCCGCGCGCGGCTTCGTCGGCGAGCCTGCGCGCGAGCTCGATTTTCCTCTCGAGGGAAATCAGCTCCCCGGCTCCCGCCCCGCACGCGAACAAAACCGAAAAAAATATCGCCGCAAACTTTTTCATTTTTCTATAAAAATTTTTATGTCTCCGACAGGCGAAATTTTCGCCTTTTCGAGCGCGGCAAACGCGGGCGAATTTAGAGGCGCATACATCGACAAAAGTTTTTTAGCCAAAATTTCGGCGGCGAATTTCGGAAGCCGCGCATCGCCTATCCGCGCGGAGGCGGCGCAAATTTTTCCGTCGGCGCCGCGCGAGAGCGAAACATACGCGCCGAGTTTCGCGCTCGATGAAAACGCCGTCGCCGAGAACGGTATCCCGATTTCGAGCGCGCCTTTTTTTATTCTGAAAGACGGCGGCGTCGGGACAGCGCGCGCGCCGTTTTTTTGCCCGCGCGCGCAGTCCAAGAGCATAAAGAACACACCCTCTTCAAAAGCCTTTAAATTGAACTCGCGCGATTTTTCCGAAGAGAGCAAAAATTCCGAAAGCTCCGGCGACGACGCCTGCGGGGCTTCGGGCGCTTTGCCTGAAAACGCGAGCACCCCGAACGCGGCAATCGCCCCGAACAGCGCGAAAAGCGACGCTGAAAGCGCGGCGCCGAGCGCGCCAAAAAATATGCGCATTAGTTTCGGCATTGAAAAAGCCCTATTGCCCGTACTTCGGCGCGACGCGCTCTATGCCGAGCCTGCACGCCTGCGAGGCGGGGAAAATCTCCTGCGCAGCCAGATAGTAGTTGAGAGCCGCGGCGTATTCGCGCGCGTCCTCCGCCGCCTTCGCCTTGCCGAGCGCCTTTACATAGTCGGAAACCTCGGGCGCGAGCTTCGCGACGGCGACGGCGAGCTTCGGGTCGTTCGGGTCGAGGGCGCGCGCGGTCTCGAGAATATCCCACGCCAGATAGCGGTTGTTCTGCTTTTCAAACTCCTGCGCCTGCGCGATGACGATATCTATCTGCGAGAGGCGCACGACGATTTTCCGAAGCTCCTCGGAGCGTTCCGGATCGCTCTTCAGGGCGATGGCGTACTCGGGGGCTTCGGCGTTTATCTCGCGGTAATTTTTCCGCGCAAGAAGATCGTCGAACTTCTGGACATACTTCGACGCGCCCGACGCGAGCCCGACCAAATCTTTGTTGAACTCCGCGATCGACGGATTGAGCGGCCATACGCGCATCGCCTCCGCGAGGGATTCCTTCACCTCCGCGACTTTGCCGAGCGCAGCCGCCTGCTTCGCCGCCATGACGTGCATTTCGCTGACGCGCTGGGCTGTGCGCACTTTCGCAAGAGCCTCGCGCGACGGGAAGTCGGGCGCGGCGGTTTTGAAGTCCTCGAGAATTTCGACGATCCCCGCCCAGTCCTTGGAGTCGGCGAGGCTTTTCATCGCGCGCATGTCCTTGTAAATTTTCAGAAGCTTTTTGCGCTTTTCAAACGGGAACACCGCGAGCTCCGGATCGAATTCGCCGAGCGGGAAAGTTTCCATCAGCCGCTCGAGCGCGCCGAACATTTCGCCGTCTTTGCACAGCGCGTTCACGGCAGCCATGCCGTCGTGGACGTCTTTGCGAGCTTCGGTAGCCAAATTTTCAAGCGTGTCAACCGACGGAACAAAATCCGACACGGGGAAAAAATCCTTCAACTGCTCTCTGCCGACTTCAAGCTCCTGCGCTTTGCCGCGGTAGATGTGCCTGTAAAACATCGACGCAATCTGCGCCTGCAAAAATTTTCGCTCCATCAAAAACGCGGCGATCTGCGACTGGAACAAGCCCTTCGCCCGCGCCGCCACTATCTGCCGCTCGATCTTTTTCGAGGCGAGAGCCGCGATTTCCTCCTGATAGTCCTTGACATTGTATGCGAGGTCTGTCGTGCCGAGCGTGTGCTGTTTTTTGCTCTTCTTTTCATTTTGCGCGGCGATCTTGTCGGCGGCGTATTCGAGAAACCGCGCCTTGCCTTTGGCGACTTCCTTCGCGTCGGCGGCTGTCTTTTCCTGCTTGGCTTCCTCGCTCTTGGCGATCTTGTATTCGCCGCGCATGCGCCACGAGAGATACACGAGATTTGCGATCGTCAGCGACGCCTTTCCGTCGACGTCGTATTCGGCGGCGTCGAAGAGCCTGTTCCAGCACGCGCGCAAGACGTCCTCGGAGAGCGCGTCGTTGTTGGCTGCGAGCCGCGCGACGATTTCGGAGAGTATCGCCTGATATGCCTGATAGTCGTGCCCGGCGGGCGGCATAGACAAATATCTTTCAAAGCGCGCGCGGACTATCCGCGAGTCGCCGAGGGTGAAAGTTTTTCCCTTCCAGTTGAGCGTGCCGTTTTCCAGATCGAGCGAGTCTTTGTTCGTGTCGAAGATTTTGTCGGCTGTGCGCTCGAAAGTTGAGCTTTCAAAAAAGCCCGTATGCTGCGCGGGCGCGGCGTTCTGCGCCGAAGGGGCGGGCGCGCTTTGAGCCGCCGATTGGACGGGCGCGGCGGTTTTTGCGGGATTCGCCCCTGCCGGCGAATCCCCGAGCCAGCCCGACGACTGCGCGAACGCCGACGCGCAAAGCGCCGACGATACAACAAAAGATTTCGCTATTTTAAGCATTGCACGGCCTTTCTAATATTTGCGCATAGACACCACGGTTATCTCGCCCTTCTGCCCGACGACGACGTCCATCTCGTATCGCTGTTTTGTCTGCGCGTTCACGCCGAGGCTGTCGGGGATCAGCACCGCGAACTTCGCCCCGCGCGAATCCCGCAGCGACACCACCCTTCCGCCGCCCGCCTTTGCGAGCTGCATCTCGAGCTCCGCCTTGAGCGAATACTTGTTCCCCGCGAGATTTTTCGGCGACTGCGAATACTGCCCGTACGGGAACTCGGGGTTTGGCGAGAAACTGCGCTTCTTAAAATAAATCAGCCCGAGAGCTACCGCGACGGAAACAAGCGGTATCAGCACGGCGACTATGATCGGCGTTGTCTTTGTTTTCATATTCTAAATTCGCCGCCCCGCGACCGCGGAGCCTGCACTTGCTGCGATGTTGCGATTCTCAAAAAAAGCCGCCGAAGATTCAAGCATTATTGTCAGTCCCAGCGCCTTGCCCTGCAGCCCCTGAACACGACGAACACCGCCACCGCGAACTGCGCGCACAAGACCGCCGCGGCGAGCTCGGGCGAGGGCATAAAATCCCAGTCGGGCTTCGTCTGGATATAGGCGTCGTAAATGCGGGTGTCGCGCATCGACGACATATATCCCGCCCAGCCCCAGTATGTGCTGATGAACGGCCTGCACACCCATTTGAGAGCCTCGGGCAGCGCGAGCACCACGCCCGAAAGCGGAAGCTGAAATCCCACGAGATATATCGACACAAGGTTCGCCTTGTCGGCGGAGGAAAACACCGCGCTGAATGCGAGGCACACCGCCGTCATCGTCACGCAGACCATCGCGAGGTCGAACGACTGCACAAACACCGACCCGGGAAAGACGCAGACAAACTTCACAAAAACGCACATCCAGACCCCCTGAAAGAACGCGAGCGACGATGTGAACACGATTTTCGAGAGCGCGTACGCCGCTGGGCTGAGCCCGATGAGCCGCTCCTTTTCGTAGAGGTTGCGCTCGCCCGCGATCTCGCGCGCGGAGTTGTTCGCGCCGATCAGCGAAAGCAGCACGACTTGAAACAAGATAAGCCCCGTTACAATCGTCGATGTGTTCGCCGCGCTTATTTGCATTTGCAGATTCTGCTTTAGCTCGTCGAGCGCGCCGAGATTTCTTTCGAGCGCGAGGCTCTCGATTTCGGGAAGCCCGCCGATCGCGAAAATCACCACGACGAGCGGAAAGCCGAACGTTATCCCGAGCGTGAGCAGAAGATACGTCGTGTCGCGGAAGAACAGCTTGTAGCGCCTCGCCAAAAGCGTGAAAAACTGCGAAACCGCCGGCGGCCTTTCAAACCGCGCGCCGTTTTCCAGCGGCGCGGGCGCGCTTTCCCCGGGCGTTTTTTCGGCGGGGCTTGCCGCGTCTTTTTCAGCCGACCGCGCGAGCCACTTTTCGCGCCAATGGGCGATGTCGAAATCGTTCAGCCTGTCGTAGAGCGAGAGCGCCGAGTCGATTTCAAAATACTCTTTGAGCTCGCCGAGCGTGCCTTGAAAGACGCACTCGCCAGCGAACACGACGGCGATTTTGTCGAAGTAGTCGAGCTTCGCCAGATTGTGGATTATGCACACAAACGTCTTGCCGCGCTCGCGCGAAAGGGAGCGCAGAAGGTCGAGGATCGCGTTTTCCGAAAGCGGGTCGAGCCCGGAAGTCACCTCGTCGCAGACCATTGCGGCGGGGTCGTTTGCGAGCTCGACAGCGAGCCCCATTCTCCTGAGCTGCCCGCCCGAAAGCGAGCCCACAAGCTTGTCGGCGTGCTCCGAAAGCCCGACGATTTTCAGGATTTCGCCGAGCCTTTGCCCCTTGTCCGCGCCCGAGACGGCGATGTCGAGCGCGCTTTGCAGAGCCTCGCGCACGGTGAGCATTGGGTGCACGCACGTAAACTGCGGCGCGAACCCGACCTTCCCGACCAAGTCCGCGCTCGACTCGAGCGTTTCGCCCATGAAAAACGAGTCGCCCTCCGAGGGAATGATTTTCATCATCGCCTTGACGAGCGTCGTCTTGCCGCAGCCCGACGGGCCGATTACCGCGTTCATCGCGCGCGGCTCGAACGAGACATTCGCGTTTCGCAAAATTGGCTCGTCCGCGTTGGGGACTCTCACCGTAAGATTTTTGCAGCTTAACATTTCAGGAGCTAAATTTCTGTTGATATTTTTACGATTTTCCGATTAATTGCAACCATGAAGATTTTGAAATTTGCCGCTTGTGCCGCGCTTGTTTTCGCCTCGCACGGGCTTTGCGCGTTCTCCGCGCAGACGGGAAAAATTCAGCACCCGAAAATGTTCGGCATAAATTTCGCCGACGGCAGCTCCTACTACGCGCTCGCCGAAAAAGTTGTGTCGGTCTCGAAGCAGGCTTACGTCGCAGGCCCGCTCTTTGTGACGGAAGTTTGCATCGAGCTCGACCAGTCGCCGCTTCAGGTTCGCATCTACAACGCGCGCGCCGTCCCCGCCGACAAAGCCGCCGAGGCTGCCGCGAAGAAAATCCCATACGAGGCGGCAAAGCAAGCGGCGAAGTCCAATATTCTAAAGCGCGCCGAGGAAAAACTCGGCGGGGTAAAAACGCAGCAAAACGTCTATAAGGACTACCCCGCCACGACCCACGCACGCACGCTCGAATTTGTCGTCTCCGACCTCGAGGAGCTCGAAATTTTTTACGAAAAATTCTCGGGCGACTACGCCAGAATCGGCGGGGAATCGCTCAATAAAAAAATCTACACCCTCGAAAAATGAAAAAGACTCTTTTAACAATCGCATGCGCGGCTCTCGCATGCGCGGCTTCCGCGGAAAAGCTCGGCGACGTCGTCAAGGCGGGCGACACCGCCTACATGCTCGTCTGCGAGCTCAACTCGCCCGAGAAAAACGCGGAGTTCCAGCGCAACCTCAACATAATGCAAAGCTCCGCGCGCGCCATCGACGCGCTCAAGGCGAAAATCGAAGCCGAAAAAGACGCCGCAAAAAAATCCAAGCTCGAGTCCGACCTCGCGCAAATCGAGCGCGACTTCAAAACAAACGACGAGACAATGCGCAAAGCTTACGCGTTCTCGTCATACAGAAAATACAGAATGATGTTTCTCGAGACAAACATCTGCGTGCCGCTCTCCTCGAAAAACCTCTCCGAGCTCGTTGACGACGACGGCAACAAGATCGACCCCATGAAAGTTTTTCAGCGCGGAAGCACGTCGTTTTTGATCGTGAAAAAAATCTCCGGAATAAACGAGAACCAAAAGCTCCAGCGAATGATAGGCTTTGTGGCGTCGCGCCGCGCCGAGATTGAAAAACTGCGCAAAGAGCTCGTTTCGACAACCGACGCCAACGCGCAAATGGACATCACCAAGAAGCTCGGCGCGGGCGAGAACGCGCTCGCCGAGGCCGAGGAAAACCTGCGCAAGGAATACGGCATAAAATCGAAGTCGCACTATTTGATCGAGACCGCGAAGCTGAAGCTCTACTTGATTTTGACGCCCGAGGAGCTCGCGAAAATCGAAGCCCAACAAAATAAACGAAATTAAGAGAGAATTACCAATTTGGTAATTCCATAATGGAATAATATGAGAAATGTAATATTATTGATTGGCATATCGTTTTTTATCTTTGGCTGTAGTTCTACGAAAATAAAGGTGTTTGATTATGCCACTCAATCGCCTCTTGCCGATGCGCTTGTGTATGCCGAAAAATCGCATTATCCCTTTGCAAAATCTACATACACTTCCTATAAAACCGATAAAAATGGTATAGTGGTTTTAGATTACACACCTTCTGATGTTTTTTCTGCCAAAATGGGATATTGGCACTCAAGAGAAATGACTAAAGGTGTAATTTTGCTTGTTCCGAGCGACATGCCGCCGACGCCAATTTACCATTACGGCGATATATTTATTACTTTAGAGCAAAATTTATCTAAAAACGATATTCACTGCAAAGATTGGTATGATTATGTTGAATTTGAGCGCAAACAGATGCGCGATTATATAAAAAACTACGACATAAAACATGGTATAAATCGTGAAGTCTCTACAAAAGAACTTTCTCCAATTTTTGTGGATATAGTAGATAAGCAAAAGGCGGCAAAAAAATAAAACGCGCCAAACCCGAAAAAAATAAAACAAAAAAACGCCCGAAAAATTCGGGCGTTTTTTTGCGCGACTCGCAAAAATTTTACAATCCGCAAACCGCGTCGGCGATGTCCTCCGGGGACGGCGAAGCCGCAACAGCCGCGACTTTCATTCCGTATTTTTCGACAGCCGCCGCGGTCTTCGCCCCGATTGCCACAATCTTGGGCTTCGCCGCCTTTGGCGAGAGCGCGAGCTTTTCGGCGTTCTTTGCAAAGCTGTCGACGGCCGACGGGCTCGCGAACACGACGACGTCCGCCCCATGCTCCCTGAACGAGCCCGCCTCGGGGGAGTTCTCGTCGACCTCGGTTGGCGTCGTGGTATAGACTTCGAGCTCGTCGACGATCGCGTTGTGCTTTTCGAGAATTTCAAAAAGCTCGTTCCCCGCGAGGTTGCCGATCACGCAGAGAATTTTCAGGTTTTCGATAGTCTCATACTCCGCGACGGCGCGCGCCATGTCGGCGGCGGTCGAGACCGCGGGAACGACGTCCGCGCGGAGGTGGTATTTGCGAAGCTCGCGCGCGGTCGCCTCGCCGACGCACGCTATGCGGGCGAGCCCGAGCGATCGAATGTCGTCGAAGCGCTCGAGGAACTCGCCGAAAAATCCGCGCACTCCGTTTGCGCTCGAAAATGTTATCCAGTCGTACCTGCCCATCTCCTCGAAGATGTCGGAGGCGTCGTCGGACTTCGCCCCGAGCGAAATTTTTACGAGCGGAATCGAGATCGTCTCGACCCCGCGCGACGCGAGCGCGTCCGACACCGCGGAGTTGTCGGCGCGCGTGAGCAGAACCCTTTTGCTTTTCGGCTTTGCCATGTTAAAAAGTAAAGTCGTCGGAATTTTTAAGCGAGAGCGAGAACTCCACAAGAAGCCTTACGCAAGCCTCGATGTCGTCGAGATCCGCGACCTCGGCGGGCGTGTGCATGTAGCGGAGGGGAATCCCCACAAGCCCCGTCGCGACTCCCCCGCGCGTCGTCTGCAAAACGCGCGCGTCGGTGCCGGTCGGGCGCCCGTCGGCGGCGATTTGATACGGAATATTCGCCGCTTTCGCGCAATCGACGAGCCTGTCGAAAACTTTCGGGTTGATGTTTGGCCCGCGCGTGAGAACCGCCCCGCCGCCGAGCTTGATGTAGCCGAAACGCTGGCGGTTGCAGCTGGGAAAATCAGTCGCGTGGTCGACGTCGATCGCGATGCCGACGGTCGGGTTGACCGCGAACGCCGACGTCCACGCGCCGCGCGTGCCGATTTCCTCCTGGGTCGTCGCGACTCCCACAATTTTGAATTCGGGCTTTTTCCCCGATTTTGAAATTCTGCGCATCGCCTCGAACGCGCAGTAGCAGCCCGCCCTGTCGTCGAACGCGCGCGCGGCGCAGCGCCTGCCCGAGAGCCCGTGCACGACGGTGTCGTACACGACGGGGTCGCCGATTTCCACGAGCGATTCCGCCTCGGCTTTGTCGGCGGCGCCGATGTCTATCCACACGCCGTAGGTCTCGGGGACTTCCTTGCGCTCTTTCGCGTCCATAAGGTGGACGGCGCGCTTGCCCGTCACGCCGAAGACGTAGCCTTTCCGCGTGAGAATCGTCACGCGCCTGCCCGAGAGCATTACGTTGTCGTGCCCGCCGAGCGTTTCGAAAAAGATGAAGCCGCTATCGTCGATATACGAGACGATGAACCCGATCTCGTCCATGTGCCCGGCGAGCATAAGGGTTTTCTCGCCGTCGCCCAAGACCGCGGCGCGGTTGCCGAGAACGTCGCGCGAGACCGAAGCCGCGTGCGGGCGGACGTATTTTTCGACAACGTCGGCGGCCTCGCGCTCCGAGCCCGTTGGCGAGCGCGAGCGCAAAAGCTCCAATAGAAATTCGTCGATTTTGAAATGGTTTTCCATAATTTTATATCGATAAAAAGTCGGTGAAAAAATCGGAAATTTTCCGCGCGAAAAAAGACGCGGAAAAACTACCGCTCGCCGCGCAGCTCGCCGATCGAGATGCCCGTCAGCTTGTACGAGATAAGCCCGAGGTCGTACTCCGATCCGCCGAAGTGGAACGTGCGCTGAATGTGGAACTGGCTTTTGCCCGCGTCGAGCTCGAGCGCGGGGGAATAGGTCGAAATTTCGTAGAACGGATCGGCTATGACCGACGTTCTCGCGAGCGGCCCGTTGTTGTAAACCGAAACGGCATCGCCGTCGAAACGCGAGACGCCCGCGCGCCACGAGTTGCGCAGATACGCCTTTTTCGAGTCGGAGGGCTTGATGTAAAGAATGACAGTCAGCACGCTGTTTGTCGCGTCGAACGAAAGCGCGATGCCCTCGCTTCTCTTGCCCGACACCCCGATGCCCGACATATTTTTCCCGTCCACGTTGAACGAGATGTAGGAGGGGTCGATAACGAGCCTGCCGTCGCCCGAGGCGGACGATTCGGAAATCGTGTCGCGCACGATCTCGCCGAGCTTCGAGACTTCGCCCGCTTTATACGGAATGAACACGCGCACCTTTTTGTTCGCGTTGAAGCACGACTGCACGCCGATGTTCAAAAGCCCCGTCTTTTCCGTCCACTTTGAATTGCCGGTGTTCGTCAGCTTGTTGAACGACTGGAACGCGACGACCTTTACCGCCTGCGGAATTTCTATGCCGAGAATTTCCGACACCTGCGCGCGGTTGAGAACGGTGATTTCGCGCTCCGCCCTGACCTTGAAGCGCACGCCCGCGGCGTTTTCAAAATCGGCCTCGGTCTCGAATTTCGCCTGAGTTTTCGACGACGCCAAAAGCTTCCACGGCTCGAGCGAGAACGCCGCCGGCGCGCGCCAGTTCTCGGACGAAAACACCGCGCCCTGCGGGAAGAACACCGAGAAATCGCCGCCCTCGGGCCCGATGGAGAACCTGTCCTCGCCGCCCGCCTGATATGTCTGCAGGCCGATTTTGTTGTCGGCGAGAAGCTCGTGGTTTATCCAGCCGAGCGACGCGCCCGACACGCCCGCGAACGTGGATGTCAGCACCCTGCCCTGGTATTTCGGCGAGACCGCGACGAGCGAATCTCCCTCGCCGAGGATTAGCACTTTTGTGTTGTACTGCGAGAAGAACGACAAATCCTGCCCGAACGCGGGGAGGTTTGGCTCGGCGTTCTCGAGGGCGTGCTCTTTGATTATGCCGCACGAGGCGAGCGCGAGCGCCGCCAAAGACGCCGTAAGTAGCTGCAATTTTTTCATAGCCGTAAAGTGGCACATACGCGCGGGCACTTCAACACTTTTTTCACGCACCCGCGCGCGCGGCGGGTCAATCCTCGGCGACAATTTCGAAGAACACTGTTGGCCCATGCTCGAGCTTCGAGGTGTCGAGCGAAATTTTCACCGCCCCGCCCTCCCGCGAAAGCGGGATTTTCCCGCGCCGCTCGCCGTTCGAGCGCAGCGGATACATCGAAAAATTCGCGCCGTCGCGGAGCTCGGCGAGAGCCTCGAGAACGCCCACTTTCAGGCATACGCTCTTGCCGGACTTCACGAGCGCGAGCCTGTTTTCCGCGACCCGCGCGTAGACGTTCTCGGCGTTGTCCGCCTGGGTCGAGTATATCAGCAGAAGGCGCGAGCTTTTGTCTATCGGGGCGCGGTCGAGCGACGAGAGCGCGACGCACGCGCCTGTGCTTGTCGATTTCACCGTCAGGCGTTTGAGCGTCTCCGAGCCCGCTTCCGCGGGCATCGCGACCGCCTCCGTGCGCGGGGTGACAACCTTCAGGACCTTGTCCCGCGCGCGCATCGTTATCTGCCCGGTGTCGGTCTGATAGACGCCTTTCGAGGGATCGCTGATGTTTCTTTCGGGAAGAATTTTTTTCGAGCGCAAAAGCCGCGCGAATTTGGCGATGTCGAAATTGCCATTGTCGGAACACGACCTGTCGACATTCGGATAGGCGCCGGCGGGGAACACGTCGGAGAAGTCCGTCGGGGCGAATTCGATGTCGGCGGGGCGCACTTCCGGCTTCGGCAAGCCTGACGGGCGCGGCAAGCCGTCGAGCTTCGCCGCCAAGCCGACCATGAGGCCGACCGCCGCCTGGTCCTGGTTCATCGGGCCTCGCGCGATGAGGGATTTTTCAAACCACCGCGCGGGCAGAACTATGTCGGCGCGGGACTTCGCCCGAGCGACGTCGCCGCGCTTGAAAAGCAGATACGCCAGAACTTCGTTCGCCCTCATAACGGGCGAGCTTCCCGCCGAGAACGAATCGATCGGCGTCGGTTTTTTCACGACGGATTTGGTGTATGTTATGAACTGCGAAAAGCCCTGAAACGCCCCGTACGCGGGCATCAGCAGCCCCCCCTCGTAAACGTGCTCGTTCCAGTTGCAGTAGTTCTGCTCGGTGATGACGAGCGGGCGGTCGTTGATTTTTACGGCGAACGTGTTGAGCAGATAATCGCTTCCGCGCTTCGAAACCGCGCTGTCCTGATTGACGATGTTGCCGACGCCGCCCCAGCCGCCTTGCGGGTGCGCGTAGTAGATGTCTATCGGCACCAATTCCGACGTCGTGCCGCGCGGGCGGATTTCGCTCATTCGGCGGCTGCCGTCGCCCTCCCAAACAAGCCCCTTGTAGCCGACTTTCGCGAGCACGCCCCTGCAAAATTCGTTGAATTTTTCGTGCTTGAAGGAGATGAATTCAAACCAGTCGCTCGCGGGGCGCTGGGGAACGTCCTTGTGGGCGATTGAAACCTCTTCAAAATCTTTCAAGCCCGCCCCCTTTGTCTGCCACGCCTTGTTGAGCGCGCCGATGTCGCGGTATTTTTCCTTAAGCCATTTCCGCCACTCTTGTTCGCCGAGCGGCGCGAGGTCGGGGATAAGGCTCATCAGGCGCTCGTACGCCGAGTTCATCTCGCCGATGAAGTTCACCCCGATCAGCACCGGATCCTCCGCGATCGGGATTCCGGTGTACGGATTTTTATGCCCCAAATATTTTACGACCGACCTTTCCCAATAGCCGAGCATTTCCGGCTCGCACATCAGACACCTGAATTTCGGCTCGTCGCGCCGCTCAAAAGTGTATCCCTTCTGCCCCATGTCCCACCCGACAAGACGCAGCATTACGTAAATTCCGTTGCGCTTTAGCTCGTAAACGAGAAAGTCTATCGCGTCGAGAAATTCGGGAGTCAGGTAAAGATTCGTCATCGAAAACGACGCGCAGTTGTACCCCTGCGCGACGGCCATGGCGACTTTCTCGCGTATGAGCTCCTTTGTTTTCTCGGGATTGCCCTTTGCGAACGTCCCCCCGAATACGCCGATGTGCGACATAAACCTGACCTCTTTGTCGGGATTTTTTTCAAACGCGAGGGCGCCGCTTTTGTTGACTATCACCCTGCCGTATCTTCCCGCGGGCTTATCCGAGCTTTTTATGCCGAAGTAGAGCGCCGTCCCTTTTTTGACGCGGCAGTCGTCGATGTCGGCTTTCTTGAAAACTTGGGGATCCCGCGCAATCTGGGGATATTTGGAAAGATCGACATTGTCCGCCGCCGACGCCTGAAGCGCCGCGGCAGAAAAACACGCTAAAACCAATTTTTTCATAACCACCTTTTGTTTTTAAAACATACCCGCGCGGCGGCGCAATGAAAGAATTAAAAAAAAGCGCAAAGCGCAAAAAAAGTCGGCGAGGGAAAAACCCCCGCCGACTTTCGAGCAAACAATCTGCCGCTTGGCTCGGCTTCGGAGGACGCGCCCCCCCGCCGATTTTTTTACAAGGCGGAAATTATCTGCCGTAAACTTCGACTTCGATGTAGTGGTTCGTGTCGCAAGACGTGTTGCCGTTCGACCAGAGGCGGACATATCTGCCCTTGACTGCGGGGTTGACGACCACAAGCTTGCCGAGGTTTGTCTCGATATAAGCCTTGTTTTCGCCCTTGCCCATTTTCGCGGAGTTGTCGTGGTCGTTATTGAAAACGGTCTTGACGTCCTTCTTGAACTCGGGGTCGTCGGAAATCTGGATTATGACGTCCTTGTAGGCGCGCTCCTGGCTGTGGTAGTGCCAAACCGCGATCGCGAAGATTTCCGAGGTCTTGGCGAGGTCGATCTGAACCCACTGGAGCTTGTCCTGAATTTCCACATACGAGCCTTCCGAAGCTTCCTTGTCGCCGTCGGTGATGAGCTCGAGCTCGCCGATGAGCGGGAAGTCGTCCGAAGAGGTCACTTTCTTGCCCTTGGCGATGTTGGTGACGTCCGCGGGGACGTCGGGCTCCGGATTCGGGGCTTTGGGCTCGAGGTTCGGGAGCTTGATCGGAACGGGCGTGCCCGTCAGCTGCGAGCGGGGAACGTCGAGTTTCAGGGGCTTCGCGTAGGCGCAGAGCGCGGCGGCGAGAGCCGCAAAAGCGATGACTATTTTTTTCATTTTATTTTTCCTTTTGTTTAGAGAATTTTTTTAAGACACCACAAAGTCGGAATCCGAGAATGTGAGCGGCCCTTCGGTTATGGCTTCGCGCGCCTTGAACACCGCCGCTTCGGCCTCGAACGCGTGCTCGCTGTCGCAGGAGAGCTTGTTCTCGCCGCGCACCGCGCCCACGAAGTTTTCGAGGTGGTACATGTGTATCGGCTTTTCCTGAACGTATCCGGGGATTTTCTCCGGGAACGAGTAGCCGACAAGAGCCTTGGATTCGCGCGCGTCGGCGACCTTTGTGTTGGCGGCGCTCGCGTCGCCCGAGCCGATTACGCCCGCGTCGATGAGGGGCTTCCAGTCGGGCGCGTTGTTTTCGCGGAACAGCTTTGTGATCGCCGGGTTTTCCGACATCTTCAGCGTGCCGTTGTCGCCCATGAAAGACTCGTAGTAGCCGCCGCCCGAGCTGGTGGTGGTGAGCACTTGGTAGAACGCCTGCGCCTTTTTGCCTTGGAAAGTTTTGTCGAATTCAAAAATGCACATTACGTTGTCGTCCCAGTCGTGGGCGGGCGTGCCGTCGGAATTTTTGTAATAGTCGCGGTTGCCCGACGCCATTACGCGCGTGGGGCGCGCGCCGAGCATCCAGCCGAAGATGTCGATCTGGTGCGCGCCGAGGTCGGAAATCGCGCCGCCGCCCAGCCCCTTGCTCCAGCGCCAGTTGAGGAACTGGTTCATGTCGCGGTAGCCGTATTTGTTGAGAATTTCCTGCGGAATGCGGTATTTCGGGTTCTTGGGAGCCTCGATATCGCGCGAGACCGCCCTGTTCCACTGCCCGTTGCACGCCATGATATTGCCGCATATTTCCGACCCGCGCAGGAGCTTTTCGCGCGCGTAGATGTAGCGCGGGTTGCTCTTGCGCTGGTGCCCGATTTGCAGAAGCTTGCCGCTCTTGCGCGCCGCGCGAACCATCTTGCGCGCGCCCTCGAGGGTGTCGGACATCATCTTTTCGCAATAGACGTTTACGCCGGCTTCGAGGAAGTCGCACGTCATGGGCGAGTGCCAGAAGTCGGGCGTGGCGATAAACACCGCGTCCAGCTCCTTGGCGTGGTCCTTGATGAGCTCCTTGTAGTCGATGTAGCCCTTGGGGGTTTGCTTGGTAAACTTTTTAATCAGCGCGCGGGCGTACTTTTGGTTGTACGCTTCCCAGATGTCGCAAACGGCGACAAACTCGAGGTTCGGCATTTTAAGCAGGCTGTTGAGGAGCACCTTGCCCTCAGCGCCGACGCCGACCATGGCTATCTTGAGCTTTTTGCCCGCTTTCGCCGCCTGAGCGTTGAGCAGGCCCGTCGAGAGCACGAGCCCGCCGCCGGCGACTGCCGATGTCCTGAGAAAATCTCTGCGAGTAAACTCTTTCATATTATTATATATTCCTCCTTGTTATTTTTCGCAGCAGCAGCCGTCGTCTTTCGAGCAGCAGAGGCGGCATTTGCATTTGATAAGTTCAAATTTGTTGTAGTCGGCGAGCAAGAGAGCCCCGACGATCAGCACCATGTGGACGCCAAGATACGCGATGCCCGCGGCGGCGCTCGGACCCATAGAGGGTTCCATGATGATGAAGCCCCATGTGAGGGAAATGTAGAGAAGCCCCATGAAGAACAGAGTCATTCTCGTGCAGATTCCCAAGAACAGCGCGACGCCGAGGGCGATCAGCGCGTATCCGAGAACCCACGCGTAGGGGGCGACCATAAACGAGGGCATGAGGGGGCTCGCCGAGAACGTTTCGACCGTCATCGGGCCTTTCGCTGGCAAGCCGTGGTAGAACTGGAAGCCGAGCGCCTGAACGGTCTCGGTGACCTTTTCGACGGGCGGGCCGCCCGCGGCGTTCGTCGCCACTTCCTGAAGAATTTCCACGTCGTCGGCGCTCAGGCCTGCGGCGTCTTTAACAACTTCTTTAGTCCCCTGGAATTTTGTCAGACCCGTTCCGATCGCCCTCGCGGCGAGCCAGAAGCGGAGAAGCCAAAACGCCATCGTATATGTCAGATTTTTGAATTTCATTTTTTGATTAGCTTGTTTTGATGTTTAAGAAATATGTGTTGTTCGGCAAAAAGGTATAGGGAAAATCGCCCGCGTGTAAAGATTTTTCGCCTTTTGCACCGAAAAAACCCCTTTTGAAGCGGTATAACGCGGGCGATCCAAAAAAAGTTTCGCGCGCCGATTTCCCCCGCGCGAACGCGCCTTTTAAAATTTTCAAAAGCCCGCCCCCGAAAAGGGAGCGGGCCGAAATTAAGCCCGGAAGCGGCTATTGGTTGGAGGTGTCGAACGCCGAGTCGAATGCGATGTCGCTCGTCGGGAAGTCGAACGCCTTGACTTTCTGGCAAGACTCCGTCGCGCCGTGGATTCTGTCCATTCTGCCGTCTTCCCATTCGACCGACAGCGGCCCCTTGTAGCCGATATCGTTGAGCGCGACGATAATCTCCTCAAAGTTGATGTCGCCGTGCCCGATCGAGCGGAAGTCCCAGTAGCGGCGCGGGTCGCAGAAGTCGGTGTGGCCGCCGAATACGCCGGCTTCGCCGTTTCCATGCCCCCACCAGCCGTCCTTCATGTGCGCGTGGAAAATGCGCGCGCCGAACTTGCGGATAAACTTCACGTAGTCCACGCCCTGATAGCCGAAGTGCGACGGGTCGAAGTTGAAGCCGAAGCGCGGGTGGTTTTTGATCGCCGCGAGCGCGCGCTCCGCGGAGGCGATGTCGAAGGCGATTTCCGTCGGGTGAACTTCGAGCGCGAAGTTTACGCCCGCCTTGTCGAACGCGTTGAGAATTGGCGTCCAGCGCTTGGCGAAGTCGGCGTAGCCGGCGTCGATCATCTGCTTGGAGACCGGCGGGAACGAGTACAGATACTGCCAGATCGACGAGCCCGTAAAGCCCGTTACGGTCGGGGGAATGGGCGAAGATGCGAGCGACTTCGGGCGCATTTCCATAAACTTTTTGCAGACCTTCGCGGTGCGAACCATTTCGGCGGCGGCGCGCCTGCGGACGCCCTCGGGGTCGCCGTCGCCCCAGATGCGGTCGAGCATAATCGCGCGGTGGCGGGAGTCGATGTTGTCGCAGACGCACTGCCCCACGAGGTGGTTCGACAGCGCGAAGCAGTTGAGCCCGTTCGACTCGAGAATATCCCAGCGGCTCTGGAGATATTTTTTATCGTCCATTTGCTCGGGGTCGAAGTGGTTTTGGGTTATCGCGATTTCCAAGCCCTCGTATCCCATTTTTTTCGCCAGCGGCGCGAGTTCCTCGAGCTTCATATCTGCCCATTGCCCCGTGAAGAGCGTTATCGTCCTTGCCATAATTTTTTCCTTTTTTGATTTTGTTTTGTTGATAGAAAAACCTCCGCGCGGGCGAATGTCCTACCGCGCTTTCGGCATTGAAACTTAGGCGGGCGGAAAAATCTTTCAAGCATTTTTTGGCAAAAGCGCGGGCGGCTCGAAAATAAAAGGTTGCTTTTGAAATTTTTTCGGGCAGGATTGCGCCTTAACAATCACAGGACAAATCTATGGAAATCACACAGGAAAACATCGACAACATTGCGATAGTCTCGCTCAAGGGCAGGCTCAACGTCACGACAACGGCGGATCTCGAGCAGGTTTTCAACGCGCTCCTCGCCGAAAACCGCACGAAGATCCTCGTGGAATGCCGCGAGCTTGAATACATAAGCAGCGCGGGGCTGCGCGTTCTGCTCGCCGCGGCGAAGCAGTTCAAGAAAATTTCGGGCGAGATCGCCCTGGCGGGGCTCAGCCAGAACGTAAAGCAGGTGTTCGAAATTTCCGGCTTTACGAGCATCTTCACTATTTACACCACGCGCGACGAAGCCGTAAAGTCGATGTAGTTTGACGCGCCCCTTTAAACGCGAAAAACGCCGAAAATTTTTTCGGCGTTTTTTTTGTTTTTTTTCGGCGCAAAAAAACGCGCGCCCCTTTCGGAAAGCGCGCGGCTTTGAAAAAAATCAGCCTCCCGAAGATTACGGCTTGCGCCCCGTCAGAGCCTGAAAATAGGCGTCGGCGAGCATTTTCATTCCCTTGTCGCCCGGGTGGCTCGCCACGCCCTTGTGCTTCCAAAGCCCCGTCGCCTTGCTGCCCTCGGTATTGTAAATCGGAGCCAAATCGACAATCGTTATGTTCCTGCGCTTGGCAAATTCCTTGAGGTCTTTGTTGAGAGACTTGAGCGGATACCAGCCGGTGGTGATTATCATCTTCGCCTTGCCGTCGGGGTTGAGGTAGTCGACGAGCTTTTCATACTCCTTGATGAAGTCGTGCTCTTTCGCCATTTGCGGCTTTACGTTGTCGACAATCGAGATGACGATGAACCTCGGCTTGAAGTCGCGCGCGGCCTTGTAGTAGCGCGGAATGATTTTGTCGGCGTTCGGGAATTCGCGCTCGAAGTACGCGCCCTTGGCGATGCAAAGAGGCATGTCGCCGTAGACTTTTTTCAGGTTGTTCCAGAGAATGTGGACATAGTCCTTTTCCTCCGCCGAAGCGGCCATGCCCCAGTCGTTCGGCCAGCCGATTTTAAGCGAGGGCGCGTGCTTTGTCAGCGAGTGCCCGACGCACAGCAGCCCGCCCGTTTCGCCCTTTCCCTGAAAGAAGACGAACTGGCTGTTTTTATTCATCTGGTCTCCCGAGACGGAGTTGCCGTATTTCGCCGAAACGGTGTCGCCGCCCTTTTCAGCTCCGAACGAGGCGCAGGAAAGAAGCGAAGCCGCCGCAAAAATTGCCAATATTTTTTTCATTTTTTATAGTTTTATTGTTTGGTTGGTTGGTCGGTTGTTTTACCGGTTTTAAAACAAAGCCCCCGCGCCGCTTGGCGCGGGGGCGGCGGAGAGATTATTCGCCTATTCCTTCGCCTGTCCGTGCGCCCCGAACACGCGGGCGACGGCGTTGAGGTAGCCGTAGCCGTAGGTTTTGTCGGGCTGGAGGAATTCGCCCTCGGTCCACTCGTCCCACGCGTTGATCAGCAGGAAGCGCTTGCCCTCGGGGATATTTTCCTCGACCCATTTTTTCGCCGCGCGCAGATTTTTTTCAAAATCTTTCGGGTTTTTATTTTTGCAAGAGAGCGTGTACTGGTCGGCGGGATAGCGGGGGTTGTTGTCCCAGCCCGTCGAGACTACGGGGTAATACAGGCCCGCCGCAGCTTTGTTGGCTTTGTAAACTTTGGACATGTGCTCGCCCCACTTTTCATACGGCTCTTTCGGCTGGATGATGTTGTAGTTGAACGACCCGTCGATGGAGTAGAATTTCATCGCCTCGGGAATCGTCGCGAATTTGTCCGAGCCGGGGAGTTTGCACCTGCCCATCGAGCCGTGGTTGCCGATTATGACAATTCCCGGGAAGCCCGCCTTTTTGACTTCGGCGCGGAAGAAATCGAGAGCCTTTTTCGCGGTTTCAGCCGAGCCCATTCCGCGCTCGAAAATGCGCACGAGGAAAAACGCGAAGACAGGCTTGCCCTCGAGCTTGTAGTAGTTGGGCTTTTTGAAGTAGTTTATGAAGCGAGGCACGAGAACTTTTGTGAACTCGTCGTAGGAGACGTCGGCGCTCCAGTTGACGTCTTGCTTGTGCTTGCCCCCCACCTTGTTGTTCCAGAGGTTGTCGACATCGTGGTTCGCCCACATGAGGAAGAATTTCATTCTCTCGTTGTTGGGCGCCTTGAGGAAGCCGTTGTTGAGCGCGCCCTCGAGGAACGGGCGGCCGCCGTACCAGTACCAGTCGTACATCCAGACGTTGATTCCCGCGGCGAGCGCCGCGTCGATCTGGCGCGCGACGGCGATGGGGTCGTCCTCTTTTTCATAGCCCCAGAGCGGGACGATGGGCTGGTCGTGCCCTTTGAACTTTGGGACTGCCTCGTAGACGTTTTGCCACTCGCCGTTTTTGTGGTTGAAGATTCCGAGCTCCTGCCAGCGCGGCTCGGCGTGGTAAGCCGGCCAGATTATCGCCGCGACGTCCATTTGCGCGGCTATTGCCGAAGCTCCGAAAAGCGCGGAAAGCGCCAGAGCGTTGATGTATTTTTTCATGATTTTCCTTTCTGTTATTTTTTGTTATTTGATATTATTTGTAATAAAGCCCCTTGCCCTGCCTTTTGGAAAGGTCGCGCCCGCGCTCCGCGGAGACCGCGGCGGGTTGCGGCTCGGGCTTTTCCTCGGCGCCGTCGGTCGCCTGACCGCTGCCGCCGAACACGCGCGCGACGGCGTTCAGGTACCCGTATCCGTAGGTTTTGTCGGGCTGGAGGTACTCGCCCTCGGTCCATTCGTCCCACGCGTTGATGAGCAAAAATTGCCTGCCCTCGGGCAGATTTTCCTCGACCCATTTTTTCGCCATGCGCAGATTTTTTTCAAAATCTTTCGGGTTTTTATTTTTGCAAATCGCCGTAAATTCGTCGGCGGGGTGGCGCGGGTTGTTGTCCCAGCCGGTCGAGACTACGGGGTAATACAGCCCGACGGTCGCCTTGTGCTTGTCGTAAGTTTGGAGCATCCGCTCGCCCCATTTTTCGTAGGGATCGTCTCTGAAGATGACATTGTAGCTGAACCCCGCGTTGATTGAGTAGAATTTCATCGTTTGCGGGATTGTCGCCTCTTTGCCCGCGCAGGGGGTTTTGCACTTTGCCATCGTCCAGCTGATCAGAAAGATGTCGGGAAAGCCCGCTTTTTTCGCCTCGGCGCGGAAGAAGTCGAGAGCCTGCTTCGTCTTTTCGGCGGAGCCGATTCCGCGCTCGAACGTGCGGAACTGATAAATCGCGAACACCGGCTTGCCCTCGAGCTTGTAGTAGTTGGGCTTTTTGAAGTAGTTTACAAAGCGCGGCACGAGAACTTTTGTGAACTCGTCATACGAGACGTCGGCGCTCCAGTTGACGTCGCGCTTGTGTTTTTCCCCGACCTTGTTGTTCCAATCGTTGTCGACGTCGTGGTTCGCCCACATGAGAAAGAATTTCATTCTCTCGTTGTTGGGCGCTTTGAGGAAGCCGTTGTTGAGCGCGCCCTCGAGGAACGGGCGCCCGCCGTACCAATACCAGTCGTACATCCAGACGTTTATTCCCGCCGCGAGAGCCGCGTCGATCTGCCTTGCGACGGCGACGGGGTCGTCCTCTTTTTCATAGCCCCAGAGCGGGACGATGGGCTGGTCGTGCCCTTTGAACTTTGGGACCGCCTCATAGACGTTTTGCCATTCGCCGTTTTTGTCGCCAAAGATTCCGAGCTCCCGCCAGCGCGGCTCGTCGTGGTACGCCGGCCAGATTATCGCCGCGACGTCCATTTGCGCGGCCATGGCCGCCGCCCCGAAGAGCGCCGAAAACACGACCGCGTTGATGTATTTTTTCATTATTTATTTTTTACTATTTATAATAAAGACCCTTGCCCTGCCTTTTTGAAAGGTCGTGCCCGCGCACGGCGGAGGCTGCGGGTTGCGGCTCGGGCTTTTCCTCGGAGCCGTCGGTCGCCTGGCCGCTGCCGCCGAACACTCGCGCGACGGCGTTCAGGTAGCCGTATCCGTAGGTTTTGTCGGGCTGGAGGTACTCGCCCTCGGTCCATTCGTCCCACGCGTTGATGAGCAAAAACTGCCTGCCCTCGGGCAGATTTTCCTCTACCCATTTTTTCGCCATGCGCAGATTTTTTTCAAAATCTTTCGGGTTTTTATTTTTGCAAATCGCCGTAAATTCGTCGGCTGGGTGGCGCGGGTTGTTGTCCCAGCCGGTCGAGACCGCGGGGTGGTAAGCGCCCGCCTGCGTCTTGTATTTGCCGTATAAATCGACGGAAAGCTCGCCCCACTTTTCGTAGGGTTCTTTTCTGAAGATGGCGTTGTAGCTGAACGCCGCGTCGAACGCGTAAAGCTGCGACACTTCTTTGATTGTCGTTCTGCTTTTTCCGTCCGCCTTGGTGTAGTGCATTCCGTTGGTGTTGGCGATAAAGTATAGCCCGGGGAAGCCCGCTTTTTTGACTTCTTCGCGGAAAAATTCTATAGCCTGCCTCGCCTTTTCGGGCGAGCCAATTCCGCGCTCGAACGTCGCCGCCAGATACAGCGCGAAGACCGGCTTGCCCTCGAGCTTGTAGTAGTTGGGCTTTTTGAAGTATTCTATGAAGCGCGGCACGAGAACCTTTGTGAACTCGTCATACGAGACTTTCGCCGACCACTGAATTTCCCATTTTTTCTTGCCGCCGATTTTGTTGTTCCAAAGGTTATTTACGTCGTGGTTCGCCCACATTATAAAAAACTTCATTCTCTCGTTGTTGGGCGCCTTGAGGAAACCGTTGTTGAGAGCGCCCTCGAGGAACGGGCGCCCGCCATACCAATACCAGTCGTACATCCAGACGTTGATTCCCGCCGCGAGAGCCGCGTCGATCTGCCTTGCGACGGCGACGGGGTCGTCCTCCCTTTCATAGCCCCAGAGCGGGACGATGGGCTGGTTGTGCCCGTCGAACTTTGGGAGGGCTTCATAGACATTTTGCCATTCGCCCGCTTGGTGGTTGAAGATGCCGAGCTCCTGCCAGCGCGGCTCGGCGTGGTAGGCGGGCCAGATTATCGCCGCGACGTCAACCTGCGAGGCCAACGCCGCCGCGCCCGATAGCGCTAAAAACGCAAATGTTCCGATATATTTTTTCATGATATTTTCTCCTTTTTTTGAAATTATTTAGCTTGCCCTCTCGCGCCGAAGACGCGGGAGACGGCGTTGAGGTATCCGTAGCCCGTTTTCGCGTCGGGCTCGAGGTGGCAGCCTTCGGTCCACTCGTTCCACGCGTTGATTGTGATAAGCCGCGGCATGCCGTCGATGCGGTTTTCGTCGATCCATTTTTTGGCGGCGCGCAGGGCGCGTTCAAAGTCGGCGGGCTTTGCGGGGTGGACTTTCGGGGTGTATTTTATGTAGCGCGGGTTGGTGTCCCACGCGAGGGAAACGTGCGGGAAGAACTGCCCCTCGGGATAGCGTTGGGCGATGGTGTCGTAAAGCCCGACGCTGTATTCGGCGTATTTGGCGTAGTCGAGTTCGGGGTTGGCTTTTGAGTAGTAGCTCCACGCCTCGCTGCACCAGTTGTAGGTCGTGTGCGAGTCGAAGCCCATATACTCGGCGACTTGCCGCGGTGTCGGATTTTTGTTTCCGGGCAGCTCTATGCCCCTAAAGTTGTAGGGCGTGACGGGGTTGTTCCACATGAAGTGGACCCCCGCGAAGCCCGCTTTTTTCGCCTCGGCGTCGAAGCGCGCGAACGCCTTTTTGACATTTTCAATCCCGCCCATTCCGCGGGCGAGAACCGTCAATTTATACAGGCTGAATACGGGCTTGTTTTGTATTTTGTAATAGTTGGGCTTTTTGAAATACGCGATCCAGCGCGGCACGAGCACGTTCACGAACTCGTCGAACGACACGTCTGCTTTCCAGATGACGTTGTTTTTTGTGTCCTCGGGGGCTTTGTTGTTCCAGAGGCCTGTGACGTCGTGGTTGGCGTACATTATATAGAACTTCATTCTCTCGTTGTTGGGGGCTTTGAGGAAGCCCTCGTTGAGGGCGTTCTCGAGGAACGGTTTGCCGCCGTACCAATACCAGTCGTACATGAAGACGTTTATGCCGGCCGCGAGCGCCGCGTCGATTTTCCTCGCGACGGCGATCGGGTTTGATTCGTCCTCATAGCCCCAGAGGGGGACTTTTGGCTGGTCGTGGTCGGGGCGTTTTGGCTTCGCCTCATAGACATTTTGCCATTCGCCGACGCCGTTTTGGAAGATGCCGAGCTCTTTCCAGCGGGGCTCGGGCTGATAGGCTGGCCAGACGATCGCCACGACGTCGTATTGCGGGGCGTCGTTTTGGGGGGCGGCGGGGGTTCCCGCGCAGCCGGAGAGGATTGACAAAGCCGCGAGGGGCGCGGCGGTAAGATAAGCGTATTTTTTCATATTTCGGATTTTTTTATTTAAAAGGAATACGGGTCTTGCGCGGGGGAAAATCGCGCGCAAACGCAAATCCCCCCGCGACGCCCGAAATATTTTTGGCAAATCTTGGATTTTTATTGAAAGATTGCAAGGATATTTTTCTTTTACGCGCCAAAGATATCCTCGTTTAGGAGAAAATCTTTAAGCCCGATGGTTATGATTCCGTTTTCGGAAATCCGCGTTTTGATATTGTCTTTTACGATTACGATTTTCGCGAAAGCGTCGTTTATTTTTAACAGTGGGCGCTCTTCCTGCTCTTTTTTTTCGGCGGTCGGGATAGCCGCCGCGACCTGCATATAATAGCGGCGGTTGAAGCGGTTTACGACGAAATCGACCTCGGTTTGTTTTCTGACATATTTCCGATCCTGTTTTTCCGAGACCGCCATTATCCCGACGTCGACCTGATACCCGCGCGCGAGCAGTTCGTTAAAGACGATATTTTCCATTATATGGGTTTCTTCCTGCTGGCGGAAGTTCAAAATGGCGTTGCGAAGCCCGATGTCGGAGAAATAATATTTAAGCGGCGAGCCGATATATTTTTTTCCTTTGATGTCGTAGCGGACGGCTTTGTTTATGAGGAAAGAATCCTGAAAATAGTCCAAAAACTGCTTTATGGTGGGCGGGGTGAGGGTTATATTTTTGACGCTTTTGAAGGTGTCGGAGAGCTTTTTTGGGTTGGTGAGCGCGCCGATGTTTGAGGCTATTATGCTCAGCAGCTCTTCGAGCTCGCTGTCGTTGCGGACTTTGTTGCGCTCGCGGATATCGCGCACATAGGTTTCTTTGAAGAGGCTTATCAGATACTTTGCCTTGTCGCCGTCGGACTTGAGGCTAAGCGTGTAAGGCAGGCCGCCGAAAGTTGAGTATTCGTTCCAAGCGTCTTGCCAATCGCCTTTTGCGGCTGAAAAATACTCGGCGAAGGTGAGCGGATAAACGCGCACTTCGTCGCCTCTGCCCCTGAATTCGGTTACGACGTCGGTCGACAAAAACTTTGAGTTGCTGCCGGTGGCGTAAACGTCCAAATTTTTGACGTGCAAAAAGCCGTTTAGCACGTCGGCGAAATTTTCCATGAGCTGAACTTCGTCGATAAGCAGGTAATGGCGTTTTCTGTTTTTGATTTTTGATTTGACGAAATTGTAGCACGCTTCGGGCTTGCGAAGCTCCCTGTTGGCGAAGTCCTCGAGATCGATGGAAATAATTTGGCTGTTTGGAACGCCCGAGTCTGCCAAGTGCCCTTTGAACAGCACAGAGAGCAGGTAAGACTTTCCGCAGCGCCTTATGCCGCTTACGATTTTTATAAGTCCGTTGTGCTTCCGGTTGATAAGCTGGTTTAGGTATCTGTCTCTATTTATTTTCATAGTCGGAATCTATTTTAAATTATCTGCAAATTTTGCATTTTTTTAAAATAGAAATCCCGCAAGGCGCGTCAAGCTCCATTTTAAAAAAACTGCAAATTTGCAGTTTTTTTAAAATAGAGGAAGGGGGTTTGGAAGGGCAAAACTTTGGCTAAATTTGCACGCACGCCACACGCCGCGCCGCCTCTGCGCTCCGACCCAAAATTCCGACCGCCCGCGCAGTATCCGCAACGCGCGCACGCCGCCCCCTCCCCCACTGCCGTTCTGCCTGCCCCGATAGATAAAATCCAGACCCCAAAAACGCGGGGTGCCTTGGCAAATTCTATTTTAAAAAAAGTGCAAATTGCACTTTTTTTAAATTAGCGGGCGGCGGGGGTTGGCGGCGCGGGGGGGGCGAAACATGGGCGTCGCGCCAACTGCCACTCGCTGCGGGCGTCCCCGCCCCCGGCGGCGAAAAAAAATAATTAAAATTTGAAAAAAAATCTTGCGTCTTTGTTCGGCGTCTTTATTTATATACATAAAATTTTAAAAAAATAGAAAAAATACACACACGGAGTTAGAAAATATGAAAGCAAAAAGTCTCGTTTATACCCTCGCGATAGCCGCGGCTGCGGCGTCGGCGCAGGCGGGGAACGTAACAGTAAAGTCGAACGACAAACTGTCCGACTTGACCTTCACCTCGACCGACACCCTCCTTTGGAGAGGCAACTTCGATAGCGCGGGCAGTTCGGGCATCGTTTACGTTGACGGCGAATTTACCGCCCTAAACGTTTTGGTCAGCGGCACGAACGCGGGCACGCAGCACACGCCGCTCAAGTTCACTTTCGAGCAAGACTCCGTTCTCAATTTTACGTCCGCCAACGTATTTAACGAGAATGCGTATAACAAAGACGGCGGCGGCTACTATCTCGACTTCATTTATCAGCGCAAGGACGAGAGCGTCACGAACGCCGTCGTCAACGCCACGACTGCGTATGAGATTGCCGTCAACCTCAACGTCAGCGGAGAATACGCCAGAAACACGACAATCGGCGAGGGCGTAACCCTAAACGTCAACCAACTGCGCGTTCAGACAACAACCGAAGACTCCGGCACGTTCACCATTAACGGCACTGTCAACACTATCAATAATTCAACCGGTCAGTTTATCACAAGCAGCGGAGAAAGCTATTATACTTCCAACGTCGTCGTAAACGGCGCTCTCAACATCGCGACCGACTTGTCCGACAACGGCAAGCTGAACCTGTTGGTTGACAACGGCGGCGCGGTTAATGTCGGCAGAAACGTTGTCTTGCGCGACGGCGCTGTCGTAAACGTCGCGAACGGATCGTTCGCCGCGGTTGGAAATTTCGCCACAAACGAGGGCAATGTTTCCGTTACGGTTGCGGCGGATGGTTCGTTTTCCACCAAGAAGTTCACGCTTGGCAACGGCGGCACGCTCAACCTCGGCGGCACACTCACATCTACGTCGTTCACGCTTGAAAACGGCGGCACGCTCAACCTCGACGGCACACTCACATCTACGTCGTTCACGCTTGAAAACGGCGGCACGCTCAACCTCGACGGTACACTCACATCTACCGGCGGAGTTGTCTTTAAGGAGGGATCCACAGCCAATATCAGTGGCACGCTCAACGTCTCGGGCGGCGAGTTTTTGTTCAACAAAGACGGTAGCGCAAAGCCCACCGTCACTATCACCTCGGGCGCGGAAATCAACATCACTTCGGGCTACTTCCGCACGAGATCCGCGACTCTCGACCTCGTAAGCGGCTCCACGATGACAATCAACAACCCCTACGGCAACGCTTCCATAACGGCGGCGGGATATTTTTACGTGCGCAACGGCGCCGAGCTCTACATCACCACCACAAACAGCGCAACCCCCGTTATCAACGCCTACCAGTATATCTCAATCAGCGGCAAGCTCGTTGTAAACGGCGGCAAGTGGATCGCCGCTTCGCAGAGCGGCATTACGTTTAACACGAGCGATATCGAGCTCAACGGCGTACCCCTCGCGCTCGGCAACAACTACGGCAGCGGGGGAGACTTTACTAACGGCGGCAAAATCTACCTCAACGCGGGATTCACCCTCGACGCCCCCGACTCCGCCCTGCTCGTGGCAAAACAAGGTTCGACTCAATCCCTCCTCCACATCAAGGCGGGCGCCACCGCGAAACTCGCCGGTATAGGTTTCTGGTTTAACGAGGAAGCCACAAAACTCGCGATCACCCTCGAAAGCGGCGCTAAACTCCTCCTTACCGACCTTATCAACGACGGCGGTTTGGGCGACTATTTCGGCACTCTCGGCGACGGCGACAAAATCACGATTGTAGGCTTTGCTGAAAATTCTATCGGCATCAAGAACCACACCGCCGCCGACGACGCCCTGCTCTCCAAGATCGAAGCCGAGGGCGTTGAACAGTTCTACTGGGTAAACGACGCCGTCGCGGGCTACTGGTGGCTCTCCACCGAGATCCCCGAACCCGCCGATTGGGCGGCGATCTTCGCGCTTTCCGCCCTCGCCGCCGCGATCTACCGCAGAAGAAAGTAATACATTTTTCAAAACACCAAAACGCGGCTTTTTTCAAAGCCGCGTTTTTTTGCGCCCACACTACCCGCGCCCCGCACGCCCGCTTTTTTCTGCGCCGTACGAGCGGCGCCGCACGCAAGTATCCCCCCCCGCCGCGCGAGGATCCCCCCCCCGAAACGCACTCGAAAAAAAATTCTATAAAAACAAAAAAAGCCTTGCGTCTTTTTTTGGCGTCTCTATATAAATATGCCAATTCTAAAAAAATCAGAGAAACTATACCCACACACAACGAATATGAAAGCTAAGAGCGTTATATATTCCCTCGCAATTCTCGCCGCGGCGACGTCCGCGCATGGCCACTTCGAAACGAAGTGCGACGACCACCTGTCCGTCACAATGGCGCCGTCCTTCACCACCGCGGAAAAGTTCATTTGGAGAGGCGATTTCAACGGCAAGGCGTCGACCTCTGGCATTCTGTATGTCGACGGCGGAAACACCTACACTGCCTACGGCATCATCGTCAGCGGCACTTCCGCGGGCTCCAACCACATTCCGCTCAAGTTCACTTTCGATTCCAACACCACTCTGAATTTTACGAGCTACAATGTCATTGATTCGGGCGCGTTCAACAGCAGCTATTATATCGACATAGCTTTCGTCGGCGCCGATGAAAACGTCACGAACGCCGTTGTAAACGCCAACACCGCAAGCCAGATTGTTGCGAACCTCGATGTCAGCGGCGAATACGCCAGAAACATAACCATTGGCAAGGGCGTGACCTTCAACGCGCAAAGCCTCGCTATCCAAACCACGACCGCCGACACCGGCACCCTTACTATCGACGGCACCCTCAACGCGTCGGGCACTTTGAGCACCAACTCCGGCTCGGGTTTTTACACCTCGAATGTCGTCGTAAACGGCTTGCTCTCGGTCGGGGTCGATGTTTCCGACAATGGCAAACTCAACCTCGCGGTCAACAACGGCGGCGCGGTCAATGTCACCAAATTGTTTGAGACAAACGGCGCGCTCACAATCGCCTCGGGCGCGACGCTGACGGCGAAAAGCTTCACCTTGAAAAGCAACGCCACCGCAAACATCAACGGCACTGTCAACGTCACCGGCGGCGAGTTCCTGCTCGAAAAAGACGGCAGCGCAAAGCCCACCGTCACGCTCACATCGGGCGCGGAAATCAACATCACTTCGGGCTACTTCCGCACGAGATCCGCGACTCTCGACCTCGTAAGCGGCTCCACGATGACAATCAACAACCCCTACGGCAGCGCTTCCATAACGGCGGCGGGCGTGTTCTACGTGCGCAACGGCGCCGAACTTTACATCACCACAACCAACAGCAATACCCCCGTTATAAACGCCTACAACTACGTGTCGATAAGCGGAAAGCTCGTTGTGGAAGGCGGCAAGTGGATCGCCGCTTCGCGGAGCGGCATTACGCTTAACACAAGCGATATCGAGCTCAACGGCGTACCCCTCGCCCTCGGCAACAACTACGGCAGCGGCGGCGACTTCACCAACGGCGGCATAATCACGCTAAATGCCGGTTTCACACTCGACGCCCCCGATTCCGCCCTGCTCGTGGCAAAACAAAGTTCGACTCAATCCGTCCTCCACATCAAGGCGGGCGCCACCGCGAAACTCGCCGGTATAGGTTTCTGGTTTAACGAGGAAGCCACAAAACTCGCGATCACCCTCGAAAGCGGCGCGAAACTGCTCCTTACCGACCTTATCAGCGACGGCGGAATGAGCGAGTATTTCGGCACTCTCGGCGACGGAGACACCATTACGCTCATCGGCTTTGCGGAAAATTCTATCGGCATCAAGAACCACACCGCCGCCGACGACGCCCTGCTCTCCAAGATCAACGCCGAGGGCGTTGAACAGTTCTACTGGGTAAACGATCCGTCCGCGGGCTACTGGTGGCTCTCCACCGCTATCCCCGAACCCGCCGACTGGGCGGCAATCTTCGCCCTCGCCGCTCTCGCCGCCGCGATCTACCGCAGAAGAAAGTAAGACATTTTACTTTAAAAAAACGCCCGCTTGCAAGCGGGCGTTTTTTTTGTGTCTCACTTACGCCAATTATTTCGTGCAAAAAAAGACGGCGGGGCTTCCCCCGCCGCTTTCTAACCCACAAACGCGCATGCCGCGTTTAGAAGAATTTTTTGTAGAACGGCTCCGACTGCTGCTTGGGCGGATTTTTCTTGTCGTCGCCGCACGCTATCGCGAAGTCCTCAAGCTTCCTGCGCTGCTCGTCGGTGAGCTTTGTCGGCACCTCGACGTATACGCGAACGTAAAGGTCGCCCCGATCGCCGCCGCGCAGGCTCGGCATTCCGAGACCTTTCATGCGAAGCGCGCTGTTCGGCTGCGTGCCAGCGGGAATTTTCAAAACCGCCTTGCCCGTCAGAGTGTCGATGTCAACCTGCCCGCCGAGCGCGGCGAGGGTGAACTTTATCTTGATGTCGGTGTATAAATCGTTGCCGTCGCGCTCGAACTTTTCGTTCGGGGCGACGAAAATCGACACATACAAGTCGCCGTATTCGCCGCCATTGTAGCCCGCGTTCCCCGCGCCCGTCTTGCGAAGCCGCGCGCCGGTATAAACGCCCGCGGGAATGTCTATCTTGACCTCGGTGCGCTCTTTTACGCGGCCGGTGCCGCCGCATTTGTCGCACGGATGCTCGATTACCGTCCCAGTGCCGCCGCATTCGGGGCAAGGCTGCGAGAAGCGTATAGGCCCCTGCGCCATGCGGATTTGCCCCGAGCCCTTGCAGCGCGGGCAGACTTTGCGCCCGCCCTTGCCGTCTTTCGAGCCCGTCCCCGAGCATGTCGGGCAGACCGTCATGCGGTTGTAGCGGATTGTGCGCGTTGCGCCCTTCGCCGCCTCTTCGAGAGTGAGCTCGATCTCCGCGCGAATGTCGGAGCCGCGCTCGGGCTCGTCGGGCTCGCGCCCGCCGCCGCCTCCGAAAAAGTCGTAAAACGCCGCGCCCCCGCCGCCGCCTCCGCCGAACACTTCGCGGAAAATGTCGAACGGATCCTGAAAGCCGCCGAAGCCGCCCCCCATGTTAGACGAAAACCCGCCGCCCTGCGTGAACGCCGCGTGCCCGAACTGGTCGTACTTGGCGCGCTTCTCGTCGTTCGACAAAACCTCGTACGCCTCGGAGACCTTTTTGAATTTCTCCTCGGCGGATTTGTCGCCCGGGTTGTGGTCGGGGTGGTATTTGAGCGCGAGCTTGCGGTACGCCTTCTTGATGTCCTGCGCGCTCGCGTTTTTCTCGACGCCGAGAATTTTGTAAAAATCTTCCTCAGCCATGGACTACCCCTCTTTGCCGCTCGAAACCACGACGCTCGCGGGACGAAGCAGCCTGCCGTTGTAGAGATACCCCCTGCGGACGACCTTTATCACGCCGTTCTCCGCGACGGTGTCGGACGGCTCGTGCGAGACGCATTCCGACGTGTTCGGGTCGAACGGCTTGCCCTCGGCGGCGATTTCCTCGACACCGAAATTGGCGAAAACTTTTTTTATCTGCGCGCAGACCATCTCGACTCCCGTCGTGATGCTGCCGCCCTCGCCCGACGCCTTCGCCGCGTCTATCGCCATTTCGAGGTGGTCGAGCGACGGCAAAAGCTCCTCGATGAGCGGCTGAAGCGCGAACTTTGAAAGCTCCTGCTTCTCGCGCTGGACTTTCCTGCGGTAGGTGTCGAGATCCGCCACCGCCCGAAGATACAAATCCCTGTTTTCGGCCGCCTGCGCGAGAGCCGCCTCAAGCTCGCTGCCTAAGGAAATTTCCGCGTTCAAAGCCTGCTCCTCCGAAGCCATTGCCTCGGCGTCGGCGCAGTCTTGCGGGCAGTCCGCGGCGGCTTCGGGAGCGGTCTTTGCCGTTTCCTCCGCGGGCGCGTCCTCGGCGGGCGCGGCGCCTTGCGTTTTGTTGTCGTGTTGTCTTTTCATAAATCTCAACTTTGGCATATCGTAAAAATGCAATTTACCTTAAGGAAAAAATCGAAAAAAAAATATTACCGCTCCCCGCCGTTTTCAAGCATCTTGTTTAACAGCTCCAGCCCGCCGCCGAGATCGGAGAACTCGCCGTCGAGCTGCGCCTCGTAGAGCCGCGAGAGAATCTCGCCGAATTTCTTCGAAGGCTTAAGCCCCGCCTCCACCAAGTGCCGCCCCATGACAATCGGCTTGGGCGCGGAATCGCGCACGCTAAGCTCCCGCGCGCGCTCGGTTATCCACTCGCCCTGCGGGGAGTCGTCCTCGGGCTCGCCGCCCCTGCCGTTGCGGTCGGCGAAATCCACGCGCACAAGCCTGTCTATCCTGCCGACTTTCCGCGCGAGCCTGCGTATGGCGGAATCGCCCGCGCCCACGCGCCATAAATCGAGTATCGCCATGTGCCGCTCGACAAGCGGGGGCACCTGCTCGAGAATCGACTTCTCGCGCGTGAGCCGCGCCAAAAACGAGCGCGTCGGCGCCGCGCCCAGAATGTCGTGCGCATAGGAGTGTATCTTGCCGTCCTCGCCGGCCGTCGTGCAAAGCGGCTTGCCGAAATCGTGGCAAAGCACCGCGAGCCCGACAATCAAGTCCTCGCGCTCGTCGCCCGTCCTGCGCGTGGCGAACGCGTCGAGCGAAAGCCCCGTATGGATAAAAACGTCGCCCTCGGGGTGCCACTGCGGATCCTGCGGGCAGCCGACCGTCGCGGCGAGCTCGGGAAAATATTTTATCCAGCCGCAGTCGCGCAAAAAACACAGCCCGCGCGAAATCTTCACGCCCTTTAAAATCAGCTTGCGCCACTCCTCGAAAACGCGCTCCTGCGGCAGGTTCTCGAACGGGATTTCAGAGCAGAGCTTGACGGTCTCGGGCGCGACTTGCATGTCGAAGCGCGCGCTAAACTGCATCGCCCGAAGAACGCGCAAAGAGTCCTCCGAAAACCGCGCCGACGTGTGCCGCAAAACGCCCGCCCGCAAATCCGCGACGCCCCCGCAGGGGTCGACAATCTCGTCGGAAAGGGGGTCGTATAAAACCGCGTTCAAGGTGAAGTCGCGCCGCGCGCAAGCCTCGGCGGGCGAGAGAAACGGGTCGCAGTCGATGTCGAACGCCCTGTGCCCCTCGCCCGACTTGCGCTCGCGCCGCGGTATGCTAACGTCGATGTCGAAGCCCTTCAAAATCCATACGCCGAAACTTTTCCCGACAATCTCCACGCGGAATTTTTCGCGCAGCATTTTTTCGAGAACCGCGGGCTCGAGCCCATAGACCTCGATGTCGAAGTCCTTCGGGCTTTTGCCCAAAAGCGCGTCGCGCACGCAGCCGCCGACAAAATACGCCCGCCCCCCGAGCCGCTTCGCCGACCCGAAGATGTGCGCGCACGCGTCGCGATATTTCGGCGGCAGCTCCAGCATCTACTGAATGTCGTAAACCAGAAGCTTGCCTCCGGCGGGCTTGAGGTAGTTCTCGACAAAATTCACGTGTATCGGGTGCTCGGCGTAGCGCTTGAGACCCGCCGCGCCGTCCTCGAACGAGACGACGAGCGCGTAGTCGAAGAAGTCGTCAACGACCGGCCGCGCGCTCGGAACGGGCGCGCCGATGTGAATGAATTTCACCCCGTCGATTTTCTTGAGAGTCTCGAGCCCCTCGAGGATCATCGGGGCTTTTTCCTTTTCGCGCGTGCGAAATATTACAACGTGAGTAAGCATATTTTTTTCCCTTTCGATTTGTTTAAAAATAAAAACGAGCTTCGCGCCCGCGAACCCCGTTTGAAAAAATTTCGGCATGCCGCGAAAGCGCGGCGCGCGCCTATTTTGCGACTATCCTGAAAAGACGAAGCCCTTTCGCGCCCTTGAGGTCGACCTCTTTGCCGTTGCGCTCTATCTTCACGCGCTCGGCGTCGGTCAGCTTGAGCATCACGGGCACTTTCGACTTGAACTGCCTGCTTTCGCCCGCCTGCATCGGGCCGGTGTAGAACACTTCCGCGGGCTTGCCGTCGGGGGTTTTCAGGTCGGGATAAACAAGGACGTAGGTGTCGGCGAGAGCCGTCAGCGAAAGCGTCAGCTCCGCGTCGGCGGGAACCTCGTTGACGGCAGCCTGCGCGGCTTCCGAAACGGGCGCGGGCTGCGTGGGCATATTCGCGTTTACCGCGATTTCCGCGTTTTCCTCGGGCGCCTTTTTCGACATCGACGAGACCGCGAAAATTATTACCGCCGCGAGCAAAATCACCCCGACGAGCGCCGCCGCGAGCTTCACAAACTTGTCGGACGAATCCGCCCGCGCGGGCTCTTCCGAAGCGTCGGAATCGAAGCGCGATTCGAGCGAAGCGGGGGGCGTCTCAAAGCCGCTGTCGGCGCGCTCCGCCTCGTTCGAGGCTTTCTGGAAAACGCTTTTGCGTCTGCCGTCCTCGGACGGGACGCGCTGGGACGCCGACAAATACATCTCCATGACCTGCGCCTCGTCGAGCTTAAGATACGCCGCGTAGATGCGCAGGAAGCCGCGCTTGTAGATTTCGGGGAGGTTGTAGTCGAACTTGCCCGCCTCCATATTCTCTATGACGTCGACGCGCAAGCGCGTGGCGTCGGCGGCGTCGCGCACCGAGACGCCCATATCGGTTCTCGCCTTTGACAATTTATCGCCTAAATTCTTCATCGCAACAAAGAAAATCATTCACAATAAAACATTGCAAGCCCAAAAAAACGAGCCGCGCAAAATTTTTGCGTTTTTTTAGTAAAGCAGGCGCCTTACCGTCATGAAGCCTTCAGCCGCCTTCATTCCGACAATCGCCCCGCGCACGATCGCAAGCGAGCGCAGAGCCTCTACGCTGCGAACGTCGGGGAAAAATTTGAGCTGGCTTTTGTACGCCTGAACCGCGCGCAGCTTCATGTCGAGAAAATCGTAGATCTCGTTGTAAACGTTCGGCAGAAAGCCGCCCTCGACGCACTCGATGTTCCAGTGCGTCTCCGAGAGGGTTTCATACATCATCACTTCCTTGATGTTTCTGCCGAAGTCGGTGCAAGTGCGCGCCGCCACCTGCGCGGCATAGACGATTTCCCTGTGGTCTTTGTGGAGGTCGTTTATGAACGGAATATATAAAATGTCGGGGGCGACTTCCTTGACGACGTCTATCACAACCTTGTTGACCTTGTACATCGGCTCGTCGTGGACGAGGACGTTTGGAAGATCGCGGTAAATCACGTTGCCGTAGTCGACGCCGAGAATCTCCATCGCCTGTTTCGTTTCGGCGCGGATCTCGGGCTTGTTCGGCTTCATCACGGGGTTGTCCTCGCCGATCGACGTTAGAATGGAGACGAAAACTTCGTCGCCGGCTGCGGCGTGTTTTGCCAAAGTCGCGCCCGCGCCGAGCGTTTCGTCGTCATTGTGCGGTGCGAGAACAAGAACTCTTTTTTTCATAAAATTATTTCCAGTTGTCCCTCAGCCACTGCGGGGTGCGCACGTGGCGGAAAAATCCCTTAAGCCCGATCGACTTGCCCGCCAATGCTTGGTCGGGAGTCGGGTTGCCGTGGAACACGACCATCTTCGCGTCGGGCGGAAGAATCGGGTCGGCGAAATAGCAGAGCGGGAACGGGCGCATGCAGTTGTACTTGAAGCTCGGCATCCACTTTTTCGGCCAAAAGCGCAGAACGCCCGCCTTCGAGAGAACGTCGGTCACATACGCCTGCTCGTGGCGGTACTCCGCCTTAACCTTTTCCATGTTCGCCATGAAATAGTCGTACAAATCGCGGTTCTTGCCGGCCTCGAAACGGTAAACGCCGGTCTCGCCAACGCCGTGCTTTTTCGACGGGCGCCAGTGCTCGATTACATAAAAATCGCCCTCTATCAAAAAATATTGGTCGATATTAGCCACAATCACTGTGTCGAGGTCGAGGAACAGCACCCTGCCCGAGAGCCCGATGTCGTCGCGGAAGCACGATAGCTTGCGCCAGCCGCGCTCGCGGTCGGGCGGCAGATCCATTTTGGGGAGCGGGCGCGCCTCGATATTCGGGTCGAGCCCCGCGGAGTTGTCGGTAAAGCAGACGAACTTGAACGGGAGCGTGATGTTGCGCGCGCACATATTGTAGAGGCGGTTCACGTATTCCGCCCCGTATTTGTCCCCCCATTTCATGCTGATTACGGTGTATTCCGCCATTGCGGGCTCCTTTCTTTCGCCGATTTTTTAAAAGATGTTTTTATGAAAGCGACGCGGCGCGATGTCAAGACTCTACTTTCAAGAGCGACCTCACAGTCTTGAGGAACGAGTCGTCCTGAAAGCTGCTTTTTGTAAGATACGCGTTCGCGCCCGCCGCCTTGCCGCGCGCCCTGTCCTCGCTCCTGTCCTTGTACGAGACGATCACGACCGGCACGTACTTGTTGACCGACCGGATTTTCTCCACCAGCCCGAAGCCCGTAAGCCTCGGCATGTCGACGTCGCTTACGACGATGTCGTACTTCGAGAGCCTGAAGCAGTTCCAGCCGTCCATGCCGTCGACCGCAACGTCGACCGCGTAGCCTGCGGCCTCGAGGATTTTCCGCTGCGTCTCGCGCACCGTGGCGGAGTCGTCCACGACCAGCACGCGCAGTTTTGCCTCGCTGCTTTCGTCCGACGCCTCCTCCGCCGCCGCGATCCCGCGCTCGGAGAATTTTTCAGCGTTCGCGAGAATGTCGTCGGCGTCGAGAATGAGCACCGGACGCCCTTCCTCGTCGAGCGACGCCGCCGAGACGCACGGAATTTTTCCGAGGCTCTCGTGCAGCGGGCGCGCCACGAGCTCCGCCTCGGACGGCAGGGCGTCAACCTCGAAGCCGAACACCCTGCCCTTTTCCGCAAGCGCGACAATATAGATTTCGTCAGCCTGCTTTTGGCGCGACCGCCCAAAGCCGAGAAGCTCGCCGAGCCTGAAAAGGCGCACCTTTCTGCCGTCGAGCCAAAAATGCCGCGCCCCGCCCGACACCTCGATGTCGGACGGCGAGAGCTTGAGCGTGCGGTACACGCGCCCGAGCGCAAACGCGTAGGGCTCGTCGCCGACGAGGAACGCGAGGGACTTTATCACCGAGCGCGTTATCGGCAGCTTCATCGTGAATGTCGAGCCCGCGCCGTAAACGCTCGAGACCGAAATGCTCCCGCCGATTTCGCGCAGCATCGTGCGCACCACGTCGAGCCCGACGCCGCGCCCGCTCACCTGCGTGACGTTTTCCTTAGTCGTAAAATTGGGCAAAAACAAAAATTCAAAGACCTCGTCCGACGACATCTTTTCGAGGATTTCCGGCGCGACGAGCTTTCTCTCCAAAATCTTCGCGCGGATTTTCCGCTCGTCGAGCCCCGCGCCGTCGTCGGAAATTCCGAGCATTAGAAAGCCCGACGAATGCCACGCGCGCAGGACGATTTTCCCCGACTCGCGCTTGCCCGCCTCGAGCCGCGCGGCGGGCGTTTCTATGCCGTGGTCGCACGCGTTTCGCAAAAGGTGCGTCAGGGGGGACTCGAGCATTTCGAGAACGTCGCGGTCGACGGGGACGTCCTTGCCGACGATCTCGAGCGTTATGCGCTTGCCAGACTCTTTCGCGAGGTCGCGCACGAGGCGCGGGAACATCGCCGCGCAGTCGGAGAACGGGCGCATGCGGCTCGCCGAAACCTCGGCGTAGAGCCTGTCGGAAAGCACGACATTCCTGCGCGAGTACTCGCCCAAAGACTCCGTCTGCGAGCGCAGCCGCCCGACGATCGCGCGCATCGACTTTCTGATTTGCTCGAATCTGGCGATCGCCGCCTCCGCCCCGGGCGTACCCTCGAGGGCGTTCATTGCGTTTTCAAACTGCCTGACGAGGCGCTCCTGCGACTCCTTTATCGACGAGCTCGACTCCCTGTAAATTTCGGCGCGCCTGTTTTCGATTAGAATTTCCGCCGAAAGCTCCATTAGCGCGCTCAGGCTTTTTGGCGAGACTTTCACGAACGAATCGCGCGCCTTTCTGGCGCTCTCCGCGCCGCCCGCGGGCTTTGGCGACGCCGAGACTCTCGCGGATTTTCCCGCGCTTATCCTGCGCAGATTTTCCAGATTTTCCGCAAACGCGGAGCGGCTGTATTTTTCAAACCCCGACGCGCAAAGCCCCGAGAGAAAATCGGCGCATTTCAAAAGCGCGTCGAGCGAATCGGAGTTTATCGCAATCTGCGCGTTCTGCGCGGCGACAAAACAGTTCTCCATCTCGTGCGTAAAATCCACGATGAGCGAAAGCCCCACGACCCTCGCCGCGCCCTTTAGGCTGTGGCTCGAGCGCATCAGCTTTTCAAGCTTCTTCGCGTTGGAGAAATCGTCCTCAAGCTCGACGAGCGTCTCGGAAAGCGCGGCGGTGTGGTTGCGCGCCTCCTCGAGAAAAAGCGGCTTCATCGAGGCTTCTATCTGCGGCAGAGTCTCGGACGAGTCGTCGGCGGCCGCCGAAACGGGCGCCTCGGCGGGGGCGTCCTCGGCGAGGAAATCCGAAGCGAGGGCCTCGTCCAACTTTCCCGCGAGCCTCCCCAACGCGGCGTCGATTTCCGCGGGCTCTGCGGCGGCGATTTCAGAAAGCGCGTCGACCGCGAACGAAAACGACGAGTTGAATTTTGTCGCGCCCGAGTGGCGCTTTAGAAAGTCCTCTATCTTCTCGCAAAGGTCAGCGTATTTCGCCAAGCCCAAAAGCCGCGCCGCGCCTTTCAGCGACGTCGCCGCGCGCAATCCGGCGCGGGCGTCGGCTTCGCCCTTTCGCAGCTTCTCCAAAGCCGCGCAGTGCTCGCGCGCCTCCTTGGAGAAAAGCTCCAGCATGAACGGATCCGCTTTCACCGCGCCCTCCTCATCACCGCCGCCGAAAGCATTTCAAAGTCTATAACCACGACGCGCTCGCCCGCCAATTTGAAGCTTCCCGAGGCGCACACGCCGTCGCCGTTCTCGGCGGGCGCGAGCGTGCCTTCGTCGGGCTCGGCGGCGCCGCGCGCAAAATCGGCGGCGAACGCGAACTTCCCCTGCTCCGACGAGCATACCACGATGCACCTCGGCTTGTCGGACTCGCCGATATTCGGGAACAGCCTGCGAAGATCCGCCGCCACGACAAGCTCGCCGTCGATGTTCACAAGCCCCACAACCGCCCCTTCGCGCCGGAACGGAATTTTGTGTATCATGCGGAATATCGAAAGCTCCGCGACCGCAGACGGCGGAAGAGCAAAGAGCGCACCGCCGCATTTAAAGACGAAATACGCCGCGCCGCCGCCCGAGACTTTCGCAGCGGGGTTGTATGCCGAATCTATCCACGACTTGAAATAGCCCTTGGGGATTTCGCGCTCGAAAAATTCGCGCCCGGCGTCGGCGTAAATCTGGCAGTTGGCGCAGTGAATAGCCTCGCCGAGCCTCGGGCAGGAGGCGTCGCCCCAGATTCCCGACTCGTTCCAGCATCTCGAATTTCCGTCGCCTTCAGCCATTGCGAGCCTTTCCGAAAAGGATTTCCGGGCGCACCGCGACGATAGATTCCGATCCGTTTTCAAATGTTCCGAACGCGTCGGAATCGGAGGCGAACTTCGCGCCGCCGGGAAATTCGCGGACGCCCGAGATGCCCTCTGCAAGCAATGCTGCGCGCGTTTCTTTTCCGCCGATTTTCATTTTTACAATTATGTGGCGCGTGCCGAAAAGCCTGCGCGCCTTGCGCCCCGACACCGCAAAATTTATGTCGAACACGGGAATTTTCTCGCCCCCGAAATCGCGGAAGCCCGAGAATGGGGGCTCGTCCTGAAGCCCTTGCGTGTCGAACGCGGGCGCGACGCATTCCACGCAGCCGAGCCCGATCGCGCATGTCTTTTCGCCCGCCTTAAAAATAAGCGCGTGCATTACGCCCCGCCTTTCGGTTCGGATTCGAACGATGAAATTTCCGACGAAAGTTTTTCAGACGACTCCTTGAGCTGCGCGCGCACCGCCGAGACCTCGCGCATGACGAGCTCCGACTGGCGCATTGCCTCGCCCACGCCCGCCATGGCGTCGCCGACCTTTGTGATGTCGAGCCTCTGCGAGCGGATTCCCGACGCGAGCCTTTCCACCTGCGGGGAAATCGCCTGCATCTTCGCGGCGAGTTCCTCCATTTCGGAGACGAGCCTGCCGATATCGGCGCCGCCCGTTCTGATTTCCTCGGCGAATTTGTCCATTTCGGACACGCCGGAATCGACGGCATTGCGCATGTCCCTGACGATAGAAGTGATTTCCTCGACCGCCGCGGCGGACTGCTCGGCGAGCCTGCCTATTTCGCGCGCGACCACCGCGAACCCGACGCCCGAAGCGCCCGCTTTTTCAGCCTCGATTGAGGCGTTTAGCGAAAGCAGGTTTGTCTCTTCGGAAACTTTTGCGATCGTCGCGACGGCCGCGCCGATGTTGCCCGCGCGCTCGCTTATCACCGCGAGCCTGCGCGCCACCGACGAGGTGCTGCGGGTGAACACGCCGATGGAATATTCCATTTCGGAAATTTTGCGCCTGCCTTCGTTCGCCGCCTGCGCGCCGTCGGAGGCGTTCTGCGAGAGCTTGTCCGACATGTCGCAAAGCGACGCCGAGCCCTCGCCGAGCTGCTTGACCGAGTCCGACACCGCCGCGAGCATTCCGCCCAGCTCGCGCATTTCCGCGTCGTATCTTTCGGAAGAGCGGTCTATCTCCGCCGACACTCCCGAGATTTCGTGCCCCGAAAATTTTATCCTCAAAACGAACGAGCGTATCCGCGCCGCCGTTTTCAAAACCGCCCGCACGAGCCTGCCCGACTCGTCCGAGGACGCCTCGGTATGCGGCATCTCGAAGCGGATTTTGCCCAAAGCGAGCGTCTCGGCGATTTCCGACGAGCGCGAGATGCGGTCGAACGTGCCGCGCATGAAGAGAATCGAGACGAAAAGCGCCACGACGTAAATCCCCATTCCCGCGAACTCGCGCAAGGTGGCGGAATACACCGCCGAGACAATCTCGCTGCGCGGGGCGATATGCACCACGACCCAATTCCCCGGGCGGACGAGCTTTTGCGACACGCAAAAAACCTCGCCCGTTTTGGAGTCCGTGAAAAGCGAAATTCGCCTGTCGGCGCTATCGACGAGCGCGGAATTTTTCGCCGTCTCGAAGGCGGACTTTAGCATGTCGCGGTATGCCGTCCTGTATTTCGAGATGTCCAGCGAAGCCGCCGACTCGTCGCGCGAGACCTGCCCGTTTTCGTCGCGCGAGAGCGCGAGGGTGAAGTTGCCGTTTTCGTCGGTAAGAAGGTCGTCGAGCGGCACCGCGCGGAGGTTTTCGTTTTTCGTCGCGGCGATAATCCTGCCCTGCGAGCTTATCAAAAATATGTCGCCGCCCTTGAAAGTTTTCATCGTGTTTATGTAAGACGAGATTCCCGCGAGATCGCGGTCGAACGCGACCTGCCCGCTGTATTTGCCGTCGTGGTAAATCGGCGCGGCATACTCGACCATCATGACGTTGTTCGAGTAGATGTAGGGCTCGGTCACGATGAAAGACTCCTTGTCGCCCGCCTCCATTTTTTTGCGGAGCCCCGCCGAATACATCGCGGTGTCCATGCCCGTCAGCGGCTCGAGCGAAAGCTCGCCCTTTGCGCGCGTCCAGTAAACGACAAACCTGCCGCCCTCGGACTTGGCGATCCACTCGTCCATGGAAACGTGCGTCTTGTTGCTCGCGAAATCGTAGGCGTCGATGCCGCCGTCGGCGGTGACCTCCTTGCCGTCGCGCAGATTTTTAAGCCCGAGCTCTGTGCCGAAGTCGGCGAGGTCTGCGTTGACCTCGTACCCGACGCTCGCGCCGATGAAGTTCGGGAACTCCCCAAGAATGTCTTTTATGAGCCTTACGCTCCCGACTCTGTTGCCGAAAAGAATCGACGCGGCCTCCGCCGCGCTCTTGGCGACGGCAACCCCGCGCGTGTTTTCAGCCGAGACCTTCGCCGCGATAAGCTCGGTGTCCGACACGAACCTGCCCTCCGCCATCGACTTTAGCGCGTCGTAATTCGTGTAGGAATTTATCGCCGTCACGAGCAAATCGACCGCGAATATCGGCAGGATTATGCAAAGTATTATTTTCGTCCGTATTCTCATATATCGAAACTGCGCCGCGCCCGCGCGCGCCCCATGCTCCCGAAGAAACACTATCGGCGCGCCCCTTGCAAGATTTTTTGCGCCGCGCCGAAAGCGGAATTTTAAGCCCACATTTGTCTTGCGTTTTCGCCGCGCCCGTCAATGCTCGGGGGCGATGAAATTCAATCTGCCCAAAGACGCCCTGATGACCGTCGACGGACTCCCCTTCAAAAAAGTTTCCAAGGGGAAAGTCAGGGAAAACTTCGACCTCGGCGACGAGCTTCTCATCGTCGCCACCGACCGCATCTCCGCGTTCGACGTAATCATGCCAAACGGCGTGCCCGGAAAGGGAGTGTTGCTTACGCAAATCAGCCTCTGGTGGTTCGAGCAGGCCGCGAAGATTATGCCCACGCACCTGGCCGACAACCACTCCGAGCGCGTCGCCGAGCTTCTCGCCGACTTCCCGCACCTCATCGACCGCTCGATGATCGTCAAGAAGCTAAAGCCCATGCCCGTCGAGGCGATCGCGCGCGGGTATCTCGCCGGAAGCGGCTGGAAAGAATACTCATCGACCGGCAAGCTCTTTGAATTCGAGCTGCCCGCCGGCCTGCGCGAGAGCGAAAAGCTCCCCGAGCCGCTCTTCACCCCGACGACAAAAGCCGCCGAGGGGCACGACATGCCGATAACAAACGCCGAGTGCGAAAAGCTGCTCGGCTCGGAAATTTTCAAGACGATAAAAAACGCGAGCCTGAAGCTCTACGACATGGGCGCGAAAAAAGCCGCCCAGTGCGGAATTATTCTCGCCGACACCAAGTTCGAGTTCGGCACCGACGCAAACGGCAAAGTGTACCTTATCGACGAAGTGCTCACGCCCGACTCCTCGCGCTACTGGCCTGCCGACGACTACCAAGTCGGGCGCGCGCAGGCGTCCTACGACAAGCAGTATGTGCGCGACTGGCTCGAGACTCTCGACTGGAACAAGCAGGCACCCGGCCCGCAGCTCCCGCCCGAAGTTATCGCCAACACCATAAAGTGCTACACAACCGCCCTCACAAAATTGATGGGAAAGTAAAAAAACTAAACACAAAACGCCGCAAATTTTTTGCGGCGTTTTTTGTGTTTTTGGGAAAATGAAATTCCGCCCGTGCGCAGCGTTTTACCGCGGGGCGTTTTCGCGCAGGGCGAGCTGCCCGCACGCAGCGTCGATGCCCGAGCCCTTTTCGCGCCGCAGCGTGTGCGAGACCCCCGCCTCTTTCAAAATCCGCGCGAACGCCGCCCTGCGCGCCGCGTTCGGGCGCTCCCAGTCGAGCGACTCAACCTTGTTGTAGGGAATCAAATTAACGTGCGCGTGCAGCCTGCGCGCGATTTTCACAAGCGCGCGGGCTTCGTCGAAAGAGTCGTTCACGCCCTTGATTAGGATATATTCGAGCGTAATCATTCTGCCGTTCGAGGCCGCGAATTTTTCCGCCGCCGCGACGAGCCTTTCTATCGGAAACTTCGCGTTTATGGGCATAATTTTTCCGCGCACCGCGTCGGTCGCGCCGTGGAGGCTTATCGCCAGCCGATACGGAAAATCCGAATCCGCGAGGCGCTCGATTTTGTCGGCGAGCCCGCATGTCGAGACTGTTATCCTGCGCGCGCCAAAGCCGAACTTTTCGGGCGAGTTGAACGCCTCGAGCGCCGCGAGCAGATTGTCGAGGTTCGCCAAAGGCTCGCCCATTCCCATCACGACGATGTTCTCGAACTCGAAGCCGCCGCCCGAAACAAATGGCAGCGCCTGCGCGACGATTTCGCCCGCCGTCAGGTTGCGGATGAATCCGCGAAGCCCCGAGGCGCAAAATTTGCAGCCGCTCGCGCAGCCGACCTGCGTGCTAATGCAAAGGGTCTTGCGCACGCCGCCGCCCTCGGGCGCTTCGAGCAGGACGGACTCGACAAACTTTCCGTCGGCGAGGGCGAAGAGATATTTTTTCGTCTCGTCCGACGCCTCGCGGTTTCCCGCGAGCCTGCCCTCGGCGAACTCGACATTTTGCGAAAGCCAATCTTTGAGGGCTTTCGGGAGCGACGGCATCGACTGCGGGTCGAATATTTTTTTTCGATAGACGGCGTCGAAAACCTGCGCGGCGCGGAATTTTTCAAAGCCCGCCCCCGCGAGCGCCTCGCCCAGCTCGGCGCGGGAGAGGCGGTAGAATCCGATTTTTGCGGGCATCTACTAAAAGCGCTCGTTCGACTCGGGGCGCCAAGTGTCCTTGTTCGATGCGCGGTTGCGCTCGCTGACGCGCTTGATGTAGGTGTCGGTGTCGGAAGTTTCGCCCGTGATAACCGAGCCGATCGGCGTGCGCTCGGCGTCGTCCCTGACGGAGTCGCAGCCGAACAGCGAGAACGCCGCCGCCGCCAATACGATAATTCTTGCAAGCTTCATAACTACTTCTCCGATTTCGCCAGATATTTTGAGTCGATAAAAATCCTGCCCTTGTACGCCCACCTGACGGCTTTCGTTCCGTCGGATTTTTTCACCACGACTTTTTCAAAATCGAGCGAATGTTTTTCCGAATTTCCGAACGAGACCGTGCGCGAACTTTCCGCGACGTCCTCGGGCGGCGGCAGCTTCGAGGCGACAGCCTTCAGCTGCGAAAGGCTCGGCATATAACTGGGTTTGTTTTCCTCTTGTTCCGGCATTTGTTAAATTGGGATTAAAACCCGAATAATTGCGCATACCCCGCGCTTTTCAAGACAAAAACAAAGCTCCCCTTACGCTGAAAAATTGCGCGGCGACCGCCCATAGTAAGACTTAAATATGCGCGAGAACGAATACGGCGTGGCGTAGCCCACCCGCGAGGCCGTCTCCGCGACGGTCAGCGCGCCCTCTTTGAGAATGTTGAACGCGACTTTCATTCGCGTTTTGAGGACGAATTTGTTGAACGTCTGCGCCGAGTGCGCAAGGCACATTTCGTCGAGCCGCTTGACCGAAACCGAAAGCTCGCGCGCGACGTCTTTGGACTTCCAGCTTTTCTCGGGGCGGCGCTCGACCTCGGCGAGCTTTTCGACAAACCTCTCGTACCGCTCGGCGCTCGTCGGGCGCGCGGCGGCGTTGAACTCGCCCTTGATGAGCTCGGCGAGAATGTCGGCGAGGCTCTCCAGAATTATCAGCGAGCGCCGCTTGCCATAGACCTCGCTGAAATAGACGCGCATGACCGCGTGAATGTCGTCGAAGCGCGAGAAATGCCTTATCGAGATTTCCCTTCCGAACACGCCGTTCCAGTAGCGGTTGCTTTTAAAGTGCAGCCAAAACACGTTCGCGCGCGCGCCCTCGACATACGAGTCGCACAGGCGGTTCGGCGGGATCACGAGTGCGTCGCCGGTTTTGAGCTTGTATTTTTTTCCGTCGAACTTCGCCGAAAGCACGCCCCTGACGACGCAGAGAATGTCGGTGAATTTTTTGTTTTTGCGCGAGTGGTAATAGCCCTTTGTGTGCTCCGCGAACCCGCCCGAGAGGATTCCGCGCTTGGCGAGAATGTCGGTCGGCAGGGTCTCGGGGACGGTGATCGTATGCGTGCCGCTGTTGATGAGATTGGCAGGCATATAGCGCGTGCTTTTGTTGTTCGAAAAATAGCTTACCTTGTTGCCCTTTGGCAGAAGCCGCAGCTGGTTGTCGTCGAAAAGCTGCCAGATGTATTTGTCGTGCTGTGAAATTTTTTGCTTCATGGAAAATTTTTTTAGCCAAACGCCGCATACCCGTTTGCGCCGAAAATACCTAATATATCCCTAGCGGGCGCGCAAGAAATTTTTTGCCGCGCACGCCCCGCGGAGAGAGCTTCGCCCGAAAGTTCGGCAAAATGTTCTCGACAACCCGCCGCCGACTGAAAATTATTGCGCGAAATGAAAGCCGCCATAACTTCGATAGCATATTCCCTCGGCGAGAAAATTCTCACGGGCGGGGAGCTCTCGCGCAGATTCGGCGCGGACGCCATGCGCAAGATCGAAAAATTTTCGGGCATTCTCGAAAGGCGGATCGCGGGCGAGGGCGTCTGCGCCTCCGACCTCGGCGTCAGGGCGGCAGAGCTTATTTTTAAGAACTCGAAAATCGAGAGAAACGACATCGACCTACTCATATTCTCGACCCAGACGCCCGACTATATTATGCCGTCAAACGCGTGCCTCGCGCAGGACAGGCTCGGGCTTCCAAAGACGTGCGCGGCCTTCGACATAAACCTCGGCTGCTCGCAGTTCCCCTACGCCCTCGCGACCGCGGGGGCGTGGATAGAAAGCGGCGCGGCGAAAACCGCCCTTGTGATCCTCGCCGACACCGTCTCGCGGCTGATCCACCCGCTCGACAAGAGCGCCGTCACGATTTTCGGCGACGCCGCCGCCGCGTTTGTGGTTGAAAAGTCCGCCGCCGATTCGCTCGCGAGCTTCGATTTCGGCAGCGACGGCGCGGGCGCGGGCAACCTGATATGCCCTGCCTCGGGCGCGAGAAAGCCACGTTCGCCCGAGGACGACGTCGAGATTACCGACTCCGACGGCAACACGCGCACCAACGCGAATATGTATATAAACGGCTTCGGGATATTCGCCTTCGCGTACAAATCCATCCCCGAGACGGTGAATCGGCTGCTCAAAAAAAATTCGCTTTCGGTCGGCGACATCGATCTTTTTGTATTCCACCAAGCGGGCGAGATGATGGTTTCCTCGGCGGCGAAGCGCCTAAAAATTCCGCCCGAAAAAGTTTACTACAAGATGCACGACATCGGAAACTGCGGCGGGGCGAGCATACCGATAGCCCTCGCCGACGCCGCCGCGCGCGGGCGCCTCAAGCCCGGAATGAGAGTGCTTGTCTGCGCGTTCGGCGTCGGGCTCTCGCTGGGCGCTGCGATCATCGAATGGAGCCCAGACTTTCTCGGCGCCTACACCGACGCCGACTTCTCCCATTCCCCCTCCAAACCCCCCACCCAACTCCCCGCCGACGCGCAAAAATAAACAAAAAAGAGCCTTTTGACAAAGGCTCTTTTTGCATATCGGCCGGCGTGGCGTTAGGGAATTTTTCGCCTCAGCCATGCGGCAAAAACAATCGCCGCCGCAAGGAGGCTCTTAACAGACACCATAAAGCCCGCTCACCCACTCCGGTTCCACCTCAAAAATTGAGAAATCTCCGCGTTCTTCCCGCCGCCCGCTCCACTGCTATTTTTACGCTCTCACAACAAGCTTTCTATCTGATTATACTCTAAATTTTTTGTTGAAAAATATGCCGAGATTATAAGTATTTTTTGGCATGGGCAATAAGGTTGCATTTATAACAGGAATAACGGGGCAAGACGGCAGCTATCTTGCGGAGCTTTTGCTTGCAAAAGGGTATGTCGTTCACGGAATGATTCGGCGGTCGAGCTCTTTCAACACGCAAAGAATCGACCATATCTACAATGACAGGCAGTTTGACGGCAGGTTTTTTCTGCATCATGGCGACCTCACCGATTCGTCGAATATCAATAGGCTGCTTGAAAAATCTCAGCCCGACGAAATCTACAATTTGGGCGCGCAGAGCCATGTCAAGGTAAGCTTTGAAGTCCCCGAATACACCGCCGATACCGACGCCATCGCAACCCTGCGTTTTCTCGACGCGATAAAGGACGTCGGCTTGGTTAAAAAGACGAGATTTTATCAGGCGTCCACGTCCGAGTTGTTCGGCAAGGTGCAGGAAATTCCGCAGAAGGAGACGACGCCGTTTTATCCGCGCAGCCCGTATGCCGTGGCGAAGCAATACGCGTATTGGATTGTCGTCAACTACCGCGAAGCTTATGATATTTTCGCGGCAAACGGCATATTGTTCAACCACGAGAGCGAGCGCCGCGGCGAAACTTTTGTCACGCGCAAAATAACGCGCGCTGCCGGCAGGATAAAGCTGGGTCTGCAAGACAAGCTTATCTTGGGCAATATGGACTCGAAGCGCGACTGGGGCTATGCGCCGGAATACGTCGAGGGAATGTGGCGCATTTTGCAGGCGGACAAGCCTTCCGAATATGTTCTCGCCACCAACGAAACGCACACCGTGCGCGAGTTTGTAGAGCTGTCGTTTGCGCGCCTTGGCATGGACATAGAATGGACAGGCGCGGCGGAAAACGAAAAGGGCGTATGCAAGCAAACCGGAAAAATTTTGGTTGAAGTTTCCCCGCGCTATTACCGCCCGACCGAAGTCGATTTCCTTTTGGGAGACCCCTCAAAAGCCAAGGCAGAGCTCGGCTGGCAGCCCAAAACGACGTTTAAAAAACTCGTCGAGATAATGACCGACGCCGACTTTAAACTCGCCCAAACCGAAGCGAAATTAAAATGAATCCGACCGATAAAATCTTTGTCGCCGGGCACGCGGGAATGGTCGGATCGGCGATCGTCAGGGCGTTGAAAAACGGCGGATACGGCAATCTCTGCCTGCGCTCGCACAAAGAGCTCGACCTTACAAATCAGGCGCAGACCGAGGCGTTTTTCAATTCCGAAAAGCCCGATGTCGCCGTTATCGCCGCCGCGAAAGTTGGCGGCATCTACGCCAATAACACTTTCCCCGCCGAGTTCATCGAGATAAATTTGGCGATAGCCCTGAACACGATCCGCGCCGCCTACAAAGCGGGCGTCAAGCGCCTGCTCTACCTCGGCAGCACGTGCATATACCCTCGCATGGCGCCTCAGCCCATTCCCGAATCCGCGCTGCTCACCAGCGAGCTTGAAAAAACAAACGAGGCGTATGCAATCGCAAAAATCGCTGGGCTGAAATTGTGCGAGTATTTCAGAAAACAATACGGCGTGTGCTACCACAGCGGAATGCCCACAAACCTTTACGGCCCCGGCGACAATTATCACGAAAAAAATTCGCACGTTCTTCCCGCGCTGATACGCCGCTTTCACGAGGCGGCGCAGGCAAATCTACCCGAAGTTGTCTTGTGGGGGACAGGCGCGCCGCTTCGGGAATTTCTGCATGTTGACGATCTCGCCGACGCCTGCGTGCATCTTCTAAAAATGGACAATCCGCCCGACCTCGTAAACCTCGGCAGCGGCGAAGAGGTTTCAATCCGCGAGCTCGCGGAAATCGTCGCCGAAACCGTGGGCTTCAAGGGAAAGGTCGTGCAAGACACCTCAAAGCCCGACGGCACGCCGCGCAAACTTTGCGACACCTCTTTGCTTCGCTCCCTCGGCTGGAAGCCGAAGTACTCCATAAGAGATGGCGTAAAGCAAACGTATAAATGTTTTCTCGAGGAAAAATCCTCGGGCAAAATAAGACTTTAACGCCCGCGCTGTCGGGGGATTGTCATCGCAATATTTCATGCAAAAGATAAAAATAGTTTTGTTGTCAGGGGGATCGGGAAGCAGACTGTGGCCGCTGTCGAACGGCGTGCGCTCAAAGCAGTTCATGCGGCTTTTGAAAAATCCCGACGGAAAGCTCGAATCGATGTGCCAGCGCATAATGCGCCAGCTCAAAACCTCCGGGCTTTCCTCCGACATAACGGTCGCGACGGGCGCATCGCAGGTCGATTCAATTTTGAAGCAAATGGGCGTCGGCGTGGACATCGTCGCCGAGCCCGAACGCCGCGACACTTTCCCCGCGATCGCGCTCGCTTCGTCCTATCTGGCATTTGAAAAAAAATGCGCAAAGGACGACGTCGTTGTTGTAATGCCGATAGACCCCTACACCGAAGACGGATATTTTGCCACAATCCGCAAAATGGCGAACGCGGTCGCGGACAACGCCGCGAACATCGTGTTAATGGGAATTGTCCCGACAGAGCCCTCCGAAAAATTCGGGTATATCGTCCCCGAAAAGAAATCCGGCGGCGAGCCCGTCAAGGTGCTGTCCTTCGCCGAAAAGCCCGACAGGGAGCGCGCGGGGCGGCTCATCAAAGAGGGCGCGCTGTGGAACGGCGGAATCTTCGCGTTCAAAATGGGGTATATGTTAGAAATACTCTCTCGATATACAAATTTAACAAATTTTAACGACATAAAAAACGCCTACTCCGCTTTCCCGAAAAAGAGTTTCGACTTTGAGATTTTGGAGAAAGAGCCGTCGATCGCCGTCGTGCCGTTCAACGGAATGTGGAAAGACCTCGGCACGTGGAACGCGCTGTCGGAAGAGATGGACGACGCTTCGATCGGCAAAGTCGTAATCGACGATTCGCCGAACACGAACGTCGTGAACGAGCTCGACATACCGATAGTCTGCCTTGGCGTGAAGAACGCCATTGTCGCGGCGAGCTTCGACGGAATATTTATCGGCGACAAGGAAAGAAGCGTGTCGCTGAAAGATTATGTCGGGCAACTGGGAGATCTCCGCCCCATGTACGAGGAGCGCAGATGGGGCGAGTATAAGGTGCTCGGCGGCGGCAAATACGCCGACGGGCTGGAGTCGCTTACAAAGCTTTTAAAGTTCAACGACGGCGCGTTTATAAGCTACCAGCGGCACAAGCTGAGGGAAGAAGTGTGGACATTCGTCAACGGCGAAGGGCTTCTTGTCTTGGACGGCAAGCGCATAAGCGTAAAGAAAGGCGACGTCGTCAAGATTGAAGCCGGGCAAATGCACGCAGTAAAATCGCTGCGCGACCTCCAAATAATAGAAGTCCAAATGGGGACAAAACTCACCGAAGACGACATAGAACGCTTCCCTATTGAATGGTAAAATATAATAAAATTCAACGCCAGATAGTTTAACACCCCGCACACTTTGCCGCCCGACACAAATCATTTGGCAAGCCGCCCGCGACTCGCGCCTGAATGTCTCTATCCTTAAATGCCGAAGCAAAAACAATCCCATGTGTTCCGGATTTTAAGAATTGACATGTATCCCCAATATTATACCTAAAGAAAGTTGTCTGGAAGATAGTCCATGGGAACGTTCAAAATATTTGTCATAAATCTTGACGATTCGACGGCGCGTTTGGAAAGGTTAAAATCCGAAGCCGAACGCATAGGCGTCGATTTTGAACGAATACCCGCCGTCGATGGCAGAAAATTAAGCGAATCTCAAATTCTCGAGCACTACTCTCCTAAACTAAATAGGGAAAAGTATTATGTCCCGCTTTCAAGACCCGAAATTGGCGTTTATATGAGCCACTTGAAAGCGTGCCAAAAAATTATATCCGACAAGCTCGATTTTGGAATAATTCTCGAGGACGACATCGTTCTCAAGGACGGATTTCAGGCAGTTCCGCAAGTCTTGAGCGCACTAAACCTCAAGTGGGACTACATAAAATTAATAGCCCCCGGAAAAAAGAAAAAAGTTAAGGACAAAATCCAAATTCAGACCGGTGCCGCCACAATAAAAATAGGCGAGGGGAGAAATATCCCCAACCAGTTCGAGCTTGTAATATGGAATAAGCCACCTATAGGCGCGTCCGCATACGCAATAACGCGCGATGGCGCAAAAGAATTTTTATCGGAACATTCCATATTTTTCCGCCCGATAGACGTGGATTTGCAATATAAATGGGAAACATCATTGAATATCCAAGGGTTAAGCCCGTTCTTATTGGGGTTGCTCGGCGATAAATCAACAGTGCAGACCCATAAACTAAAATACCACTACCCCTTCGCAAGAGTGTTATACAAAATAAAATATGCGCTTTTATCGACATTCTTTTCTTTACGCAAAATAAATACATAATATGCCAGTAAAACGTAAAATTTTTGTTATCAACCTTAAGGATTCTGTTGATCGCTACAACTACGTTAAATCGCAATTCGATAAGTTGGGGTTGGAAATAGAAAGAATCGAAGGTGTAGATGCCAATGCTCTCACCCAAGAGCGCATAAACGAAACATATTCTCCATTAAAAAATCGCAAAACATATGTCCGCCCTTTGCACAAAGGACAGATAGCATGTTATCTTGCGCACATAAACGCATGGGAAGCAATATTAGAACAAGAGTTGGATTATGCCATAGTCCTGGAAGATGATGTAATTGTCGCAGATGATTTTCCCTCTGCATTGGAATTCCTTGATACAACTTATGGCCAATGGGACTTTGTAAGATTGCAAGCAAACTCAAAGCCTAAAAAAGTTTTTTGTGAGAAAAAATTGGGTAGATTTTCTTTCGTACAATATATAAATACCACAGGCGCAGCGTTTGGATCAGCAATTTCGAATTTTGCCGCAAAGAAAATGATAAGCGGATTATTGCCATTTGGCATGCCGGTCGATGTAAATCAACAATATTATTATAAATTGGGAATACATATAGAAAACTTAAGACCACCTATCGTTTCAGTAGGTGATTTCGCGGAACAAAGTGATTTAAGGAAACACGATACTTGCGAAAAAAGACATTATCCGTTAGTAAGACAAAAGTTGAGCGTCACATTCTATATTTGCAGAATTATGAGGCTTATGAGGCAATATGGAATATTTTCATTTATTAAAAATATTTGTCTGATGATATTTAGAAAACCCGTTATATGAATAAAAATTATATCGTAATTAGGCTTCAGGGCGGGTTGGGAAATCAAATGTTTCAATACGCATTCGGGCGCGCACTAAGCAAACGTAGCGGGATGGATCTTTATTTTGACCCTGCCCCACTGAACCCAAAAAAGAATCGGGGCTATCAATTAAATTTATTCGTTTTATCCGCAAAAATGGCGGATGCCGACAAGATAAGAGGTGTAATTACGCCACATTTCGCATTTAGAAAAAAATTGTGGAAAGCGTTGAAAATTCCATTTAAGTATGCCGACTCGCACATACTGGAAAAAGATTTTCCATACGATGAAAATATTGCTTCAATAAAAACTTCTGCATATTTTGACGGCTACTGGCAAACCGAAAAATATTTCTCCGATTATGAGGGTATAATCAGACAAGATTTTGCCTTCGCCTCGGAGGATCCCCTGCGTGAACACGAATTATATAACGAAATAATTAATTCAAATTCTGTTTCAATCCATATACGTCGCGGCGATTACGTCAAAAACCCCAAATACAAGAAACGCTTGTATGTATGCAAGCTGCAGTATTATAAAAACGCAATAAACTATTTGCGCGAAAGATTTACAGATCTTAAATTTTACATCGCATCAGATGACCATAAATGGGTGAGAGACAATTTTCCCCTTTCGCAAAACATGAAGCTTATAGAAAGCAAAAATGCAATATCCGACTTTTACATTTTAAGCAGATGCAAATACAACATAATATCAAACTCATCTTTTAGCTGGTGGGCGGCATGGCTTAATCCAAACAGTAATAAGCAAGTAATAGCTCCGGATATCTGGTTTAATCCGTGCGCAAAAATAGACTTTCGCGATGTCGTTCCAGAATCTTGGATAAAAATAAAAACATCTTAACTTGCCAAAATCTTTTCGAGACAGGCTATCAAAACCACATAAAACATGAATACAAACGGAAAGTCTTATAAAATTTTTGTCATAAATCTAAAGCGTGCAAGCGATAGATTGAACACGATATCGGAAAGATTAAAACAGCTCAACTTGCCTTTCGAGAGAATAGAAGCAGCCGATGCGCAAACGTTGTCGGACGAAGAAATCTCAAAATATTATTCTGCCGACTTAAATAAGGTTAGAATGACAAGATATATGACAAAAGGCGAAATCGCATGCTATATCAGTCATATATATTGCTGGCAAAAAATTGTTTCCGAACGGCTCGATTTTGCGATAACAATAGAAGACGATGCTTTGCCAAATGCCAATCTTATTGACGCCATCAAATTTTTATCAAATTATAATGGCGATTTCGGTTATCTACAATTGGCGTGGAGATCAATAAATAAGGAAAAATGCAAAGTAAAATTTTCAGACGGAAAATTTGAAATTGTAGAATACCGCAGATTTACAGGAGAAACACCGATAGACGCGGTTTCATACAATGCAGCAAAAACGCTTTTGGAAAATTGCATACCGTTCGGACGCCCCGTAGACTCCGACTCGAATTTCTATTGGGACACCAAAGTAAGACGATGCGGATTGAGACCCTACTCTTATTTATACGAAAGCTCTAATTTTGAATCATCTATTACTGGCAGAGATTATAATCGCAAACGAACCGGCAGCATCTTTGCCAAATCTACAGTACAAGACGCATATTATTACACATTTAGCGCGTGGCATACGTTAAAAACGCACACAATAAGATCCGGTCTTGTTTTTTTTAAGTTTATTTCCCGAATGATGCCACGCAAATAAAATAATATTTCAACATAAAATAAGTCAAAATTGGATATTTCCAAAAAGATATGGCAAATTCAACAAGAAAGATAAAAATAAAATTCGTAGACAACTGCCATGGGTTGGATTGGACTTTTCTAAACATTCTGAAAGACAAGTATGATGTGGAGCTATCCGACAGCCCGGATTATATATTCTGTTCTGTTTTTGGGAATAAACATTTTCTTTATGATGATTGTATAAAAATCTTCTATACAGGAGAAAATATAACACCAAATTTTAATTTATACGATTACGCATTAGGATTTGATTACATAACATTCGGATCGCGTTATATGCGGCTTCCGCTGTGGCGCTTCGCTTGCGGATTTAAAGATGATTTCGTTGTCCCCCCCCCCCCGAACAAACCTCGCGCGAAGATCTCTCAGACAAGCAACTAACTGAGCGCAAATTTTGTAATTTTGTTTATTCCAACGGGGCATCAAAGAAGAGAATAGAATTTTTTCATATCTTAAGCCGCTATAAGCGTGTAGATAGCGGCGGCAGATTTATGAATAACATTGGAACAAAAGGGGTAGAATCAAAACTCGAATTCCAGCAAAACTATAAATTTTCTATCGCATTTGAGAACACGGAGTCAGAAGGTTACACAACTGAAAAAATTATAGATGCCTATAAAGCAAGAACTATTCCGATATACTGGGGCAATCCAAAAATTGCAAAAGAGTTTAATCCAGAATCGTTCATAAATTGCTATGATTATCAAGATTTAGAATCCGTAGCAAAAAAGGTTGCCGAATTGGACAAATGCGACGAAGACTATCTTAAGATGTTAAATGCCCCTATATTTCCAAAAGAACACCAAACCAACGCTCAGGCAATGCAAAATTTGCGCGACTTTCTTTATAACATCATTGAAAACGGAACTCGATACAGGAAAAGCAGATTTTATTGGTATAACGAAAAGTACAACAAAAACTTATTAAGAATAAAGAAATTCTTTATCAATAAATTAAAAATTATGCCAAAGGCGTGATTTTGGACAAGTACTTTATTTGATAGCTCAATATAATTACGAAATAGATAGCTTATTGTTATAGTGTAATATTGTGCCTACTTGCCTCGACGATATTCGACAAGTTTGCGAAAACACAACGCGCAAGGCTGAAAATTTTTATTAATTTTTGCGCGAAGGTGACGATTTATAGATTGATTAGGAAACGGGGGGCGAAAAAAAATAAAAATTTTGTTTGCATTTTTATAATTATATTAAATGATACAACAACAATTCAAAATTATATGAACATTTTAAATTATAAATGTGGCATAGTTGAACGCAATGGAGATATAGAATATATCTTCTATAAATGTCCAATATGTGGGAGTATCATTGCAAGGGCGCCCGAAATTTATGAGGAAATGCGGTACACGCCTTGCGAGCATGTGCGCTTTCACGCGTATCTGAGCGATACCCTCGACGAGCCGGTTTGGAATCAATTTGGGAATTGGTCTGTCGGCTGGGGGCGCGATCCAGAAAGAATGTTCTGCGGGTGGTTCCGCCCGCTCGACTACGTCTGCCGCGCGAAAAAGCATTTGAGAAATCTCCCCGAAATAGAAGCGGTAGATTTTGTCGCGGTTCATATTGCCTATTGCAGCGAAGCGTGGGTTTGCAATCTCTTCGGGTTCAAAGACGACACCACAAACATCGTAGCCTCCAATGTAAGATACCACTTGCCTCCCCTTGAAATCTGCGTGAATTAGCTTCAAAAGAGTAAATACAAAAAAACTTTCGGAAATCCGAAAGTTTTTTTGTCTTAGAAAAACTGCCATTTTTTACTTCACCCTTCTTCGACGCGCGACAAACGCGAGAGCGGCAGCACCCAACACCGCCGCCAAGAACGCGGGTTCGGGAATTTGCTCAAAGACAATTTGGAATTGCTTGTTGAAAATTCTGTAATTCCAACCGCCCGCATACGCTTCGCCGTTGACAGTAAGGAAAAGTGTTTCGTCAACTGCAAAAACATTAACGCCTGTAACGTGGGAGTCATCCTCCCAGCCCATTATTGTTAGCACCGAAATATCGGAAGGCGAGAACACGCCCTCGATGTTTACCCGCAGTACCGCGCCGTCTTCAAACGCGAGCCCTGCGCCGCTTTCAACGTAAAACGATGTCGAACCCGCCGCGTCGGTATTGATAACAAGATTGCCGTCACTCGCGATTGTTAAAGTTTTATTATTCACAACCTCAAGCTCCGCGCCCGTTTTAAGGGTAAGTGTAGCCCCGCCCGAAACCGCCGCGTTCGCCTCCGAAATTTTTGCGGAAATCATAGGATTGCCGCTTTTTGGTATGAATTGGCGTATAACAAGAGTATCCTCCGAAGAAGTCATCGTAAAATTCTTTATAACGCCATCAGTCATTATCGTATTATGATAAATGGGCATTCCAGTCGTTGCATCCATGTTCGCCTCCCGTAAATCGACGCCAGTGAAGTCCCAATTTTCAATATTTATATGACTAAATGATACGCCCTGTAAATTTTTATTCTGATAGCTCTTTGTAGAATACAATTGTTCTTTTGTAAGTGTAGACTTATTGAAGTATGCATTATTTATTATAGCATTTGTGAAATTTGCGTCCGTTAATGTGGCGTAATAAAAAGATGCTTCAGTCAGATTTTGCCCAGAAAAATTCCAGCCACTAAGGTCGTTTTCATCGAGATATACCTTGGTTAAATCTTTATCTTTATAACTTTTGGTTGAATAGAGCTGTTCCTTTGAAAATCCTTTTGATGTTGTATTCATAAAAGAGACATCTTTAATAATAGTATCGGTAAAATCCCAATCCGATAGGTCTATTTCATCAAGATATATTCCGGTCAAATCTTTATCTTTATAATTTTTTGTTGAATAAAACTGCTCTTTTGTAAAATCAATAACACCTATAAAATCTACGTTATAAATTATGGCGTTTGTAAAATTTGCGTTAGTTAATATTGCGTGATTAAAGCCAGCGTTAGTCAAATTAGTCCCGACCCAACTTGAATTTTTCAAACTTAAGCCATAAAAAATTCCGCCACTCAAGTCTTGCCCGTCGTAGTTTTCGTTGTCAGCGAGGGCGAGGGTTGCACTGAAAAGTATGGGTAGGATAATTATATTTTTTAGATTATTCATAAAAACTTTTGTAAGTTTGTAATACAAAATAACCATAGTATTTGAAATACTATATGCATTTTTACTTTATAAAATATTGATTATGTGCCGTTAGACAAAATGCCTTCGATGGGGAAAAGATAAAATCTCCAAAAGGGAATAATCTTTTTACTTATTGTTTTACGAGGATTTAAGAAGTTTTTTAGACTTTTTTATTGACCATAGTATTTCAAATACTATGTGCGGGGGATTTATACCTTTGTGGTGGTATTAAATATTAGAATATGAGCGCGATGTGGAAGTGCATGGGGTGAGATAAGCGGAGTGCGAATGTAGGCGCGGGGGAAGTGGAGAATTGTTGCCTGATACTCGCGGGAAACGAAAAAAACAGCGCGCGGGTGGGCGGCGATTGTTGGTGGCGTAAGAGATGATCAAGAAGCCAGCCGAGGGACGAAAGTTATACCGGCACAGTGTGGTTATGCGTGCGCGGGGGCATGCCGAGGTCGCGCGGGCGGGGCTACCTACGGTTGTTGGCGGCGGAGAGCAGGTAGAGGAGCCAGCCGAGGGAGGAGATGAAGGCGGCAACGTATGTGAAAGCCGCGGCGTCGAGAACCTCGCCGACGCCCTTGAGCTCGGCGCCGTCGATTATGCCGAGGTCGCGCAGGCGGGCTTTCGCGCGGGCGGAAGCGTCGAACTCTACCGGCAATGTCACGAGCTGGAATATCGTCAAAATAAGATAGACCGCCACGCCCGCGTAAATCGTCAGCATGCTGTTGAAAAGCAGAAAGCCGCCGAGCATAATTATCGGCAAAAGCGAGCATGCGAAATTCGTAATCGGCACAAGCGCCATTCGCAGGTTGAGCGGGGCGTAGTTAAACTTGTGCTGAATGGCGTGCCCGGCCTCGTGCGCCGACACCCCCAGCGCGGCGAGCGACGTGCCGCGGTAGTTCTCGCGGCTTAAGGCGAGCACTTTTTTGGTAGGGTCGTAATGGTCGGTTAGCCTGCCGTCTATCTCGACGATGCGCACCCCGTCCACGCCCGCCGAGCGCAGAACCGCCTCCGCGGCGTCGCGACCGGTCGCGCCAGAGCGGGACGCGAGGCGCGAATATTTTTCATACGCAGACGAGATTTTCGCCTGCGCGTACATTCCGATCACAATCGGCACCAAAATGAGAACCAAAAATTCCATCTAACTTTTCCTGACGTATCTGACAACGTCGAAGAGCGAATGCTCCAAAATTGTTTCCTTTTTTTCAAACTCCGAGCCGATCGGCGGGAAAAAGACGTCGCCCTCGGGGGACATTTTCACGCGGCTGATGACGAGCTCGGAGCACTTTCCGAGCGCGGAGGCGTAGAGCTTCGCCCCGCCGATAATCCAGATGTCGCGAGGATCCAAGCGGTAGGCGTCGAGGGCGGAATCGAGCGAGGCGAACGCGCGCACGTTTTCAAAGCCGCTTTTCTTAGCCGCGTCTTCCACGCTTTGCGCCGACGAGGTTATCACGACGTTCTCGCGCCCCGGGAGCGGGCGGGCGCCGAGGCTCTCCCAAGTGTTGCGCCCCATAAAAATTATCCCGCCGAGCGTCGTCCGCTTGAAATGCTTGAAGTCTTCGGAAATCCTCCACGGAATTTCCGAGCCCCTGCCGATGACGCCGTTTTCGGCGACCGCCGCTATCGCGCGAATTTTGCTCATACCGCTATCGGAGCCTTGATTGTCGGGTGCGGGTCGTAGCCCTCGAGAACGAAATCCTCGAACACGAAGTCGTCGAGCTCGCGCCGTTCTGGGTTTAGTGTAAGCTTCGGCAGCGGGCGAGGTTCGCGCGAGAGCTGCTCGCGCACCTGCTCGAGGTGGTTTTTGTAAATGTGCAAATCGCCGAACGTGTGGACAAACTCCTTCGGGCGAAGCCCGCAGACCTGCGCGACCATCATCGTGAGCATCGAATACGATGCGATGTTGAACGGCACGCCGAGGAAAAGATCAGCGCTGCGCTGGTAGAGCTGGCAGCTCAGCCCGCCGTCGGGCGAGACGTAGAACTGGAACAGCGCGTGGCATGGCGGAAGCGCCATTTTGTCGAGCTCGCCCGGGTTCCACGCGCACACGATATGCCTGCGCCCGTAGGGGTCTTTGCGTATGCCCTCGACGAGGTTTTTTATCTGGTCGACGCTGCGCCCGTCGGGAGTGCGCCAGTCGCGCCACTGCGCCCCGTAAACGCGCCCGAGGTCGCCGTTTTTGTCAGCCCATTCGTCCCAAATCGTCACGCGGTTTTGGTTGAGGTAGCCGATGTTTGTGTCGCCCCGCAGGAACCAAAGAAGCTCGTAGATAATCGAGCGCGTGTGGAGTTTTTTCGTCGTCAGAAGCGGAAAGCCGCCGCGCAAATCGAAGCGCGCCTGCGCCCCGAAAACGCCTATCGTGCCGACGCCTGTCCTGTCGGACCGCTCCGCGCCGTTTTCCATGACGAGCTTCAAAAGGTCGAGATATTCTTTCATAGCAAATTCGCGGGCGAGCATACCCGTCCGACCCGCGGGCTGGCAAACAAAAAAATCGCCCCGCGGCAAACGGGGCGAAAAGGCGCGCGAAGCGGCGAGCGCGATTATTCGGATTCGCCGAAGCCCGCGGGATACGCCCGCAGCGCGTATGTCAGCGCGAGCGCGATTCTGTAGTGTCCGAGCGCGTTCGGGTGGAGCAAGTCGGTGTCGGGCTTGCTAAAGTAGCGGTCGTGCTTGGGCAAGTTCGGATAAAGCCCGCAGATCGAATTTAAATCTATCACCGGAACAGCCCAGACGTTCGCAGCCTGCGCGACAGCCGCGACATATTCGTCGAAATACGCGCCAATCTTGTTCGGGAAAGACTCGTCCGCCTGCACGTTCTTTTCGGAGAACTTCGCGTAACCCCTGTGTATCGGCGTAAGGAGAATAATCTGCTTTTCGGGGAAGCGGCTCTTGAGGAATTTCATCACCGCGTTTATCCTGCCGCGGAACGTGGAGGCGTCGAGGTTCAAGGCGCGGCGCTTGCGCATTTCCACCCCGCCCGCGACGGGCGCGGGGGCGTCCTCCACTTTATACCAATCGCCGAGCGGAACGCCCGCCATAAAATCGTTCGTGCCGCAAAAGACGATTATCGCGTCGAAGTTTTTTCCAAGTTCCGCTTCCATCTTCAGCGCCTGCGCCGGAATGTGCGAGAACCTCTGCCCGTTCACCGCGTAGACGAGCGGCTTTATCCCGAGCGACTCCTCGAGATACTGCCAATAATTTTTCTCGGTTCCGATGTGTTTTTTGTCGGTGATGGAGTCGCCGAGGAACACGACGCGCGCGCCTTTCCACTGGCTTTCGACCGACGGCATTTTCAACTCGGCGGCGGGGCAAAGCGACGCCGCGAGCATGGTGATAATCGCAAATTTTTTCATAAAAATTTTACCGCGCGCGCCGGCGCAGCCCCGCGAGCAAAAGCGCGCAAAGCCCCGCGACGCAGGCGAAATCGGCCGCCTCGGGGACGGCGAGAGGATCGGTTGCGATTATCGCGCTTATCTCGCCGATGTACGGGGCAAGCGACACCGCGAATGTGAGCGAGCGGTTCTGGACTTCGCCTCCGAGCGACGAATTGCCGTGCTCGTCATAGACGAGAGAGACGTTCGAGTAGGAATTGAAATAAACATGCGAAATCGACGGAGACACGCTCGCGAGGACGCCCACAAGGCAGTAATCGCCGCCGTCGCCGCAAAAAAGCCCGCCGCCCGAGTCGCCGTCAACCGCCTGCGCCGAGCCCGCGATTTCCTCGGGCAGCGTGATAATATACGGAACCCCGCCGCTTGCGGTGTCGAGAAAATACGACGCCTCGCCCGAGCGCAAAATTCTGCTCCCGCCCGTCGAGACATCGGAGGCGCCGAGCGCGCTCGATTCGTCGCGCCCCACACCGGCGCCGACAAGCGTGAGATAGTCGCCCTTCGTATAAGATTTTATGGAATATTTTTTCGTGAAAAAGTTGTAGCTGTATTCGTAAGACGACGATTTCATCGACGAATACGCCGAGGCGGAAAGCGACGCGGGCGCGAGGCAATCCCAAGCCGAAAGAAGCTCCGGCGCGACGTAAAAAAGCTTCAGATCTACGCCGTAAGAGGCGTAGAGCGAGTCGTCAAAATACGACACCGCCGCCGAATGCCCGTTTTGCGAAACCGACGTTCCGTTTACGTGGTTTGCGGTGATAAACCAGCCTCCGCCCAGATACACCGCCGAAGCCGACCCGAACTTGACAGCCGCAGCCTCCGCGCCCGTCGGGGACTCGTACGATACCGCCGCATCGGAGTTGCTCTCGCCATACACGACGAGCGCATGGGCGTTTGCCGCCAAAAGCGAAGCCGCCGCCAATGTCAAAATTCCAATCTTCATACGCCGATTTCCGAAGATGAAAAATTTTTCGCGAACGGGAAAATTGTCAACAAAAAAACCCGCTCGAGGCGGGTTTGAGAAAAGTCCGAAAAGCGCGCGCTTAGCGGTTTTCGTAGCGCTGGCGCAGCATATTGTTGAAGGCGGCGACCTTGTTCTTGCGGCGCTTGATTTCGCTGGGCTTTTCAAAGTAGCGTTTCTGGCGCACGTCGCGGATCACGCCCTCGCGGTCAAGCTTCTTCTTGAGCCTGCGGAGCGCCTTTTCCATCGCCTCGCCTTTGCGCAATTTAACTTCTACTGGCATCGAATTTCACCTCCTTCTCGCGGGGCTTTTTTTGCTAAAAACGCCCCTGAAAAAAATGTCCGCGCCACGCTCCAATGCGCGCGCGAACGATAAAATCGTACCTGACCAGGGACTCGAACCCTGAACCAATTGATTAAGAGTCAACTGCTCTACCGATTGAGCTAGTCAGGCAAAATCAATAATTGGCGCATAGTGCATCAAAGCGCGCCGAATGCAAGAAAATTTTTCATTTTTTTATTTTTTTGTCTTTGACTGCCCGCGCGCTCGTGCGATATCTTTGCCGTCCATGAAACGCTATATAAAATTCTTTATTCTATTCGCCGCGTCGGTCGCCGCCGCGAACGCCCAAACCGGCGAAAACAAAATCAAGATTTGGCCCGAAGGCAAAATGCCCGGAACATCGGCGCCCGAGTTCACTCTCGACGAGCGCGGAAGGGTGGCGTCGGTCAAGACGCCCATGCTCGAGCTTTTCCTCGTAAAAAGCCAAAAGCCCGCGCCGTTTGTCATCGTCTGCCCGGGCGGCGGATACAACAAGCTCGCCCCGCACGAGGGAAACAAAATCGCGAAAAAATTGAACGAGAGCGGAATCTCCGCAGCGGTGCTTTACTACCGCGTCCCGCAGAACCCCGACGGCGCGCTCGCCGACGCCCTGCGCGCGATCAGAATCGCTAGGCAAAACAGCCTCCCCGAATATTGGAATATCGGGAAAATCGGCATAATGGGCTTTTCAGCCGGCGCGAACCTCAGCGCGAGGGCGAGCACCAACTACGCCAAAAACGTCTACGAAGCGATCGACAACATGGACAACCTCTCCGCCCGCCCCGACTTCACCCTGCTGATATACCCCGCCTACTGCGACAAGCCCAGCAACGACAAGCGCTGGAATAAAACAAAGCAAGATCCCGCCGCCGACTACAACACCCTCTACCGCCTCGCCGACAACCTCGATATAAACAAAAAAACTCCCCCCGTTTTCATCGAGCAGTCTATCGACGACAAGGCGTATATCAACGCGGCTTTGGCGTATTTCCTCGCCGCCAAGCGCGCGGGCGTGCGCGCCGACATGCACATCTTCGGCAAGGGCGGGCACGGCTACGGGCTCGCCGACGGCGAAAGCGGCAAGAAAGGCCTGCACTCCGCGTGGCCGGCTCTCGCAGCGGAATGGATTAAGGAAATCGCGAAAGACTAAAAATGCAAATCGGCGTTTACGAACTCGGGCAGCTGGGCACGAACTCCTATTTGCTCTACCCCGAAAGCGGCAAGGGCGCGATTCTAATCGACGCCCCGCTCGAGGCGGCAGAAGCGATACCCGCGCGCCTCGAAAAGGACGGCAGAAAGCTCTCGGCGATTCTCCTTACCCACGGACACTGGGACCACCTTTGGGACGCCGGCAAGCTCCAGAAGCTGACCGGCGCGAAGCTCTACGCGGGCGCGCGCGGCAAGGAGCTTGTCGAAAGCCCCGAATTTCAGAAAAAGCACCTCTTCGCGGGCTCCGACTTCGACGCGGCGAAAATCGACCGCGCCGTGTCCGACGGCGACGTTCTCGAAATCTGCGGCGTAAAAATAAAGTGTTTCGAGGCCGAGGGCCACTGCCCCGGCAGCATCGTTTATTATATAGACCAAAAACAAAAAAAATATCTCTTCGCCGGCGACGTGATTTTCGAGGGCAGCGTCGGGCGCGCCGACCTCTGGGGCGGCGATTTCTCCGAGCTTGAAAAGTCCATCAGGGAAAAAATCTACACCCTGCCCGACGACACCTTTATCCTGCCCGGGCACGGCGGCTGCACGTCCGTCGGCGCGGAAAAACGCTCAAACGCGTTCGTGCGGGCGAAGTAAAATGGACGCGAAAAATCCCGACGAATTTTTTATGCGCAGGGCGATCGACCTCGCCAAGCGCGCGTGGGGCGACACCTCGCCGAACCCCATGGTCGGCGCGGTGCTCGTTAAGTCGGGGCGCGTAATTTCGGAAGGCTACCACAGGCGCGACGGCGGCGCGCACGCCGAGATAGAATGTCTGCGCGCATCTTCCGAAAGCCCCGAGGGAGCGACGCTCTACGTTAGCCTCGAGCCCTGCTCTACAAAGGGGCGCACCGGCGCGTGCTGCGACGCGATAATAGCGGCGAAAATCGGCGAGGTCGTAATCGGCGCGACAGACCCGAACCCCGCCCACAACGGCAGGGCCCCCGCGATTCTCCGCGCGGCTGGGATAAAATGCCGAACGGGAATTTTGGAGCGCGAGTGCGAAGAGCTAAACTTCATCTTCAACTTCGCCGCGAAAAACTCCGCCCCGCTCGTGGCTCTAAAATACGCGGTAAGCCGAGATGGAATGCTCGCCCGGCGCCCGGGCGAGCGCACGCGCATAACTTCGGAAGAATCCATCGCCGACGCCATGAAGTGGCGCAGGCTTTTTTCCGCGATCGCCGTCGGGCGCGGCACGCTCGAGTCCGACAACCCCGCCCTCACTTCGCGCGGATTCCGCGAGGCCGAATACTCGCCGATTCGCCTTGTTTTCGACGCGGCTTTAAATGTCGCGAAAATTTCCGATATTAAAAAATTCAGGCTTTTCTCCGACGCCTTCGCCGAAAAAACGCGCCTCGTTTGCGGAGCCGAAGCGCCGAAAGGCGCCGAGGAAAAGCTCTCGAATCTGGGGATAAAAATTATGCGCGTTCAAGCGGAAGCAAAAAGCGGGGCGGAATTTTGGGCGGAGATAAAAAAGCGCCTTTTCGCCGAGCGCGTAAACTCGCTTTACATCGAGGGCGGGGCGGCTCTGATAAAGTCGGTCTGCGATTCTCGCGCGGCGGACTTCGCCTTTGAATACCGCTCGCCCGAGGCATTCGGCGCCGGCGCCCTGCCCGCGTTCGAGGGCGGGAAGCGCCCCTTTGAAATCGGCGGCAAAACCCTGCGCCTCGGCGCGGACACGCTCGAATTCGGAAACATAAAATGGAGCAGTCAACCGTAAAAAATTATTTCGAGACGCCGGGCGTCGTGGCGGACTACGCCGACGCCGTGGACTCCGTCGGGCTTTGGCGCTCGGAGGAAATCGTCGTCGAAAAATTCGCGCGCAAAGACTCGGCGATTTTGGAGCTCGGGTGCGGCGCGGGGCGCATCGGGATAAACCTTTCGAGGCTCGGCTACTCCAATATTTTGATGGCAGACATTTCCGAAAACATGGTCGCCGCCGCGAACGAAGCGGCAAAGCGCGAAGGGCTTTCAGCCCGCGCCGAAGCGCGCGACGCCGCGTCCCTCCCCTACCCCGGCGAAAGCTTCGACACCGTGATTTTCGGCTTCAACGGGATAATGCAAATCCCCAAAAAGGAAAAAAGGCTTGCGGCGTTTCGCGAAATAGCGCGCGTTCTCAAGGCGGGCGGCGCGTTCATCTTCACCACGCACGACCGCGACCTTCCCGCAAACAGCCAATACTGGAGCTCCGAAAAAAAACAGTGGCAGTGCGGCTCGAACGACCCGCGCCTCGACGACTTCGGCGACATCTTTTACAAGGGCGACCACGGGAACATTTTTATACATTCGCCGTCTAAAGACGAGATACTCGGCGCGCTCGAAGCGGCGGGGCTAAAGCCCGCGTTCGCGCGGCGGCGCTCCGAGATCGCCGAAGAGCCCGCCGCCGTCCTCGAATTTTCCGACGACTGCATTTTCTGGGTCGCCGCAAAGCCGCAACCGCAAAATATCAAGATATGACAAAAAAGATTTTAACAGTATTAGCAATGGCACTGTCTCAACTAACCCTCGCAACACCAAAGCTTGAACAGGATCCCGCGCTCGCAACCGAACGGCTCGCCAACGGAATGGAAATCGCGGTCTTTAAAAACTCCGAGCCGCCGAACAGAGTCTCGATGCGCCTGCTTGTAAAGCGCGGATCGCTCTGCGAAACGGAGTCGGAAAGGGGGCTGGCGCACTTCATGGAGCACATGGCGTTCAACGGCACGAGGCACTTTCCCGCGGGCGAAATGGTCGAGTATTTCCAGCGTCTCGGAATGGCGTTCGGCGCCGACACCAACGCGCACACGGGCTTCACCGAAACCGTCTATAAAATAGACATGCCCGAGGCGTCGGAAAAATTGCTCTCCGACGGCATGACGCTGCTGCGCGACTACTGCGACGCGATGCTCCTTCTGCCCGAGGAAATCGAGCGCGAGCGCGGCGTGATCTTGGCTGAAAAAAATTCGCGCGACACGCAGGACTACCGCAAGGTAGTCAAGGAAATCGCCCACATCTACAAGGGTTCGACCTTCGCCGACAGAATGCCGATCGGCGTCGAGCCGGTGATAAAAAATGCAAAGCGCGCCGACTTCAAAAAATTCTACGACGCCGCATACCGCCCCGAGAACACGGTTCTCATCGTCGCCGGCGACATCGACCCACAGAAAATTCTCGAGATGGCGCGGAAGCATTTTGGAAGCTTCGGCTCGCCCAAAGACCAGCCCGCGCGGAAAGTCGATTTTGGAAATCTTGAAAAATCCGCCGCGGCGTTTTCGTTCGCGGGGAAAGCGCCCGAAATCGACGCGCTCTACGACTGCACTGAAAACTCGACGCACTCATACGCCTCCATCTCGGTCTCGAGGCAGCGTGCGGGCGAGGCGGACACGCTCGAAAGGCGCGCGCAGAACTTCAGGAAGAGGGCGCTCGCCTCGGCTCTCACGGCGCGCTTCCTGCGGACGGCGTCGCTGCCGGACTCGAAAATCACGCAGGGCGACGCGTCGCTTTTCGAGTTCGACTCGTTCTGCGAAACATTCTCGGTCTCGGCGGAAGCGCCGATAGGCGGGGCGTTCGACGCGCTCGAAGAGGCTCTCCGCCAAATTCTCGACGCGGAAAACCTCGCCGACCACGAAATCGAAGGCGCGAAAACAAAAATTCTCGACGCGCTCAAAAGCGCGGTGAAAGCCGACCCGACGCGCAAGAGCTACAACCTCGCCGACATGCTCGTGGCGGCGTTCTCGAAGGGCAAAATTTTCAACTCGCCGGAAAACAATCTTGAAATCGCCGCGCACGCGTTCGAGGGCTTCGGCGCAAAAGAGGCTGTTGCGCTTCTAAAAGAATTGCTCGGCGCGGGAAAGATGAAGGCGTTTCTGTCCGACGCAAAAAAATGCGGCGGCAGCGAGCTCGGCATAAAAGTCTCGGAGGCGTTTGAAAACGCGTCGAAGTCGAGGCGCGGCGCGGACGCGTTCGCGCAGGCGAAACTCATATTCTCGAAGTTCGGCGCGGAAGGAAAAATCGCCGAGCGGCGCGAGATCAAAAATCTCGGCATAACCCAGATCCGCTTTGAAAACAACGTCAGGCTCAACTTCAAAAAAACCGACTTTTCAAAGGACGAGATCTTGGTGAAGATTTCCTTCGGACGCGGCGTGCTCGACATTCCCGCGGACAGGCCCGAATTCTATTGCGCCGTTGACGCCATCAAGGCGGGCGGCACAAAATTCCAGAGCGCGGGCGAAATCGACGCGGCGAAATATCTGCTGAAGATGTCTGATTCCGCGGGAATCGAGGGCAACGCGTTCTCGGTCTCGATAAAAACGACCGCGCACGATTTCGCCGACTCGATAAAATACGCCGCCACGCTGTTTGCCGACGCGGGCTTCAGGGAGGACGGCATGCCCATCTTGAAAAAATGCGCCGAGGAATTCTATCTCGACTACGACACCGAGCCGCTCGCAAAGTCGCGCTTGCTGACGTTTAAAATAATGGATTCGCCGCTTTCGAAAATCCCCGGCACGCGCGAGGGCTTCGCAAAAATCAAAATGGCAGACATCGAAAAATGGCTCTCGCCGATTTTGAAAAATTCCTACATGGAAATTTCCATCGTCGGCGACATCGGCGAGGGCGAAGCCGTAAGCCTCGCCGCGCGGACGTTCGGCGCCCTTCCCGAGCGCGCCGACAAAAGCCACGAGCCGTTCTCCAAGATAAAATTTATTCCCGCGGGCGGCGAGATTTCGCAGAAATACAGGGCGACCGACGAGCCGCGCTCGATTGCGGCGAAAATCTGGCTCAGCTCCGGCAGAAACGAGATGAAAAAAATGCGCGCCGACAACATTCTCGGCGAAATCCTCGACGACGTTCTCCGGAAAGAAATCCGCGAGGCGCAAGGCAAGGTTTACAGCCCGTTCGCCTACAACAACTCGAGCCTCTGGATAGAGGGCGCGGGCTTTATGACCGCCGCGACGTTCGTCGTGCCGGAATACAACGCGGAGCTTCTCGAAAAGCTCGGCTCATGCGCAAAAAGAGTGATGGATTCCATCTCCGAGGACGAGTTTGAAAGGGCGAAAATCCCGCTGCTAAAGGGCGTCGAGGCGAACAAGAGAAAGAATGTTTACTGGCTCGACGCGGTCTTGAACATGTCGCAGTGCCGCCCCGAAAACATAAAGCTCGCCGAAACGATCGAGTCGGGCTACGCCGAAGTGTCGCTCGAGGACGTGCGCCGGCGCGCGCGGGAAATTTTCTCGGAGCGCGCGTATTCCGTCGATATCATGCCCGCGCGCGATAAAAAAGTGTTGAAAAAATAGCCGCTTTTGGAGATATTCCCGATTTCAGAATGAATCCGAAATATAAAAGAGTAGTTTTGAAACTCAGCGGAGAGGCGTTGAAAGACACAAAAAACGGCGACGCCCTCGACGCGTCGATTCTCGGCAAGCTCGCTCTCGAGCTTAAAGAGGTTTACGAGATGGGCGTGCAGATCTGCCTCGTGGTGGGCGGCGGCAACATCTTCAGGGGCTTGAGCGGCTCCAAGTCCGGCGTCGACCGCACCACGGGCGACTACATGGGCATGCTCGCGACGGTCATCAACGGTATGGCGCTGATGAACGCGCTCGAAAAAGTCGGCGTTCCCGTCCGCGTGCAGACTGCCATTCCGATGGAAAAAGTCGCCGAGCCGTTTATTCTGCGCAGGGCGGTAAGGCATCTTGAAAAAAAGCGCATCGTCATTTTCGTCGCGGGGACGGGCAACCCCTACTTCTCGACCGACACCACCGCCGCGCTTCGCGCGAGCGAAATCGGCGCCGACTGCATCTTGAAGGCGACAAAGGTCGACGGCATCTACGACAAAGACCCCAACAAATTCCCCGACGCGGTCAAATACGAAAGCATAGACTATCTCGAGGCGATAGAAAAGCGCCTCGCCGTCATGGACTCCACCGCGTTCTCGCTTTGCATGGACAACAAAATCCCGATCATCGTCTTTAATATGAACGAGCCCGGGAACATCAAAAAAGCCGTCTCGGGCGAGGCTATCGGCACGCTCGTAAAATAGATTTCAATATAAAAAAGGAAGGAATTAAAATGGACATATCGGCAGAAATCCGAAAGGCGTCCGACGCGATGGCGAAAGCCGTCCAGCACGTCGAGCACGACTTTGAAGGCGTGCACACGGGCAAGGCGAACCCCGCCATGGTCGAAAACGTAATGGTCGAGGCGTATGGAACGACCTCGCGCCTGCGCGACATCGCGGCGATCACCACGCCCGACAGCTCGACAATCCGCGTCCAGCCGTGGGACAAGGGAATTTTAAAGGACGTCGAAAAGGCGATTTTGGCGGCGAACATCGGCTTTACGCCCGCGGTCATGGGCGACGCCGTCCGCTGCCCGATTCCCGCGCTCTCCGGCGAGCGCCGCGCGGAGCTTGCGAAAATCTGCAAGGAAATGGCCGAAAACGGCAGGGTCAGAATCCGCACAATCCGCCGCGACGCCCTCGACGCGGCAAAGAAAATGAAATCCTCGGGCGCGGCTACGGAAGACGAGCTCAAAAAATTCGAGAAGGATATCCAGACCGCCACCGACAAATTTATCGCCGCAATCAACACAAGCCTCGAGGCGAAAGAAGCCGACCTCAAGCGGGTTTAAGCTTATGCCCCAGCAAAGGCGAAGGCGCGTTGTCGTGAAGCTCGGCACGGGGGTTCTAACCTCGGGCGTGGGCATGCTCGACACCCAAAAAATGCGCGCGGTCTGCGCGCAGATAGCCGAGGCAAAAAAGCGCGGTGCCCAAACCGTTTTGGTGAGTTCCGGCGCGGTGGGGCTCGGCATGGGCGCGCTCAAATTAAAGTCGCGCCCGAAAGACATCAGCGCGGTGCAGGAATGCGCCGCCGTCGGGCAAGGCAGGCTTATCCAGACTTGGGCGGAGCTTTTCGAGCCGCTCGGAATAACGGTCGCGCAAATTCTGCTCACGCGCGACGACGTAGACGTTCTCTCGCGGCACATCGCCCTGCGCGATTTGCTCGACCGCCTGCTGTCCGACGGAATCGTCCCGATAATAAACGAGAACGACTGCGTAAGCGCGGCGGAGCTGAACATAAAATTCGGCGACAACGACGTCTTGAGCGCGCTCGTCGCCACGCTCACAAAGGCGGACGTCTTGATGATTTTGTCGACCGCGCCCGGATTGATAGACATGAAAGGCACGGGAAAGGTCGTGCCCGTCGTTGAAAAAATCACGCCCGAAATCCGCGCCATGGCGAGCGGCACAAAGAGCGCGACCGCCGTCGGCGGAATGATAACGAAAATCAAGGCGGCGGAAATCGCCACAAGTTCGGGCTGCGACGTGTATATCGCCGACGGAAGCCTCGAGGGGGCGGTCGTGAAAATCCTCGACGGAAAGCAAATCGGCACGCGCTTCGCCGCGGCGAAGGACGCGTCGAGCTCGAAGAAAAGGTGGCTCGCGCATTTCGGCAGGACGATCGGAAAAATTTTTGTCGACGGCGGCGCGGCGGACGCGCTCCGCAACAAGGGAGGCTCCCTCCTTTCGGCGGGCGTAAAAAGCCTCTCGGGAAATTTCGCAAAGGGCGATCTTGTGGAAATCGCCGACGCCGAAAACAACTATGTCGTGGCGCGCGGGCTCGCAGAGGCAAGCTCGAAGGAAATCGCGCAGATGGCGGCGGGCGGCGCCGGCGGGCGCGGCGGCATCGTCGTGCACCGCGACAATCTCGCCATCGTTTAGGCAATGGAAAATTTCAAAAAAATAAAACTTTCGCGCGACTGCCGCGCGATGCTGATCCCGTCGGGGCTAAAAGTAATTCTCGCGAAAGAGAGCGAAGTTGAAATCACCCACAGGCTCGGCGGAAACATAACGGTGCGCGGGCTCTTCGGAATGGCGCGCATAGAGGGCGCCGACGCCGACGCTCTCGGCGATGGACAAGGCAAGTGCGCGACCGCGTCGGAAATGCCTCCCCAAGAAGCCGCGGGGCAGCTCGAAGAGCAGGACGTCTGGGAAGTGGCGAAAACCGTCTACGACCCCGAAATTCCCGTCAATATCGTAGATCTCGGGCTCGTTTACAGGCTCGAAATTTTCGATGCGGGCGGCGGTAAAAAGCGCGTCGAGGCGGACATGACCCTCACCGCCCCGGGCTGCTCGATGGGCCCGATGATCGCCGAAGATCTGCGCGCGCGCATAGAAAGCCTGCCGTCGGTCGCCGAGGCGGCGGTGAACATCGTCTGGGATCCCCCGTGGAACAAGGACATGATGAGCGAGGAAGCGAGAATGATTTTAGGCTTGGCATAGCGAAAAAAAACGGCGATAATCCGAAAACACTTTGCGAAACCCCAATATATAAACCGAATGAATACCCCAAAGAAACTGCTTTTAGCGGCGCTTTCGTGCGCCTGCGCGTGGCTGAACGCCGCAGAAAAAATCACCCTCGCGGGAAGCGACCTTATCAAGCCATACATCGCCGACTCCGCGAAATCAATCGCCGCCAAAAACGGCATCGAGCTTGAAGTCGATATGGAGGGAACGTTCGCCGCGTACGACAAGCTAAAAAGCGGAAAGGCGGACATCGCGATAATCGCCCTGCCGCGAACGCGCGAGCTTCCGGAGGGTCTCGTGGCGCTGCCGTTCGCGTACCAGGCGGCGGTGGTGATCGTCAACAGCGTAAACCCGATAGAGGAAATCAGCACCGCGCAGCTTTCCGACATCTATTCAATTGCGACCCCCAACCGCGCCGAGACGTGGAGCCAGCTGGGGGTAAAAAATATCGGCCTAAGAAACATCATGCCGATTATGACAAACCTCTCCGACAACGTCGTCGTCGAGCTTTTCAAATACACCGCGATCGACGGAATGAACCTCGGCCAGTGGGTGCACATCGCCGACAACAAAACGGCGATTTACAATCTCATCAAGGCGAACAACTCGGCGATAGCGGTCATCGGCAAGCACTCCGAGCGCGGCGAGAGCCTCATTAAGGTCGTGTCGGTCGCCAAGAGCGACAAGAACGGCAAAAAAACATACGCCTTCCGCCCCGACCGCGAAAACATTTTCAACGGCGACTACCCCTTGACGCTCCCGTTCTACGTCGTGTTCAAAAAGGAAAATTCCGAAAAAATTAAAGGCGTGGCGCGAATCCTGCTCGGCGACGACATCGCCCAAAAGATAGACAAGTCCGACTTTTTCAGCGCGCCGTCGAGCTCCAGAAAAAAATCTATTTTTGACCTTGACATTCCGAGATAGCGCGGCACTATAGACCGCATAATTTTTCTCGCGGGCGTAGCTCAATTGGCAGAGCGCGACCTTGCCAAGGTCGAGGTTGTCGGTTCGAACCCGATCGCCCGCTTAAAACCGAAGCTTTTTAGCTTCGGTTTTTTTGTTGTTTAATCTTGACGCTCCCGCCGCGGAGAATACGTTTGTTTCCGTCAATGGCGCGCGCGCTGCGGGCGTCTTGGTTTAATTTAACGCAAACAAAAAAAGGACTATATATGGAAAGAAGAAACTTCGTTAAAACTTCCGCGATTCTCGGCGCGGCGGCGGCTCTGCCCCGCTACAGCCTCGCGGCGGCAAGGGGGAGCGACCGCATCAAGGTCGGGATAATCGGCTGCGGCAACCGCGGCTGCGGCGCGTTCATCAATATGATGGAAGCCGACCAAAACATAAAGCTCGTCGCCATGGCGGACCTTTTCGAGGACAAGCTCGAGAGGGGCAGAAAGCGCATCATAGAAGCCGCGAAAAAATACGAGAACGGCGCGGAAATCGCCGCCGAGGGGAAAATCAAGCGCTTCATCGGCGTCGGCTGCGAAGACCAGCTTCTCGCCGAGGACGTCGATGTCGTCATCGACGCGTGCTCTCCCGTTTTCCGCACGCCCCACTTTGAGAAAATCGTCGCGGCTGGCAAGCACGCGTTCCTCGAAAAGCCCCCGTGCGTCGACGCGGTGCAGGCGCGCAAAATGCTCGAGCTTTCCAAAAAGGCGGACGAAAAAGGCCTGTGCGTCGTATGCGGAACGCAGCGCCGCTACGACGTCGGCTATCAGGAAGCCATCGAGCGCATCAGAAACGGCGAAATCGGCGAAATCGTCTCGGCGCAGTGCTACTGGAACGCCTCGATATACGTCGGCGGCCCGAAATTCCTCAACCACGAGGAGCTCGCCTGCGACACCATGGAATACCAAATCCGCAACTGGTTCTCGTTTATCTGGGCGTCGGGCGACAACATCGTCGAGCAGCACGTTCACAATCTCGACGTTGCGATGTGGGCTCTGGGCGACAACCGCAAGCCTGTCGAAGTCCGCGCGTGGGGCGGCAGAAGCACCGATCTTCCCATGCCCAAATTCGGCGACCGCTTCTCGCACTTCGCGGTCGATTTCGACATGGGCAACGGTTTGCGCTTGGCCAGCTACTGCCAGCAGGACCCCAAAGCCGCGCCCGAAGTCGGCGAGCGCATAATCGGCACCAACGGCATCATGTACTCCAACCTCTACGGGCAGATTTCCATCAGCGAGCGCAACGGCAAAAAGCGCTGGGTCTTCGACAAATCCCAGCGCAAGCGCGACTCGATGGTCGAAGAGCACGCGTTCCTGCTCGACGCTATCCGCAAGGGCAAGCACGTAAATAAAATCGACCAGCTGGTGAATTCGACGCTCTTGGCGATCGCGGGAAGAATGAGCGCGTACTCGGGAATGAAGTTCAAGTTCGACTGGGTTCTCAAAAAGTCGCAGGAGAGCTTCGAGCCCGAAAAAATCGAGCTTGCCAAAAAGATGCCGATGAACGGCGTTCCCGTTCCGGGCAAATACAAACTCGTATAATTGGTTTGCAATTCGCCCGGGGCGGTTTCATAAAATCGGGCGAAACAAACCCCGCAAAGGCGGCAGGGGCGTTTGACTCCCTCCGCCTTTTATTTTTTCAAGATGAAAATTACATTTCTCGGAACGGGGACTTCGCAGGGAGTCCCCGTAATAGGAGGCAGGCACGCAGGGCTCGACCTCTCAAACCCCAAGAACTGGCGCACGCGCACGAGCGCGCACGTCGAGATCGGCGGGCTGCGCGTGCAGATCGACGCCGCGCCCGAAATGCGCCTGCAATGCCTGAAAAACAAAATTGAATTTTGCGACCTGTTCATTCTCACGCACGGCCACGCCGACCACATCGCGGGAATGGACGACCTGCGCCGCTTCTGCGACGTCATCGAAAGCCACGCCCTGCCCGTCTATTCCAACGAATACGGAATGGAGCGCGTCCGCGCGATGTTCCCATACGCGCTCGGCGAGCGCCCGGCGTCGAGCGGATACCCCTGCTTCAGGCTCCGCGAAATGCCCGAAGTTCTCGACCTCGGCGAGGGCGCGAAAATTTATTCCGTCCTGCTGCCGCATGGGCCCGTCGAGACTCTCGGGCTCGTGTTCGAGGAAAGGGGCAAAAAGCTCGCCTACTACACCGACTGCAAAGCGCTAACGCCCCGCGCCCTCGAGCTTGCGCGCGGCGCCGACGCGCTCGTCATCGACGCTCTTCGCCCGAAGCCGCACCCGTCGCACCTTTGCCTTGAAGAGGCTATCGCGTATTCGCTCGAGCTCGGCGCAAAGGCGGCGTACTTGACCCACACCACCGCGCAGCTCGACTACGAAACCGTAAACGCGAAATTGCCGCCGCCCTGCCAAATGGCATACGACGGGCTTTCTGTGGAAATTTAATGTTGAAAGACCGCCGCGGGCTCGGTTTAATTGCGGCAAAAGAGAAAGATTTTACCTATGGAAAAATTTAAAGCTGCGATCGTCCTTTCAGGCTGCGGGGTTTTCGACGGAACGGAAATCCACGAAGCGGTTATAACCCTGCTCAACCTCCAGAAGCTCGGCGCAAAAGTCGCGTTCTTCGCGCCCGACAAGCCGCAGGCGCACGTCGTAAACCACCTTGCGATGACACCCGAACCGCAAGCGCGCGGCGTCCTCGAGGAGTCGGCGAGAATCGCGCGCGGCGAGATTTCCCCGCTCTCGAAGTTCGACGAAAAAGATTTCGACATGCTGCTTTTCCCGGGCGGATTCGGCGCGGCGAAAAACCTTTCCGACTTCGCCTTCAAGGGCGCGCAAATGTCGGTCGACGCCGACGCCGAGCGCGCGATACGCGCGATGGTTAAAGAGGGAAAGCCCGTCGGGTTTATCTGCATAGCGCCGGTTATCGCGGCGAAAGTCTTGGGCGGCGGCGCAAAGCTTACAATCGGCAAAGACCCATCGACCGCCGCGGCGATAAACGCGCTCGGGGCGGAGCATGTGGAGTGCCCCGCGGAGTCGTTCGTAGAGGACAAAAAATTTAACGTGTTTTCAACGCCCGCGTATATGCTCGCCGAAAACGCCGCGCAAATCGACGCGGGCGTCGGGGCGATGGTCGCTGCCATGGCGGAATCAATCAAAAAATGAAATTGCCAAACACAATAGCAGCCGCCGCCTTTGCGGCTCTCGCTGCGCTCCCCTGCGGCGCGCGCCAGACCACGATGATGCTCGGCACCGTGCGCAACTTCGACCTGCCGCGCTTCGACAAAGACACCGGCGCAAAACAATGGGAACTTTTCGGCGACAGCGCGACGTATATCGACGACTCGCGCATCGACATCAAAAAACTCAAGCTCGACCTCTACGAAAATTCCGCCGAGCAGAAAATCCGCGCGACCGTCAAGAGCCCCGACGCGAACGTCAACCCCGAAACAAAGAGCGCGCAAAGCCCGTCGGAAATTTTCGTCTCGGGCGCGGAGTTCGGCATGTCGGGCAAGCAGTGGCGCTGGAACGGCGCGAAAAATTTTGTCGAGGTTTTCTCGAACGTGGAAATTTCCGTCAAGCGCAAGGGCGCGTCCGGGCAGCCGACCATTTTCAAAAGCTCCTACGCGAGCCTCGACTACTCCGGCGGCTCCAACGTGTTCGAGCTGAAAAAAAGCGTCTTTGCGACCGACGGCGAGATGAAGCTCTGGTGCGAATTTTTGCACGCCAAGTCCGACAAGAAAAACTCGCAAGGGCTGTCCGACATAAAAGCCTCGGGCGCGGTCAAGCTTCTGCGCGACGGCAGGGAAAGCATCTCCGAAAACGCGTCGATCGACCCCGCAAAAGGCTCGGCGGAGCTTTGGGGAAGCCCGTCGATTACCGACGTCGCCAGCGGCTCGAAGCTCGGCGGCGACCGCATAATCCTCGACAAGACAAACCAGAAAGTCGAGTCGTTCTCAAAAGGCAAAGTGCGCGCAAAGGCGACGATTTTCCACGCCGAAGCAAACGGCGCGAAACAGAAAATCGACATCTACGCCGACAAAATAACGATGTCGCGCGAGGGCGAAAAAAACGTCTTTGACTTCGCGGGCTCGGTCAAAATTTTCTCCGACGACTTCTCCGCCGCGTGCGACAAGCTCCGCGCCCTCGCCGCAAACGGAGAGGGCGGCAAGCCGAAGGTCGAGTCCGTCAAGGGAAGCGGAAATGTAGCGGTGAAAAATTCCGACGGAACCGCGCGCGGAAAAAACATGGAGATAATCCCCGAAAGGTCGGAGATAATTCTCACCGACGGCGCGTCGCTTAAAAACGACGAGCGCGGCATGGAGTTAAAGTCGCACACGATGGTGTTCTTCCGCGCAAAAAACAGCGGCCTCGCGATCGCCGACCCGAACGACAAAAATTCGTTCGTCGTCGCCACGATGAACGAGTCGCCCTCGCTCTCCGACGCGGCGGCCGGCAAGGCGTCGGGCGGAAAAAAATCAAAGAGCGTGATAAAATCGAAGCGGCTCGACTTCGAGAGATCCGAAAAAAATATGGATTTCCTCTTCTCGAAAGAAGTGTCGATTCTCTCCGACGAGATCGAGGCGACCTGCCAAAATATGAAAGTCTTTGCCGAGCACGACGAGCGCGGCGCGACAAACGCGAAGAAAATCGTCGCGCGCGAAAACGTCGCGATGAAGCACAAGGGCTGCCTGGCGAACGCCGAGACCGCCGTCATCTACCCGAGGCTCGGCGGCGCAAAAGGCGCGGCGGGGCAAAAGAAAATCCACAAGTTCGTCGAGCTTTCCATCGACCCGCAAAACCCCGGGCTGCGCCCGACAATCACTTTGCCGCCGATCAAAAACATCGGCATGAAAGATTCCGACGACATCAAAGTAAAACCCGCCCCGACCATTATCAAAAGCGACAAGCAATGGCTCGCAAGCTCGCCCGCCTCGGACAGGTATTTCTTTCAGGGCGACGTCGAAGTTGTCTCCTCCGACCTCAAGGCGGAGTGCGGCAAGGGCGAGGTCGTAATCCGCGCGAAAAAGCCGAACGCGCAAAAGGAAATCACGCAGATTATCATGACCGAAAACGTCAAGCTCGACCAAGACTTGAAGGAAGTGCGCTGCGGCAGAGCCGACATCTACCCCGACGAGGAAATGGCGATTTTAAGCGAAAACCCGATTGTCGTAAACCGCGAGGACAACTCGCGCGTGACGGGCCACAGAATTGTTTACAACAAGGGCGCGCGCACGATCGCGGTCGAGTCCGACCCCGAAGCGCACACGCCCTCGCCCGCCGCCCCCTCGTTCCAAACCCCATACGAGGACGAAAGCGGAGAGCCCGAGCAAAACGCCCGCCCGAAAATCAAGCTCCCGATACGCAAGCGCTGACGCAAAAATTTTTGCGCCCGCGCCTTAAAATTCGGCGAACATCGCGAGCGTTGAGACGATTGTCATCGCGAGGACAAACCCTCTGTATCCGCGCTCGGGAAGCCGCTTTACAAGCCACACGCCCGCCGCCGCTCCCGCGAGAATAAACGGCACTCCGAACGCGCCGACCGACAGGCTCGCCGCGTCGATGTTGTCCCAGACGAACGCCTGAAGCGGAAGCTTCAGGTAGTTTACGATGAGAAAAAACCACGCGTTCGTGCCGACAAAATCCAGCTTCTTGAGGCGCGTCGAAAGAAGATACACCGCCATGACGGGCCCCGCCGCGTTTCCGATCATCGTGCTGAAGCCGCCCAAAAGCCCGAAGAGCGGCGCGTACCATCGGCTCGCGGCGGCGGCGTTTTCCTCTTTGCCGTTTCGCCCGCTCCAGAGCATCACCAAAAGCCCGCCGAAAATGCACGCGGCGATTAAATATTTAAAATTCCGCGCCTCGACGAACGTGTCGGCGTAGATCGCGAGAAAAAAACCCGCGACGGCCATCGGCAGCAGCCTGAAGATGTGCCCCCACACCGCGTGCCGCCTGTAATAAATCACCGCGACCAAATCGGCGAAGCACAGCATCGGCAAGATCACGCCCGTCGAGGGCTTCGCCCCAAACGCTATCGCCATAAGGGGAATCGAGACCGTGTTTATCCCCTGCAAGCCCGTCTTCGACATTCCGATTAAAGAAGCGCAAAAAATCAGCGACCACATCTGCGCCTGCGACGAAAACAACTCCTGAAAAATCGACATATCCCGCCGATGATCTCCATATTCGCGCCTCTGGCGAGCAAATAAAAAACATCTCGAAAATGCTTTACAGCGAAAATCCGCAAAGCCATAATCGAGACATGAAAAGACGCGAATTTGTTGGAACAATCTCGGCTGCCGCGGCGGCTCTCCCGTTCGGGGAGCTTCCCGCGCAGACAAAACCAAAAGACGGCCCCGTCGACATGGTCGCCCTGCGCAACGGCGAAGCGGCGGAAATGTTCGACCGCGGCATCGCCGAAATGGGCGGAATGGGGCGCTTCGTCAAAAAGGGTCAGACGGTCGTGCTCAAGCCGAACATCGGCTGGGACAGAACGCCCGAATACGGCTCGAACACAAACCCCGAGCTCGTCGGGCGGGTCGTCAAGCGGTGCTTCGAGGCGGGCGCGAAAGAAGTCCTGTGCTTCGACAAAACCTGCGGCGAAAACTGGAACGAGCGCTACGAGATGAGCGGAATAAAAGCCGAAGTCGAAAAGAACGGCGGCAAAATGGTCACCGGACAGATCTCGTCGATGTTCGTCGAGTGCAAAATCCCGCGCGGGGTGTCGCTCAAAAGCGCGATGGTCCACAAGCTCGCGGTCAACCCCGACGTGTTCATCAACATGCCCGTCCTCAAGCACCACAGCGGCGCGAAAATCACCTGCGCGATGAAAAACTACATGGGCTGCATCGACGACCGCAGATGGTGGCACAAAAACGACCTGCCCCAGTGCATCGCCGACTTCGCGACTTTCCAAAAGACGACCCTGACAATCGTGGACGCCTACCGCGTCATGCTGAAGGCGGGGCCGCGCGGCTCAAAGCCCGAATTCGCGCCTGTTGTAAAATATCAGCTAATATCAACCGATATCGTCGCCGCCGACGTCGCCGCGACGCAAATTTTCGCGGCCGTCGCGAAGCAGTTTGGCATGGGAATCCCCTACAAGCTCTCCGACATAAAATACATCGCCCACGCGGTGAAGCTCGGGGTCGGCACCGACGACCTTTCCAAGCTCAACGTAAGGCGCATCGCGATGTAGCGCGGGCGGTTTCGCGGAATGAAAAATTTTTTTAAAGCGGCGAAAGTTTTGCGCGTTTTGGTCGCGCTCGCGGTGTTCTGCGCGGTGTCGGCGAAATTTTTCGACGTGTACGCGGCGCTCCCGCAAGACTTCGCGGAGATTCCGCTCGGGGCTCAGTTCTCGCCGTCGCTTATAAAAATGCTGTCGCTCGGCGCGGTGGGCGCGGGCGCGGCGTTTGTCTCGTTCACGATTCTCGCGCTCGTTTTCGGCAGGGCGTATTGCTCGTTCTTTTGCCTGTTCGGAATTTTGATGGACATTCTCCGCCGCGCGGCGCTCTTGCCCGCGTCGATTTTCCCGAAGTCGCGCCTCGGAAAATTTTGCAAGAGCCGCTTCGGCTCGCTAAAATTCAAAAAGGCGCGAAACGGCATACGGGCGGCGTTCTTGGCTATAGCCGCGCTTTCCATCGGGCTCGGATACGGCTCGCTTTTCGGGTTTATCGACCCCTACTCTCTCTACGGGAAAATTATGGGCTCGGCGGCGCACCCCGCCGCGTGCGTGGCGACAAACGCGCTAAGCGACGCGCTCTATTCGCGCGAGATTTTCGCCGTGCGCCCCGTCAACGGAGACCCGCGCGTGCCGCTGGCGGCGTTCGGGCTCGCGCTGTTTCTTCTCGCGGCGGCAGGGGCGGCGGCGGCTCTTCGGGGCAGGATATTCTGCAACACGATTTGCCCGGTCGGGGCGTTTCTCGGGTTCTTCGCGAAATTTTCGCTCTTTAAAATTTCGCTCGACAAAAACAAATGCGTCTCGTGCGGAATGTGCGAGCGCGCTTGCAAGGCGCAGTGCATAGATTCAAAAAATAAAGAGGCGGACTTCTCCCGCTGCGTGCTCTGCTTCGACTGCGCGAATAACTGCCCAAAAAACGCCGTCCGCTTTTCGCTCAATCCGTCGGCAAGGAAAATTTTTAATCTCGAAAAAAAATCCGTCCCCGCCGCTCAGCGGCAAAGCGGCGCGGAACTTTCGGCGAAAGCGAAGCTCGGCAGGCGCGATTTCTCAAAAGCCGCGCTCGGCTTTTGCGCTCTGCCGCTCGGCGGCTCCGCCCGCAAAGGCCTCGGCAAGGGAAGCGGCGAATGCACTTGCGAAGCGACGCCCTTTGGAATTTTGGGCGACCGCCCCGACAAGCGCCTCGCCATGCCCCCGGGCGCGGGCACGATGGAAAATTTCCTCGAGTGCTGCACGGCGTGCCAGCGCTGCACAGCCGCGTGCAAGGCGCACATTCTCAAGCCGTCGCTCGGCGAGCTCGGGCTCGCGGGGCTTATGCAGCCTTATATGGACTTCTCGGGCGGCTACTGCATCCACAATTGCAACGAGTGTTCGGCGGCTTGCCCGACGGGCGCGATAAAATTTATCGGCGCCGAAAAAAAGCTGCGCGTGAAAATCGGGACGGCGATTTTCAAAAAGGAGCTTTGCGTGGTCAACACCGACGGCACCGACTGCGCCGCCTGCGCCGAGCACTGCCCCGTAAGCGCGATAGAAATGCTCCCGTTCGGCGAAGAGGAGGAAAGCCTCTACATTCCGCACGTCCACTCCGAGGTCTGCATAGGCTGCGGCGCCTGCGAGTTCATCTGCCCCGTCCGCCCGCACAAGGCGATCGTCGTAAAGGGGCTTCGCAAACAAAAAATTTCAAAGGTGTTCGACGAGAGCATGAGAATTTTCAAGCCCGAAACGCGCGGAAAAAAATCCGCCCAGCCCAAAGACCCGCGGGGCGGGACAAAACCGCAAGAGCCGAAAAATTCGGGAGGCGATTTTCCGTTTTGATTTTCGTTGCCCCGCGCCGCGCGCGCGCTAATATGCGCCGATAATTTTTTACAAAGGAAAAGAAATGACACTTGAAGAAAGACTCGAAAAATACCTCGGCAAAACCCCGCAGGTCGATCCGACCGCGTATGTCAGCAAGCACGCGGTGCTCATCGGCGACGTGAAAATCGCCGCGGAAGCGAGCGTCTGGCCCGGCTGCGTGCTGCGCGCCGACATCAATTCAATCGAGCTCGGCGAAGGCTCGAACATTCAGGACGGCACAATGGTCCACCTCGCCGACGACGCCGGCGTTAAAATCGGCAAAGACACGACAATCGGGCACGGCGCGGTCATACACGCTTGCGAAATCGGCAACGAATGCCTCATCGGAATGGGCGCGATCGTCCTCGACCACGCGGTCATCGGCGACAACTCGATCGTCGGCGCGGGCGCGGTTGTCACGAAGAACACCGTCGTTCCCGCGGGCTCGCTCGTTTTGGGCACGCCCGCGAAAGTCGTAAAGCAGCTCGACGAAAAAACTCGCCAGGGGCTCGCCTACTGGTCGAAGAAATACAGAAAGCTCGCCGCCGCCAACAAAGCCGCGGAAGAAAAATAAATGAGCCTCGAGGAAGCCTTGTCAAGGCGCGCCGAGCGCGTCGAAAAGCTGCGCGGGCTCTGCGCGGAAATTTTCGCGCGCTCGCCGAACATCTCGCTTGAAATCGGCTGCGGCAAGGGGCATTGGCTGAGCTCCTACGCCGCCTCGCGCCCCGACGAAACCTGCGTGGGAATCGACATCATAAGCGAGCGCGTGCGAGACTCGCAGCGGCGCGCGAAAAACAAAAACGCGCAAAACGCCTTTTTCCTAAAAGCCGAGGCGGGCGAATTTCTCGAAGCGATGCCGCCCGACATGCGCCTCGACAACGTTTTCATTTTCTTCCCCGACCCGTGGCCGAAAGAGCGCCACCACAAGCGCCGCCTGATGCAAAGCCCGTTTCTCGAGTTCCTGCGGCAGTTCGCGCACGCGGGAACAAAGCTCTATTTTAGAACCGACCACGCCGAATATTTTGAAAGCGCGCGCGCGGTCGTCGAGGAAAGCCCGAGCTGGGAAATCACGGGCGAGACCGAGCTGCCGATAGAGGAGGTCTCGCAATTCCAGCGGATTTTGCCCGAGTTCTCTACATTCGTCGCCAAGGCGGTTTAAGGCTCGGGAAACCGCGCGCCTAATACATAAGAAGAAACCAATAGACGAGGTCGGCGGCGAAAAGCGCGAGGGCGATCTTCGCAATTTTTTTGGAGCCCGCCGATTTTACCAAGCGCAAAGCCGCGCGCAAGTTTCCGCCGAAAAACTCTCCCGCGGAAATTTCGTTTTCCCAAGCCTGCGGCGCGAAGCGCGTTTTTACAAATAGCCCGCGCGCGATAAAAATCATCGCGAAAAATTCCGCCGCCGTCTCGAGCGCGAACGGGACGTACCAAAGCAAAAATTCCGAAAGCCCCTCGAGCGGCCGCGCGTCGAAAGCGAAAGAAATCGGGCTTGCGAGAATCGGGATTCCCGCGAGGAGCGCGGCTGCGGCGGCGAACGCCAAAAACCAGTCGCGCCCCGAAAGCGCCCCGCTTCGCCTAAAGCGGACGACGATCCACGCTAAAAACGCGCACATCGAGATCAGAAAAAGCGCGTTAAAATACCCGAACACCATGCGGGAAAACAGCACGCTCAAATGGTGAATGTAGCCGCCGACGTATTTGCCGATATACTGCGACACGCGCAGGAACTCCGTCTCGCGCGCGGGCTCGAGCGTTCCCGCGCGGTACATAAAGAAGCGGCACGCCGCCGAGACCGCGGTCTCGGCAAAATTGAAAAGCGCCGACACCGCGCAAACGGCGAGAGGCGAAGCGAACAAAAACAAAATCGCGCGCCCCGCGAGGCTTCTGGGCAAAACAAATTCCCGATTTTCCATTCGGCTGAAAAATCGCAAATTTCGCTTTTTTAGGCAAGACGATTTTTTGCGCGCGAAAGTCAAAATAGTTAAAAAATCGGGCAATATCATAAAACTTTCGGGGAAAATTTTGTTGCAAACGCGCGCGCGAAAAAGTTAGAGTCAAACAATCACAACAACACGAACCAATTAAAACGATGGACAGGAAATCATTTATCAAAACAGCGTCAACCGCGACAGTGGCGTCGTCATTGTTGCCAAAGTTCTCCTTCGCGGCGGCGGGGTCGGACAAAATCAAAGTCGCGATCGTCGGCTGCGGAAGCAGGGGAAGCGGCGCGCTCCGCAATATGTTCGACGCCGACCAGAACATCGAGTTCGTCGCCGCGGGCGACCTTTTCGCCGACCAAGTCGAAAGGGCGAAGGGGCTCGTTAAAATGCACGTCGACAAAAAATACGGCGGCAAGTTCGACCCGTGGAAAGTAAAGCCCGAAACGACGTTCATCGGGCTCGACGCCATCGACAAAATCTGCCAGACCGACGCCAACGTGGTTATCCTCGCGACGCCGCCGGTCTTCCGCCCCTCGCATATCGAAAAGTGCCTCAAGGCGGGCAAAAACGTTTTCGCCGAAAAGCCGATCGCAATCGACGCGGCGGGGCTTCGCAAAGTTTACGACGAGCTTATTCCGCTCGCGAAAAAATCGGGGCTGTCGGTCGTGTGCGGCACGCAGATGCGCTACCAGTCGTCGATTAAGGAGGGCGTCGACCGCGTCCGCGACGGGCAGATCGGCGACATCGTCGGCGGCGTGTTCCTGCGCTACGAGCCCAAATACCTCACGCACTCCTCGCTCGCCGGCAGAGAGGCGGAGCTCTCGCCCGACGACGCCGAGTTCCAGCTGCGCAACTGGCTCGCGTTCCGCTGGACTTCGGGCGACCAGTTTGTCGAGCAGTACGTCCACAACCTCGACATGGCGCTCTGGGCGCTGGGAGACCTTCCCGTCGAGGCTATCGGCTCGGGCGGCAGGCAGCTTAATTTGACAATCGGCGACAGGCAGTCGAACACGCACGTTCACTACGTTTTCAAAAACGGCATGACACTCACCTCCGCGTGCAGGCAGGAGCCGAACGCGACGCCCTTCACGACGTTCAAAGTCATCGGAACGAAAGGCACGCTCGACATGTCGTTCGACAAGCAGAAAATCTCGGGCGAAAAGCCCTGCATGATAGACTCGCCCAAAAAGCAGGCTCTCGTTTGCGAGCACGAATTTTTGCTCGCCTCAATCCGCAACGGCAAGCCCGTCGAGACGATGAAAACCTGCGCCGACAGCTGCTACATCGCGATCGCCGGCCGCGAGGCGGCGTACGCGGCGAAGCGCCTGAAGTGCCGCTGGGTACTCGAAAAGTCGAAGCTCGACTACATGCCGAAAGACTTGTCGCTTTCGGGCAAAGTTCCGCTTATGCCCGTTCCGAATCCCGTCGATTACAAGCTGGTCTAAGGCGGCGAAAAAAACGCCCACAAAAAAAGAGCTTTTTTCCAAAAGCTCTTTTTTTTGCGCCTTGCTAAAATTTTTACGCGCGCAAAAGCGCCGCGCGAAGTGCGAGGCACTGCTTCACAACGCCCTCGAGCTCCGAAAGCGGAAGCTGCGTCGAGGCGTCGGAAAGCGCCGCTTCGGGGTTCGGGTGGGTTTCGATAAACGCGCCGTCCGCGCCCGCGGCGACCGCCGCGCGCGCCAAAAGCGCCGCGTATTCGCGCTCGCCGCCGCTCGATCCGTTTCCGGCGCCGGGAAGCTGCGTAGAGTGCGTCGCGTCGATGATAACAGGCGTGTTGTTTTTCGCCATAATCGGGAACGCGCGCATGTCAACCACAAGGTTTCCGTAGCCGAAAGTCGTTCCGCGCTCGGTCTGCCAAATTTCAGAAGCGCCCGCCTCGCGCAGCTTGGCGACTGCGTATTTCATGTCGTGCGGAGAAAGGAACTGCCCCTTTTTTACGTTGACCGTTTTGCCCGTATGCGCCGCCGCGACGAGAAGATCCGTCTGGCGGCAAAGGAACGCGGGGATTTGCAGGGCGTCGCAAACCTCGCCGATGCGCGGGCATTGGTCGGGCTCGTGGACATCGGTTATGACGGGGAGGCCGAAAGTTTTTTTCACCCGAGCGAGAATTTCCAAGCCCTCGTCGATGCCGGGCCCGCGCGGGCTTTTTATGCTCGTGCGGTTGGCCTTGTCGAAGCTGCCCTTGAACACGACGGAAAGCTCGCCCGAAAATTTCTTCGCCAACCGCGAGACTTCCTCCGCGACGGCGAAGCTAAGCTCGGCGCATTCGAGGGAGCAGGGCCCCGCGATAAGCAAAAACTTTCCCTTTTCAAACAGCATATTATTTCGATTTCGCGCGCTCCAGCGACGCCGCGACAAACGCGCAGAAAAGCGGGTGCGGCTTTGTCGGCTTCGACTGGAACTCGGGGTGGAACTGCACGCCTACCATCCAAGGGTGGCAGGCGACTTCTACAATCTCGACCAAGTCGCGCTGCGGGTTTACGCCCGCCACGCGCATGCCGGCGTCCTCAAGGGGCTTGCGGTAGTCGTTGTTAAATTCGTAGCGGTGGCGGTGGCGTTCGCGGACGAGCCCCTCGCCGTAGGCGGCGCGCGCCTTCGAGCCGTCGAAGAGCTTGCACTCGTAGGAGCCGAGCCGCATTGTCGCGCCCTTGTCGACGATTTTTTTCTGCTCGTCCATTATCGAGATTACGGGGTGCGGGGTGTTCTCATCGAACTCCGCGCTGTTGGCGCCCTTGAGCCCGAGAACGTCGCGCGCGTATTCGATGACCGCGATCTGCATGCCGAGGCAAATTCCGAAATACGGGATATTGTTTTCGCGAGCGTATTTCGCGGCGAGAATTTTTCCCTCGATGCCCCTGTCGCCGAAGCCGCCGGGAATGAGCACGCCGTCGACGCCGCCAAGATGCGCCTGCGCGCCGTCGCGCTCGATCGATTCGGAATCCACGCGCCTTACCTTGACTTTGCAGTCGTTGCCCGCGCCCGCGTGCGCGAGCGATTCGTAAATTGATTTATACGCGTCCTGAAGGTCGATGTATTTTCCCACCACCGCGATCTCGCACTCCCCGCCCGCCGGCGAGACGAGCCTGCGGACGATTTTGTTCCACTCGCTCATATCGCTCTCGGGCGCGTTTATGCCGAGCTTTTCGACGACAAGCTTGTCCATTCCCTCCTGCGCGAGCATAATCGGCAGCTCGTAAATGGAGTGCTTGACGTCCATTTCCTCGACGACCGCCTTCTGCTCGACGTTGCAGAACATCGAAAGCTTGCGGCGCATGTCGTCGGTCATGGGCTTTTCTGTGCGGCACACGAGAATGTCGGGCTGAATGCCTATCTCGCGCAGCTTCGCGACGCTCTGCTGCGACGGCTTTGTTTTAAGCTCGCCCGCCGCCCGCAGATACGGAAGCAATGTAACATGTATGAAAAGCACGTTGTTCTTGCCGACCTCGAGCGAGAACTGGCGCAAAGCCTCGAGGAACGGAAGCCCCTCGATGTCGCCGACCGTCCCGCCGATTTCGGTGATGAGAACATCGACGCCCTCGCCCGCGGCGTACATTCTTTCCTTAATCTCGTTCGTCACGTGCGGGATCACCTGCACCGTCTTGCCGAGATAGTCGCCCCTGCGCTCTTTCTGCAAAACGTGCTCGTAGATTTGCCCCGAAGTGAGGTTGTTGAACCTGCTCAGCTTTCCGTGCGTGAAGCGCTCGTAGTGCCCGAGGTCGAGGTCGGTCTCCGCGCCGTCGTCGAGAACGTAAACTTCGCCGTGCTGGAACGGGCTCATCGTGCCCGGATCGACGTTTAGATAAGGGTCGAATTTTTGTATTCTGACCTTGAGTTTTCTGGTTTCGAGAAGCGCGCCGAGCGCGCCGGACGTCAGCCCCTTGCCCAACGACGAAACCACTCCTCCTGTGATAAAAATATACTTCATTACGGGGCTTATTTTTAAACTTAAAAGCCCGCCCCTTGGCAACACTATTCGTAAAAATTTTTTCGGCGCGGAGCGAAAAAAATCCTTGCAATCGGCGCCGCGCCCCTACCCGAACATTCGAGCGAGCTCGGCCTCGGAGATTTCCCTTACGGTCGCCCTGCCGTCGGGCGAGGAGACGTGGTTTGCGCACGACAAAAGCCGCGCGAGCAGCGCGAGCGCGGACTGCGCGCTGCAATCGAACGACGCCGCCCCGATCCTGCCAACGAGCGCGCGCGCGAAGTCGGCGCGCGGCATCGCCGCCTTTTTCAGCGTGCGGCTCTCCTCGCGCGCGACTTCGACAAAGTCGCGCACAAAATTTTCGGCGTTGGAGTATTCGAGCCACGCGGGAATAGCCGTTATGCGGTAGAAATTCTTGCCGAAGTCCTCGATTGAAAATCCGCAGCCCTCGAACGCGGCGCGGTTGGCGGAAAAATATTCGCCGTCGCCCCTGTCGAACTTCAGCGAAATCGGCACGAGCAAAGTTTGCGACGGCTCGCGCGAGCCGCCGAGCGAGGCTAAAATCTCCTCGTACCTGACGCGCTTGAGCGCGGCGGAAATCGACATCATCAAAATCCCCTTGGGAGTCTCGAACATCGCGAATCTGCGCTTGAAGCAGCCGACGTAGCGCCAGTCGTCGGGAAGCTTCGGGGCGGCTTTGATTTTCGGCTCGGCGGGAAGCGGAGGACGAACATCGGCGGAAGAACTTGGGCGCAAAGCCGCGCCGCGCGGCTTGATCTCGGACGCCTCCAAGACGGCGAGAGGCTCGCGGATCTTAACCCCGCCCGCGGGGGTGTCGCGCGGGGTGAACGCGGGGGCGGGGACGGGCGCGGGACTCTCGGCGGCGGGCTTTTCAAACGAAAATTTTTCGCGCGAAGAAATCGAATTTTTTTGAAAGTCCGCGATCCCGCCCGATGCGTTTTTCGCGAGCGCCGCGGAAAGCGCGTCGAAGAGAAAATCGCGTACCTCGAATTCATTTTTCAGGCGCACCTCGCGCTTGGCGGGGTGGACGTTCACGTCGACCGTCTCGGGCGGGAGCGTTATAAACAAAAACGCCGCCGCAAAGCGCCCCTTGGGAATGTAGGGCGAGTACGCCTCTTTCACCGCCGACGCCGCAGCCCTGCAATCGACGGGGCGGCCGTTTATGAAAACGCAAATGTTTCTGCCCGTCGGGAAAGACTCGCCGGCTTTCAAAATCGCCCCGCCGACGGAAATGCCGCGCGAGGAAATTTCGGGGAGTTCGAAAAGCTTTTCGGCGATGTCCGAGCCGAAGATTCTGCCGACGCGCCCGACGATGTCCATGCCGCTCTCGGAGCGGAACACCACGCGGGAATTTTCAACGAGCGTAAACGAGATGTCCGGCAGGGCGAGCGCGTAGAGCTTGCAAAGCCGTATGATGTGCGACGCCTCGACGTTGTCGCTTTTTAAAAATTTTCTGCGCGCGGGAACGGAGCAAAACAAATTCTCGACGGAGATCTCCGTGCCCGCCGCCATTCCGCAGTCGCGGACGGAGTTCACAGTCCCCGCGTAGACGTCGATCTCGGTGCCGAACGCCATGCTCTCGGGGCGCGTGCGCAGCCTGAATTTGCTCACGCTCGCGATGGAGGGGATCGCCTCGCCGCGGAAGCCGTAGCTGGAAATCGCGAACAAGTCCTCGGGCGCGCGGATTTTGCTCGTCGCGTGCGGCTCGAGGCTTGTCAGAGCCTGCTGGCGCGTCATGCCGCAGCCGTCGTCGGACACTTTCACGAAAGATTTTCCGCCGCGCTTAAACTCGACCTCAATGCGCGTCGCGCCCGCGTCGATAGAATTTTCAATTAGCTCTTTCGCCGCCGCCGCAGGGCGCTCGACGACCTCGCCCGCCGCGATTCTGTTGGCGACGTCGTCGGGTAAAATCCTGATTTCGGGCGGGGTCTTTTTCATTTCGTTTGGTCGCTTAAAATACTCCGCGGGCTTTTGTTTTTCTCAAGAAAATTCCGCGTTTCATATTTAAAATTCTATTTTCTTGACTCGGCGCGGCGGGCGAAATTTAATCAACCCCGCAACAAATATTCCGGCTATGAAAATATACAAACTTGCAATCGTTTTGCTCGCCCTCGCGGCGGCGCAGATGCTCCCCGCCAAGCAGGAGCAGAAATCCAACGTTTACCGCGCGGGCGACACCGCCTGCATGGTCGGCGACAGCATCACCGCGGGCGGCTGGTACACCGCCAACATCATGCTCTACTACGCCTCGCGCTTCCCCGAGAGCTATGTCGATTTCCGCAATATCGGCATTTCCGGCGACGGCTGCCACGGCATTTTGTGGAGAATGGACTGGGATATTCTCCCGCAGCTCGACAAAAACAAATCCGTCTCGGTTCTGATGATCGGAATGAACGACGTCGGCAGAGCCAAATTCGGCAAGGCCGCGCGCGAAAAATCGGGCGAAGCGGGCCTTCAGAAAAAAATTCTCGTCACGCGCAAAAACTACGAAAGCAGGCTCTCGCAAGTAATCGACAGCCTCTCGGCGAACTCGAGGAAACTCATCGTGTTCACGCCCTCGATTTACGACCAGACCGCCGAGATGGATTCCGAAAATCTTTTCGGCGTCAACGACGAGCTCGTCGTGTTCGGGCAGATCGGCAAAAAGCTCGCCTCGGCGAAGGACAACGCCGCGACGGTCGACATGTCGAAAGCCATGCTTGAAACCAACGCGAAAGTTCAGGCGGCGGAGGGCAAGGACAAAACTATCATCGGCAAAGACCGCGTGCACCCCGCGTTCGCGGGCGGGCTCGTGATGCTCGAAAAATGGCTCACCGACTTGTCCGAACCGACCGAAGTTTCAAACATTGAAATCAGCGCGAACAAGAAAACGCCCGTGCGCGCGTTCAACTGCGACATCTCGAACCTCGCGGTCTCGAAGGAAAAAATTTCGTTCGACGCGCTCGAGGCGGCACTGCCCTTCCCCGTTCAAAAGTCGGCCCGCTGGATTTTAAAATACACCGACTTTCAGGACAAATTCAACCGCGAGATTTTGAAGATAACCGATCTTCCAAAAGGCTCGTACAGCCTGAAAATCGACGGCGAGAAAGTGGGCAAATACAGCGCCGAAGATCTCGCCAAAGGCGTGAACCTCGCCGGCAACGACAAGACCCCGCAATACAAACAGGCGGAGAAGCTGCTGGAAAAATGCCTGAAGTTTAGAAACGACGCGGCCAACTACCGATCGATTTTCATGGTCGAGCTTTTCGAGCGCAGGCAAATGCCCGCGACCCTCTCCGCCGAGGAGAAAATCGCGCACATCGAAAAGATCTATAAAGAAAAGGTCGGGAAAGGCGGCAAAACCTTCGTGCTGCAAAAATACAAGGAGTATCCCGCGAACAAGAGAAATCAGGCGCAGCTTTTCGAAAACCTCAAAAAGCTGAACGCCGAAATCTACAAAGCCGCGAAGCCCGTTTCGCACAAATTCGAAATCGAAAAACTTTAAAAAATATTTTCCCCAAGACGCGCGGAATTTTCCGCGCGTTTTTTTTCGCGCTCGACTTTTCCGCCCCGCGGCGCTAGCGTGGCTTAAATGAAAATTTATTTTATCGGGATATGCGGAACGGCGACGGGCAACGTCGCCATATTGACAAAACGCCTCGGGCACGCGGTGCGCGGCAGCGACACCGGAATGTACGAGCCCATGAAAAGCGCGCTCGCAAACGCGGGCGTCGACGCCCGCGAGGGCTGGAACCCGAAAAACCTCGAGGAGTTCGCGCCCGACATCGTCGTGGTCGGCAACGCGATAAGCAGAATGAACCCCGAGCTCGAGTTCATGCTCGCGGCGCGAAAATATAAATATACAAGCCTCTCGGCGCTCATCGGCGAAAAGCTCATCGGCGAAAGAAAATCGCTCGTAGTCAGCGGCACTCACGGCAAGACCACCACGACGTCGCTCGCCGCATATCTTCTCCGCGCGAACGGAATCGGCGCGGGCTGGCTCGTGGGAGGCATTCCCGCCGACCTGCCCGAGGGCGGCTCGAACCTCGGCGACGCCGGCGCGCCGTTCGTAATCGAGGGCGATGAATACGACACCGCCTACTTCGACAAGCGAAGCAAATTTATCCACTACCGCCCGCACATTCTTCTTGTGAACAATATCGAGTTCGACCACGCCGACATTTTCCGCGACCTTGTCGACGTCAAGCGCACGTTTACGCATGTCAGGCGAATCGTCTCGCCGCTCGGCGCCGTCGTCGAAAACGGGGACGACCCCAACATCGCCTCGCTCGAGCCCGTTCCGTGGACAAAGCGCCTGTCGGTCGGCTTCGGCGACAACTGCGACGTGCGCATAAGCGGGTTTGTCCAAAGCGGCGACTCGTCGTCGTTCAAGCTCGCTTGCGCGGGGGTTGAGAAAACCGTAGAATGGAATTTGCAGGGCGAGTACAACGCGCGAAACGCCGCCATGGCGGCGGTCGGCGCGGCTCTGGTAAGCGGCGGCAAAAACCCCCTCGATATCGGCCTTTCCGCGCTCGCGAATTTCAAGGGCGTAAAGCGCAGGCAGGAGACGATTTTAAAGACCGAGAAAATTCTCGCCATCGAAGATTTCGGCCACCACCCGACCGCGATAAAGCTAACGCTCGAATCAATGCGGCTAAAATATCCCGAAAGAAAAATTTTCGCCGCCTTCGAGCCGCGCTCGAACACCGCGAAAATGAACGTATTTCAGGACGCTTTCGGCGACGCCCTTGCGCTCGCCGACGCCGCCTACATAGGCGCGGCGAACACCGCCAAGACCGACCCCTCGCGGCGAATCGACACCGCCGCCATGGCGGCGAAGCGCCCCGATAAATTAAAAGCGTTTTCCACGAACGCGGAGCTTCTCGAGGGGCTTTCAAACGACATAAAAGCCGAGCGCGAAAAATGCCTTTGCGTGTTTTTTAGCAACGGCTCGTTCGACAACATTCACAAAATTTTCGCGCGGCGCTTCGCGGAATAATTTTTTTAGAAAACAAAAAGCGGCGGGATTTTCCCCGCCGCTTTTTTCGCGCCCGCTCCCCTACTTCGCGGCGATTTCAAAGAGCGTCGTAGAGCCGTGCTTCAGCTTCGAGGTGTCAATCTCGATTTCCATAACGCCGCCTTTTACTTTCATCTCGAGCCTCTCGCGGCGCGCGCCGTTTAGCGAGAGCGGGTAAACCTCGTACTCGCGGCTCGGGTCGAGCTTTAGCTTCGCGCGCACGACGCCGTTTTCGAGCATCAAGTTTCGCCAGCCTTTGAAAATCGCGTATGTGCCGTCGTAGGAGGTTTCCAAGTCGCCGTTCGCCTCGCGCGTGGCATAGACGAACACGAGCCTTTTGCTCGCGGAAATTTTTTCGCCGTCGAGCGCGCAAACGCCGATCGCCGCGGGGACGCTCGTCGATTCGACCGTCAGCGCGCCGAGCTCTTCGCGCCTTGATTTTTCCATCGCGACGGCCTCGGATTTTTCCGTCACAACTTTCATCGCATTGTTTTTCATGTCGCGCACAATCTGACCGGTGTCGCTCTGGTAGATTCCTTTTTTGACGTCGGTGACGTTGCCCTCGGGGAGAATTTTTTTATCGCGCAGCACGGAAACAAATTTTTCAAGGTCGAACGTTCCGTCTCCCTTCTCGACTTCCTGAAACCACGCCTCCACCCTGATGTTCGCCGAGCCTATCGGGGAAATCTCGACGTCGGCGGGCTTTGCTTTCACGCCGCCGAGCGACTCGCGCAAATCCATTTTAGGATACTTCAGCGCGAAGCCCGCGAGCGACGAAATCCGCGCCTGGTCGGGGTTCGGCGAGCGCACATAGTCGGCGGTTTTCGAGAAGCCCGCGGGAATCGACATATCAACGCGGTGGGGCGATGGCTTTACGTCGCCGCGCATGAAAAAGCACGACATTAAAAGCTCGCTCGCGCGCATCACAGGCGAGTTCCCGACCGAGAACGAATCGAGATACGCTGAGAACGGAACTTTTGGCTTATATGTCGGAATCGCGTCGGAGTGTATCGTAATGGCGGAAAAATTTTGCAGCGCGCAGTACGGCGCGACGAGCACGCACGCCTCGTAGCGGTATTTGTTCCAGTAGCAGTAATTGTATTCGGTGATCTCGGCGGGGCGGTTCGCGAGCCTGCGCGAGGCGACCGTGTTTGTTATCCAGTCGTCTCCGACGCCGCTTGTCTGCCCGCATGTGATGTCCGACGAGCCGAAGCCGCCCTGCGGGTGCGAATAATACGTGTTGATAATTACTATGTCCGAATATTTATTCGCGTAGGCGCGCCCCGCGAACGACGCGGCGGTGTTGCACTCCGAGACCAGCCCCTTGTAGCCCGCCCCGCGCACGACGCCCTCGGCGAACTTGCCAAACTTGCCCACGCCTTTCCACGCGAATAGAAGCCAGTCGAAATTTCTCGAATACAGGCGGGCTTCGCGAACCTCGTCGAAATTTTTAAAATTGTGCGGCAATGTCGCCGTCTTTACCGCGCCCCAGCTCTCGTTGAGATTTTCTATCGTTTTATATTTTTTCTCGAGGAATTTTACGAACTTTTCGAGCGCGAGAGCGCGCGTCTCGGGTTTGAGATTGTAGAGCCGCCCGATGCAAATCGTGAGTTCGTTGTAATACTCAACCGAAAGCAGCGCGGGGTCGTTCTTCCACGCGAGGCCGGTGTTCGGGTTTACGTGGTTTAGCATCATCAGCGCGTTTTTCCGCCAGTTGCGCAGGGTTTCGGGGTCGCCGAGAATGGCCAGCATTTTCACGTCGTCGCGCAAGTCGAACGTGTACCCTTCCCTGCCGTCGTCGTATGTGCCGAAAATCAGCTGGTAATAGACGCCGTTCTTTTTCAGCTCGGCGAGGAGAAGATCGACCATCTCGAAATACTCGTCGCGCTTTGAAAGCAGGCTGTGCGACTTTAAAAAATCGAGCTTTACCCTGACGAGATTGTAGCCCTGCGGGCGAAGAAGCGAGGCGTATTTTTTTATCGCCGCCTTGCGCTCGCCCGCGGGAATCCGCGCAAAATAATCTGCCTGCCAAAGCGAGTACGACTTGAAGCGCGCGTCGATTTCCGGCGTTTGCTCGAACGCGATCGTCCCGCGCTCCGAGACTATCGCCCTGCCCGTCGCGCCCGCGGGAACGGGCGTTTGCACGAGCCCCGAAAGGTCGAGCGCCGAGCCGCGCTCCACCTCGCAAAAATTCGCCTCTACGTCGGCGCGCGTCCACTTATCGGGCGTCGGAGCGAAGGTCTCGAACGGGTATCTCATCGACTCCGAGAGCGTCGCCGCGTAGATTATCCATGGCGAACTGTAGCAGCCCTCGAACACTATCTTCGCGGTGTTTTTGGGAACGTCGAAGCGCGAGAAATAAACGTAGCCGCCGCCAACCTTGAAGGCTTTCGCGTTTATCGCGCGGACATGCTCGCCCGCCCAGCCGACATCGCGCCCGATCTCGACGTCGCGCTTTGAGACCGCGCCGTTTTCGCCGACGCAAAGGACTTTGCCGACGGCCTTTCCGCCGACGTGCGCGTTCGACGCCGCGTGCAAAATGTAGAGGTAGCGCGCGTCTTTCTGTTCGGGCGAAAGATGTATTTCCGCGTAGCGCGGCCCGAGCGGCGCGAGCTTGCTGCGCAGCGCGAGCGCCCGCAAGCCGCCCGCGGGCTTGGCGAATTTTACGTCCCCGAAATCCGCGCCGCTTTCCGGAAGCTTCGGATCGGGCAACGCGACATTTTCCATCACCTTCGAGCCCGCGCCGATATTGAAGTGCCGCGCCATATCGAGCGGCATGTCGTAGTCGGTAAGACTCAAAATTCCCGCGTATTTTGTGCGGAAAGAAATTTCGTAAACCTCGCCCGCCTTGAGCCGCATCGTCCGAGAGACGCTTCCGAGGCGCGAAGTCCGCGCGCACTTGCCGACGCCCGAGATTTCCTTTCTGCGCTCGACTTTCGGCGGTATCCCGTATTTGCGCGGGCAGTAAACCTCCCAATGCTCGAAGCCGTTTTCAAAATCGCCGTTCGGCAGAAGCTTTCCGTTCACGCGGACATCGTCGTAATACGCCCCGTGCGGAACGAGGTTTCCGTCCTTCTTTATCTCGGCAAACATAAGCGCGATCTGCGCGGGGCCGTCCTCGAGAGCCTTAAACTTGAACGATGCCCCGCTCCACTCGCGCGGATTTTGCGGGCAGTGGTTGTACCGCACGAGATTGAACGCGCCGTCGCCGCCGCCGAGCCTCCAGATGTTGACGCTTGGATTTTTCGCGCCGTCCGGAATTTCGACAGCCGCCTTTGTCTGCACCGCGACATACGCGCTGCTGTGCGGAAGTTTTTCCGCCGCGCGCCCAGGGCACGCCAACAACATATGCGCGCATAGCATCGCCGCCATGCGAAGTTTGCCTTTCGTAATAGCCATAAATTTTTTCGCGAAGCCCCGCGCTATTTCGCGGCGATCTCAAAGAGCGACGTCGAGCCGTGCTTGAGCTTCGAGTTGTCGATCTCGATTTCCATCACGCCGTCTTTTACTTTCATGTCGAGCTTTTCGCGGCGCGCGCCGTCGAGCGAAAGCGCATAGACCTCGTATTCGCGGCCGGGGTCGAGCTTGAGCTTCGCCTTGACGACGCCGTTTTCGAGCATCAAATTTTTGCCGCCCTTGTAAATCGCGTAGACGTAGTCGAACGACGTTTCGGTGTCCTCGTTCACTTCGCGCGTGGCGTAGACGAACACGAGCCTTTTGCTCGCGGAAATCTTTTCGCCGTCGATCGAGCAAACTCCGATCGTCGCGGGGACGCTCGTGGATTCGACAGTCAGCGCGCCGAGCTTTTCGCGCTTTGATTTTTCCATCGCCACAGCCTCGGATTTTTCGGTCACGACTTTCATCGTGCGGTTTTTCATGTCGCGTGTGATCTGCCCGGTGTCGCTCTGATAGACGCCGTTTTTAACGTCGGTGACGTTGCCCTCGGGGAGAATTTTTTTCTCGCGCAAAACCGAAACAAATTTATCGAGGTCAAAGCCGCCGCTTCCCTTTTCGACTTCCTGAAACCACGCCTCTATCCTGATGTTCGCCGAGCCTATCGGCGAAATCTCGATATCGGCGGGCTTGAGTTTCACTCCGCCGAGCGGCGGGCGAAAATCCATCTTGGGATACTTCATCGCGAAGCCCGTCAGCGCGGCTATGCGCGCCTGCTCGGGGTTCGGCGACCTCGCGTAGTCGGGGGTATTGGAGAATCCGTCCGGCACGACCAAGTCGACGCGGTGCGGCGAGGCCTTTACGTCGCCGCGCATGAAAAAGCACGACATCAAAAGCTCGCTCGCCCTCATCACCGGCGACATTCCCACCGAGAACGACCCAACGCCCGCGGCGAACGGGCGCTTCGGTTCCAGCGGGCGGACGGGAATCACGTCTTGGTGGATCGTCAGCGCCGAGAAGTTCTGGAGCGCGCAATACGGCGAGATGAGAACGCAAGCCTCGTAGCGGTATTTGTTCCAGAAGCAGTAATTGTATTCGGTAATCGAGGCGGGGCGGTTGGAGAGCTTTCTCGAGACCACGCTGTTTGTAATCCAGTCCTCGCCGATGCCGCTCGCCTGGCTGCACGAAACGTCCCTCGACGAGAAGCCTCCCTGCGGGTGCGAGTAGTAGGTGTTGATAATGACAACGTCGGTAAACTTGTTCGCGTAGGCGCGCCCCGCGAACGACGCGGCGGTGTTGCACTCGGACACAAGCCCCTTGTAGCCCGCCTCGCGGAGAACGCCCTCGGCGAACGCGCCGAACTTGCCGACGTTTTCCCACGCGAAAAGATGCCAGTCGAAATTGTGCGAAAGCACGACGGCTTCGCGGACTTCCTTAAAGTTTTTGAAGCTGTAGGGAACGCCGCGCACTTTCGCCTTGTTCCAGCTGTCGTTGAGATCTTCCACCGTCTTGTATTTTTTCTCGAGATGCCGCGCGAACGCCTCGACCGCGCGCGCGCGGACTTCGGGCGTGAGGCGGTAGAGCCTGCCGAGGCAAATCGTAAGCTCGTTGTAGTATTCGAGGGAAAGCAAAGCGGGGTCGTCCTTCCACGCGAGCCCCGTATAGGGGTTGATGTGGTTCAGCCACTCCAAAGTGGAATTTTTCCAGTTGCGCAAAGTTTCCGCGTCGCCGAGAATCGCCAGCATTTTGACGTCGTCGCGGTAGTCGTAATAGTAGTTCTTTCTGCCGTCGTCGTAGGCGCCGAGGACGATCTGGTAGTAGACGCCGTTCTTCTTAAGCTCGGCAAAAAGGCAGTCTATCATGTCGAAATACTCCCCGCGGTTGGCGAGCAGCCTGTGGGACTTGAGAAGGTCGAGCTTTACCCTGACGAGATTGTAGCCCTGCGGGCGCAGGAGCGACGCGTATTTTTTTATCGCCTCCCTGCGGCTCTCGGCGGGAATTTTCGCGAAAGACTCCGCCTGCCAGAGCGAGTAAGACTTAAACCGCGCGTCGGCGCCCGGCGTTTTTTCAAACGCGATTGTCCCGCGCTCCGAGATTATCGCCCTGCCCGTCGCGCCCGCGGGAACCGGCGTTTGCACGAGACCCGAAAGGTCGAGCGCCGAGCCGCCTTTGACCTCGCAGAAGCTTCTTTCGACGTCCGCGCGCGTCCACTTGTCGGGCGAGGGCGTGAACGTCTCGAACGGATACCTGAAAGACTCCGAGAGCGTCGCCGCGTAGATTATCCAAGGCGACTTGTAGTAGCACTGGAATATTATCTTCTCGGTGTTCGGGGGAATGTCGAAGCGCGAAAAATAGACGTAGCCGCCGTCGACCTTTACGCTCTTGGCGTTCAGCCCGCGCCCGTGCTCGTGCGACCAGCCGACGCTCTTTCCGAGGGCGACCTCGCGCTTGGCGATTGCCGCGCCCTTGGACATAAACACAACCCTGCCGATTGTGTCTCCGGGGATATTCGCGCTGTAGAGCGTGTGCAAAACGTAGAGATAGCGCGCCGCTTTTTGGTCGGGCGTCAGCGCGATTTCGACGGCGTGCGGAACAACGGGAGAAAGCTTGTTGCGCAGCACAAGCGCGCGCTTGCCGTCCGCGGGCTTCGAGGCGAACCTCACGCCCTCGATGTCGACGCCGCCCTCGGGAATTTTCGGATCGGGCAAGGCGACTTTCGCCATGACTTTCGAGCCGCCGCCGTAGTTGAAAAATTTGGAAAGGTCGAGCGGGAAGTCGTCGTCGGCCGCGCTCAGGATTCCCGCGTATTTTGTGCGGAACGAAATTTCGTAAGTCTCGCCCGCCTTGATTTTGAACGCCTGCGATATGCTGCCCAAGCGGGACACGCGGGCGCATTTGCCGCCGCCGGTGATCGATTCCCTGAACTCCGCCTTTGGGCTGATGCCGTTCTTTTGCGGGCAGTAGATTTCCCACTTGTCGAAATCGTTTTCAAAATCGCCGTTGGGCAGAAGCTTTCCGTTTACGTGGACGTCGTCGTAATACGCGCCGTAGGGGACGACTTTCCCGTTCGCCTTGATCTCGGCGAAAAGCAGCGTGATCTTCGCCGTTCCGTCCTCGAGAGCCTTGAACTTGAACGAGGCGTTGCCCCACTCGCGCGGATTTTGCGAGTAATGGTTGTAGCGGACGAGATTGCAGGCGGTCTCGCCCTTGCCCATTTTCCACGTTTCGATTCTGCGCTTTTTCGCGTCGGCGGGGAGCTCCACCGCCGCTTTTGTGAGCACCGAAACATACGCCCTGCTGTAGGGGATTTTTTCCGCCGCGCGCGCCGTTGGGAACATCGCGGCGGCAAGCGCCGCCGCGGTTATGAGAAGTGTCTTTTTCATAATTTCAATTAGCTAAAATCAAAAAAATATTTTCTACTTTTTCGCGTCCTCGAACGAGAACGCGGGAAGATTGTTTTTGCCGTAAAGCCACGCGTCGGGGCGCGCCCAGCTCTTCCACAGGTAGCGGACGCCCTCGATTTCGGCGCCGCCGCGCGAGACCGAAACTTTTCCGCCGGAAAGCTCGGCGTCGGCTCTCGCCCATTTTCCGCCGACTTTCGCCTCGAAGCCGCGCGGCTCTCCCCTGCCCTCGAGCGGCTCGCCGAAATCGACAATGGCATTGCCGCCTTTGTACTCAACGGCTTTGGCGGCGGGCGCGAACGGGCTCGCCCCCTTCTTGCCGTAAACTTGGCTAAGCGCGATCGCGCTTAGGCGGTTTGCGACAGTCTGCTTGTCTTTCGGGTGGATGTTGTCCTCTTCGCCGCAGTCTATTATATTCGCGGTGTAGCAGCGCGGAACGAGCTTTGAGACCGCCAGCTGCTTCGCGCGGGTCAGCGGCCAGTTGCGCCCGGGCTGGTCCCTGAACGAGGCGAGCTGCACTTGGATAAACGGCATCTCGGGATTTTCAAATTTCGCGCGCCACGACTTTATAAGAAGCGCCATCTGCTCGGAAAAGAAATCGAGAGAGCGCCCGCGCGGCGATTCGATTTCCATCGGGAACAGGCCGCCCGAGTCCGCCTCGCCCTGGTACCAGATTACCCCGCGCGCCGAGAAGCCCGCGATGGGCGCGATCGACGCGTTGTAGAGCTGGCAGGGCGTGAACGCCATGCGCGCGCAGGAGGTCTCGCACGGCTTGCGCGGCTGGTTCGGAACCCTTTTGCCCTCGGCTTTGCGCTGCTTGGCGATCTCCTGCCAGCGGTCGAGCTGCATTTTCCAATCCTTGAGCGCGTCGGCGTAGGAGTATTGCGCGTTTTTCTTTTTAAACCGCTCGACGACGCTCTTGGTGTATTCGCAGCCGCCCGCGGCGTCCTCGGGAGTCCACGCGATCATCTTCGAGCCCCCGAGCGCGGCGAAGATTACCGCGACGGGAACGTCGAGCTCGGCGCGGAGGTTTTTCGCGAAAAGATACCCGACCGCGCTGTATGTGCGGGCCGTCTTGGGCGACGGGAGAGTCCACTTTCCATGGTCGCTGTCAAACTGCGGCGCTTGGGCGAGAACGCGCGTGTTCTGCGTAAAATAGCGCAGACAGGGGTCGCCCGCCTCTTTGAGGTTTTTGGCGGCGTCCTGCGCGAAGCGCAGCGCGAACTCCATATTGCTCTGCCCGCCCGCGATCCACACTTCGCCCACGAGCACGTTTGCAAATTTCGCGCCGAGCTTGCCGTTTTCGAAAACCGACATTTCGCGCGGGGTTTTGTCTGCGGGCATTTTGCTGAGTCTAAGGCTCCACGCGCCGTCGGCGCCGGCTTTCGTCGATTTCTTTTGACCCGCGAACTCGACACTCACCTGCGCGTTCGGCTCGGCGAGCCCCCAAACCTTGACGGGCATTTCGCGCTGCAAGACCATGTTGTCGCCGAAAACCGACGGCATTTTTATTTCAGCCCAAGCCGACGCGCAAAGCGCGGCGGACAACACCGTAAACGCAATTTTTTTCATACGGAAAAAACGATAACGGCGCCCCGCGCCGAAATCAAGCCGTTATTTATTTATAAACGCGCGCGGGCGAAAGGCGCGGGCGCAAAAAACGCGGCGCGGAAATCCAACGCCGCGTTTTGCAAAAGATAGCCGCTACTTTGCGGCGATCTCAAACATCGTCGTCGAGAGCCCGCCGGGCAGCTTGGAGTTGTCGATCTCGATTTCCATCACGCCGTCCTTGACTTTAAGGCCGAGCTTTTCGCGGCGAGTGCCGTCGAGCGAGAGCGGATAGACCTCGTACTCCCTGTCGGCGCGGAGCTTGAGCTTCGCCTTTACGACGCCGTTTTCGAGCATGACGTCTTTGCTGCCGATGAAAATCGCGTAGGTGTTGTCGAAGGACGTTACCATGTCGGAGTTCGCCTCGCGCGTGGCGTAGACGAACACGAGCCGCTTGCTGTCGGAAATTTTTTCGCCGTCGAGCGAGCATACGCCGACCGTCGCGGGGACGCTCGTCGATTCGACCGTCAGCGCGCCGAGTTCTTCCTTGTGCGATTTCTCCATAGCCACCGCCGCCGATTTTTCCGTCACGACTTTCATCGTGAGATTTTTCATGTCGCGCGTGATCTGTCCGGTGTCGCTTTGGTAGATTCCGTTTTTCACGTCGGTCTTGTTGCCCTCGGGGAGGATTTTTTTCTCGCGCAAGACCGAGACGAATTTTTCCAGATCGAACGAGCCCTCGCCCTTTTCGACTTCCTGAAACCACGCCTCCATTCGTATGTTCGCCGAGCCCTGCGGAGAGATTTCAACGTCGGCGGGCTTGATGCGGACTGTCTTGGCGAACGGAGTGTTGTCCATTTTCGAGAACTTCATCGCGAAGCCCGTCAGAGCCGAAATGCGCGCCTGCTCGGGGTGCGGCGAGCGCGCCGCCTCGGGCTTTTTCAGGAAGCCGTCGGGTACGGAGAGATCGACGCGGTGCGGCGAGGGCTTTACGTCGCCGCGAATGAAAAAGCACGACATCAAAAGCTCGCTCGCCCTCATCACGGGCGACGGCCCGACCGAGAACGTCCCGAGCCCCGGGCGCGCGCCGACGCCCTTGCGGAACTTAAGCTGCGTGACAACGTCTTGGTGGATCGTCATCACCGAAAAATTCTGGAGCGCGCAATAGGGCGAGACGAGAACGCAGGCCTCGTAGCGGTATTTGTTCCAGTAGCAAAAATTGTATTCGGTGATCGACGCCGGGCGGTTTGCGAGCTTTATCGAGGCGATGCCGTTTGTCGCCCAGTCGGAGCCTATCGCGCTGTTTTGCCCGCACGAGACCGCGCGCGGCATAAAGCTGCTCGGGTGCGAGAAGTAGGTGTTGACAATCGATACGTCGGTAAACCTGTTAGCGTAGGACCTGCCCGCGAAAGAGCCCGCCGTGTTGCACTCCGAGACGATGCCCTTGTAGCCCGCCCCGCGCACGACGCTTTCGGCGAACTCGCCGAATTTGCAGATGTTTTCCCAAGCGAACAAGAGCCAGTCGTTGTTGCGCCGGTCGAGCTTTTCCCCGGGGATTTCGTCGAAGCTTTTAAAGGCGTATTTTTTGTCGGAAAGCTTAAAGCAGTTCCACGCGGCGTTGAGCTCGCCGATGTTCGCGTACTTGCCTTTCAGATACTCGACGAACTTCGCCAGCGCCCTGTCGCGCACCGATTTTTCAAGCTGGTAGAGCCTGCCGAGGCTGTTTGTCAGCTCGTTGTAATACTCGACCGACAGCAGCGCGGGGTCGTCTTTCCACGCCGCGCCCGTGTATGGGTTGACGTGGTTGAGGAACGAGAGCGCGCCCTCTTTCCACCTGTCCCACGTCTCCTTGTCGCCGATCATCGCGAGCATTTTGATTTCGTTGTGAAGCCCGAATTTGTAGCCGGGCCTGCCGTCGTCGTAGGTGCCGAAAATCAGCTGGTAATAGACGCCGTTTTTCCTGAACTCCGACAGCATAAAGTCCGCCATGTCGAAGTATTCCGCCCTGCGCGGCAGCTCGTCGTGGCATTTGAGGTAATCGAGCTTTATCCTGACGAGATTGTATCCCTGCAGGCGCACATACGCGGCGTATTCCCTTATGCGCGCCTTGCGCTCCTCGGGCGGGAGATAGATGAAAAGCTTCGAGTCCCACAGCGAATACGACTTGAACCGAACGTCGACATCGGGCGCGCTTTCAAAGGCGATCGTCCCGCGCGGCGAGACAATCGCCCTGCCCGTCGAGCCCGCCGGAACCGGCGTTTGCAAAATGCCCGAAAGGTCGAGCGCCGAGCCGCTCTTAATCTCGTAAAAGCCGCCGTCGACGCCCGCGCTCGTCCACTTGCCGGGCGTGGGCTTGAATGTTTCAAACGCGGGAACGTCGGAGTCGGAAAGCGTCGCCGCGTAGATTATCCAAGGCGATTTGTAGAAGCCCGCGAAGGCTATCTTTTCCGTCCCCTGCGGCAGGTCGAAGCGCGAGAAACAAAGGTTGCCGCCCTCCGCCTTGACGCATATTGCGTTCATGCCGCGCGGAGTCTGGTCGGGGGTAAAAATGTCGCGCCCGATGTGGATGTCGCGCTTGGTCTGGGCGCCTTTTTTGTCGATGAAGATGACCCTGCACATCGCGGCGCACTCGGGCTTTATGGCGTCGGAAAGCGTGTGCAAAATGTAGAGGCTTTTCATCGCCTTTTGGTCGGGAGTGAGATTGAACTCGACCGACATCGGCGCGGTTGGCGCGAGCTTGTTGCGTATGACAAGCGCCCTGCCGCCGCCCGACGTGTCGGCAGCGAACCTGATTCCCTCGATCTTCTTTCCGCGCGCGGTGAGCTTCGGGTCGGGCAGAGAAACATTCGCCAGCGCGCCCGCGCCGCCGCCATAATTATAATACTGCGCGATGTCGAGGGGAACGTCGTCGCAGCCCTGCTTGAGAAGCCCGGCGTATTTCGTGCGGAACGCAACCTCGTACTCGCAGCCCGCCTTGACGGGGAAAGTTCTGCAAAGGCGCCCCGCGAAGGTTGCGCGCGCGCAGGGATCGCCGCCGTTTACGCTCGGTTTTAGCTCGAGGCGCGGGGGAAACGCCTTGTCCGAGAGCATCTCGAATTTCCAGCCGTCGAGGCCGTTGCTAAAGTCGCCGTTTGGCAAAAGCTTTCCGTTCACGCGGACGTCGTCGAAATACGCGGCGTAGTGGGCGGGAGCGCCGCTTTTTTTCTTCGCCTCGACGGCGGAGAGAATTATCCTCGCGTTGCCCGAGCGCGCCGCCTTGAACTTGAACGAGCCTTGCGTCCACTCGCGCGGGTTCTTGACCGAATGGTAGTAGCGCGCCGCCGATCCGTTTTTCGAGATCAGGCACGAAGACCCCGCGCCCTCGGAAACATCGATCGCCTTGTCGGTGAGCACGACCACATACGCCGTGCTCGAGGGAATTTTTTCTGCGCGCGCCGCCCCCGCCGCGAAAAGCGAAAGGAGAGCCGCGCAAACAATGCGTGCTGTATTCTTCATAAAAACAAACTTTTGCCGCAAAACTTAAACCACGCAGCGCGGGGCGGGGCAAGCCAAAAAAGCCTTGACAGAAAACTATGGAAGGCAAAAATTCTGCTCTAACGTTAGAATGAAAAAACGGGCGACATTAAAAGACGTTGCGAAAGAGGCGGGCGTAAATTTTACGCTCGTGTCGAAATTTTTGACGTCCAACCCGTCGGCGCGAATGGGCGAAGCCACTCGCGCGAGGATCGAGGCCGCGCTTAAGAAGCTCGACTACCGCCCCTCGAGCGCGGCGAGGGCGCTTCGCAACGGAAAAACGCGCGCGATCGGAATGGTCGTGCGCGACCTTACAAACCCTTATTACGCGCACATCGCAGATCTCGCCCTGCGCGAGCTGCGCGCCTCGGGCTACCAGCTTCTCATCGCCCTCGACGAGCCCGAAGATCCCGACGCCGCCGCCAAGAGCCTCGTCTCGCGCGGGGTCGACGCGATAATCCACCTCGGCGAAAAATGCCCGAACCCCGCGAGAATCCCCTGCCCCGTAGTCGTAAACGACGCCCGCGCGCGGGGGGCGGTCGAAATCGACGCCGACCTCTCGAAATCGCTCGACGAGGCGTTCCGCGGCTTGGGCGGAAAAATCGCGGGGCTGTTTTTCGGCGGCTCGCGCTGGGCAGAGGAATTCGCCGCCGCCGCGGAAAGGGCGCGCAAGAAAAGGGCGTTCGTACAAATCCTGCCCTTCGACCGCGAGGAGCGGCGCGAAGTTTTGCGCGCGATCCTCGCGAAAAAGCCCGACGCGATCGTCGCGAGCGGCTGGCACACGTTTACAATTTTATGCTCGCTGCTTTCGCGCGAGTTTAGGGGAATCTCGCCGAAAATCGTCGTGCAGGCAAACTGCGCGGGCGATTTTCTCGCCGACAAAAGGCTTTCGGGGGCGATAATATCGCCCACGGAGCGGCTTGTGCGCGCCATGTGCCAAGCCGCGGCGCAGGCCGCCGACGGCGGCGCGCCGAAAAAGTCTTTCATTCCGACAAGCTACGCGGCGGCGGGCTCCCCCGAACTCAAGGCGGTCGCGCGCGGGGAATTTAGGCTGACATAGAAAAACGAAAACCGCAAACGCCAAAGGTGGAGCCTTGAAACGTTTGCTCTAACGTTAGACCAAGAAAAATGAAAAAAGTCAATTTCAGCGTGGGATACCAGCCGAACGATATCCTAAAGCGAACCGCGCTCGCCAACCGCGGCAGCGTCGCGGAAATATATTTTCCATGCCCGGGCCTTCCGAGCGGGCGCGGCGTCCCCGAATTCTACAGCCCCGAAAAAGCCGCCGAGGATCTCGCCGAATACGCCGGGGCGGGCTTCCGGCTCAACATGCTTTTCAACGGCAACTGCTACGGCGCGGCGGCGCAGTCGCGCGAGCTGTTTAACAAAATAGGCGACGAAATCGACGCGGCTTGCGAAAAGTTCGGGCTAAGCTCCATAACGACGGCGTCGCCGCTGATAGCAAAATTTGCGGCGAAAAATTTTCCGTCCCTCGAAATTCGCGCGTCGGTCAATATGGAAATTTCCACGCCCGACGCCATGGCGTATCTGGCGGAAAACTTCGGCGCGTTCTACGCCAAGCGCGAGTTCAACTACGACTTTCCCAAGCTTTCCGCGATGCGCCGCTGGTGCGAGGCCAACGGCAAAAAGCTGTATATTCTCGCAAACAGCGGCTGCCTCGACTTCTGCCCCGCCCGCACGTTCCACGACAACCTCGTCGCGCACCAGCACGAGATTTCAAAAGAGGACAACGCCTTTGAGTTCCGCGGGCTTTGCCGCGAATTTCTCTCGAGCCTCGAGGCGCGGGGCGATTTCTTGCGCCGCACAAATTTCATACGCCCCGAGGACATTCATCTTTACGCCGATCTTTGCGACGGCGCAAAGCTCGCCACCCGAACCGCCCGCAACCCCGCGGCGATTGTATGCGCCTACTGCGCGGGCAAATTCGGCGGCAACCTGCTCGACCTGACCGAGCCGTCGCACGCGGGGCATTTCTACCCGTCGGTTTTGGAGAACTCGCGCGTTCCCGAGGGCTACGCAAAAACGCGCATGAACTGCGCCAAGAACTGCGCCGAATGCGGCTATTGCCGCGGCGTCCAAAAAGACGCGACAGTAATTTTGCAATAAGCGAAAACGAAAAACGAAAGGAAAAAAATGTTAACAAGCCAAATTGTAAAAGACGCCGCCATCGCCGCGGGCGCCGACCTGTGCGGCATAGGAAGCATGGACAGGTTCGAGGGCGCGCCCAAGGAGATGGATCCGCGCCAGCTGTTCCCCGAGGCGAAATCGGTCGTGGGAATGGTGTTTAGAATCCCGCGCGGAGTACAGCGCGGCATCGAGGAGGGAACGCAGTTCTACCAATACCCCTCGATGGCGTACGGCGGCATAAACGAAATCTACGCGCCCGCCGTCCTCTACCATGTCGGCAGGGTAATCGAGGACAGCGGCTACGAGGCTGTCGTTTACAGAAACACTGGCGCGCGCGGGTGCGTCTCCGACATGGACGCGACTCCCGGCAACACGCTTTCGCCCGAGGAGCAGATTCAGGTAATGGAGCAGGCGAAGAAAAAAACCGACCACCACCGGACGGTGCAATACACCCGCGCCGCGCGCGAGGGGCAGGTGCCGCCCGACCTGCAATTCCACTTCCGGCTCGCGGGGGTCGCCTGCGGGCTCGGGGAAATCGGCTGGAGCAAGATGTTTTTGACGCCCGAATTCGGCCCGCTCCAAAGGCTCGCGTTCATCTTCACCGACGCGCCGCTCGAGCCCGACCCGATGTATTCTGACAAGCCCCTTTGCCGCCGCTGCATGATGTGCGCGCGCGAATGCCCCGGCGGGTGCTTGAGCACGACGGAAAGCGTCAAGGTTTCCGTCGGCGGGAAAGTCTGCGAATGGGGCAAGCTCGACGAGTGGAAGTGCTACGCGTTCTACACGCACGGCGGGCGCAAATACAACCCGTTCGTGCCGAAAGAAGTCTGGGACAAAAACGAGAACGGCGACCTCGACCTGCTCGAGGGCAAGTGCCGCGCCGACGAAACGCAGATTCTCAAAGTCTACTCCGCGCTCGAAAAATATTTTCCGACGTGGGTCGGATACAATATGGCAAAGTGCGGCGGCTGCATACGCGCGTGCGTGAGCATGCTCGAAAAGAAGGGCGGCTGCATGGCGGAGCGCTTCAAAAAACCCCTGCGCACGGGCAAGGCGTGGGCGATGGACAGATAGGAGGGCGCGATGATAAACGCAAAAATCATAAAGGAAAAGGCTCTCGAATTCGGCGCGTCGGCTGTGGGAATCGGCGACATCAAACACTTTGAGGGCGAAATCCCGCAGCGCGACCCGAAGCAAATTCTGCCCGGCGCAACATGCGTCATCGGCTGCGCGTTCCGCGTGCCGCGCGCGTTCTACAAAACGATGGACGCGGGCTCGCAGTTTTTCAACTACACGCAGGTCGGGGTGAAATACATCGACGAAGACTTGGCCGAAATCTTCCTGCTCAAAATGGGCGGCCTTATCGAGAACGAGGGCTACGACGCGTGCCTGCAGCGCAACATCTCGAACCTGCGCATCAAGGGCGACAAGACGACCAACCCCGAGCTCGTCGACACCTACGAGCTCGTCCACGCCGAGCCAATCTCGGCGTCGAAGCCGCCGCCCGACATCATCATGGACTTCGGCAAGGCGGCGCAAATTTGCGGGCTTGGCGCTGTCGGGAAATCGGGGCATGTGATTTTGCCGAAGATCGGCCCGTTCGCGCGCTTCGTGTTCATCGTAACCGACGCCCCGCTCGAGACCGACGAGCCGTTCTCCAAAGATTTCTGCGCCGGGTGCGGAGGCGACTGCGCCAAGGCGTGCCCGGGAAAAGCAATCGGCGAAGCGGGCTTCAACACGTGGCAGTGCGCCGTCTACTACCGCGGCGCGCACAAATCGAACCCGTTTATGACGGGCGAATTTTTGAAAGGCGACCCCGAGCGCGATGCGGTTATCAACGGCGAAAAAGTTTTCGACCGCGAATCCGCCCGCGCCATATACCCCAAGCTCGACTTTCTCCCGAGCCAGACGGGATACGCGCCATGTCTTTGCGGGAAAAAATGCGACTTGGCATGCTACAAACACCTAAAGGAGGCGAACGCCCTATGAAAGATTTAAAGGAAAGAATAATCGAGCGGCTCAAGGCCGACGGCGCCGACATCGTATGCTTCGGCGACGCGCGCAAGATGAAAGACCCCGCTCCGCTAAAAATTATGCCCGAGGCGAAAACCGTAATCTGCGCCGCGTTCCGCCAGCTCCGCGGGGCGAGGCGCGGAATCGAGGAGGGCTCGACCTACTACCAGTACACGACCAACGCCGTCGAGACGCTCGAGGAAACCGTAATGCCGCTCGCGCTTTTGAGAGCCTCCGAGCTGCTTGAGGAGGCGGGCTTCGACGCGCTTCCGCAGCGCAGAAACCAGCTCGTGATGGCTGAAGAATCGTCAACGAACCCCGAGGTCGACTACGCCGAAATCTACCGCGGCAAAACGCAGGAGGCGCAGATGGACTTCGAGCAGTGCGCGGTTGACTGCGGGCTCGGCGAGCGCGGGCTGTCGGGCTCGGTGCTGACCGACGACTTCGGCCCGTTCCAGCGCTGGGCGTTCATTCTGACCGACGCCGCCATCGCGCCCGACCCGATTGTCAAGCCCCATCTTTGCGACAAGTGCGGCGCGTGCGCCAAAGCCTGCCCGGGGCGCGCGCTCGCGCCCGACGGCTCGCTCGACAAGTGGCAGTGCGCGGCGTATTACATGGGCGCGAACAGGTCGAAAAACCCGTTCATGCCGAAAGACGCCTACGACGACCTGCCCGAAAAGGCGGAAGTCGTCGGGGGAAAGGCGAAGCTCACGCCCGAGCTCGCGCGCGGGGTTATCGACCGCACTCACTTCTACCCGCCGATAAAGCACGCCTACTGCGCGAGCATCTGCGGCAGGGCGTGCGACACCGAATGCTACGTGCGCCTCGAGGAGCGCGGAGTTCTAAAGAGAAAATTCAAGACGCCGTTCAGAAAGCGCCCGCAGTGGTCGCTCGACGTCGACGGCGATTAGAAAGGCGAGCCCCCATGGAAACGCAAAACGCGGCGCCCGCCGACCCGCAAGCCTACGCGGAATCGCTCGGGGCGGCGACGCGCAAAAAATACAGGACTTACGCCTACGCCTCGACGTGGTTCGGCTGCTTCACCGACGTCGTCATCGACAACAGCGCGATACTTATCCTCTACTTCGCGATGCTCGGCGGAAGCGAATCGCTTATTATGCTTTCGACGAGCCTCGTGGGGATTGTGTCTATGTTCCTGCTCATTCCGACGGCGCGAATCGTCGACAGGCTCGGCGCCAAGCGCGTGATAAACATCTCGTGCGCCATCGCGATGTTCTCGTATCTGATGATGGCCTCCGGCGCGTTCTTCGGGCACGAGATCGGCAAGATTGTCGCGTTCGCGGGGTGCTTTATATTCTGCGCCTCGAAGCCGCTTTGGATAGGCGCGTGGATGCCGCTTTTGTCGAACATTCTCCTGCCGTCGGAACGCGGCGACTTCTTCGGGTTCATGCGCTTCACCTACTACATTCTAACCGCGTCGGTGCTTTCCGCCGTCGGATTTTTGATGGGCGAAAACCCGCCGGAGTGGTTCTTGCAGGCAGTAATCGCGGCGACGGGGCTGCTCGTGATAGGCAGAATTTATTTCATCTCGAAGATAAAAATTCCGCCGCACACGCCGCCGAAAAGAAACATCGCGAAGTCGGTGCGCGAGGCGCTCTCGAACTCGCCGCTGGCGGGGTTCTGCGTGTACATCTGCTTTATCAGCTTCGCGTACATGACCGTTCTTCCGCTGCCGATGGTGTATCTCAAAAAGGGGCTGCACTGCGGCGACAACATCGTCCAGATAATTTCCTCGGTGGGAATTTTCGGATACGTGCTCGGGTTCTTCGTCTACGGCAGGCTCGCGCGCGCGATCGGAATTCGGAACATGCAGTTTTTGATACACGCGCTTTTCATCGCGATACCGCTCGGGTTCTTCTTCTGCGGCGAGAAAACTCCCTGCGCGGCGGAAATCGCGGGGGCGCTGCTCTTCTTTGGGAACTTTGCGTTCGCGTGCTTCTACTGCGCGTTCTCGCAGGAGACCCTCGCGCTCGCGAAGCCCGGAAACGTGCCGATGTCCGCGGCGGTCTGCCAGACCTACCAGATGGCGGGCATGGGGTTTTCGCGCGTGGCGTCTTCGTTCCTGCTTCTGGGCGGAATTCTGTCGGGCTCGTGGTCGTACGCGGGAATGGAGTTTAACAGCTACCAGACTATTTTCCTGATCTGCTCGGCGCTCGGAATTTTCGCCCTGATGATGCTTGTTCTCCTGCCCTCGATGTTCCCAGAAAAGGACGATTTCTACAACCCGTAGCAGGGCGCGAAAAAAAACGGCTTGGGAAAATTTTTCCAAGCCGTTTTTTGTTTAACAAAACTCCGGTTTATTTTTCCAAGAGGAAAAGCGCGGTGTCGGGCGAGGCGAACTCGTACTCGAACTCGGAGGCGTTCTCGGCGGCTTTCGCGCCGGTGAAAAGCTCGGTGATTTTCGAGTATTTTTGGGGCAGCGAAATTTTCTTTTTGCCTCCGTCCTTGACATGCACCGAAACGAGCTTTTCGTTCGCCTGCACGGGGACGAACTCGTCGCAGTAGAAATGCACGCCCGCGTCTTTGGCGAGTTTGCGCAGAACTTCGGGCGTCGCGGCGCTCGGGCTGTGGATATACACGCTTTTCCAGCCGCCCATATCTTTCTCGCAAACGCCCTTGCTCGCGAAGGGAAAACCCGAAAACTTTTCGACGTTCGCCGGATCGAGCTTTTCGCCGTCGATGATCCCGGGCGCGTAAATCGACAGCACCGTCCTGCCGTCTTTCAAGACGTGCTTTTCGAGAGCCTCGCGCCGCTTGGCGTCGATAAAATAGCTCTGCGGGAAAATCACAAACTTGTACGCCGACAAGTCCACATGCCCGATGTCGCCGAACGAGAAAACTTCGTGCGGCGCGCCGATGGCGGTGAGGTTGTCGGAGATCGGGAAATACATATTCAGCTGCCCGAGCTTGCACATCTGGTTGGTGTAGGCGAGGCTCTGCGGATCGACAAACACCGCGATCTGCGCGGCGGTTTTTGAGTCGTCGGCACGGAACCGCTCCCAGATTTCGCGCCCGCGCCTTACGTTCGCGAGGGTCTCGGGCGTTTTGAAAACGCCGCCCCACATGTCGAAGCACCAAAGCGACGAGTGCCCGATCGTCGCGAGGGCGAACTCGCGCTTATGCCCCGCGGTGGACTCCTCTTGATTTTCCCAGTTCGCCACGTTGACGATGCGCACGTATTCGGAGAGCTGGTGGTTGAACGTGTGCGTGCGGTGGTCTATCTCGTGCAGCCAGCCTTTGCCGAAGCGGTTGCGCGTGCCGTTGGCGCACATAAAGCCGCTGCCCTGCCCCATTTTTCTAGTGCGGTAGTCTCCCGGGCTGACAAAGAAGTCGAAATTTTCGTCGGCGAAAACGCGCTCGTAGTCGAGGTGCCCGTCGAGCGCCTTGCGGTGGACGTACCCGAAGAACGAGCCTATCTGCTTGCCCTCGGGCAGGCGCTTGCGCGCGATTTTGGCGAAGTGTATCATCGCGTCCACGACGGACTCGTTGATGAACCACGTGTAGTCAACGCAGTCGCCCTCGGTGCGCGGATCGCGCAAAAAGTTTTCAAACGACGCATTGTAGAGGCGCGAGAGCGGCGGAACGTCGATTTCCTTTTTGCCCTTTTTCTTCAGCCACTTTTTCCACGCGTTTATCTTGCAGGGCGACGCCACGCCGAGGTCGTAGTCGAGCCATTCGTCGGTGTGCCCGCACGCGATCATATACGCCTTGATTTTGTCGCCGAACTTTTCCTCCAAGTGGGAGATGTAGTCCTCGAAAAATATCGTGGTCTCGGAGAGCCAATACGGGCAGACGATGGAGTTCGAGAGCATCGAGAAGCTGTCGGAGTCGAACGTGTGGCCAAACGACATTTTGCGCATGAGCCACTGGGGCGAGTTGATGTCCAATATGCAAATAAACTGCGCGTTCGGGTTCGCCTTGAGAACGTCGTCGAACTGCCTGTCGAGGGCCTTCCAGTCGTATCCTTTTTTGAAGCGCCAGAACGCGGGATATTGGCAATACGGCTCGCCGAGCGAATTGGTGGTGTTCGACGGCATTATGCAGACCGTGTTGACGCCGATGTTGGCGAAATCTTTCATCGCCGCGAACTCCGCCTGAAACGAGCGGTACGCGAAGAAGCGCTCCTTCGGCGCGGCGAACGCCGACGCCGACGCGAGGGCGAAAACGAAAAGAATTTTAAATGCTAATTTTATGTTCATAGAAAAACCGCTACACGATGCCGCCGCGCTTTGCAACACCAAAAGCCGACGCGCCCCGCAAGATCCGACCGATGAAATTTTGTTGAAAAGCCCGCTCCGAAAATGATACGAATACGGGCATGATCGACGCAAAAAATGCCGCGCTCGTCCTCGAGGGCGGCGGAATGAGAGGCACGTTCACCGCGGGCGCGCTCGATTTTTTCATGGACAAAAACCTGCGCTTTGCGAAGGTGTTCGCGGTGTCGGCGGGGGCGTCGAACGGGCTTTCATACATCTCTTGGCAGCGCGGCAGGGCGCGGTTTTGCAACATCGACGCGCTCGCCGCGCACCCGTATATCGGGCTAAAGTTTCTGTTCTCGCAGGGCTGCATAATGGACTACGATTTTCTCTTTCGCGAGCTTCCGCTGAAAGTGCGCCCTTACGATTTCGACGCGTACATGAAAGGAAGCGACATCGAGATGGTCGCGACAAGCTGCCTGACGGGAAAGCCCGAATATTTCAAAAAGCCGCAGACCCCCGAGGACACCCTCGCCGCGTGCAGGGCGTCGTGCTCGATTCCGTACGTCTGCCCGATCGCGAAAGTCGGCGGCGCGCCGTATCTCGACGGCGGGATAAGCGACCCCATTCCGCTGGAGCGCGCGCTGAAAAGCGGTTTTTCAAAATGCGTCGCGGTGCTGACGCGCAACGCGGGGTATCGGAAAAAGTCGATGTATAATTTTCTCGCGAAAATTTTATACCGCAAATATCCGAACGCTGTCGAGGCGCTGCGGCGCGCGCACGAAATTTACAACGCCTCTCTCGCGCGCGTCGAGGAGCTTGAAAGGCTCGGAAAAATTCTCGTTATCCGCCCGCGAAAGCCGCTCGAAGTTGACAGGCTCGGGCGCGACGTTTCAAAGCTTGCCACCCTCTACGACGAGGGCTACGCCTGCGCGAAGCTCGCGCTTGAGGGCGGATAGAAGGCCTCGCTAAAACGCGCGGGCGGTAAAGCACGACTCGCCCAGCATTGACTTTACGTAAGATTCGAGCGCGCCGATGTCGGAGTCCGAAAGCGCGTTTACAATCGCGAAGCACGCGCTGCCCGAGCCGCTCATCATCGCGGGAATTCCGAACTTTTCGCGCACCCCGCCCACCGCGAGCTCGAGCGCGGGATACTTTTTAAACGCCTCGATCTGCATGTTGTTTACCAGCGGCAAATCCGCGACGCCCGGGTTTTCGAGCCACACCGAAATGAGGGACTCCGCCTCGTCGGGGTCGATGTAGTCGGAGGGGTTCGCCCTCATCTGCGAATACGCCCAGCCTGTGTTTATGGAAAAGTCGGGCTTGAACAAAAATATTTTCAGCCGCGAAACGCACTCGAGAGCCTCGCCGAAAAGCGGGCAGACAAGCTCGCCCCTGCCGCGCATGACGACGGGCGTGCCGCTCAAAAAAAGCGGGCAGTCGCTGCCGAGCTTCGCCGCGAGAGCCTCGAGCGCCGGCGCCGAAAGCGGATTGCCGCAAAGCTCGTTGGCGGCGTTAAGCGCCGCCGCCCCGTTCGAGCTTCCGCCGCCGAGCCCCGCCCCGTGCGGCACGCGCTTTTCAAGGCGGAACTTAAAGTGCGCGTCAACCTTCGCCTCTTGGCGGAAAAGCTCCGCCGCTTTCATGACGAGGTTCGAGCCGTCGAGCGGCACGCCCTCCATGTCGCACGAGATGCTGTCGGTTTCGGCGGTCTCGGCGAGAAGCTCGTCGCCGAACTTGACCGGCGCGACAAGGCTCACAAGATTGTGGAATCCGTCGGGGCGGACTCCCGTTATCGCGAGCATAAGGTTTACTTTTGCGGGGGAAAATTTTGCGACTTTCATGGCGTATTGTGTTGAAAAACTTGCGCCGTTATGGCATATAGGCGCAAATATGTCAAAACACGATTGCAAATTAATCCTCGCGCTCGACCTCCCCGACAAGGCGGACGCCCTCGCGATGCTCTCGAAAGTCGCCGGCGAGCTCGAGTGGGTGAAAATCGGGCTTCAAATGTATCTGGCATACGGCTCGGATTTCGTGCGCGAAGTCGCCGAAAAGGGCTTCAAGATTTTTCTCGACCTGAAGCTCTACGACATTCCGAACACTGTCGCCTCGGCGGTGAAAAGCCTGAAGGACTTGCCGATTTCCATGCTGACAATCCACGCGAGCGGCGGAAGCGAAATGATGAAAGCCGCGCTCGAGGCGGCAAAGCAGACAAACCCCGACCTTCTCCTTCTCGGCGTGACGGTGCTGACGTCTTTCGACGAAAGCGGGCTCGCCGAAACGGGAGTGTCTTTGCCGCCCGCGGGGCAGGTTGAAAAGCTCGCCTCCCTCGCGGCGGGCTGCGGAATGAAAGGGCTTGTGTGCTCGCCGCTCGAGATCGAGCCTCTCAGAAAAATTTTGCCGCCCGATGTAAAGCTCGTAACCCCGGGCATACGCCCCGCCGGCAGCGACGCGAACGAGCAAAAGCGGATAATGACCCCCCTGCTCGCCGCCGAAAAGGGATCGAATTTCATCGTCGTCGGGCGCCCGATTTTAAAGGCGCAAGACCCCGCCGCCGCCGCGCGCGCGATAATCGAAGAGCTCTCGAAATGAAGCCGAAAAAATCAGCCGCCCCAAAGAACGCCGCGATACTGCTCGCGGGCGGAAGCGGCAAGCGCATGCGCGGGGCGGTCGCGGACAAAGTTCTCGAGCCGCTTCTGGGAATGCCCGTAATTTTGCACTCGTTCAAGGCGTTTCTCGAGAGCGGGCAGGTGCGCGAGGCGGTGTTCGTCTGCCGCGACTCTAAGCAGGAGGCGGAAATAAAAAAAGCCCTCGACAAACATTTCCCGAGCGTGTCGGGCGGAATGTCGATAAAGTTCGCGCGGGGCGGAGCGGAGCGGCAAGACAGCGTCCTTAACGGGCTTTCAAAAGTCTCCGACAAGCGCGCGCTGGCGTTTATCCACGACGGCGCGCGCCCGCTTGTGGAGGCTGAAAACATCGTGCTTCTCGCCGCCGCCGCGCAAAAGTGCGGATCGTCCGCGCTCGCCGCGCGCGTCTCCGACACAATCAAGCGCCTGCCCGCGAGCGGCAAAACCGAACGCGTCAAGCCCGAGGATCTCGACCGCTCGCGCCTCTGGGCGATGCAAACCCCGCAGGTTTTCAGGGCGTCGGAAATTCTCGAGGCGTATAAATTCGTCTCGAAAAACAAAATCAAAATCACCGACGACGTCGCCGCGCTCGCCGCGGTCGGCGGAAAGACGACGATCGTCGAAAACATTTATCCCAACCCGAAAATCACGCGGCCGCAAGACTTGGCTTACATAGAGTTTTTAAAGGGAGAAAAAAAATGAACTGCGACTTCAGAATAGGACACGGCTACGACGTGCACAGGCTCGTCGAGGGGCGCAAATGCATAATCGGCGGGGTCGAGATTCCGTCGAAGCTCGGGCTGCTCGGGCACTCCGACGCCGACGTCTTGAGCCACGCGATCGCCGACGCCGTCCTCGGGGCGCTCTCCCTGCCCGACATCGGACACTTCTTCCCGCCCAAGGATCCGTCGTGCGAGGGCATCGACTCTCAGGAAATCGTCAAGCGCGCGGTCGAGGAAATCGGCAAGCTCGGCTACGAAGTCGTGAACGTGGACTGCTCGATTATCGCCGAGACTCCGAAGATTTTGCCGCATACCGCGCGGATGAAAGAAATTCTGTCAAAGTCGCTCGGAGTGCCGCCCGAAAACGTCGGGATAAAGGCGACGACGAACGAAAAGATGGGCTGGGAAGGCGCGAAAGAGGGCATCGGCGCGCACGCCGTTTGCCTCGTCGCGCGGAAATAAAAAGAAAGGGAGGAAACCATGAAAGACATACAGGGAAGCCTGATTTTCGCCATGTGCCTGCTGGCGTTTACGGCGGTCGTGTTCTTTTTTAAATACGGGCAGGAGCGCGCGCAGTCGAAAATTTTCGAGGCTGAAAGCGCGTTGATCCAAAAACAGACCGACACAATCAAAGAGGCGCAGCGCAAGACCGAGGCCGCCGAAAGGGCGAGCCGCATCGCGCGCCAAACCGCCGAAAGCAACCTCGAGAAAGCGAGAATCGCGCGCGAAATGCTTGAAAAAGCGAAGCAGAAAAGCGCCCTCACCCAAAAGGAGATTGTCGATCGCCTTAACGCGCAGCTCGAGCGCGAGGCCGACGCGCGCCTCGCCGCTGAAAAGGCGTCGGAAGAGCTTTCAAAGCAGCGCGACATTTTAAGCAAGACCGTCGAGCAGACGCGCGGCGACCTCCAGCGCCTTGAAAGCATGAAAGCCGACCCCGATTCCGCGAAAAAAATTTCCGACATGCGCAGGCTCTTGAAAGAGCGCGAGGACGAAATCGAGAGGCTCAAAAAACGGCAGGCTGAACTCGAGGCTCTCAACGCCCGCGCGCGCGAAATCCAGATAATCACCGAGCGCGAAATCATAAAGCAAGGCGGGCTCGTGCTTTTGCCCCGCCACAAAAGGCTTATCCAAACGAAATAGCGGGCGATAGAATTTTCGCCTTTCAAGCCGCGCGAAAAAAAGCGCGGCTTATTTTTTTATCTCAAACGCCGCGCGCGACGAGTCGAGAATTTCCGTCCCGCGCGTTATCGACACTTCGGCGTTAAAAATTTTTCCCGGCAAATCGCTTCCCGAAATTTTAAGCTCCGCCGACACCGACGACACCGAGCCGCCGACGGTCTCGAACTTTGCCTCGCGCTTTGCCAAAACGGAGCCGCGCGCGTTTGTTATCAAAAAGTGCGCCGACAAAACTTCGGGGCTTCCCGACCTGTTCGCGATCCGCGCCGAGACCGCGACCCGCGCGAATTCCGCGCCGACTTCGCGCACAGACGCAGCCACTCCGCCGCAATCGACGGATATTCCGTTTTTGACGACTATCTTCGCTCCCGCAAGCTCGGCGAAGCCGCCCGCAGCAGGCGATAGGCAAACCGTTATAAAATTTTCCTTCCCCGGAACGAGAGCCTGCGACACTTCCGCGCACGCGAGATCCGCGGCAGCGATTCGCGCGCGGACGGGAACGGAGTTTACAAAAACCTCCGCGCCCGAAAATTCGCCGCGCAGCTCGAGCTCGGCGATTTTTCCCTTGTCAATATCGACAGGCTCAAGCTTCGCCGAGGCGCGAAGAAAGCCGCTTTTTTTTAGCGGCAAAGAAACCGAATCGGACTTGCCCGCGCCCGCCTCGGCAATGCTCCAGTTGCAAAGCTCGGTCTCGGTGCGGACGGGGCGCGCGAAATTCCAATACGCCAAGAAAAGAATCAGCGCGGAGAAAACTGCCGCAAAATAAACTTTGTGTCTTTTTGACATTTTTTAAGCGTAAAAAAAGGGTTTGCGCCGAGCGCAGACCCTTTCGATTCGCTCGGCGCCGCACGCGCCGCGCGGAAAACTATTCGCCGTCGTCGCCGATAGCCTGAACGGGGCAGGACTCTTTCGCCTCGGCGCAGAGGGCTTCTTCCGAAGCGTCGGCGGGCTGCTTCGCAACATAGGCGCAGCCCTCGTCGCTCATCGCGAAGAGGCCTTCGGCTGTGGACGTGCAGAGGGCGCACCCGATGCACTGCGAGTCAACGTAGAATTTTCCCGCAACGTTAAATTGGTTCTTTTCTGATTTTTCTGCCATAGTGGATAAAGACGCTAAGCCGATTGCGCGGCGCGTCAAGTTTTTTTCGGCATTTCGGAAAACTTAAAGAAAGCGGCTTAAAACTTCGCGGGCGCGCTCGGTCGCGCCCCTGTTTGACTCGTGCCACTTTTTCGCGCGGCCCGCGAGGCCCGCGCGAAGCTCGGCGTCTTTGGCGAGGCGCAAAAGCGCGTCTTTGGCGGCGTCGGCGTCGGGAACTTTTATCACCGCGTTCTCGCGCTCGAGAGTTTCGCACGCGCGGCGGAAGTTCGCCATCTTTGGGCCGTACACAATCGGCACCCCGAGAGCCGCGCAGTCGATGGGCGTCTGCCCGCCGACATTCGGCGGCAGGCTCTTTCCGACGAACGCGAAATCCGCCGCCTGCGTGAGCATTCTCAGCTCGCCCGTCGTGTCGGCGAGATACACAAGAGTCCCCCGCTCCGCGCGCGGCGAGACGCTTCTTACGCAGTGCGGATAGGCTTCGATAAGGCGCTTTATCTGCTCCCTGCGCTCGGCGTGTCGCGGAACGAGAAGCAAACGGCAGTCGATTTTTTCCGCGCGGATTTTGTCGAGTGCGGAAAGGAGCATTTCCTCCTCGCCGCGCCACGTCGAGGAGCCGAGCATAACGAGCGAATCCTCTCCAAAGCCCAATTCGCCGCGAAGCGCGAGCTTTTCTTCGGGGGATAAAGTTTTCGCGGGCTTGGAATCGAACTTCATATTGCCCGTCAGAACGAGGGTGTCTTCGTGCGCGCCGAGCTTTCTGAAGCGATCCATGTCGAGCGCGTTCGACGCGCATATCGCCGAAAATTTTCCGAGAAGCCGCCGCGCGAAATAGGGAATTTTAAGATACCGCGCAAACGACCTGTCCGACATTCTCGCGTTGAGAAGCACAAGCGGAACGCCGCGCGACTTCGCCTGATGCATGTGCTCGGGCCAAAGCTCGCCCTCCATGAGAACGCAAAGATCGGGCTTTATCTTGTTCCACGCGCGGCGCGAGAACGGGAAAAAATCTATCGGGAAAACCCCGATGTAAAAACATTTTTCGGCGTATTTTTCGCGCGCGATTTTATACGCGGTGCTCGTGGTGACGGTGAGGACGACCTCCGCTCCGCCGCGCGCGGCGAGCATGTCCAGAAGCGACGCGAGAGCCTCGGTCTCGCCGACGCTGACCGCCTGAATCCACACGCGCTTTTTGCCGCGCCCGGGCTTGGGCAAATTTTTCTGCCCGCCGAAGCGGTGGGAAAAATCCTTCGCGTATCCGCCGCGCCGCAGCATTCTCGCGGCGTAGTAGGGGATCGCGAGCAGAAACGCCGGCACGAACAAAAGCCTGTAAAGCCAAATCATCAATCGACTTTTTCGAAGATTATCGCCGTATTCGCCCCGCCAAAGCCGCTGCTGAGCGACACCGCGACGCGCGGGTTGTCGAACTCGGTCTTGCGCGGAATGTTCAAGCCCTCCGCGATTTCGTCGAGAGTTTCAATGTGCGCCGAGCCCGGGGTGAAGCCGCGCTTTATCGCGAGCGCGCAGAACGCGGCCTCCATCGCGCCCGCGAGCGAAAGCCCGTGGCCGGTGATCGCCTTCGTGCTGCTGATTTTCACCTTTTCGTTTTCGCCGAACACCGCCTTTATCGCCTTGACTTCGGCGGCGTCGCCGATCGGGGTGGACGTCGCGTGGGCGTTGATGTAGTCGACGTCGGAGGCGGAGATCCCGGCGCTCTTTAGCGCGAAGTTCGCCGCGTTGATGACGCCCTCGCCCTGCGGGTGGGGAATCGCCACGTTGTAGCCGTCGCTCGCCTGCCCCCAGCCGAGAACGCGCGCGTAAATTTTCGCGCCCCTCGCGCGCGCGACGGCCTCGTTCTCGAGGACGAGAACCGCCGCGCCGCCGCAGCCGACAAAGCCGTCGCGGTTCTTGTCGAACGGGCGCGAGGCCTTTTCGGGGTCGGCGGACGTGCTAAGGGCCCTCATTCCGGCGAACGGGACAAGCGTGAGATAGTCGCCGTCCTCCGCGCCGACGACGAACATTCTGTCCTGCCGCCCCGACGCGATTTCGTCATAGGCGAATCCCGTCGCGTGCGAGCTGCTCGCGCACGCCGAGACAAAGCCGCAGCTGGCGCCCTTTATCTTGAAAGCCGAGACGAGATTGAACGAGAGCGTGCCCGCGATCGAGCAGACAATCCCGAGCGGATACGCGCGCATGACGCCGTTCTTTTCCATGCGGCGTATATTGTGCATAATCATTCCCGTCGAGCCCGCGGAGGCGGTGTACATTCCCGTCGCGGCGTTCGATACGAGCGAGTCGTCAAGCCCCGCGTCGGCGATAGCCTGCTTCATCGCGCAATAGGCGAACAGCCCGTGCGGCGCGAGCCCGCGCAGGACGTCGCGGCGGATCGCGTATTCTTTCGGATACGTCCAGTCTTCTTGGTCGCCGCTCGAGACGTCGAAATTTTTAATCGTGCCCGCGCACTTGACGGGAACTTTCGGATCGGCGAAAGGCGGATACAGCTCGATGCCGTTCTTGAGGTTTACGAGGCTGTCGGCGACCTCCTCTATGCCGTTTCCGATGCTCGTGATAAATCCGAGACCCGTTATTACAACGCTGTTTTTTTCCATAATTTTTATTGCGCGATATAGTCGAAAGTTAGTGTGAGCTTTTCGATGAACGAGGTGCACGCGCCGCAGCACTTCATCGACGCTTCAAAGCTCGCTATCGGACGGCGCAGGCGGGTGGGCTTTGCGCGCATTTCGAGGACTTCGCCGGGGCGGCAAATGCGCATGCAGCGCGACGCCTCGCTCGAGGTGAAAAAGATTTTCGTCGGATCGGCGGGGCGCTCCATTCCCGCGAACACGCCCTTGACAAGCCCCAAGACGCAAAGCTGCCCGAGAGCCTCGAACATCAGAGTCCCCGGAAAGACGGGATTGCCCTTGAAGTGCCCGTCGCCGAAAACCTCCTTTTCTTTTATGGCGTATTTTCCAGTCATCTCTCCGCCGCAATATTCGGCCTCGTCGATAAAAAGGAAAGGCGGCTGCTGAGGCATAACCGCGAGAATTTCATCTTTTGAAAATTTTATAGATTCTTCTTCACTCATTCTGGGATAAAAACAATGGCACTATTATAATAATTACTCAATACTTTTTCTCATGCGCCCCGCGCATACCTAAAAGACCATTCGCACGCTCCCCGCACACCGCAGGCTAGCAGCCTGCACGTGCATGCTAACAGCATGCACGGCATCGTGGGGGCTCGCGCCCGCAGGCTAGCAGCCTGCACGGCATTATGGGGGCTCGCGCCCCCAAGAACCGATTTTGCTCCCGCAAAATTTTCGGTTCTTCCCCTGTCAGTTATCCGAGCGTTCTTCAGCTGCCCGCACGCCCTACAAAAAATACTGCGCGGGCGTTGCCCGCGCTGTAAAATTAAAAAACAAGGGAGCTGTTCCCTGCTTTTTCTTCGCGCGCGAGCGAAGCAATGCGAGCTGTAATATCACAGCATGTCTGCGCATACCTAAAAGATCATTCACACACTCCCCGCGCCTCGCTTCAGCTCCCCGCGCAAAACTTTTCTCCCCGTGCCCATCTACGTCAAAAAAATAGAACTGCGCCCATGCGAAGCGGCGCGTTCTATTTTTTTCTTGCGCGCAAAGCGCGCTGTAAAATTCCCACTTTAACCCGAAAGCAAGTTTAAAAAGCTAAATGCGCGGGCGGGTGGAACGCCCGCCCGCGCTGACTAGGCGCGTCAAAATGCCCCTAGTACGAGTATTTGGGCGGAATGGCGCAGGGAGCATACCCACGTATGTGACCAAGCACATTCCGCCCAAAGCGGAGTAATAGGGGTATTTTCACGCGCCCAATCCCGCCGGCTTTACTTCCGGTTCCGCTTATCGATATCCGACACGGCCGTGTAGGCTTTGTCGAGGAAGTCTTTGATCTGCTCAAAGCCCTGCGCGAATTTTGTGTCGAGCCACGCGTCGACCATCGCGCACGCCATGACTTCGCCGACGACCATCGCGCCCATCGTGATGACGTTCGCGTTGTTTATCGCCTTGGCTTTAGCCGCCGTAAAGACGGATTCGACCGCGACCGCGTTTATCCCCGCGACTTTGTTCGCCACGATGCACATTCCCGCGCCCGAGCCGCAGAACAAGACAGCGCCGTCGGCGCCGCCCGAAGCGACGGTTTTCGCCGCGGCTTCGGCGACCTCGTAATAGGGCGCTTTCGAGTAATTGTCGGCGTCGACAACCTCGACGCCGCGGTTTTTCAGGTGCTCGGCGACAGCCTTTTTAAGGCCGTACGCGAAGGAGTCGGCTCCCAAAACAAGTTTCATAGTTTTTCCTTTTTTTCTTTTGCGGCTGCAAATGCGGACGCCGCCAGCAACGCTCCAGCCGAAGCGCATGCCGCGGTTTTTGCAAAGGTCCGCCTGTCGATTAACGTTTTCATCGGTTCAAATAAAACGCGCGCGGAAGCGGCAGGCAAACATTTTTTCATTCATCGTGGTAAAAAATCTTGCAAGCCGCCGCGCGGTGCGGATACAATTTTCAAACTTTTTAAGTCAACCAATAAACAACAACAGAAAGTAAAAATATGAAAAAGACTGTATGCTCGGTATGCGGATATGTAATGGAGGGCGACGTCCCCGATTTCTGCCCGCAGTGCAAGGCCCCGAAATCGAAGTTCATCACGCGCGAGGACACCGCGCAAATGGTATGGGCTGACGAACACAGAATAGGCGTCGCGAAGGGTCTCGACGCGGAAGTCGTGGAAGGGCTGAGGGCGAACTTTACGGGCGAATGCACCGAGGTCGGAATGTACCTTGCCATGAGCCGCCAAGCCGACCGCGAGGGCTATCCCGAAGTCGCGGAGGCATACAAGAGAATCGCGTTTGAAGAGGCAGAGCACGCGGCGAAATTCGCCGAGCTTCTCGGCGAGTGCGTCGACGCCGACACCGCCAAGAACCTCAAAGTGCGCATCGACGCCGAACACGGCGCGACGGAAGGCAAGCTCAAGCTCGCCAAACGCGCGAAGGAACTCGGCTACGACGCCGTCCACGACACCGTCCACGAAATGTGCAAAGACGAAGCCCGCCACGGCTCCGCATTCCTCGGACTGTATAATCGCTTCTTTAAGAAGTAAACCAACAGGCTAGCAGCCTATCACAAAAAAAACGATTACCCCATTCGAGTAATCGTTTTTTGCAGGCTAGCAGCCTGCACGGGCATGCTAACAGCATGCACGGCATCGTGGGGGCTCACGCCCGCAGGCTAGCAGCCTGCACGGCATTATGGGGGCTCACGCCCGCAGGCTAGCAGCCTGCACGGCATCGTGGGGGCTCGCGCCCCCAAGAACCGATTTTGCTACCGCAAAATTTTCGGTTCTTCCCCTTTCATTTGTTTGAACGTTCTTCAGCTATTCGCGCGCTCTGTAAAAAATACCGCGCGCGAGCGAAGCAATGCGCGCTGTAATCTCACAGCATGCTTGCGCATACCACAAAGACCATTCGCATGCTCCCCGCGCAAATCTTTCCTCCCGCTCCCATCTACATCAAAAAAAATAGAACTGCGCCCCTGCGAAGCGGCACGTTCTATTTTTTTCTCGCGCGCAAAGCGCGCTGTAATTTTCCACTTTAACCCGAAAGCAAATTTAAAAAGCTTCATGCGCGGGCGGGTGGAACGCCCGCCCGCGCTGCTTAGGCGCGTCAAAATGCCCCTAGTACGAGTATTTGGGCGGCGTGGCGACGGGAGCATACCCACGTATGTGACCGAGCCAAAGCCGCCCAAAGCGGAGTAATAGGGGCATTTTCACGCGCCCCCTCAAACTCCCCTTACAACGAGAAAGCTTCGTGCAACGCGTTGGCGGCGAGGTCGGCTTCGTCGAGAGAGATGCCGACGGAGATCTTGATTTCGCTCGTGGTTATGATTTGCACGTTGATGCTGTTGTCCGCCAGCGTCTGGAAGAATTTTGCCGCCACGCCGCTGTGCGAGCGCATTCCCGTCCCGATGACGGAAACTTTCGCGATGTCGCCCGTAAGCGAGACCGTCGCGCCCTTGATTGTCTCGCAATAGGAGCGCAGGACTTTTTCGGCTTTTGCCGCGTCGTCTTTCGAGACGGTGAAAGTGAGGTTCGCCTTGCCGCCGCGCCCGACGTTCTGGACGATCATGTCCACGACGATGCCGCCCTCGCCAAGCTGGCGGAAAATTTCGGCGGCGGTGCCGGGCTTGTCGGGGATTTCCGTTACGGTGACCTTTGTCTGGTTTCTGTCGATTGCGACGCCGCTTATGACGACGTCCTCCAATGATGGTGCTTCCGATTTCACGATAGTTCCGGGTTCGTTGTTAAAGCTTGAGCGCACTTCAAACACGACATTGTGCTTCTGCGCGAATTCCACGCTGCGCGCCTGCATGACCTTCGAGCCGAGCGACGCCATTTCGAGCAGCTCTTCGTAGGACATTTCGGGGATTTTTCTGGCGTTTTTGACGACGCGCGGGTCGGCGGTGTAAACGCCGCTGACGTCGGTGTAGATTTGGCAGACGTCCGCCTTGAGGGCGGCGGCGAGGGCGATCGCGGAAAGATCGCTTCCGCCGCGCCCGAGAGTCGAGATATTTCCATGCCTGTCGATGCCCTGAAAACCCGCCACGATGACGACTTCGCCGGCGTCGAGGCATTCGCGAATGTCGCCGCCGGTGATTTCGACGATTCTCGCGCGGGTGTGGGCGTCGTCGGTGATGATGCCGGCCTGCGCGCCCGTGCGCGAGACGGCCTTTACGCCGAGGGAGTGGAGGGCCATCGCGGTCAGCGCGATTGTCTCCTGCTCGCCGACGGCGAGGAGCATATCCATTTCGCGGTCGTCGGGCTCGGGCGAGAAAGTTTTGGCGCGCGCGATAAGCTCGTTGGTGACGCCGCTTCGCGCGGAAACGACGACGACAACCTTGTTTCCGCCGTCCACGAACGTCTTGATTCTTTTCGCGACGTTCAGGATTCTGCCGGTGTCGCCGACGGAAGTGCCTCCGTATTTCTGGACTATCAGTGCCATAATTTTTCGTTTTATCGGTAAAAAACGCGCCGCCGTTCGCGCGCGCATAAAAAAATTTTAGAGGGGAACAATGGCATATTCGGCGGATTAGTCAACACTTAACGCGGCGGCGCCGAGATTTTTGTCATTCGCGAAAATCCCAAAATCCACGGCAAATGCGGCACAACCGCCGCCGCGCGCGGGCGCTACGGAATTGAGACGAGCGAAATGTCGTCCTCGGCGCCGCCCCACTGCGCGAACGCCCCTCCCGCGACGAGCAGCATAAGATAGAGCGCCGCCAAAACGAGCGCGCCCGCCGCGATTATAACAGCGAACTGCCTAAACATTATTCGCAGGATTTGTATTTTTTGACGATTTCGCCGCTGATAAATTCTATCAAGCCGTATTTATTTTCAAGGTCGAGCCACGCCCACTGGCCGTTCGGGTTCAGTTCGAGGAAAATCAGTTTGCCGCCCTTGCGCAGGAAATCGAAGCGCCCGAAGTCGAGCCCCGCAACGCCCATGTATTCGATTATCGACGATTGGTCGCGCGCGGAAAGCTCGAGCGGCTTCCAGACCATGTTCTTGTCGAACGGCTGGCTTTTGCGGCAGTCGTCGCCGTCGAAGAGTTTTCTGTCGAGCTCGAAAGCGAAGATTTTTCCGTTCGCGTAAACGGCGGTAACGTCGCTGTCGGCTTCGACGCGCTTTTGAAGAAACCATGGATAGCGCGGGTCGAGCCGCGCGGCGTCGACTTTTTTCACAAAAAACACCTTGTTCGCGCCGATTTTTTCCTGCGTCAGAGTCTTCGCCACCCACTCGCCATCTTTGATGCTTTCGGGAATCGCGCCCGAAACGATATGCCACGGCGGCACTTCAAAATATTTCGCCGCCAGCGCCATTTGCGCGGGCTTGTAAAACCTAAATTTTGGCGGGTGCACAAGAGCCGCCCTGCCCTCGGCGCACATTTTGTAGTATAAATCCTGAAAAATGCGCTCTACCTCCGCCCTGCACCAGTTTTCGAGCGAACCATCTTTGGGAACGTCGATCGCGTCGAAAAATATGGGCTTTCGCAGATAGACGCATTTGGCGTTTTCGGAAGTCAGAATCTTTCCGTCGGGCGACTCTACCGAAAAGCCGCTTTGGGAAAAATCCCAACGGTAACCGCGCCAGTTGTCGATGTTAAACCTGAACAAGTCGATTTCACCTAAAAACGGCATCATCAAATCGAGCGTCGCGTCTTCGCTGCAAGTGGGGACAAATAGCATATTTTTTCTTTCCGTTTTTTGTTGAAGAAGAAAACAGCCCGCGCATTCGCGCGGGCTGTGCGGGAACTATGAATTAGTCCCAATGATTGGCGTCGTCCATGACCTGCGGTCCCGGACCTTGAAAAGAATAGGTGAAATTAGTGCTGGCGCCCATCTTCACCTTGTTTTCAAGATCCTCGCCCACGGTTTGGGTAAGCGCGTTCGATTCGCTTTCGTTGAGGTTGAGCGACGATATGTCTTGCGCCACGTCCGCAGGGGACATAAGCGAAGCCGCCGCAATTACTGTTGTCGATATGATCATATCTTTTCCTTTGTTTTTTGTTGTGTTCGGCGCCGGCATGGCGCGGGAACATCACCTTTATCGCGGCGGCTAAAAAAATCTTTCTCCAAAAAATCGAAAAAAATTTTCGAGGGTTTTGATAATTATTTTGACCAAAATTGAAAAAAATGTTTTTTAGGTAAGATATGTGCCAAATTATCACGGCGGGGAACTACAGGCTCATAAGAAAAATCGGCAAGGGCGGATTCGGAACGGTATGGCTCGCTGAGGATTCGCGCGATTTGTCTTTGCGCGCGCTCAAGGAAATTTTTTCGCTGCGGAAGGACTCCCACGAAAGGCGCGCGCTCGACCTGTATATGTCGAAGCTCGCGCGGAATCCATGCGGGGAGATAATCGCCATCACCGACGTTTTCGACGAGGGCGAAAAAACGTTCTACGCCATGCCGCTTTGCGACGGCGACGGATCCGCCGAAGACCCGCGCAGCCCCGACTGGCAGTCCTTGACGCTCGAAAGGCTCATAAGCAAAAAGCGCGAAAGCGGAACGTGGTTCACCGCGGAGGAAGTCGCGGAAATTATGGAACACGTCGCGCGCGCGGCGGGAAAAATTTCGGAAATGGGGCTTGTCCACCGCGACATAAAGCCCGCAAACATTCTCTATAAGGGTGGCAAGCCGTGCGTCGCTGACATCGGGCTTATCGCGCCCGACACGCCGTCCCTTAGCGTGGCGGGAACGCCCGACTACACCGCGCCCGAATGGTATCTGCGCGCGAGCGGCAACCCCGATATGTGGGGCTGCGCCGCGACGCTCTATACCGTTCTTACCGGAAACAGCCCCGATCTCATGGGGCGCCCCGCCTACATGTGGCAGCCCTGCGGCAAAGAAAATATGCGCCCAGAGGACGTCGCGAAATGGACGAGCCTGCACAATGTCGCCAACCGCGCCACCCGCGAGCGCGCCAAAGACCGCTACCTGACGTTCGACGATTTTATCGCCGATATCGAGCGCGCCGCAAACGGAGTAAAAATCGGCGCTCCTACGACGGGAGAACCCGCAAGGTTCCCCGCGATCGAAGCAAAAATCAAAGAGTCAGCGCTTAAAAAAATAAAACCGAAACGCATATTTTGGGGCGCAGGTACTCTTATAACATTACTTTGCCTGCCGTTTTTGTTCGCCAACATCTTCAAAAGCTCCGGCAAAACAACCGAACAAAATTTGGAGCAGTACATGGCGACCCTACCCCGCGCCGAAAAAATAAAATTGCTTAAAGAATGCAGAGAAAGGCTTATCGCAAACAGGCACAACGAAAAAGATCTCATAAGAAATTTCAAGGAAGCCGTCATCATCGCCTCAAGCATCGTTCCGACACAGCCGGGCGAAGAGATATATTCGACGCTCAGAATGATGCGAGTCAACGGAATATACGACAACGATTTATATGGCGTAATGGCGCGCCTCGAAGACTATTACGAGCGCAAGGGCGACACAAAATCCGCGGACAACGCGCGCAAAGCCATGTGCTTTATCGCCGCGACGGATAAAAGTCTTACCACAGGCGCGACGGAAATCGACGCGGGCAAAAAAAACGAATTGCGCGAATATGTGACGAAAAAAATAGACAAATTTCTTTCCGAACAAGACCCGAAAAAATCGCTCGAAATTATGAAACGCGAAATCGAGTCATTGTTCGCCATGTACGTGCCGTATTTGGCGCTTCCATACACCAAAGAAAACATTAAAAGACTTCTGGACGTAAAAGCGAAAATGCGCGCGTATGGCTCGAGCATAGCGGAAGTCGCCGATTCGCACACCAAAAGATATCTTAAATCCGCGCCCGATGAGCTAAAGGATTTCGCAAAAACGCTCCAGTAGCTCAGGGCGCGGGGCGGAAAAAATTCGCCGCAGAAAAAATTTTTTTAAATTCCCGCGAAAGATTTTTCGCGGGCGCGCGAATAATTCCGCAGAAAGACAAAACTATGAAATGTCCCGACACGCCAAAAAGCGTAATCGCAAAACTAATCCGCAACGACGGCGAAAAAGACCGCGTGTGGAACAAATCGTGGAATATTTTTTACGAAGTATACTACGATCTCATAAACGCGATGGTGGTAAACTCGTTCGCGCAATTCGGCTGCGCGAGCGTCCCGCCCGATGACATCGTCGAAACCGTCTCCGACGTGTTTATGTCGCTTATCAAAGCTTTCGAGAGCGGAACGTACAAGCCCGGGGAATACCATTTCAGGGGTTTTCTAAAGCTCGTCGCGAAAAGGCGGACGCTCGACCACCTCAGAAAAAAATCGACCGTAAAGTCCATTCCTATTGAATCGATTGAAGTCATCGACGCCCTCGCGCGGGAAAACGCGCAGTCGCGCAAATACTTTGACAAGCTCGAAGAGAACGAACTGAAACTTTACAAGCGCACGCTGATAATGGACATCTGGGAGTCGATACGCGCCTCCTACAGCCCCGAAACAGCGCTCATCTTCGAGCTGCGCGTCTTCGAGGAAAAAAGCGTTGCGGAGATTTGCGGGCAGCTCGGAATAGAGAGGGATAAAATCGACCGCGCCGTCCACCGCATAACGAAAAAAATCAGGCAGGAACTCGGCAAAAGCAAATACGAGGAGGATCTTTAATATGGAAAAAAGCGAAAACAACCAAAAGGTCTCCGACGAGGACAAGGAAATCATCGCCGAGCTGCAGCGCGCCTACAAAAGCATGCGCTCCGCAAAAGAGTCGACCTCGTACCGCAAGACCCAATACGAGATAGAGCATCGGATAATGGTCGAAAAAACCGCCGCAAAAAGCGGCGCGGCGGGCGAATAGCGGGCGGCGGCGAAATTTTCCGCGCCGCGTTTTTCCCGAATGCGCTTGAAATCCGCGCGCGGAAAGGCGACAATGCCGAAAATGAAAACGCCGCGCGGAACGCAGTTCGTGCCCGCCACGCGCGAGGAAATGCTCGCGCGCGGGTGGGACGGCGTCGACATCCTGCTGGTCTCGGGCGACGCGTACATCGACCACCCTTCGTTCTCGTCGGCGCTAATCGCGCGCGCGCTTCTCGACGCGGGCTGGAGAGTCGGGATAATCCCGCAGCCCGACTGGAAAAATCCGGAGAGCCTGAAAATTTTCGGGCGCCCGCGGCTCGGCTGCGCGGTGTCGGCGGGCAACATAGACTCGATGCTGCGCATCTACACCGCGGGCAGACGCATGCGCCGCGAGGACATGTATTCGGAAAACGGCGAAACGGGCAAATGCCCGCCTCACGCGACGGTCGTCTATTCGCAGCTGGCAAAGCGGGCGTTCCCGAAGATACCAGTGGTTGTAGGCGGGGTCGAGGCGAGCCTGCGGCGCGTGGCGCACTACGACTACTGGCAGGACAAAATCCGCCCGCCGATTCTCGCCGATTCCAAAGCGAACATTCTATGCTACGGAATGGGCGAGCTTACGATGATAGAAATTTTTTCGCGCCTCGAGAAGAACGAGAGTCTGGCGGGAATACGCGGGACATGCAGGTATCTCGACGGCGCCGAGTCCGCGGCGTTCGCGCCCGACGAAAACACTCTCGAGCTTCCGTCTTTCGAGGAAGTGCGCGACAACCCCGCCGCGATTATGCGCCTTACGAAAATCGTCGAGGCGAACTCGAACCCCTACAACGCCAAGCGGCTGTTTCAGCGCTCGAACGGCAGAATCCTGCTTGTCGAGCCGCCGCGCGAGCCGATGAGCCCGGCGCAGTTCGACAAATTCTGCGAGCTTCCATACGCCTACGCGCCGCACCCGATGTACTCGGGAAAAATTCCCGCGTGGGAGATGATCCGCGATTCGATTACCGTCGTGCGCGGCTGCCCGGGGGGCTGCGCGTTCTGCGGGCTTGTCTCGCACCAGGGGCGGCATTTGGTTTGCCGAAGCAAGGAAAGCGTTCTGCGCACCGCGCGGGTTTTGGCGCAAAAGCCGTTCTTCAAGGGGATAATCAGCGACGTCGGCGGCGCGGCGGGCAACATCTACGGACACCGCCCGCGCGAGGCCGAGCTATGCAAAAAGTGCGCGCGGCTCTCGTGCATTTTTCCGTCGCTTTGCAAAAACTACAACGCCGACGAGCGCCCGCTTTCGGAGCTGCTCGACGCGCTCTCGGCGATGCCCGAAATCAGGCGCGTCTTTGTGAACTCGGGCGTGCGCCTCGACCTCGCGCTGATTCAGCCGAACCTTACGAAAAAAATTATCCGCGACCACGTTTCGGGGCAGCTTAGCGTCGCGCCCGAACACCTCGACCCCGACGTTCTGCGCGACATGCGCAAGGGCAAGGCGGGCGAGTTCGAGGCGTTCAAAAAAATCTTCGACGCCGTCAACGCCGAGACCGGCAAGCGGCAGTTTATGGTGCCGTATTTCATCTCGAATTTTCCCGGCTGCACGCGCGGGCAAATGGAAAAGGTCGACAAATTTTTGTCGAAGTCGAAATGGAACACGCGGCAGGTGCAGGATTTTATTCCGCTGCCGATGACGATGGGCTGCGCCATGTATGTCTCGCAAACGCGCCCCGACGGCACGCCGATAGAAGTCAACAAAGGCCTCGCCGAGCGCCGCGAACAGCGCGACCTCCTGCGCCGCGACAGAAAATAAAGCGGGCGGCACCGCCGCCCGCAAGGATAAACAATTAGGATTTAATGAAACTAAACCCCTTTGAAAACCTATTTCCCCATAGCCTCAAGCGCTCTTTTTGCGGCTGCATTTCCCTGTTCGGCAGATTTGCGATACCACATTATTGCTACTATGGGATTTCTTTGCACGCCATCTCCAAATAAATAACATTGCCCAAGTTTTAATTCCCCTATTGCATTTCCCTGTTCGGCAGATTTGCGATACCATTTCGCCGCTTCTTCGTAATCCTGCTTCACCCCTTTGCCGTCGTAATAAAGTTCGCCAAGCATCCATTGCCCAGTTGAAGATCCCTCCTGGGCGGATCTACGAAGCCATTTCTCTCCTTCTTCATAATCCTGTCGAACACCTCTGCCGTCGCAATAAAGTGCGCCGAGCATCCAATGCCCCTCTGGATACCCCATGTTGCCAGCTTTTTGAAGCCACTTCGCTGCTTCTTCAAAATCCTGTTTCACGCCTTCTCCGTAAAAATAAAGAACACCAAGCATAGATTGACCACGTTTATTTCCTTGCTCGGCGGATTTGCGATACCATTTCAACGCTTCCACTTTATCTTCCTTCACGCCATTTCCGTAGTAATAAAGATTTCCAAGCATTACCTGCCCGTCTGCATTTCCTTGCTCGGCGGATTTACGATACCATTTCGCAGCTTCTTCGTAATCCTGCTTTATGTTATCGCCGAAATAATAAAGAGAACCAAGATTTTCTTGCTTATATGCATTCCCTTGCTCAGCGGATTTGCGATACCATTTCAATGCTTCCGCGTAATTGTGCTCATAGTAGTAATAAAAGTCGCCAAGTCTCCATTGCCCATCTGCATTCCCCTGTTCGGCAGATTTTCGATACCATTTCAACGCTTCCACATTATCTTCCTTCACGCCTTTTCCGTAGTAATAAAGATATCCAAGTCTCCATTGCCCATCTGCATTCCCTTGCTCGGCGGATTTGCGATACCATTTCAACGCTTCCACATAATCCTGTTTTACACCTTCACCTTTGGAATAAAGTTCACCAAGACGACATTGTCCGTCTGCATTTCCTTGCTCGGCGGATTTGCGATACCATTTCGCAGATTCAGTGTAATCTTTCTTCACCCCTTTGCCATTAAAGTAGCATATACCCAGTTCATATTGTGCCTTTGCGTTTCCCTGCTCGGCAGATTTTCGATACCATTTCACAGATTCAGCATAATCCTGTTGCACACCTTCACCTTTGGAATAAAGTTCACCAAGACGACATTGTCCGTCTGCATTTCCTTGCTCGGCAGATTTGCGATACCATTTCGCAGATTCGGCGTAATCCTGTTGCACTTCCTTTCCGCTGTAATAAAGCTCACCAAGTATCCATTGACCGTATGCATCTCCTTGTTCCGCCGCCGCGCTATACCACTTTGCGGCTTCGGCGGCGTCTTTTTCTACGCCTTTGCCATTGGCGTAACATTTGCCGAGTTCATATTGCGCTTTTGCGTTTCCCTGCTCCGCCGCCAAACGGTAAAACTTGACCGCTTCGGCATAATTTTGCGGGACGCCTTTGCCCTCGCGGTATAATTCGGCGGCGGCGCATTGCGCGTCCGCGTTGCCTTGTTCCGCGGATTTTTTGTACCACTCTAGCGCCTTTGCGGGGCTTTTATTTAAACCCGCGCCAGACGCATAACAATAACCGAGCCAATATTGCGCCAAGGCGTCTCCTTGTTGCGCCGCATTACTCAATAATTTTACGGCTTCAAAATTATTTTTTTCTATTCCTTTGCCCAAAACGTAACATATCCCGAGCTGAACTTGCGCCTTGATATGCCCGCTTCCCGCCGCCTCGTAGAACCACTTTGCGGCATTGGCGTCGTCCTTTTTTATTCCCTTGCCCTCGGAGTAGCATACGCCGGCTTCATATTGCGCCTGTGTATGACCCCACTTGGCGGCTTCGCAAAACCACTTCGCGGCCTCGGCGTCGTTTTTGGCAATGCCTTTGCCTTCGGCATAACATATACCCAATTCGTATTGACCATGCATATCCCCGCGCTCCGCGGCGGCGCGGTATTTTTGGAACGTCTTTTCCGGCGTTACTTCAAAAAAACTCGGCAAAAAAAGCGCTGCGGCAACCGCCGCGGCAACTGTTGCGGCAACTGTTGCCAAACTTGCTATGACAATTTTTACAATTTTATTCATGTCTTATTATTCCTTCTACCTCTTTTATTCGCGGCAGGCGAAAAAATCTTTCGCGCGATTTTGGAAAGACGTAATTAAATATAGAATGAAAATGCGATGGCAAGGAAACAATTACTTTCGGCGCGAAATTTATTTCAGCTAAAAAGCAGCCAAAGCGCCAACATAAAAATAAACAGCGCGATGAATCCGCCTCCCGACAAAATGCAAACAAGCAACACTATTGCCATTATGATAAATTCGGTCATGTCTTTTCCATTTCTGAAACATTATTCGCAAAGATTGGGAAAATCTTCCCCGCAAAATGAAAAATCTTTCCGGCAAGGCTTCGGCGGTTTGGAGCATGCGGCGCGCGGACAAAAAAAGACTGATGATTACAAATCATCTGCTCGTCGGTTCAAGCCCGACAGCTGGCTTTTCAAATTTATAGGGCGTTTCCAAGCGGGAACTCCCTTTTTTAGCGCATTGGCGGGGAATGGTGTGCAAGAACGGAAGCGCAAAAAAAGACCAGATGACTGTTAATCATCTGGTCGCAGGTTCAAATATCGCTTTGCGGCGCGGCTATTTTGTGAAGAGCGTTATGCTCGACTCTCCCGCGATAATTGTGTTGGTCGCGGTCTGGGGGTCGGGCTGGGTGAATTGATTGCCCGCGCGGTTTGTGTGGACACTGAACGATGGCACGCATGAGGACGAGACGTCGAGCCTCAATCTGTCGCCCTTCTCGAACATAAACGAGTGGTCCGCGAAAACGTATTCCATATCGACCTCGGCGCCGGGCTTGTAGTCTTTGTGCGTGCGGCGAATGGAGTCGATGTCGTCGCGCAGAGAATACGTCTTGCCGCCGCTTCTTACGATGTCGGCGCGGACGTAAAAACACGTGTCGGGGCAGTCGCTCTTCACGCGCAGGCGAACGCGCATCGCGCCCTCCGCGACGGTGTTCTCCTCGAACGGCTCGGAGACGAACGAAATTATGTCGGGGCGCGAGTTCGGGGCGGCCTGCTCTTTCATTCCGCCGAACGCGTTGCACACGCCGCCGTTAAACTTCGCGGGATTTCTCGGGTCGTATTTGTATGTTATCTCGCCGCGGGCGGAGGGCGATTTTCCAAGCGAGCGGTCGGCGTTGAGGAAAAATTCCACGCGCTTTGGCGCGTTCGCGATGTCGGGGGCGCTGTGCCACTTGTTCTCCCAAAGTGTGTACCACTTCGCCTTGCCCGCCTCTGCGAAGCGTAGGGGCTCGCCGGTTCTGATGTGGTTAAACCAGTTTACGATGTAGTCGGGGCAAATCTTGTCGGGCGCGGCGTTCGGAAATTCGACGGCGCCGCGGTTTACGTTGTGCGTGTAGGGCGTGATTATGAACGCGCACTTGGCGCGTTTTTCGGCGGGCATGCCGCGCCACATCTCGATTATGCCCTGCGTGTAGATGTCGTAAAACGAGCTGACCAAAAGAATCGGAATTTTCGACTTCGCGACCGCGCCGCGATATTCCGAGCCCCCCGCGGGCGTTTGCCAAAACGGATCGTTCGGGTCGGGGTGAAGCAACGGCGCGTCGAACTGCGGGACGGACTCGCCGAACACGCGCCTCGACAAATCCGTCAGCGGGAACACCGTAGCCTTGTCAAGATTTAGGTCGCGCTTTATCGCGCTGTTTTTCGCGTATTCTTTGAGATACCAGCCGCCGTGCAGCCCCATTTTGAAAAATCCGTTTTTGAATACGACGTTGTACCGCTCGACGTCCTGCACGCGCAGCGTAACGCCCTTGACGTCCGGCGGGTTCGTGTCGAGATACGATATGTGAACCGACGCGCAGTAGCTGCCGCCGTCGAGATAAATTTCGCCGTTGTAAAAATCGCGCCCGCGTATCCAGTCGAGAAGCGCTAGGCCGTCGCGCCGCTCGTCGTCGTACGGATAGCGCACTCCCCCGCTCTTGCCAGATCCGCGCACATGCTGGTGCACGACGACGTAGCCCGCGTCCGTCCAGCGTTTGCGCGATTTTTTCAGCGAACTTATCGTTTGAAATTTCGAGTCGTACGGCGTGCGCTCGACGAGCACCGGAAATTTTCCGCCGCCGTCGGGCGCGATGACGGCGGTGTATAAAAGAGCGCCGTCGGGCGCGGGCATCAAAAATTCTTGCGCGGTCTGCGCCGGAAGCGCGCAGGAAAGCGCGGAAAAAAGAATAAAAAGCAACGCGTGTCTCATAAATTGTCCCATAAATTTTAAGGCCGCGCAAAAGCGCGAAAATTATAAAAATAATAAAAAAAGGCGGCTTTCGCGCCGCCTGAAAACCGCAAAAAGCGGCGCTACTGCTTGTTGTTGTAATAGGCGTTGATTTTCGCCGCGACGTCGCGGTAGGAGATGTCGGCGGAGTATATCTCTTTGTACTCGTTGAACGCCTCTTCCGCCTTGCCCATGAGCTCGTACGCGGTGCCGAGTTCGTAGATAATTTCCTTTTTGGCGTCGTTCATTATCTTCGACTCTTTCTTCGCGGTCAGGAGCTGGTCGACGGCGAGGTCGTATTTTTTGCCGCTCGTGAACGCCCTGCCCAAGCCGAGAAGCGACTGCTGCCTGACCTTCGGGCTGCGCTGCGAAATTTGGAACTGCATAATGGCTTCGTCGAGCTTGCCGTCGTCGAAAAGCAGCATTCCGAGCTCGTAGCGGTAGTTGAAGTCGTTGGGGTAGCGCTCGACCATCTGCTTGGCGTTTTCGAGCTTGGCGTCGTGCTCGCGCTTTTTGAGATCGGCGAGCTCCGACTTCGCCTCGGCGTCGCCGGGGTTGTCGGCGATGCGCTGTTTCAGGAGCGCCACGCGCTGCTCCATCGACGCGATGAGGAAGCTCTGCTCGAGTTTCTCGAACGTGGTGTCGCCCTTGCCGAGCGGCTGCTGGCGCGCCTTGCGAACGTATTCGAGGCCGTCGTCGAAGCGCTTGAGCGTGCGCAGATGCCCGCAGATTTCGCGGTAAAGATTGATGTTTTCGGGGTCGGTCTGGATCTGCGCGGCGAGGCGCTCGACCATGCGGTTGAGGGTTTCCTCGTCGTTGACGGAGCTCGTCTCTTTCTGGCGGTTGAGGGTTTCCTCGGCGTCTTTGACTTTTTTGGTCGCGCTGGTGTCGGTATCTTCCCACTTGCCCTTGTCCATGGTTTTGAGAACCGACGCGCTTCGAGCGAGAGCCTGCGCGTCGCCGTTGGCGGGGTTGGCGCGGAGGATTCTCTCGCAGACCTGCATCGCCGCGTCGGGCTGCTTGCTCTTCACGAGCGCGTCGGCGAGCGCGACGAGGTTTTTCTCGTCGGAGGGCTTAAACTGGGCGATAGCCTGATACGCCTCGGCGACCGTCCCCCAGTAGCCGAGCGACGCCGCCGCGGAGGCGAGCGTCTTTAGCGCGCCCTCGTTGACGGGGCAAGCCGAAAGGAGTTTTTCAGCCTCGGCGATGACTTCGAACGCCTGGCCTTTTTTGATTTTCGCCGCCGCCTGCATCGAGAAAACCGCCCCCTGCACCGCCGCGCCGATCTTCGCGAGCGCGTTTCCTTTGCCGAACTTTTTAAACTGCGCCTGGCGCATTATTTTGCGAACCTCGACGCACGACGGGTATTTTGAAAGAATCGACGAGCAAATCTCGATCACATAGGCGGGATTTTTGTCGATAGACTTCTCGGCGTTTTCGAGCTGTCTAATGAAACGCGGGTCGAGGTCGTTTATTTTCGCTTCGACCACCTCAGGGGTATTGTTTTCTTCTGCCATACGGAAATCCTTGTTGTTAATTCGGGAAAAAACTATGCCAAAAATCGGGCTACTTCAAGTCTAATTCTACCGCTTTTTCGAGCAGGCGCATGCACTCGGCGATCTTCGAGGCGTCTTTGCCCTCGGCGAGCAGCCTGATTTTCTTTTCGGTGCCCGAGTAGCGGATAAGAAGCCTGCCCTCCGCGCCGAGAATTTCGCCGCACTTTTTCATCGCGGGGGCGAGGTTCGCGGTTTCCTCGATAGGCGTTTTGCGCGCCACCGCGACGGCTTTCGCCAGCTGCGGATACATTTTTATCCCGCCGCGGAGCTTAGAGAGCTTGCCGCCTTTCGACGACATCACCGAAAGCAGCGCGAGCGCCGCCGCGAGCCCGTCGCCGCAAGGCGACACTTCCGAGAAGATAAAGTGCCCCGAGTTCTCCCCGCCGATCGTCGCCCCGCGCGCGAGCATTTCGCGCATGACGAGCCTGTCGCCGATGCCGCTTCTGAAAACCTCGATGCCGTTTTCGCGCAGGGATTCGTCGAGCCCCATGTTGCTCTGAAGCGTCGTCACGAGGGCGTTCGCCCCGAGCGCGCCGCGCGCCTTTGCGTCGATGGCGATAAGCCCGAGGATTTCCTCGCCCTCGAGAATCGAGCCGGTTTCATCGGCGACGACAACGCGGTCGCCGTCGCCGTCGTGCGCGAATCCGACGTCCGCGCCCGACGCCTTGCAAAGCTCAGCCATTTTATCGGGGTGCTGGCTGCCGATGGCGTCGTTTATGTTAAGGCCGGTCGGCTCGCAGCCGATCTCGAAAACTTCGGCGCCGTACATCTTGAAAACTTTTGACGATATCGAGCTTGTGGCGCCGTTCGCCATGTCGATCGCGATTTTAAGCCCCTTGAGAAAATCTTTCGGGAAAATCGACGCCATCTTCGCCGCGTATCCCTCGAGCGCGAATTTGCCGGGCTTTATTTTGCGCGCGGCGAACGCTTGCGGCTTGTAGGGCGCGGAAAAGTCGAAATGCTTTTCGAGGCGCGCCTCGAGCCATTCCTGCATCGCGTCCTCGGCTTTGCGGGCGTTGTGGTCGAAGAATTTTATGCCGTTGTCGGTGTGCGGATTGTGCGATGCGGTGATCATCGCGCCGAGCTTCGCGCCCCTCGCGAGAACCGCGTAGGCGAGCGCGGGGGTCGGCAGAACTTCCATGTCCTCGAAGTCGGCGCCCGCCTTTTTCAGCCCCGCGACGAACGCGCTTTTGAGCGCGTCGGTCGACGCCCTCGTGTCGCCCCCGACGACGATCTTCCCGCCGCCGTTTTCGGCGAGCCATTCGCCCGCGGCGATTCCGAGAGCCTCAAAGAAAGGCTCGCTTATTTGCGTTTCGCCGTATGTTCCGCGTATGCCGTCGGTGCCAAAATATTTCATCTTCTTCTTTCCGGTGTGTTTTTTCTTATTATGTCTGAAAGTTCCTGCGGCGAGGCGTCCTCAAGCTCTTTGCCGCGCCGCTTTAAGTCCTCGAAAGTTTTTATGACGGTCTCGGTCATCGCCTCGTGGGTTTCCTCCGTGCCGCCCACGAGCGTGAACTTCTCCGCCTGCGTGATGCGCTTTTCGCCGTCGGAGTCGAGCCCCAAGCCGAGCAAATGCGATTTTTTTCCGCCGCCCATTTTTTAGTCCTCCGCTGCGTCCTCGACCGAAAGCGGCACGTCGCCGCCGATGCGCTCGCAATAAATTTCGCCGAAGCTCGCGTCCTGCACAAGCAGCAGATATTTTTGGCGTGTAAGCTCGAGCATCGCCAGAAACGTCGCCATAATCATCACCAGCCCCGCCTTGCCGCCCTCGAACAGCGAGCTAAACGTAAACTTGCGCTCCTTTATCGAGAGAATGTACTCCATTCTGTCGGAGACTTTCACGTTGTCCCCCGCGATCTCGCCCTGCACGAGCTTTTCCGAAAGCCTGCGCAAAATCAGGTTGAACGCCGTCCAAATTTCCATTTTGTCGGACGGCTTGAGCGGGCGCTCGGGGACGATTTCCTTGTCGGAGATTCTGCGCTCGCCGAAATTCTGCCGCGCGTCGATCATGTCCTCGAGCGAGTCCGCAGCCTGCTTGATTTTTTTGTATTCGAGAAGCTGCTCGACAAGCTGCCAGCGCGGGTCAATGCCGGAGTCGTCGGAGTCTTCCGCCGCCTCCGCGACGCGCTCGTCCGACGGCAGAAGCATTCGGCTTTTGATATACATCAATGTCGCCGCCATGACGAAAAATTCGCCCGCAATTTCGAGCGAAAGGCTTTCCATCGAGCGCAAAACCGCCATGTATTGGCGGGTGACCTCGACAATCGGAATGTCGTAGATGTCGATCTCGTTTTTTCTGATGAGAAACAGGAGAAGGTCGAGAGGCCCCTCAAAGACGTTAAGCTTTACGGACATCTCGAAGCCGCCCGCGAGAGCGTCGTCTATCTGCGGTTGCTCGGGCATATTAGAAAATCATCATCGTCACGCGGAGCCCGAACGAAAAGTTGTTCTGCCTCGACGAGCCCGACCGCTGGGAAACCATATACTCGACAATCCACGAATTGCCCATGCGCGTCCAGAGCCCGTAGGTCTGGTTTGTGAGCGTGGAAAGGCGGACGTCGTAGTTCCACTGCCCGAAAACTTTGTAGCGCTCGCTTATGCGGTAGTCGGCGCAGACGGCGTATTGGTTTATCGAGCCGTCGAGATAGCTCGTGATTAGATACACCGACGCCGCGTCGCCGTCGTAGAGACCCAAGTATGTATTGACCTCCGGCACTCTCGCGTGGTCGATGTTGTAGCGCGAGTATGTGCCGATCGTCAGCCAGCGGGCGGGCGAGAGCGACGCGTTTATGAACAAGTCGGAAAACGACTGCTTTTTGTTTTGCTGCGGGATATAGCGCTTGTCGAAGTTGAAGTCTTGGTAGAGCTCGAACCGCGCGATTTCGCGCGAGCCGTAAACTTCGTCGCGAGTCTCGAAAATGTTTTGCGCTCCGATGCGCAGGGTGTTGGTGTTCCAGATTTGGTCGGTGTTGCGAAGCTCGCCGAGGTCGAGCACGGGGGGATAGGTCGTCAGATACTCGTCGTCGATCTGCGGAATGCGCGAGTCTCCCTGCTCGGCGTTCGGGATATATCTGTAAGAGACTTTTGGAATGAAGTGGTGGCGGATTCCGTCGATGCCCATGGTCTTGCTCTCATACTCCCACGCGCCCCAGACGTCCATCTGCGCGTCGAAGCCGACCTGCCCGAGGAAGCGCGCGTAGTCGCTCTTGACCCCGAGCGCGTTCGCGTAATACGTCGCCCTGCCGCCGATCACGGGGGTGATTTTGCTCCACGAGGAAAGCTCTATCGGGCGGTCGATCCCGTAGTATGCGTCGGCTCTGTTGCTGTATTTGTAGTTCAGGGTCGAGAGCGGGTCGAACTCGCGAAGATACGCGTAGGACAGATAGCCGCGCTGGTACGCGCCGGTCTTGAGAATTTCTATCGGCTGAAGATCGAGGCGCGCCTCCGGCAGACGCTGCTGGACAAGCTCCCAACTGTTGGGCGAAAACCGCGTGAACACCGAGCCCGTGAAAAAGTCGCCATAATAAATTGCCTCGCCGAAGTTGTCGGGGACTTGGTTGTCATAGAACAGCTCGGGGCGGAAGTCTCGGGTGACATATTCGTCGCTCCAGTAGCTGAGGTTGCCCGTTATGCCGACCCTGTCGGAAATCATCTGCTTGTGGCGGAACTCCGCGAAGAACCTCTCGCGGTCGATCGCGCGCCCGAGCGAGTCCGTTCCGCGAATGGAGGCGTCGCCGGCGTCGCTTATATACCCGCCCTTCGCCCAGCCGTCGAGAATGCTCTCGGCGAGCTCTGTCTGGTAGTTCACAGCCGCGCCGCCGAGAACCGAGCGCTTCGTGTAATAGTCGAGCAAAATGCCGGGCGAGACGTCGCCGAGGCCGTTGTAATAAAAGTCGTTCCTGATGAACGCGCCGTAGTCGCCGTTGTAGCCCACGCGCGTGGCGATGTCGTAGGGCGGGCGCTTGAGCCCGTATTGGGAGTAGCTCGGCACGTAGAAGAACGGGACGTCGCCGATTTTCAAGGTTACGTCCTCCATTTCGAGAAGCTCGGTTTCCCTGTCGTAGGTTATCGACGACGCCGACGCGTTCATCGACACCCAAGACGGCTCGCCGAAATACGCCACCGACTCCCCCAAAGCCACCTTTTTCTGCCCGCCGTCGAGCGACGCCGACTCCGCGAAGAGCGGGCTTGAGCCGAACTTGACGTAGTCGCTTTTCATCTCGTCCTTGCCGAAGTCGAGATAGATGTCGCGCGCGGTTATGCGCTCGCGCGCGGTGACCGCCGCGACGTTCCCGGACGCCTTCGCGTAGCTTTGCTTTTGGCTAAATTCGATTTTGTCGGCTGAAAGCTCGTAATTTTTGTCGGAGATTTTTGCCGCGCCCGTCGCGACGAGCTTGCCGGAGTCGTCGTTTGCGTATTCAAATTTATCGGCGGAAAGCTCGGGCACGCCGCCCTCGGTGAGCTTGTCGAAATAGTTGCCGCCCGCCTTGGGCTTTTCGGCTTTCGGGGCGTTTTCCGCCTGCGCGGCGAGCTCGCGCTGGTGGGCGAGCGACACCCACGGAATGTCGCGCCTTTGGCGTTTTGCGGGCTTTGCCGAAGCCTGCTTTTCCTGCGCGGCTTGCGCTCCCTGCGCGGGCGCGACCTGCGCCGTTTCGGAATGAGCCAGCGCGCACGACAGAGCCGCCGCGGCAAATACGACTGTTCGCAGTATAAATTTCACAAAAAAGCCTTCTACATCAACCTTGCCAAAACTCAAGAATAAATAAACACAAAATGCCGCCCCGAACCGAACGCCCGCGCCCGAAAATCAGCGCGCGCGCTCGGCAAATTCGAGCGCAAAATATGTCAGGATAATGTCCGCCCCCGCGCGCTTTATCGACACGAGCGATTCCGCGACGGTCTTTTCCCTGTCGAGCCAGCCCTTGTCGCAGGCGGCGCAAATCATGGAGTATTCGCCCGAGACCTGATACGCCGCGACCGGCAGATTTGTGCGTTCCCTGATTTTCGCGACGATGTCGAGATACTGCCCAGCGGGCTTTACCATTATTATGTCCGCGCCCTCGTCCTCGTCGAGGGCCGCCTCGCGCAGGGCTTCGCGGGCGTTTTGCGGGTTGAGCTGGTAGCCCTTTTTGTCGAGGTATTTTTTCTTGCCGCCCTTTGGCGAGGAGCCTATCGCGTCGCGGAACGGCCCGTAGAGCGCGGAGGCGTATTTGGCGCTGTACGCCATTATGGAAGTGTCGACCATGTCGCAGTCGTCGAGGGCGTCCCTTATCGCGCCCACCCTGCCGTCCATCATGTCGCTCGGCGCGACGATGTCAGCGCCCGACTGCGCCGCGATTATCGCCATCGCCGCAAGGATTTCGACGGTCTCGTCGTTTAAAATCCATTCGCCCGACGCGTCGAGAATGCCGTCGTGCCCGTGCGAGGTGTATGGGTCGAGCGCGATGTCGGCGGCAACCGCCATTTCGGGGAAGCGCTTCTTGACCGCGGCGATCGCGCGGTTTGCGAGGGATTTCGGGTTCAGCGCCTCGTCGGCGCGCGGGGACTTTCCGTCCGCGCCGACCTGCGGGAACGGGGCGATAGCCCTCACGCCGCACTTTAGAGCGCGCTCGCAAAGCCGCAGAAGAGAGTCTATCGAGAGCCTGTAAACGCCGGGCATCGACGGAATTTTGTCGGAGCCCCCCTTGCCCTCTTTCACAAATACGGGCAGAATGAGGCTCGAGGGCTGAATCTCGGTTTCGGCGCAAAGCGAGAGCATCGCCGCCGACCTTCTCAGGCGGCGGGGGCGCTTTTTCATATCGAGCTTGAAATTTTCGTTCATTGTGGTTTCATATTCACCAGCCGAAAAAAAATCGCAACAAAAATGAACGTAAGCATACACAATACCTTGACGAGAAGAAAAGAGGCCCTCGCGCCCGAAACCGACACTTTCAGAATGTACTGCTGCGGCCCGACGGTCTACGCCGCCGCGCACATCGGCAATTTCAGGACGTTCGCCGTTCAGGACGTCCTGCGGCGCGCGCTTGAATGCTCGGGGCTGAAGGTAAGGCACGTTAGAAACATAACCGACGTCGACGACAAAACTATCCGCGAAAGCCGCAAGCTCTCGATGTCGCTGAAAGACTTTACAAAAAAATGGGAGGACAAATTCCACGACGACTGCCGCAAGCTCAATATGCTGCCGCCGTCGGTCGAGCCGCGCGCGACCGAGCACATCGCCGAGCAGCTCGACATGGTCTCGAAGCTCGTCGAAAACGGGCACGCCTACCCCTCGAAAGACGGCAGCGTGTATTTTAAAATTTCCACATTCCCAGACTACGGCAAGCTCGCCGGGCTCGACCGCGAGCACATGGCGACGCAGTCGCTCAACTCCGCCGGCGAGGCGAACATCGCCGACGAATACGAGCGCGAAAACGTCTCCGACTTCGCCCTCTGGAAAGGCAGAAAGCCCGAAGACGGCGAGAACTTCTGGAAATCCCCGTGGGGCGAGGGGCGCCCGGGCTGGCATATCGAGTGCTCGGCGATGTCGCGCAAATATCTCGGCGACACTTTCGATTTGCACGGCGGCGGCATAGACCTTTGCTTCCCGCACCACGAGAACGAAATCGCCCAAAGCGAGTGCTCGACGGGCAAGTCGCCCTACGTGCGCTTCTGGTTCCACAGCGCGCACCTTATGGTCGAGGGGCAGAAGATGTCAAAGAGCCTCGGCAACCTCTACACGCTCGACGACCTCGTATCGAAAGGCTATACGCCCATGCAGATAAGATACGCGCTCATCGCCGGCCACTACCGCCAGCAGCTCAACTTCACCTTCAAGGGGCTCGACGACGCCAAAAGCGCGCTCGAAAAGCTCGCCAAGGCAACGGCGGCGGCGCTCGAAAAGGCGGGAATGGCGCGCGATGAATTCGACGCGCTCGTATCGCCCAAAAACAAAATCGAGGGGACTGTTTTCGAGCCCGCGTGGGCGGCTCTTTGCGACGACCTCAACACCCCGCGCGCCCTCGGGGAAATCTTCGGCGCGCTCGGGAAAATCGGCGGCAGGGAAGACATCGCGGCGCTCGCGTCTTTGATGTACGCGCTCGGCATAGACCTGCCGAAAGCCGAAGAAGGGCAAGCAGCAGCCGACGCCCCCGCGGAAGTCGCGCAGCTTGCGCAAAAGCGCTGGGAGGCGAAAAAATCGCGCGACTTCGCCGCCGCCGACGAGCTTCGCAAAAAAATAACCGAACTCGGCTGGAGCGTCCTCGACAAAAAGGACGGCTTCGACCTTAAAAAAATTTAGCAAATGAAAGTAATAAGGGCAAAGAGCGCGGGGTTCTGCTTCGGCGTGGAGCGGGCGATAAACATCGCCACGACCTGCACCGAGGGCGGCAAATGCAAGGTTTACACCGACGGCCCGCTCATACACAACCGCCAGATGATGGAGCGGCTGAAAAACTGCGGCGTTCTTGAAATCGGCGACTACAAGAGCGAGTCCGAAATCGACGGGCAGATAAAGTCCGAGGGCGTGCTTGTCATTCGCGCGCACGGGGTCTCGCCCGAGCGCAGAAAATATCTGACGGGGCTCGGGCTGCGCTGCAAAGACGCCACCTGCCCCGACGTGGGGAAAATCGCGGGCATAATAAAAATGCACGCGAACAAAAACTACACGACCGTCATCGTCGGCGACCCCGACCACCCCGAGGTTATCGGGCTTCTCGGCTACGCCGGCGGCAGAGGGTTTGTCGTAAAGTCGAGGGGCGACATCGACAAGCTTCCGCAAATCGAGGGCGAAGTGTGCATGGTCTCGCAGTCGACGATGTTCACCGACGACTACCACGAAATGGCGGAATACCTCAAAAAGCGCTTTCCCAACGCGAAAGTTATCGACACGATCTGCGGGGCGACGAAAACCCGCCAGAAAGACGTCGGGGCTCTCGCCGAAAAGGGCGCGCAGGCGATTGTCGTAATCGGCGGAAAGCACTCGGCGAACACCGTAAAGCTCGCGATAATGGCGCGGCGCACGGGGCTGCCATGCTTCCATATCGAGACTCTTAAAGAGCTCGACGTTGACGCGATAAAAAAGTTCGAGGTCGTGGGCGTCACCGCCGGGGCTTCGACGCCCGACTTTCTCATCGACGAAGTTTGCTGCGCGCTCGAAAAACTTTGATTTTTTAAGAAACAAACGCGGCGCTTCCGGCGTTGCATATAAAAACAAAAGGACAAAAAATGGACGACAATCGGTTTGCAAAAAAACGCCGCGCGGCGTTTACGCTTATGGAAGTTCTGCTCGCCATAGCGATGATTTCAATGCTCGCGTTCCTCGTGGTAAGCAACCTCGACAACGTGATGACGGGCGGACAAACAAAGATCGCGCAGTCCATGGTCAGCGACTCTTTCGCCACGCCTTTGATGTCCTTCAAGCTGTCGGTCGGCAGATACCCAACGACCGAAGAGGGGCTCAACGCGCTCATCAACGCGCCCGAATCGCTCGAGAGCCGCTGGAAGGGCCCGTATGTGCGCAACATTCCGCTCGACCCGTGGGGCAACCCCTACCAATACAAATCGCCCGCCGTCAAGAGCAAGGACGGCTACGACGTGTGGTCGAACGGCCCCGACGGGCAGCCCGACACCGACGACGACATTGGCAACTGGTAGTCTGCGCAAATGGCGGGGCGGCGCGCGTTCACTTTGATGGAAATCCTCATGGCGGTCGCGCTGGCTGCCGCGATGGCGGGCTTTGCCGCGATGGGAATCGGGCTGTTTTCCGAGGGCGCGCTGAAGTCGCGCCAACCAGACAGAGTGTTTCTTTCCGCCTTGCGCGAGGCGCAGGCGGCGGCGGTTCGCGGCGGAAAAAAAGTAGAGCTTTCGTTCGACAAGTCCGGCTTCTTTTTGCTGCGCTGGGAAAGCGGCGAAGAAATCGCGCGCTTCTGGCTTTCAAAAGAATTTGAGGACGCAGCGAAGGCGGAAAAATCGCCGCAAAGCGCCGTTCCCGACGTATCGTTCCTCGCGCGGGCGCCCGAGGTCGTCGGCTCCGAGACGATAGAATTTCCGGGAGAGCCTTTGCGCTGCGTGCGCGTCTCGCCCGACGGCGTGTGTTCGCCCGTCTCGGCGTATTTTTCATATCCGAACGAAAAGCCGCTCGCCATAAAAATCGACCCGATGTCGGCGGCGCAGGCTGATTTTTAATATGCGGAAAATTCGCACAAAACGCGCGTTCACGCTGCTCGAGGCGATCCTCGCTCTCGCGCTCTTCGCCGCGTGCGCCGCGGCGATTTCGCGCGTTTGCTACAACTGCCTCTACTCTCTCGACGTCTCCGACAAGACCCCCATGGCGGACATCGCCGACGACCAGCTCGACGCCGCGCTGCTTGCAATCGCCGACTACGACTCTCTCGACTCGGGCATAGACGTCGAGACGCCCGACGGCGAAACCTACACCGTCAAGGGCGAAGCCGAGCCCACGCAAATCCTCAACCTTTTCAAGCTCGAAATCTCCGTCCAGAGCGGCACGCGGGAGACGAAGCGCCAGATGTTCGTCGTGCGCCCGAACTCGTGGTACGAGCAGCCGAACGAGCGCGCCGACATGCTCCGCGACCGCAAGGATTTTCTCGAGGAAAAGCGGCGGCAGTGGTCGCCCGAGCGGGAGGAAAAAACCGGGGAAGAAAAAAAATGAGGCGCGCGTTTACACTGATAGAAGTTGTCCTCGCGATGTCGGTTTCGGCGGTCGTGATGTTCGGCTGCTGCGCGCTGATGTTCGACATGTTCTCGGTCGCGGAAAGGCTCGAGCGCGGGTGGTCGCTAAAGCCGCACGCCGACGGCGTGGAACGGTTTTTGCGCTCGGCGGCGGCGGAGTCGCTGCTGACGCACCCGTCGCGCGTGGAAAACGCTCTCGCGGCGTATCCGTCGAAAACGCTCGCGATCTCCATTCCGCCCGAGAGCGAAAGCTCCGGCGAATATTGTTTGACGTTCGGCGTGGAGGGCGCGCACCCGCTCTTCGTCTCGCCGACGGGGTTTTCGCCCGAAAAAATTTGCTGGCTCGTGTTCGACGGCGACGGGCTGTCGCTCGTCTGGAGGCACGCCAACGCCGAGTTTGAAAACTCCGCGGCGGGCGTTTACAAAACGGTTCTCTCGCCGTTCGTGAAAAAAATAGGCTACATTTACGACAGCGACAGCGGCTGGGAAGAAGAGGACGAAATCGACGAGACCGACTCCTCGAAGCTGCCGTATTTTATAAGGCTCTACTTCGAGCGGGGCGGCGAGAAAACCGAGCGGATCGTCCCGCTCTCGGGGCTTCTCGACCCCGCGTTCGCGCAATGAAAACAAGGCACGCCAACGCTCTCATCTTCACCCTCGGGCTCGTGTTCGTCTCGTCGATCGTGGCCGTCGGGATTGTCGAGCACGCGTCGAAGGCTCTCAAGACGCGGGCGTCCTCGGTGTGCGAAAGGTCGCTGCGCGCCGACGCGTATTCGGCGCTTTACGCGTCGCTCGCGGCGCTCTCGGAATACTCCGAGATCGACGGCGGAATTTACTCGCCCGAACAGGGCTGGGAAAAGCCGCTCGCGGACGGGCGCGTCGAATTTGAAAACGGCACGATCGCGGAGGTGAAAATATCCGACGAAAGCGGGAAGCTGCCGCTCTCAAATCTGACGAGCGCCGAGATCGCGAAAATTCTCGAAGAGGCGGGCGCCTCGCAGGGCGACGCCAAAGAAGCCGCCGACTGCATCTTGGATTGGAGCGATTCCGACACCGCCGCCCGCGCCGACGGCGCCGAAGCCGACGACTACCCCAACGGCTCGCCAAAGCCGCCGAACCGCCCGATTCGCTCGTTTGAGGAGTTTAGGCACATCAAAACCGCGAACGAAATTTTCTTCGGCGAAAACGGCGAGCCGACCGAAATTTTTAAAACCTTCGCCAAGGGAGTGTCGCTCGAACACTTCGACCGCGTGAACCTCAACTCCGCCCCGCCCGAGACGCTGAAAATGATGCTCGACATCGAGGAAAAAGACTACGACCCCGAACTCTATTCGGCGCTCCGCGGGCAGACGGGAATGGTCTCCGAGGGCATCGTCTGGGTGAAAAACCTCGCGCAGCTCCAGCAGAGAACGTCGGTCGAAATTCCCGCGCGGCGGCGCGCGTTCGCGGCGCAGCTTTTGAAAATCGAGATAACCGCAAGGCGCGGCATCGGCGAATACTCGCTGTGCGCCTACTACGGCAACGACCGCGCCGCCTCCGCGCTCAAAACCAAAACGACCGCCGTTTACAACGCGCCCGAGACAAAAACCGCGTCCGCCGCGAGCGGCAAAATTTCTTCCGAAATCGCCACGAGCACAATCTCGACGGGAAAGGCGTATATCAAATTGGCGTCGTCCTCGTCGGCGGCATCGAAATCGAAAACTCCCGCGAACCCGCTAAAGGGCGGATATAAAATCCTAAAGCTCCACGAGCGCGGCGAAACGCAGTAGCCGCCCCCCCCTTCTCCACCGTAAAAAAACAAAGCGCGCGGACAACCGTCCGCGCGCCCGTTTTATGGGATTATTATGAGAAGAAAATTGGTCTCCGATTTCTCGGAGAGATGAAACCCGCAAAATATCGCAGCAGTCGCGGTTCTCATCTTTAACGCGCATAAAATTTCAAAATCCAACATTTGTCAAGATATTTTTTTTTGATTTTTTAAAAAAATCTTTATTTTGTTGGGTAATTTTTTAGAAGCGGCAGCCCGCGTGGAAAAAGAATGTCGGCGCAGTATCGACATCGGGGTCGCCTACGTTGTCGCCGTTTTCGCGGAAAACGAGCTCGCGGAAACAGTTGAAGCCCGCCGACGCCGAAACGTAAAAATTCTCGGAAAAATTGTAAGTCGCCCCGAACGACACGTTGCAATAAGAGTCGCCGACGCATCTGCGCGCCCCGAGCGCGGAATCGTTCAGGCGGATATAAGTTAGCACATACTCGCACGAGGCGTGCAGCAAAAGCGCGCCGTCGGCATATACGTCATATTCGACGACCGCGCCCGACATCGTCTTTACGCTCCAGTGTTCGTCGATTTTCCAATTTATAAATCCGACGGGAAGCGGCAGCCAATTTCTGTCCATGCGCGAGAACGCCGCGAGCCCGATTCCCGCGCGCAAATTTTCCGAAAACGCGTAGCCCGCACCGCCCCCCGCGACGACGCGGTATCCGTCGGCGAGGCTCGCGGAGCTCTCCGCGGCGAACGCCGCGGAGCCGATGGCGAACGCGCTCCACCTGCCGCCGAGCCTTTGCGTTATAAAAATGTCCGCCGAAATTTTGTTGACGCTTGAAAACGGCGAGTTCGCGCCGAAGTCGTAATAGCTGTGCGTCCAGCCCGCGGAGAAATCGACGAAACTTTTTTCGGAATTGGCGCGCAGCTTCAGGGTCGCGGCCGTTTCGTAAACGCCCATGTCGCCCATGCCCGATTCGATGTCGGCGGGAACGGCTATGCATTCCGACGCGTCGAGCGAAACTCCCGTCTGCCAGCCCGACGCGAGCTTGTCGAAAAACGTGTTGCCCGCCGTCTGGGCGAACAGAGATGGCGCGCAGAGCGCGGCGATGATTAGCGCAAATTTTTTCATGTTCAAAATTCGAGACAAAAAACGCGGAATTGTCAACAAAGCCTTAATCGGCAAAAAAACAAAAAAAAAGATGCCGCCGCAGCTTTCACTACGACGACACCCAACACACATGAGAAATTAGATTCTTTCGAATCTGAAAAAAAGCAAACCGATGTTTAAAAATTTGTCAAGATTTTTGGCGAAATTTTTTCAAAAAAAATTATTTCGCGGCGTTGTTAGCAGCCTCGATGAGCGCCGCTCCGTTTTTGAAAAATTCGGTTCCCGCCACGATTGTGTCGCAGCCGCGCCGCACGCACTCGCCGACGTTTGCGGCGGTTATCCCGCCGTCAACCTCTATCCTGTAGGAGAGCTTCAACTCTTCGCGCAGAGCCGCGAGGCGCGAAATTTTTTCGAGCGCGACGGGGTCGAACTTTTGCCCGCCAAAGCCGGGCTGCACGCTCATGACAAGCACGAGATCCACGCGCGGCAGGAACGGAATCACCGCCCCGATTTCCGTCTTGGGGTTGAAAACTATCCCAAGCTTTTTGCCCGCGGAGTGGATATTGTCGAGAGTCGCCGCGACGGGATAGTCGGGCTCGGCGTGGATTGAAATCAAATCCGCCCCGGCGCTTGCGAACGCGTCGATGTAAAGATGCGGGTTGTCGAGCATCAAATGCACGTCGAAGAACATGTCGGGGAACTTCGCCGAGAGCGCCTTTACGATGCCGGGCCCGAAAGAAAGGTTGGGGACAAAATGCCCGTCCATGATATCGACGTGCACCCACTTAAGCCCCGCGCCGCGGATTTTCGCGACGGCATCGCCCAGCGCGGAATGGTCGCCCCCGAGGATCGACGGCGCGATTTCGAGCGAATTTACCATATCCCGATTACGGCGTCCTTGATTTTCCCGCCGAGCTCGCGCATAAGCACGGGCATATTCTGGTATTCGTTGCCGAGAACGTTCTTGTCGGCGCCGGCGTAGAGCATAACGCGCGCGGTCACTTTTCTATTTTTGAAAACCACGTCGCCGTTGGATCGTTCAAGCGTGCATTCGGCGATCGCCTCCATCGCGTAGGACGCCGCGAGCGCCGTATCGGTCGCGCTCGTTGCGACGGGAACGCGGCGGTAGGAGACGAGCTTTGTTATGAGAGTCGCCTGGGCGTCGCCCTTGAGGGCGGTCTTGAGTTCGGGCGTGCGGTTTATCGCCTCGGAGATGGCGTTTGTCAAAAGGTTCGTCGCCTGCGGGGCGTAGGAGTCGTTCCGCACGGGCTGGACATAGACCGACGAAAACGGCAAATCGACGGGAGTCCCCGCGAGCCTGTAATTGGAGCAGCCGCACAGCGAGAGCGCGGCGGCGAAAAGCGCGAGCGTTTTTTTAATGTCAATCTTCATTTTGGATTTCCTCGGGCGTCCAGTGGTAGAAGCCGTCCTCAAAGAGATAGTCGTCGAGCGGCTCGCCGTAAACCGGCGCGAGCCCCTCGTATTCGCGGACCTTTCCGTCGGCGCCGACCGCCATTCCCGCCTCGGCCCCCGGGGACAGCAAAAAGTCCTCGACGCTCATGAGCCCGAACGCTTCGTTGTCGATTTTCATGACTTGCGTTTGGTCGTCGAACTGGTCGATGTCGGGCTTTTCGTACCTGCCCCAGAACCAGTCGTACGGGGTCATCGGCGCGAGGATTCCGTCCTTGATTTTCGCCAGCTGAATCCGCGCTTCCTCCGCGGCGGGGCTGTTCGGCGCGAGGGTGATGGTCTCGTTATAAAATATCGACGCCGCCACGCCGTTGTTGCGGTAGTAATAGAAAAAGTCTCCCATGATAAGGCGGCTGCGCGCGAGGGTGTCGCGCATTTGGTCGAGCCCTTTTTCAGCCTGCGAAACGCCCGCCTCTTTCGGGAACAAAACGAGGTAGTCTTGATAAAAGCTTATCGCGTTGCGGGTGGGGGTTTGGTCGTACTCCGGGCCCGCGACCATTTCGTCGTAAACTTTTGCGGTCTGCATGTAGGCGTCGGGGGCGAACATGCTTTTTGGGTAGTTGCTGATGAGCCTGTCGAGCGCGTCGATGGCGACCTCGGGCTTTCCCTCCTGCTCGGCGACGAGCGAGATATTCATCAGCGCGATGGGCGCGTAGTCGCTATACGGGGCGTTTTTCACGACCGCCTCGAAAATTTTTATCGCGTCGTTGTAGTTTGTGAACCACGGAAACCAGCCCCAGATATACGGCGTCGCGCCGCTTTGAATGACCGACGCGACGTTGTATTCCTCGCCGATGATCATATTGAATTTCGGGTAGTCGGGGTATCTTTTTATGATTTCCTCGAGCGACTCGTACGCGCTCGTAAATTGACCTCTGCGCGTATAGACGATCGCCATCTGGTAATACGCCTCGGGGGCGAAGATGGAGTCGGGATAATCTCTGACGACTGTCTGGTAGTAGGAGAGCGCGAGCCAGTTGTCGCCGGCTTCCTGCGCGCGCTTGCCCTCGTTCATCGCCTCAAGGGCGTTCGAGACGTTTTTCGCCTCGCCCAGAACGTTCGCCACGACGCCGCCCTGCACTTGCCAGCCTTTCTCCGCCGTCCAGACCAGATCGGCGAAAGCGCGCGAGCACGCAAAGACCGCGCAAGCGGCGAGAGCCGCCCTGATGTATCCGTTTATTCTCATTTTCTTTCCATAGAATATAATTGCGGCGAAAATGGCAAATAAAAATTAACGCCTGAAAATTTCGGCAAAATTTGTTGCAAAATTTTTGCCCCGATGTTGAGTTTGCGCCATGATTTGGTTCAGGCCTTCAAAAGAATTTTCCTATTTGTTCGGCGTTGTGGAAAACGCCATAACTTTAATTCAATTTTGCAAAAGCGGCTCGGGAGTTTTTGCCGTGCGCCGCATGCGCGGAAAGCCCTTTCCCGAAGACGCAATCAGGCGCGTTCAATCGGCATACTACGCCAAATTCGATTGCGGCAAATGCCGCCATTTTGGCGAGGGTGAAAGCGGTGTGCCGCGCTTTATCACGGGCTGGACGGTCAGGGATCGGGCAGCCATACTGGACACTAAAATTTGGTGCATATACAATGTCCGCATAGACGGAATCGACCTCTGCTTTAACGAGTCGGACACCCCGCCCTGCCGCATAGACAAGCTCTGCGCCAACGAGCACGCGATGCTCTACGGGTTTTAGCCCGCGCGGGAAAATTTACTTTACATTTACAGGGCGAGAGACACTATTTGGCAGAATGAACGAAGAACTTTTGAAAATCAGGCACAGCGCGTCGCACGTTTTGGCGACCGCGGTATTGCGTCTTTTCCCCGACGCCAAGCTCGACATTGGCCCCGCCACCGAAACGGGCTTCTACTACGATTTCGACCTCGACCACAAGTTCACCTCCGAAGACCTCGCGAACATCGAGGCTGAGATGAAAAAAGTCATCGCCGAGAACCAGAAATTCGAGATGTTCGAGCTCTCGCGCGACGAAGCCGCGGCGAAAATCCGCGAGATCGGACAGGAGCGCTTCAAGCTCGGCAGGCTCGCCGACATTCCCGAGGGCGAAAAAATCACCTTCTACAAAAACGGCGAATTTTGCGACCTTTGCGCGGGCCCGCATGTCGACTACTCCAAGCGCATCAAGGCGTTCAAGCTCCTTTCCATCGCTGGCGCGTACCACAGGGGCGACGAAAACAACAAGCAGCTCCAGCGCATCTACGGGACGGCGTTCGCCTCGAAAGACGAGCTCGAAGCCTACCTCAAGCAGGCCGAGGAAGCCAAGCTGCGCGACCACCGCAAGCTCGGCAAAGAGCTGGGCCTTTTCACGATAGTCGACCGCGTCGGGCAGGGGCTTATCCTCTGGAAGCCCAAGGGCGCGATACTGCGCCAAAACCTCCAGAACTTCATCTTGGAGCTTCTCAACGAGCAAGGGTACCAGCAGGTGTTCACCCCGCATATCGGCAAGCTCGGGCTGTTCCGCACAAGCGGGCACTTCCCCTATTACAAGGACTCGCAGTTTGTGCCGATCGTCGAAAGGGACGCCCTCGCTGAAATGGCAGCCGAGCATCTCGACGTCGCGCAGTTCGAGCAAAAGATAGAATCGGGCGAGGCCGAGGGCTTCCTCTTAAAGCCGATGAACTGCCCGTTCCATGTGGAAATTTATAAGAGCGACCCCCACTCCTACCGCGATCTTCCCGTGCGCCTTGCCGAGTTCGGCAACGTCTACCGCTGGGAGCAGTCGGGCGAGCTCAACGGAATGACGCGCGTTCGCGGCTTCACGCAGGACGACGCCCACATCTTCTGCACGCCCGAGCAGCTCGACGACGAAATCCAAGGCTGCCTCGACCTCGTAAAAGAGGTGTTCGCGAAAATCGGCATGAAAGAATACCGCGTCAGAATTTCTTTGCGCGACCCCGCGAGCGACAAATACGTCGGCGCGGAGGAAAACTGGGTAAAGAGCGAGGCCGCTATCCGCAAGGCGGCGAAAACCCTCGGCGTTCCGTTCACCGAGGAAATCGGCGAGGCGGCGTTCTACGGCCCGAAAATCGACTTTGTCGTAAAAGACGTAATCGGGCGCGAATGGCAGCTCGGCACGGTTCAGGTCGACTACAACCTGCCCGAGCGCTTCGACCTCTCCTACATCGGCAGCGACAACAAGCCGCACCGCCCGATCATGATCCACCGCGCGCCGTTCGGCTCGCTCGAGCGCTTTACGGGCGTTCTCATCGAGCACTTCGCGGGCAACTTCCCGACATGGCTCGCGCCCGAACAGGTCAGGATCATAACCCTCAACGACGAGGTCGTTCCGTTCGCCGACGAAGTTTTCAAAAAGCTCAAGAAAGCCGGAATCCGCGCGTCTATCGACGACTCCGCCGAAAAGCTCGGCGCGAAGATCCGCAAGGCGGAGACCGAAAAAGTCCCGCACATGTTCGTCATCGGAAGAAAAGAGGCGCAAGCCGCTCTGGTGTCGGTGCGCTCGCGCATACGCAAGGCGTTCGAGGGGCAAAAGAGCGCCGATCAGGCTATCGCCGAGATCGCCGAGGACATCGCCCAAAGAAACCTGCCCGACGGCTTCTAAAAGGCGCGAAAATTTTTTGCGAAAGCCCGCGGAAATTCCGCGGGCTTTTTTTCTTCACATTTCGCGGGAAATTTATAGCTTCTTTTGTGATTTGGCATTAACGCGCGCGCGCCGCGCAAACGGGAGAAACTATTATGAAAAAACTGCATCTTATCGCATTCGCCGCGGTCGCGGCTTTCGCGGGCTGCCTGTTCGGCTCGCAGCACTTCAAGCACGAGTTCACCGACATCAAGGGCTGGCAAGTCCGCGACGGCATCGAGGTAAAAATCGAGGACGGCGCGGCGCTCGTCTCAAAGAAGGGGCTCTTCTTTAGGCGCGTCGCGCAGGACCCCGGAAAGGAATACAACGTCAAGGTCGTCGGCGGGGGCGAAGGCTCCATAAAAGTCGGCAACGACGTCATAAAGCTCGATTTTGGAGAGTCGGGCGAATTTTCAAAAAAGTTTAAGCTCGCGTTCGACGCGCGCGCCGACATGTGGGTCGGCTTCCAGCCGAAAGCGGGCGCCGTCTTAAAAATAAAGAGCGTCGAGATCACCCCGCTGCCCGACCCCGAGGGCTGGATTAGGCACGACAGAAAAGCGTTGCTGGACAACGAGCCGTCTCCGAAAATCGTGCGCGGCGTAAGCGCCGGCGCGCTCGACGAAAAGAAAGCCGCGCTTATCAAGCAATACAAGGCGTCGGCGGTCGTCGTAAATTTCTCCGGCGCGAAAGACGCGGACTCGCTTGTCAAGCAGGTCGACACCGCGCTCGCATCGGGGCTTCGCCCGATCGTGAAGCTCGACAAATCCGCCGACCCCGCCGCCGACATGAAAGCCGCGAAAGCCGCCCTCGGCGACAGGCTCGAAAAAATCTACGCCTTTATCCCAGCCGAATACGGCGAGAACCGCGACAAATTCAACGCCCTCGTAAAGCAGCTGCGAGCCGACTTCCCGAAGTCGTGGTTTGTGTATGTCGCCAAGCCCGCAGACTACCCCGGGCTTAACCCGATCGACGACCTTAAAATCATCTACTCGGCGCGCTACAGAGCAGCCGCGAGGCTCGACGCCGTCAAGCTTTTTAAAAACGCGACGCCCGCGCCGTTTATGGCGATCGGCGGCGCGAACCTTGCAAACGAATTTGAGGCTCGCCCGATCTCGTGGATAATCGAGAGCCAGCCGAAAAATCTCGCGAAGAATCTCGAGATCGCGGAGCGCCCGCTCGGCAAGGGCGGCACAAAGCAGGAGCAGCTTGAAAGCCTCAAAAAGACATTCCTGAAAAACCGCAAAGACGGCGACTTCAGCTTCGCGTTCGCCACCGACACCCACTACCATTCCAGCCCCGACAAAACCAAAAAGCTCTCCACGAGCGCCGACCACATGCGCGACATGGCGAAAGTCGCCAAGGAGCTGAAGCTCTCGTTCGTCGCCAACGGCGGCGACATGGTAAACGGCGCCCGCCCAAAAGACGAGAGCCTAAAGGATATCCGCGAGATCGTCGGCGCCATGGCGGAGTCGGGGCTGCCCGTTTTAATCACAATCGGCAACCACGACGACGGCGTTTTCTGGGCACTCAAAACTTTCAAAAAGTCCGACCTCTCGCAGGTCGTTACGGGCGCGGAATGGCACGACGCCTGCGTCGCCCCCGCGCTCAAAAGGGGCGCCGTCGGGGACAAAAATTTCGACAAGGCGAACTATTTTTACATGGACTTCCCCGAGGCGAAAATCCGCTTCATAAATATGGCGGTCAGCGAAAATCCGATGACGCTCAACAAAAAGGGGCGCTTCGCGATAGACTCGTGCGGGCTCTACGCGATAAGCCAAAGGCAGCTCGAATGGCTCGCCACGCAGGCGCTGGATTTCTCCGGCAAGCCCGACGCCAAAGAATGGGCGGTCATCTTTATGAGCCATTGCAGGCTTAGCGACATGAAGCTCTTTATGGGCGTCGTCGAGGCGTTCACAAAGGGAAGCTCGTTCAGCGGCGAGACAAAGACCGGGCACTTCCCCGCGAAGATCTCTTGCGACTTCACCGCGCAGGGGCCGATTCCCGTCGTCCTGAACATCGCAGGCCACGTCCACACCGACAACCTTGCGCACACGAAGCTCGGGTACCTCGGCGCGACGATGATGAACGACTGCAACCGCAGCAGGGTTTTCGAGCGCGTGCCCGGCCAGGCGAACGACGCCGCGTGGACAATAATCACCCTCAACCGCAAGGAAAACCGCGCGACATTCCTCCGTTTCGGCGCGGGCTCCGACATGGAAGCGCCGCTGATAAAGGCTCCGTCGGGGAAAAAGCCCCCGAGAAAGGCGAGATAGAAAACCATAAAAAAAGATAAAATTTATGAAAAAGCTGCTAATTCTGATAGCCGCCTTGTCCGCGTTCGCGGGCTGCCTGCGCGGCGGGCAACACTTCAAGCACGAATTCGACAGCCTCAAGGGCTGGCAAGTCAGGGAGGGCGTCGAGGCGACTTTGAAAGACGGCTGGGTTTCGGTCAAAAACCGCGGGCTGTTCTTCACCTGCGCGGGCGAAGACCCCGGCGCGAGATACACCGTAAACGTCGTCGGCGAGGGCAAGGGCGAGGTGAAAGTCGGCGACAAAATCTTCAAGCTCGACTTCTCAAAAGACGGCAAATTTTCCAGAGACTTCCAGCTCGGCTACAGCGCGAGGGCGTACATGTGGATAGGCTTTAACCCCGAAGAGGGAACTGTCCTGCGGCTAAAGAGCGTCGAGATTATCCCCCTGCCCGACCCCGCCGGACGCGTGCGGCTCGAAAGAAAAGCGCTCTCAAGAAGCAGGCCCTCGCCCAAAAAAGTCCGCGCCGTAAGCGCGGGCGCGCTCGACAGGCAAAAGGCGGATTTTATAAAAAGCTACAAAGCCTCGGCGGTCGTTGTGAGCTTCGCGGGCGCGGGCGATGCGGACGCTCTCGCGAGGCAGGTCGACGCCGCGCTCGAAGCGGGGCTTCGGCCTATAATAAAGCTTGTAAAATCGAAAGACCCCGCCGCCGACATGAAAGCCGCGAAAGCCGCCCTCGGGGGCAGGCTCGAAAAAGTTTACGCGTTTATCCCCGCCAAATACGGCGAGAACCGCGACAAATTCAACGCCCTCGTAAAGCGGCTGCGAGCCGACTTCCCGAATTCGTGGTTTGTGTATGTCGCAAACCCGGGCGACTACCCTACGCTCAACCCGATAGCCGACCTTAAAATCATCTACGCGGCGCATTACACCTACAAGGAGCGCGCAAAGCTCGCCGCGATTCCGGTTTTCCAGAACATCGTCCCCGCGCCGTTTATGGCGATCGGCCCCACGCCAATGCCCGAAGAGTTCGAGCAGTGGCACGTCTCTTGGATACTGGAAAGCTCGCCGCAAAATCTCGAAAAGAACATCGCGCGAATGGAGCGCCCGCTCCACAAGGGCGGCACAAAACAGGAGCAGCTCGAATGCCTCAAAAAGACGTTCCTTAAAAACAAACAAGACGGCGACTTTAGCTTCGCGTTCGCGACCGACACCCACTACCAGTCCAACCCCGACAAAACCCAGCTCTACGCCACGAGCGCCGACCACATGCGCGAAATGGCGAAAGTCGCAAAAGAGCTCAAGCTCGCGTTCGTCGCAAACGGCGGCGACATGGTGCGCGGCGTCTCGATGAAAGAGGAAAGCCTCAAGGATATCCGCGAGATCGTCGGCGCCATGGAGGAGTCGGGCCTGCCGGTTTTCGTCTCGATAGGCAACCACGACGACGGCGTTTTCTGGGCGCTCAAGACGTTCCCAAAGTCCGACCTTTCGCAAGTCGTCACCGGCGCGGAATGGCACGACGCCTGCGCCCCCGCCGCCCTCAAAAAGGGCGCTGTCGGCGACAAAAATTTCGACAAGGCGAACTACTGCTACATGGATTTCCCCGAGGCGAAAATCCGCCTGATAAATTTGGCGGTCAGCGAAAACCCAATGACGATTAACGAAAAGGGCAAGTTCGCGATAGACTCGTGCGGATTGTACGATTTGACGCAGCGCCAGCTCGACTGGCTTACGACGCAGGCCCTGAATTTCTCCGACAAGCCCGACGCGAAAGACTGGGCAGTAATCTTTATGAGCCACTGCAGAATGGGCAAGATAACGCTCTTTCCGGAAATCGTGAAAGCGTTCATAAAGGGCGGCTCGTTCAGCGGCGAGCGCGGGGCGGGCGAGCGCTTCCCCGCAAAAGTCTCGTGCGACTTTTCAAAGCAGGGGCCGATTCCCGTCATCATGAGCATCGCGGGGCACTTCCACAGCGACGACATCGTCTATTCGCCGCTCGGCTACGTCTGCCCCGTGCTGCTTAACGACTGCAACCGCAGCACCAAACCGTCGATAGACCGCGTCCGCGGCGAGGCGAACGACGCCGCGTGGACGATCGTCACCGTGAACCGCAAAAACAACGCCGCGACATACCTTCGCTTCGGCGCGGGCGCGGACATGAAATCGTTTCTGATAAAACCCAATAAAAAGTAGGATTTTTTGTCATCGCAAAAAAAACATCGCGGGCAATGAAAAAACTATCGGCCATTCTGGCGCTTTCGCTCGCCCTCGCGCAGGCGTTCGCGGGCGGGGCAAAGCCGTTCAAGCACACGTTCGACAGCCTCAAGGGCTGGGACATTCGCAACGGCATAAACTATAAAATCGAAAACGGCGCGGTCGTGCTCTCGGGCGGACAGGGGCTGTTTTTCAAGCGCATTCCCGCCGATCCCGGGCGCGAATACGAGCTCAAGCTCAAGGGAAGCGGCGAGGGCTTTGTCTGCATAGAATGGACGCAGCACGTCTTTGAAAACCCGTTCGCCAAATCGCCAAACGCGAGCCTGAAATTCAAATACGGCAAGACCTCAAACCCGAGAATGATGCTGCGCTTTATGCCGCAAAAATCGGGAAAGCCCTTCAGGATCGAAAGCGTCGAGCTTATCCCCGCGCCCGACCCCGAGGGCTGGGTCAGGCACGACAGAAACCTTCTGCAAAAGTCCGCGCCCACCCCGCCGATCGTAAGGGGCGTCGCTGCGGGCAAGATCGACAAGGCGTCGGCGAAAATCATCTCCGACTCGAACGCGCGGGCGGTGTTGCTGCGGTTCTCGGGCAAGGCGGAACTCGAAAGCCTCAACAGGCAAATCGACGCGGCGGTCGATGCGGGGCTTCTGCCGATCGTCTGGCTTAACGCCGACAAAAACCTCGCCGAGACGTGGCTCGCGGCGAAGAAGTCTCTCGGCGGGCGGGTGGAAAAAATCTACGCTCTCATGCTCGCCCCGCCGAGCGTGCCGCGCGACGAGTTCAACGCGCTCGCCAAAAAGCTGCGCCCCGAATTTCCCAGCGCGTGGTTCGCCTTCAACGCGCCCGCGAAAGACTATCCCGACCTCAACCCGATCGAGGACATCAAGACAATCTACTGCGCGCAGTTTGGCAGCTCCGAAAACCTCGGGGCGGTCGCGGAGTTTAGGAATATGACGCCCGCCCCGTTCCTCGCGCTCGGGGCGCCCGAGCTCGCCGAGGCGTTCGAGAACGCGAACATCAGCTGGATCGTCGGGATAAAGCCGCGCGAGCTGCGCGCGAAAACCGCGCAAATTTCGCGCCCGATGCACAAAGGCGCGCCGGCGGAAAAACAGCTCGAGAGCCTCGAAAAAACTTTTCTAAAAAACCGCAAACCCGGCACGCTGAGCTTCGCGTTCGCGACCGACACCCACTACCACTCGTCCGACAAGCCGATAATCGGCTCGCGCACGATCGAGCATATGAAGCTAATGGCGCAGACCGCCAAAAAGCTCAAGCTCGACTTTGTCGCGAACGGCGGCGACATGGTGCAAGGCGCGAAAAAGCGCGAAGAAAGCCTCGCCGACATGCGCGGGGTAATCGCGGCGATGTCGGAATCGGGATTGCCCGTTTTCGCGACGATCGGCAACCACGACGACGGCGTTTTCTGGCATCTGCGCACGTTCAAAAAGTCCGACGCCTCTGAAGTCGTCTCGGGCAAAGACTGGCACGCGGCGTGCGTCGCGCAGGCGCTCGAAAAGGGCGCCGTCGGCGACAAGAATTTCCCCGAAGCGGGCTATTATTATATGGATTTCCCGGAACCTAAAATCCGCGTCGTCAACCTGCACATGAGCGAAAATCCGATGACAATCGGCGCCAACGGCAGGTTCGAGATAGACTCGTGCGGGCTGCTCGGGCTCACGCAAAGACAGCTCGACTGGCTCGCCTCGCGGGCTCTGAATTTTTCCGACAAGCCCGACGCCGCCCGGTGGGCGGTGATATTCATAAGCCACATGACGGTCAAGCCCGCGATGCCGAACGGGAAGCAATTTTTCGGAATGTTAAAAGCGTTCACAACCGGCGGCAAATTTAGCGGCGAAAACAAAGGCTTTTTTCCGTCGAAGATTTCGTGCGACTTCACAAAGCAGGGGGCGATACCCGTCTTGATGAGCATCGCGGGGCACGAGCATATTGACGATATTCGCTACTCGAGCCTCGGCTTTCTGTGCGCGACGCTTTTGAACGACGTCGAGCGCCAGGAGACCTCGACAGCTCCGCGGCGCGCCATTGGCGAACCCAGCGAATCCTCGTGGAGCATCGTAACCATCGACCGAAAAAACAACGAAGCGATTTTCCTCCGCTACGGCGCCGGCACCGACCTCCGCGCCCCCCTCACCCGCCCCGCAAAATAAACCCGCCGCGCGTTGAAGTTTTCGGCATTCGGGGCTTTGGCGGGGGCGGGTTTTGACGATGGTGAGGTATGCGGAAATGGTTTTTTGATGCGGCGCCGAGCGGGGGCGCGCTCGGAATGGATAGAGACACCCTCGCGGTCGCGGCCGCCGTCGCGGCGGCGGGGCTGATCACACTCGCGGCGACACACCTTCTCAAAAAAACTCTCTCCGCCGCGTTCTCTAAAATTAAGCTCAAAAAATTCGAGCGGCAAAGCGAGATTATCAAAAATCGAAAAGTCGTCTCTAAAGCGTCGGCGGTCGTTGCGCCGATTTGCATGTTTTTGTTCGTCCCCGCGATTTTCCCGAAAGAGGACATCGGCGACGCGCTCTTTCAGGGCACGACAAAATTCCTTTTAATCTACCTTTACGCCGCCCTCTGGAGCTTCATCATGGCGGCGCTCGGCGCGGCGAACGACCTGTTCTCGATCGGTACGCGAAAATCCGTCCACGGCTTTGTGCAGACTCTCCAGCTGCTCGCATCGCTCGTGATGCTGATCCTCGCAGTCTCGACGATTATGGACAAGTCGCCGCTGAACATTCTCGCGGGGCTCGGGGCGTCGGCTGCGGTTCTGATGATCGTGTTCCGCGACAGCCTGCTCGGGCTCGCGGCGTCGGTTCAGCTGAGCGCGAACAATATGCTTCAAATCGGCGACTGGATCGCCATGGAAAAATACGACGCCGACGGCAAGGTCGAGGAAATCGGGCTGACTGTCGTGAAAGTCCGCAACTGGGACAACACCATAACAAACCTCCCGACCTACGCGCTCGTGAGCGACGCCTACAAAAACTGGCGCGGCATGGAGGAGTCCGGCGGGCGGCGCGTGAAGCGGCACATCTTGATAGACCAGCAAAGCGTGGCTTTTCGCGGCGGCTCGGCGGAGACAAACGTCGGCGCGTTCAGAAAATATCTCGAAGAATTCCTCGCCGAAAATCCGAAAGTTTTGCCCGACATGCCGCGATTTGTCCACCTGCTCCAGCCGACCGAATCTGGGCTGCCTGTCGAGCTTTATTTCTTCACCACGACCGACTGGATCCCCTACGAACACGCGCAGTCGGAAATTCTCGAGCATGCGATCGCCTCGGCGCGAAACTTCGGCTTGAGAATTTACCAAGAAGAGTCCGACGCAAAAGGCGAAAACCCCGCAAAGCGCCGCGCCCGCAAAGCCCCGCGCGGCGCGGGTCGCGACACTCCGCGCTAATCTCCGCTTCAATAAAACAAAAAAAAGAGCGGCAAAACGCCGCCCTTTGATTTTCGCGCGCCTCCGCGCGGATTACTTGACAAAATCTGCTTTGTCGAGGTAGTCGAAGCTCATCTTCACGCTGACTTCGGGCTCGAAAGAGTATCTTTCGACCTCGACAAAAAAGTGCTCCGTCCCCGCTACGCCGAGATTCTTGAAGATCGCGTCGAAGCCGACCATTCCGCTTTCGCCGAGCTCTCTGGCGTCTTTGATGTGGAGAAGCCTGAAGCGTTTCGGGTATTGCTTGAAAAGATCGACGGGCGCCCTCTGCCCCATCACAGCCCAATAGACGTCGAGCTGGAAGAACACGTAGCGCGGGTCGGTGTTCTGGACAAGATAGTCGAACATGACTTTGTCCTCGACCTTTTCAAACTCGTAGGCGTGGTTGTGGTAGCCGAATGCGATGCCCTCCTTCGCGGCGCGGCGGCCGATCTCGTTATAATATTCGCAGTAGGTCTTGAGGTCGGCGAGGCTCTTTTGTTTGCCCATCCACGGCATGACCATATATTTTATGCCCGCCGCCTTGTGCGCTGCTATGGCTTGATCCCAGAATTTCATCGACGCGGAGAAATCGCCCGAAGCGAGCTCTTCCTTGCTCAGCATTTTCGACAGGTGCGACGAGACAACCTTCATGCCAGCCGCCTCTATCGACTTGCGGAAGTCCTCGGGGCTTTTGCCGTAAAACTTGCCGCCGCCGTAGCCCGCCGGCTCGACGATCGCGTAGCCCATTTGCGCTATTTTTTTGACGGTGGCGTCGTAGTCTTTTTTGAGGTCGGCGCGCAGCGAATACATCTGCAGGCCGATTTCCTTTTGGCGCGCCGAAGCGGGCGCGAAGTTTGCGATTGCGGCGAGCGCCAGAGCCACCGCGAGAATGTGTTTAATTTTCGCCATATAAAAAAACGTTTGAGTTAAGACGCCAACTTACCACACCCCTGCGCGGATTTCAAGAGCCAATAAAGCCTTGACACGCCTTCGATGCCGGGAAAAATCGGGAAAATGCGGCGTCTCCCCGAAAAGCGGCTGGCGCCGCGCGCACAATATGACAACCACAACTCTCGCAATCCTCTCCGCGCTGTGCCTGGCGGCGCAAATAGCCGCCGCGGTTCTCGCGGTCGCCGCGGTCTCGGCGATCTCGAAATACAAAAAACTCCGCGCCCGGACAGAAAGAACGGGCGAATTCTTCCGCTCCCTGCCCGCCGACATGGGCGTGTGCGACAGGCGCGGAAAAGTCCTTTTCTTTCAGGGGCTGGAAGAGCAAAAGCGCGAAATAAGACACATCGGCGACATAAAAAATATAAACATAAAAAAGATGTCGGCGGCGGTGTTGGAAGCGATAAACACAAAGTCGAGAATCGTCGCCGAGGGAATTTTCGGCGAAGGAAAAATGACGGTGATCGCCCCGTTTTCGACGTCGGATAAAAACGATTGCGCAGTCTGGATAACGTACGAAAACTTCGAGTACGCGCGCGAAATAAAAGAGTGTGAAACTTTCGCGGCGCAGTCGCTCAAAAAGCTCTCCGAGCTCAGGGAGACCGCGAAGCTTTTCCAAGCCGCCCTCGACGCCCTGCCCGAAAAAATTTTCGCCAAAGACAGCGGCGGCAAATACGCCCTCGCGAACGAAAAATTCCTCGCCGACGTTGGAAAAGCAAGAGCCGACATAACCGGCAAGACCGACGCCGAGCTTTTCGGCGAGAACCCCGCGAAGCTCGCGCAATACGCGGCATCTGCGATAGAAGTTGGCGCGGGAAAATTTGCCCTCGGCATCGCGCAAGAAGAAACCTGCGCTCAACCCGCCGAAGATCAACCCGAACTTTCCCCCGACGCCGCGCAGCCCGAAACGCCTGCCGAGGCGCAAGCCGTTCCCGACGCGCCCTCAAACACATAAGACAAAAAAAGATTGATTTCCCGCGCGGTTGATGTCAAAGTTCGCGTTTTGAATAAAAAAATCGAGGAAATATAAATGGCTTCCATACTCATAGGACTGTTCACACTCATACTCATAATCGCCTGCGTCCTGCTGGTGCTCGTAATTCTTATGCAGCGCCCCAACGCCAACGCGGGCATGGGCGCGGCTCTCGGCGGCGGAATGGCCGAAGGCGCGTTCGGAGGCGAAGCGGGCAATGTTTTGACAAAGGCTACCGTAAAGCTCGTCGTGGCGTATTTCGTGATCTCGGCGGGTCTGTATCTCGGCTACATTTACACGACGGGCGGAAGCTCGGAAAGCGCGGTTGAAACGCCGTCGATCTCCAACGCGATAGAGCAGAAAAAAGCCCAGACGACGCCGGTCTCCGCGGACGCGCAAAAGAAAGCCGAAGCCGCCAAGGCGGAAACCCAGAAAACCGCCGACGCCGCCAAGACTGAAGCTCAAAAGGCGGCGGGCGCAGCAAAAACGGAGGCTGAAAACGCCGCGCAGAAACTGCCCGCCGCGAAAAAATAAAACATGCTAAAATTGCATTCAATTTTGATGGGCGCGGCAATCGCGCTCATTTTTGTATCCGAAAGCGCCGCGCAGCCGCGCAGGGGCTACGACAAGGTTGTCGAGCTCTCGCCCGACGAGGCTGCTCAGATGTGGGGCGCGTTCAAAAATTCGTCCATCGCGGGCGACTACGCGATGTCGTTCACCCTGACCCACTCGCCCAAGCGCGGCGAGGACGTCCTCTACGAGGGCGAGATTTTCGGCGCGCGCCGCGGCGAAGAAACTTTGACGCGCCTTAGAATCCGCAAATCCGGCGGCGAAAAATTTTCCGACTTTTTGATTTCGCACTCGCCAAGCGGCGGGAGCGTCGCCAAAGCCGAGGGCGGCAAGTTCGCCGCCGTGCCGAAGTCTGACTGGTTCAAGCCTCTCGTGGACGGGCTGATTTACTCGCCGTTCGACCTTATGATGCCGTATAAAAATTGGCGGTGGCGATACGCCGGCGGCGGGCGCATCGGGCAGGCCGTCTATTTCTTCGACCTCTACCCGCCCGCCGACATGGCGGAGCAAATCGGCAAGGTGCGAATGGCTATCACGCGCGAATTCAACTCGCCCGCGCAGACCGAAATTTTTTCTCCGGGCGGCGCGCGCCTGAAAACGGTGTCGCTCGGCTCGGTGAAGAAAATCGACGGCCTCTGGATCGTGCGCGAAACGAGCGCGCGCGACGACGCCACGCGCGACAAAGACAAGCTCGTATTCCGCGCCGCGGCAGTCCGCACAGTGCTCGACTCAAAAATTTTTAGCGACCCCTCCGCGCCCGCGCTCCCCGAATTAAAAAAGTTGTAGTTTTCGGCGGCTCGGGCAATACTTCGCCTAATTTTAAAAAAGGACAAAATGGACACGCGCTATAAAAAACTCGCCGCGACTCTCTGCGGGCACTCCGCGAAAATAGGCGCGGGCGAACACGTTCTTCTCGATCTCTGGGAGACCCCCGTCGAAATGGCGGAGGCGCTTGTAGATGAAATTTCCTCGCGCGGGGCGTTCACGCATGTAGAGCTCGGCAGCCCGCGGCTGGCGCGCAAGCTCGCGCTCTCGTCGGGCGGCGAAAGGCTCGCGGTCGCGTCCGACTGCGCGCTTTACAAAATCAAAAAAATGGACGCGTACATCGCCATACGCGGGTCGGAAAACATCTTCGAAAATTCCGACGTCCCGCAAAGCCGCATGGCTGAAATTTCCGCCGCGATGAAAGAGCCCGTCGACTGGCGCGTCAACAAGACAAAGTGGGTTGTCCTGCGCTGGCCGTCGGCGCCGATGGCGCAGCTCGCCCAGATGAGCACCGAGGCTTTCGAAAACTTCTACTTCGACGTCTGCACGATGGACTACGCCAAAATGGAAGAGGGCATGGCGGCGGCGAAAGCGCTGATGGAATCGACCGACCGCGTCCTCATCAAGGGCGAGGGCACAAACCTCGAGTTCTCCATAAAAGGCATGAAGGCGATACCCTGCGGCGGGCAATACAACATTCCCGACGGCGAAATTTTCACAGCCCCGCTGCGCGAGAGCGTCAACGGAACTGTCTGCTACAACGCGCCGACGATCTATAACGGCGTCTCGTTCGACAGAATTTCGCTCGAATTTAAGGACGGGAAAATCGTTCGCGCCGACACCCCGTCGAACGCCGACAAGCTTCGGAAAATCCTCTCCTCCGACGAGGGCGCGTCCTACATCGGCGAATTCGCGATGGGCTTCAACCCCTACGTCAACCGCCCGATGCGCGACATTCTCTTCGACGAGAAAATCGCGGGCTCGTTCCACTTCACGCCCGGACAGGCGTACACCGAGGCCGACAACGGCAACCGCTCGAGGATACACTGGGACATGGTCTGCATTCAGACGCCCGAATGGGGCGGCGGCGAAATTTTCTTCGACGGCAAGCTCGTGCGCAAAGACGGGCTGTTTGTCGGCGAGGGCATAGAAAAGCTCAATCCCGAATTTCTCAAGTGACCCCCCAAACGCGGCAGTACACGCACCCCGACGGCGCGCCGCCGACGCGCGCCGACAAGGCGGTCGCGGCGTTTCTGTCGGAGGAGGTGTCGCGATCGCGCCTCGAGGAGAGCTTCAAGGAGGGCAAGGTGAAAATCGCAGGCGAGCCGATCGCCAAAAAGCGCGAGCTGCGCGCGGGAGATGTCGTCGAGATAGAGCTTCCCCCGCCGCTTGAAACCGAAGTCGCCCCCGCCGACATTCCCGTCGAAATTCTTTACGAGGACGCCGACATCGCGGTCGTCAACAAGCCCGCGGGAATGACGGTCCACCCGGGGAGCGGAACAGGCGCCGACACCCTCGCGCACGCGATGATGCACCACTGCAAGGGCAAGCTCAGCATGGCTGGCGGCGCGATGCGCCCGGGCATCGTCCACAGGCTCGACAAGGAGACCTCCGGCGCGATGGTCATGGCGAAAACCGACAACGCCTACTACCGCCTTGTAGAGATGTTCTCGAAGCGCGAGCTCGACAAGGAATACGCCGCGATAATCTGCGGCGTCCCGTCGGTGCGAAGCGGCTCGATACGAAAGCCGATCGCCCGCCACCCCGTTTTCAAAACGAAGATGTGCGTCTCGGAGGACGGGCGCGAGGCGCGGACGGACTGGTTTGTGGAGGAGGCGTTCGGGAACAAGGCTGCGCTCGTTGCGTGCAAAATTTTCACCGGGCGCACGCACCAGATACGCGTGCATATGTCCGACCTCGGCTTTCCCATTTTGGGCGACTACACCTACAAATTCCAAAAAAACAAGCTGCCCGACATACCCGCGCCCGCGCGCGTAATGCTCCACGCGAGGCGCCTGCGCCTGCCCCACCCCACAAAGGCGGGAAAGACCGTCGACGTCTGCGCGCCGCCGCCCGCCGACTTTTTAAATCTTCTCGAAACCCTTAAAAAGACATATTCATAAACAAATAAAATCAGATAAAAATGGATAATAAATATCATCTCGAAACGCTCGCCGTGCAGGCGGGCTGGAATCCGAAAAACGGCGAGCCGCGCGTTCAGCCGCTCGTGCAGAGCACGACATACAAATACGCGACCGCGCAGGAGCTCGCCGACCTGTTCGACCTGAAAGCGGCGGGGCACTTCTACACGCGCCTGAGCAACCCGACGGTCGAGGTTTTGGAAAACAAAATGGCGGCGCTCTGCGGCGGCATCGGCGCGATCGCGGTCTCGAGCGGGCAGGCGGCGACGTCGACGGTCGCGTTCAACCTCTGCTCGGCGGGCGACCACATCGTCAGCGCGAGCACGATCTACGGCGGCAGCACGAACCTGCTCGGCCACTCCATGGCGAAAATCGGCATCGAGACGACGTTCGTCGACCAAGACGCCCCCGAGTCCGAAATAGCCGCGGCGATACGCCCGAACACAAAATTCATCTTCGCCGAGACGCTCTCGAACCCGAGCGTGAAAGTTCTCGACTTTGACAAATTCTCGCGCATCGCCAAGGCCGCGGGGATTCCGCTCGTAATCGACAACACGTTCCCGACGCCCGCGCTCTGCCGCCCGTTCGAGTTCGGCGCCGACATCGTCACGCACAGCACGTCGAAATTCGCCGACGGCCACGCGTGTTCGCTCGGCGGAATCGTCGTCGACAAGGGGACGTTCGACTACGCCTCGTCGGGCAAATTCCCCGGGCTCACCACGCCCGACCCGAGCTACCACGGGCTCGTTTACACCGAAACGTTCGGCAGCGCAGCGTTCCTTGCAAAGGCGCGCACGCACGTCATGCGCGACTTCGGAATGATGATGGCGCCGATGAACGCGTGGCTTACGAACATGAACCTCGAGACGCTCGCCCTGCGAATGGAGCGGCACAGCTCGAACGCGCAGAAAGTCGCGGAATTTTTGAGCTCGCACCCGAAAGTCGAGTGGGTCAACTACCCCGGGCTTGAAAGCTCGCCCGAACACGAGCGCGCGAAGAAATACCTCAAGGGCTGCAGCGGCGTGATGACGTTCGGCCCCAAGGGCGGCAGAAAGGGCGCGGAGAAAGTTATGGACTCGCTCAAGCTCGCGGCGATCGTCTGCCACGTCGCGGACGCGCGCACCGGCGTGCTTCACCCCGCGAGCACGACGCACCGGCAGCTCTCCGACGAAGAGCAGAAAGCCACGGGAATCCTCCCCGAGCTTATCCGCCTGTCCGTGGGCATCGAGCATGTCGACGACATCATCGCCGACCTCGACAACGCGCTCAAAAACGTGTAGCCAAAACGCGGGCTTTGGCAGAAAGAGAGCCTTCCGAAAAAACGGGGGCTCTTTTTTATTCGCGCGCTTTGGGCTTTTCCATTTCCTCGATTCTCGCGCGAAGAAGCGGCGCGAGCAGCGCGACCATAATCCCCACGCAGCACATCATCGAAAGCGATACGCGCAGGCTCGAAAGAGCCGACACAAAACCCACGAGCGGCGGGAAAATCAAAAATCCGAAAAATCCGATCGTCGAGACGACGGCGATCGCCACGCCCGAAGGCATTCTGCGCGAGCGCCCCGCGAGGCTGTATGAAATCGGCACCACCGACGACACCCCGAAACCCACGAGCATAAATCCCGCCGCCGCCGCCGCGATATTCGGCAAAAGCGCCGCCAGGAGCATTCCCGAAGTTATCATCGCCCCGCTCGCCCGCAAAACCGCGAGCCTGCCGAATCTGTTTATGAAGAAATCGGCGAGCAGCCTGCCGCCAGCCATCGTCGACATAAACGAGATAAACCCGAGCCGCGCCATTTCGTCGGGCGCGCCGATTACGTCGCGGAAATAGACGATGCTCCAGTTGAACATCGTGCCCTCGCAGCTCATGCACGAAAACGTTATCGCCCCGAGAAGCAAAATAAACGGCGTCGGGCGCAGCGCCCCGCGCGTGCGTCCGCTCTCGTCGGGCTTTGGCGGAAAGTCGGTCGGCACGAGGCTCGGAACGATCGCAAGCGTGCAAATCCAGACGTAAAAAACCACCGCCGCGAAATGCGCCCCGACGCCCACGCCCCCGCCCACAAGCCACGCCCCGACGACGCCGCCCACAAACCCCGCAAAGCTCCAGATTCCGTGGAACGACGCGTTGATGGATTTCCCGTAAATGCGCTCGGTGTCGATCGCCTGCGTGTTGATTGAAATGTTCGTCAGATTCGCCGACATTCCGAACGCGAGAAGGTGAAGAAATAGCGAAGCGAACGAATCGGCGAACTGGACAAAATAAAGCATCAGCGGATAAATGAACGCCGCCACGCGCACGACGCGCCTGCTCGTAAAGCGCGCCGTAAGCCAGCCCGAGAGCGCCATCACCGAAAGCTGCCCCACCGGAAGCGCGAAAAGAAGCGACCCAAGCTGCGCGTCGGAGAGGGCGAGCGATTTTTTGAAGTCTGGTATGCGCGTCGCCCAAGCCGAGAAAACTATCCCCTGATTGAAGAAGAGCGCGGAGACCGCGATTCTAAAGCGCAATTTTTTATCGGCGAGACTTTCCATATTTTGGATTAAAAGAAAACCCGAAATTCAAACGCGCCCGCGCGGTTTGTCGATTAAAAATTCGCGCCGCGCGCGGCGCGCGAAGCGCAAAAAGTTCGCCCTATTTTTTCCGGGCGGCGGCTTCCTTTTCCGCGGCTTTTTTCTCGCGCTCCGCCTTTTCTCGGGCGGCTTTCTCGCGCGCGGCGGCGTCCTCGGCGTCGAACTTTTTTTTCAGCGAAACGAACTTTTTCGAGAGCTGAACGCCCGACGCTTTCGACAGCCCCTCCGCCCTGCGGACGGCGAATTTTAGAAGCGCCCCGCGCGCGGTTTTCGCCGCGCCCTCATAGACGCCCATCGCCTCGCGGCTCTTGCCCCGCTTTTGAAGATACCCCGCAAGCTCCATAGAGAGCCCGGCGAACTCCGCGCTCTCCCAAACCGCGCGCGAATATAAATCGAGCGCGTGCTTTAGCGCGGCGTCTTTCTCTCCCGCCGCTTCGCGCTCCGACACAAGCCGCCAGACGAGCGCGGCGTCGGGAATTTTGCCGATATATTTTTCCGCGAAATCCGCGAGCTTCGCGGGGCTCTCGCCGGCGGCGCGGCGCCTGTTCATCTCGCGCAGAACCGAATATTGCGAGAGCCCGTCGATCTGCCCGGCGTCGATGCGCTCAAGCTGTTTTTCGAGCGAAACCGCGAACGGCTTGTAGAGAGGGTCGCCGAGAACGACCCACTGCCAGCTGAGAAACCTCGCCGACGCGTACGCCGCCTCGCCCGCGCAAAAGCCCGCCTCATACGCTTTCATCATCGACGACGGCTCGTGCGTGCCCGCCAGATAAGGCTCGTAAACGTTGCCGCAGGTCTGCGCGAAGCCCGCCTTTACAAGCGCGTTCGCCCAGCCCGACTTTCGCAGATCCGACGCGCTGAAAGAATAGATGTGAAGCCCGACCGCGCCCGCCGCCGCGCGGAAATTCGGCTCGCAAAAATACGCCTGCGGCGACGCCGAATACCAGCCGAAGTAGAACGCGGGGGCGTCGAAGCGCGTTCCGTAGCCCATGAGCGCGTCGGCTTCGTCGACGGTCGTGTCGAAGTGCATTCGCGAGAGGGTTTCCCCCGCCGCGGCGATCCACTCGTTGCCCGATTTGTATCCGCCGCCGCGTTTGTTTTTGTCGATATACGCCCTGCCGCGGACGCCCGCGCGCTCGGCGAGCAACGCGGAATCGACAAGCGACTTCATCTGCGAAAGGTTCGCGCCGTCGAGCCGCGCCGCGCGCAGAACGCCGTAGACTTTGTGAAGGTCGGGGTTTTCAAAATTTTTGTAAAGCGGGTTCGCCGCCGTTCCCGCGAGCTTTTTTACGTTCATCAGCGACGCGGCGAGCTCCGAATCGACCGACGCCGCGTCGGTCGCGAAGCCGTTTTTTTTCGCGCCCGGCAAAATTTTAAACGGCAATTTGCAAAGCACGATGAAATCGACATTGTGCGAAATGAAAAGATACGACGGCCGCGACGTCTCGGCGTCGCGCGAAATCTCCCGCGCCGACACCGCCCCGAGCGCGGCGAGCCTCTCGACAATCGGGTTGGCGATTTTTTCCTGATAGACTTTGCGCGAGACCGCGGGAACGTCGGGCGCGTCTATTATAATTACATTGGCTTCGGGAATCGCGCGCGCCTTGCGGTAGTATTCGGCTATCGCGAGGGAATCGGCCGACGCCGAGTTCGCGACCACATACACGCGCTCCGGCGAAACGTCGGCGCGCCCGTGCGCCGAGAAAAGCGCGGTGAAAAATAAAAAAGAAAAAAAGCTATAAGAAAACTTCATCGCCGAAAAAATTGGCAATTAAGAAACCTATGACAACAAAAATCGCGCGGTGCCGCTTCGCGAATCGCGCATGTGCGCAAAAATTTCGGTCGAATTTTTATCCGGTAAAATAAAAAACGCCGCGAAGCAAATCGGCAATTTCGGCGAAACGTGGGAAATCAACGAGGCGAAACACCGCTCCAACCCGTGGTTCGCGACCGCGGCGGGCTCGTATTTGCAGGCGGTCAACAGAATCTTCGTAAACCCGAACGAAAACGGCGACGTTGAAATCGCCGCGTTCGTCCCCGAAAAATGGGGCGACTTCGCGTTCGCCCTGCCGTCGCACGGCGGCGCGTTCGTCAGCGCGAGGGCGAAAAACGGGAAGCTCGAAAGCCTGCTGTACAAGGCGGGAACCGACGGGCAAAAGCGGAGGCTTATCCTTCCCGCGCGGCTTGTGGACGGCGCGAAAATCCCCGCCGGCGCGAAAGTTTCGGGCGGAAAAATTGTAATCGACATTGACGGCGACTTTGCCTTATAAAAATTTCGTATGTCAAACCTCACATTCGCAAAAACCGCCGCGCTGCTTTTGGCGCTCGCCCCGCTCTGCGCGCTCGGCGAAAACCTGCTGCGCAACGGAAATTTTGAAAACGGCTTTAGCGACATAGGCTTTTCCTACGCGTCGCTCGAGGGCGCAGGCGCGGAAATCGCCGACTGCGAGCACGGCAAGTGCCTCAAATTTTCCCTGCCCGCCAAGTCCGACGTCGCGCTGAATTTTTCGGAGACAAATGTCGACCCGAAAGGCGTCTACAAGCTCTCGTTCCGGGCGAAAACAAAAAAGGGCGATTGCCTATTGCGCGCGAGAGCCGCCGCCATAGGCGAGTATTCCGCGACATTCCGCACGCTCGCCGATTTCAACGTCGGCGAAGATTGGAAGCAATTTTCGGCGATCGTCGACATGAAAAAACACAACCCGATAAAAAACGGGAAACAGACGGGCATCGGCGACTGGCTCATTCTCGGCTTTGAAAACAAGTCGGAAGCCCCCGCGGAGCTGTCGCTCGCGCAAGTCGCGGTCGAGCCCGTCAAGGCCGCGCCGCGCCTCTCGTCGGTGCGGGTGGAAATCGCCGACAAAAAGAAAAACCGCTTCAGGGTTTTCCCGAAAAACGCGCAGATAAAATTTCTGGTCGAGATCGACAACCCCGCAGGCGAAGTCCCCGGGGCGGAAATCCGCGCGGCGCTTTCCGACTGGCGCGGCGAAAATAAATTCTACGAGAAAGTAAGAATAAAAAATATTCCAAGCGGGAAGTCGACCCACGCGTTCACCGTCCGCGCGCCCAACAAATACGGCGTTTACAGCTTCCGCGCCGACGCGCTCAAGCGCCGGAACGAGTGCAAGTTCGCGGTCTCGCCAAAAGTCCGCTCCGAAAAAGGCTCGCTGCCCGTCGACACCGGCTACGACGGCATGCCCGTCAGCGCCCTGTATTCGCAGGAAAAGCAGCTCTTTGAGCTTCTCGCCGACAGCGGCATAACCTATCTGCGCACGGGAAGCGCGTTCTACTGGAACGCGATCGAACCCGAGGACGGCAAGTTCAATTTCTCCGCCGCCGACAAATGCGTCGAATACGCCGAGTCTTGCGGGCTGCAAATGCTGCCCGTCCTCGGCGGAATGTTCTTCGTGTATAAATCGCCGCCGAAAAACCAACCGTTCGTCCAGCAAAAATGGCTCGCCGAAAAATCCGAAAAGGTGCGGACAATCGAGTGTTTCGAGAAAATTGGGCGCAGCTCGCTAAAGCCGCCGCTCGACCTGTGGGAAAGAATGGTGCGCGCCGTCGCCGAAAGATACGCCGGCAGAATCGGGCAATACGAAATTATGAACGAGCCCAACAGCCTCTGGCGCGACTTCTCCACATACCTGCCATACCTCAAGTCGTCGCATGAGATCATCAAAAAAATCGATCCCGCCGCGAGAGTCGTCGGGTTCTCGACGTCGAGCGATTACGGCGCGGACATAAGCGGATTTTTCGCGGTGCAGCTCAAGCTCGGCGCGGGCAAATATTGCGACGCGATCTCGTTCCACTCCTACGGCTCGCCCTTCGAGGACTCGCCCAAGCCCGGCGACGGGCTTTTGCGCGAGTTTAGGGGCTTCCTGAAAAACAACGGGCTGAACCTGCCGCTCTGGAACACCGAGCTTTTCTACCTCAACCCAAAGTGCAAGCTCGGCGGCGGCGACCACAAGAACGGCCCGATTTTCCACGCCGGATACGTGCAACGCCGCTATCTGCTCGACGCGGCGAACGATATCGAGGTTTCCATTCTTCTTCAGGCGAGCCAGCCGTTCCAAACCGTGCGCGCCGTAAAATGCGGAAACTTTTTGTACGGCGGCGGCAGACGCCTTAACGCGAACTTCTCAAGCGGCGGCGAGATTTTCGCCCCGACCGAAAAATACGTCGCAACCGCCGCGTTCGCGATGATATTAAAAAACACCAAATTCTATCAAAAACACATTTCCGCCGACAAGTTCGCCCGCTACGACTTTAAGAGCGAGAATTCCGAAAAAACGGTCGCCGCGGTTTTCGCGCTGGAAGCTTACGCTGCGAACGTAGACACCCGGAAGTACGAGCCGATAACGGAAATTGTCGACCCGCTTCGGCGCGAGAGCAAAAACCTCGGCAAGCCGCCCGAGGGCGTAAAAATTTACGACTACCTCGGCAACGCGCTCCCGCGCTCGAAAGAGTTTATCCTCGAGGCAAGCCCGATTCCGGTTTACTTCGAGGCGGAAAACAAGAAAGTCTTGGACGAATTTTTATCGCCGATAAAATAAAAAAAACGCCGCAAACCAAAATGGAATTGCGGCGTCTTTTTTCAACTTTGTAGGCCGACCGAGATTCGAACTCGGAACCAATTGCTTAAAAGGCAACTGCTCTACCGTTGAGCTATCGGCCCATAAAGAATAAGCCACTCAATGTATGCGGGGCGCTTTGCTTGGCAAGCTTTTTTTTAAATAAAACGCGCGCCAAGCCCAAGCCGCACACGGTCTGAAACCTAATATATGCTCGGCAAAAACACCGCCAGAAAATTCAGGCACGCGCACGAAAGCACCGCTGCGGCGATGTCGTCGGCGACGCACCCAAGCCCGCCCTCGAGCGACTGCAGGCTGTTTATCCCTAGCGGCTTTGAGATGTCGAAAAACCTAAAAAGCGCGAAGCCCAAAAACAGCCCGTAAACGCTGTACCCCGAAGAGCAGACGGGAATGAAGCAGAAGTTTATCGCCACAAATTCGTCGAGGTTTATCTTGTGCGGGTCTCGCATGCCGAGGGCGCGCTCGGCGGCGTCGCAAATGCCGACCGCCAGATACGCGCCGAACGACGCCAGCAGCAGATACTGCGCCACGCCCCAAAGCGTGTTCGAACCAACCCCGGAAAATATTAACGCGTAAAACAGCACGCCCGCCGCCGATCCCCACGTCCCGGGCGCTTTAAGCTCGCCCAAGCCGAAGAGCGTGGCGATGTCAACCGCGAGTTTCTTCGGCAATGCCGCCGCCCACGGATAAAATTTTTTGCGAAGAGTCATAGCCTATCCTTTCAGCAGATATGAATATCTCGATATGTAGCCGGCGCCCGACCATATCGAAAGCAGTGTCGAAATGTAGAGCGTGGCGATTCCTGAATAAAAAGCGAACAGCGCGAAGAAATGCTCCTGCGCGGCGAAGTCGGCGCGCATCATGTGCGCGCAGAGAATCGCGCCGATAGAGTACATCTGCAATGCCGCCTTGTATTTGCCGACAGTCTCAGCCGAAAGCACGACGCCCGCCTTCGCGGCGATCATTCTAATGCCGCTGACCGCAAACTCGCGCGTCATGGAAATAATCGCGCACGCCAGCGCCGAGAGCGTCCAGTCGCGGTACATGTCGAAGGCGAAGAGCGTCATGAACATCGTCGCGACCATGATTTTGTCGGACAGAGCGTCCATGAATTTTCCAAACACGGTTATGACATTGCATTTTCTCGCGATGTAGCCGTCGAACCAGTCGGTGAGCCCCGCCACGACGTATATCGCGAACGCCGCGAGCGGCGCGTACTTCGCGCCCGA